>Ga0316620_10000995_pt1 | contig 11887 bp, 4 predicted proteins | sample OWC_Aug_M1_C1_D5_FD_207651 | JGI IMG/M metagenome (GOLD analysis project Ga0316620, IMG submission 207651) | Wetland soil microbial communities from Old Woman Creek delta, Ohio, United States - OWC_Aug_M1_C1_D5_B | ecosystem: Environmental > Terrestrial > Soil > Wetlands | place: USA: Ohio... | reverse complement strand
GGTTTTGTCTCCAAAGCCGTAAATTTTAAGGATAGCTCTTTGGCCAGGGCGCTGATCCTGCCGAAATCAACTCCCGCCGGATTGATGATCCAGGTCCCTGCAGGATACAAACGGCCCTGGATCGAAAAAGGCTTCTTCGCCCAGGAGAGCCTTGCGCCTAATTTGACGAGCCTGTTGGCGGCTCGAAGAGAAGCATTGGACTCATGTCCGACGAGAAAGGCCCGGGCACCTTTCCCTTCCACTCCTCCTGGCGGCGGTTGGACGGCGTCCACTTTTTCAAGCTTGACCTGAAGAGGAGCATCGGACGCAACGGCGGACACGCCAAAGATATAAGGGAAAGTCCAGGCGACGATTTCATCGGGTTCTGTGGGAGGGCTGCCGGGATATTGATAGAGGTCCGGGTAGTGCTGGACCTCCATGACTGCCTTGACATATAAGGCATAGGCCTGATTCATGGGGATGACATAACTCCCCTTTTTGCATTTCTGTCCGTTGACGATGAAATCCTCCTCCGCCCGGAGAATCTCTATATCATAAGGCTCAAAACGGCTGAGCATATACGAAACCATGAGAGGGTCTCTCTGCTCCGGAGGGATGACATAAGCGTAGGGAGGTTCTTTGGAGAAGCGCTCGATGGTGCTTTTGCCGGCCATATAGACGCTGGAGAGGAGCTTCTCTTTGAACTTGTCGGCGACTTCGAGGACCGCCAGGGAGGCCGTTTTGATATAGTCTGCCGCATCCTTCAAATGCCACCAGCCCCCTTTCCAGGGATTGGGATAGAGAGTGCTGGGCCTTAGATCTTTTGCCCAGGGGGGAAATTCTCTCAACGAGTAGAATCTTGGCGTGGCATAGCCCGATCCGGCGGTCTCGGTCATCTGGGTCACGCAGTTGAAAAAGTCGCCGATCGTATCCGTGTAGCCGACATACCATGTGTCCCACCCATTCCACGTCCCTTGGGGGGCATAGAGCGGCGACATGGCTATCGTTCCGGGCATATTATGATAGTCCAGGTGAAGGCCCATGTGGGAGGAGAGAAAATTTCTCCAGCTGATGATGAGCGGGTTGACGTTGGGATTAATAGGATCGTCGCTTGGATAAACATAGATCCGCGCCGGGAAGGGTGCCGTCTGGTGGTTGACGTATATGATCATCGGATGCCACCGCTTGATCATAAAGCTGTGCTTGTTCTGAACCTCTTTTTGGGTCAGCATGGTGCCGTCATGATTGTCGTCATGCCCTGTGTATCTATCATAAAGCCAGGGCATCGGGCTTAGCTCATAAGGAGTCCCCAGATTTTGATGATACCAATCCGCAACCATCGTCTGACCGTCGGGATTAGCGTTGAGGAGGATGACGATGACGTTCTCTCTGATGCTCCGGATATAGGGTTCATCCGACGTCAAGAGTTCGTAGGCAAGGTTGGGCAGAGCCTGAACAGGCGCCACTTCGCTGGCGTGCATCCCCCCGTCGATATAGACGATGGCCTTCCCCTCCCTGGCCAAAGCCAGGGCGCCCTCATCGGTCAACCCCTTGGCGTGAGCAAGCTTCAGCGATATCTCACGATAGCGCTCGAGATTGGCCATGTTTTTGGACGAAGAGAGAATAACCGCCATCATCGGCCGTCCCATGCTCGAATCGCCGATAAACTCGAGCTTCACCATATCCGTGGCTTTCTCCAGAGCCTGGTAATATTTCAGCGACTGTTCATAGGTCAACAGATGATAGTCCTGGCCGGGTTCAAAGCCGATGATCTCCTTGGGAGCAGGAATGCTCTCTGAAAATGAGGCCCCTGCTGAAAAGAAAAAGATAATAGCCAAAACGGCCAGCCAACGGTTCTGTCTTGGGGATTTCATCGATGGATCCTCCTTAGCTTAAAGGGCCGCCCCCTTCTTTATGTCTTAATCCAAAAAAAAGGACGAACTTCTGCAAAATCGGCATTAAGGGAATGGAGAAATCGAGGGAGGCGGGATGATGACCTCCCTCGATTTCCTATTTTACAGAATCCTTAAAATACGAACTTCACCCCAAGCATAGCTCTCCTGGGCATTATGATGTCTGTGGGAATCATCCAGCTCGGGCTCTCTATGAGCGTGCTTGCATAATTCAGATTGGTAGCTTTATTAAGGGCATTAATGATGTCGCAGGAGAACTCCAGCGAGTACTTGTTCGCTATCCTGAAGGCCTTCTCAATTTTAACGTCGAAATAAAGCTGGTCGGGCGTCCGGCGGCTCCCGCGCGGCTCGGGCCTTATGAATTTCGGCCCCTGGTTGAGACCCGGCACAAGGACCGTCCTTTCCCAAGGCGAGCCCTGTTGGTAGATGATGTTCGTTCCTAGAACGATACCGAATGGGGCCATGTAAACGCCGCCCATCTTGAACATCCACCTCCTGTCGCGGGCTTCCAGGATTCTCAAAGGACCATCGGCATTGATGAGCTCGTTTTTGTCACGGAAACCCTTGGGCTTCCACCAGGCCTTCGACCAGGTGATCGAACCATAGAGCTGGAAGTTATGGGAAAACCGCTTGTTGGCTACGATCATGAGACCCCTATAGGTTATCTCGTCTCCAGGATTGGTGATGAGATAGAAATTATCGAGGGGCTCAAGCTGGTTGTAAACCATGATCGTATTCCCGGTGCTGGGGTCGGTGAAAGGTATCTGCTCATACTGGGCTGCCGTATTGAGCCTGTCTATCCTGTTTTTATTGATCTTGTAGATGAACGTGGCCGAAAGTGAGAAATCCTGAAAAACTTCCCTTTCCAGGGCGGCGGAGAACTGGTACGTATAGGGCGCCTTAAGTTTCTTGTCAACGCCGATGTCTGTCAGCGGATTGTAGTCGTAAATAAACTGGTCATAAGCATTTGTATCAGGGTTGTAGCCATAAACATATAGGATGCCCTGGGCGGGGGTGGCCGCCGTGACGTCTCCTAGGACCAAGCCTTTCGTATAGCGGCCAAAGGACGCACGAAGGATGGTCTTCTTGTCCGACGTCAGCTGGTAGTTTATCCCGATTCGTGGCGAGATTTGTTTCCAGTTGGCCACATCAGGGATACCGGGAACCTTGTTCCCTGTAGGCTTTTCAAACTTGTCGAGCTCATTGAAGTCGGGAATAGAGGCATGGTTGTAGTCAAACCGCAGTCCCAGATTGGCGGTCAACCTATCTGATACTTGCCAGGAGTCGTCGACGAAAAACCCCAACTGATCCGCCATGCCGCCGAAGTGGGAAGGAGTGCGGAAATAAGCCATATAAGGCTCGTTCATCCAGTCGTAGTATGCCACGCCCCCGATATAGCCATTGACGTAATCAGAATATCCATGGCTGAATTGGACGCCGGCCTTGAACTCGTGATGTCCTTTCAAGAAATCCTGCGCGTAATGAGAAATGTTAGCGTTGACCTGGGTCCTGTTGGTTTTCCAGTGGTAAAAATACGTAGCGTTAACTGAGGAATACCCGGTTCCCCAGTCCACGTGCCCCGGGGTGGTCATGTTACCTTTAACAGGATCCCACTTCAGTTTGGTGTAGAATCCCCCATACTTCAATTCGAAGTAGGTATTGTCGTTCATCATATGGAGCCATTCGAGAGTGGGCGCAATGGCCGGCGCCTTTTCAAAACTTACTGTTTCAATCGGTGTGAACTCAGTGGTTGTCGCAGGGCTTTCATAATGTTCGAAGTGGGCAAAAAGGCTCAATTTATTCTTTTTATCGAGCTGGTAGTCCAGCTTGAAATCCCAGGTGGGCGCCATCTTGTACTCGACCGGAAAATTGGGGTCCGCTCCCACTCCTGAACTGCTGTCCACCTGATGCTGGATGGAACCGAAAAACCACAGTTTGTCCTTGATGATCGGCCCGCCAAGGACACCGACGGCATCATGCCAGTGGTCGCGGTTAAAAGGCCATTTCTCTTTGGGGGTGTTGACGTCGGTCAGGGATTTCGTCTGGAGGAAATACTTCGCGGCGCCGTGGAAGGTGTTGGAGCCAGACTTGCTGACGACATTGATAACCGCTCCCTCGAAATTGCCGTATTCAGCCGGAGCGCCTATTCCGGTGACTTCCAGTTCCTCGATAATATCGGGCATGGGCCAGGGCCAGGCTGCGCCCGTAGAGGGAGCAGAAATATCGATCCCGTTAATGTAATAGGCGTTCGACTTCCGCTCGCTTCCAAAGGCACTGGCGCGAGAATCTTCAGGGCTCGAATTCGTAATGCCCGGAGAGGCTTGGACCATATCGAAGAATGTGTACCGTCTGGTCGGCAGAGTATCCAAAGTCTTGGCATCGAAGCTTGATGAGAAGCTCGTCTTTGCGACATCCACGAGGGGAGACGCCGCAGTCACCGTCAATTCCGTCTGGATGGCAGCGGGCTTGAGAACGACGTCGAGGACAATGGTTCCCCCGATCGTAACTCGCTGGTTCTTGTTCGTTGTGGATTGAAATCCCGGCAGCGAAAACGAAACCTCATAATCCTGGCCGATAGGGAGGGCAAGGAACCTGAATTCTCCCGTGGGGTCGGTGGTGGTCGATCTCGTTCCCATTAAGGCCGGGCCCTTCAATTCGATGGCGACTCCGGGGAGAGGCTCCCCCGCCTCGTCCTTGACCGATCCCCTGATCGTTCCCGTCCGTTTCTGGGCGAATCCTTGATCGACCGCCATAAACATAAAGACAAGACTCAATAAGATCAGACACAAAACCTTCTTACTCTTCATACACTCCTCCTTGTTAATTTTAAATATTTATCCATAGGAAAACCCCCGCGAAGCCCTTTCCGATTTTCCCCGTCCGTCCGCGTTTTAGCATGGGGTGATGAAAAAGTACTTTTGAACGCAAACTGCTAAGCCATATTTGACTTGAGAGGAACCTATCAAATCCTTTCTATTTTGTCAAGCTAAATGAAGCCGGCGCCGGAGATTTTTTCTATCGCTTGGACATGAGTTGATACTCGTTGTATTGGACCTCACACGGGTTGCCTTTGGCTAAAAGCATGGTGAGCGTGTTAAGGTTGATGATAATGGAAAAGGTGGTTTTCAATCTATCCCCATGCCGACAGATAGAATCCGGATAATTCACGTGGTCCCTCAGAAATTCTTTCATCTTCTCCGAATCGAGCTTATGCAGGTTGTTTTTGAGCAGCCTCGTCCCGCGGTTATAGCGGACGATAGAACAGGTGATGGCGTTCGGGTCAACCTCATACTTCCTCATCCAGGGAGCGACATAGTGATTGGTATGGACCAGATAACCATCCGCCGAATAGATCGGGGCGTAGTCGGTGGCCGAACCTTCAATGCTGTAGATCTCTCCGTTTGAGTCGGTGATCACCTGGTTATAATTGGAAGCCCTTTGCCTTAAGATAGCCGCGTCAATCGCCTGGCCGATCCTTTGGGCGGCCAGGATCTTGCGAACAAGCAGGAGCCGGGGGACTCCGACTCTCATATCGTTGGAGTCGACCTGATTGCCGGTCAGGCTTATGCCCGCCGAATTGTAACCCACACTTATCCCTAATCCACCATATCCGACGGCGACAATCTCGGGCTCGCCGTCCACCTGATAGTGGATGACGGTGACCCGATCTTGACTGGAAACGGACGTGTCATTGTTATGGGCCGCGAGGACAGACCCATCTGCGGTGACGTCGTTAGAGGCGATGAGATCGCTGCAGCCTTTTGTATATTCATATCCGCTTGATCCTATTTCTTCGCAAAGGGAGGGAAAAAGGTCCTGCAATTCCAATCCGGCGGCGTCGGCCGCGCCTTTGACCTCCGCCACATACTCGGGCACGTATTTTTTGGAATATTGAAGAAAGAGTTCCGCTTCCGCTCTAATCTTTTCCCAGTCCTTGTCTTTCTTCATCTCCGCGACCTCCTGGATGAGGTTCGCTTTGAGTTGCGTCCCGATCTGACGCCCGACCTCATAGTGGCTGCCCTTGACGTGGATGACGGGGATGGGAATCTCTTTCAAGGAATTTTCGGCTTTCTCGTTCGGATAGGTTTCCGAAGGATAAAGCGAAACTGCGCTATAACAGGAAACGAGAACAAAGATCAGGAGAAAAACTCTCAGAAACCCGGATTTTGTAAGCATCTTATCCCTCCTCCAGCATTCCGACGCGCTCCGCCCGGCGAAAGAGCCGTTTTTCAATCCAAAGATATCCTTTTGCTGTCGCCACCGGCCTTTTCAGAAATCACGCTTATGATGATCTCGCTCTTGCCGCCGGTCTTTTTTAAAATCCACGCGGCCGTGCGCTTATTATCGGCCAAAGAACGATTTCCCGGCTGCCGGTCGTTTCCCGGGATATTTCCCAAACGGATTTCGCCCGTTCCCTCTAAAATCACCGCATTTTTCGGTTCGATCTTGACAACCACCGGCTTGGCCAATCCCGCTTGGATCGCCCATTCCGTGATATTCGTGGGAAGCAGGCCTTGATTTTCGACCGTCACCTTAAGGCTTCTGGCATTCCCATCTAAAAATGCGACCTTCGTTTCCGCAATCTTTATCTGGGGCAGGATTTCGGCCAAATAGAGATACCAGGGGGCCTTAAGTTTGAGCTCCCTTTCAAGAAGATTGGGAGGGGGATTTTGATTACAGAACTTTTCGACGAAACCGCCGATTTCGACATCGCCCAGTTGAGGATGTTTTAGGGGCTGCCAGGGGATAAACCACTTTCCTTCGGCCTCCTCGTCGAGAAAATCGAGAAGCTCGTCCTGGGAAATCTTCTTATCATTATCCTGGTCATACTTTCTCAGAAACGGGTTGGTATAATCATCACCCCAAAGCTCTTCACACCAGCCCAATATTCCTAAATTGTAATACATGAACGGCTCCGGATCTCCCATCCCGAGTTTCCATATCGGCTGGGGAAAGGCCGTCATCAAGGGAATGACCTCTGCCCGGTTGGTGAATTGAGCGTAGGCCGTAGCAAGGCGTTTGTAGAGTTCCAGGTCGGAAGAGGGCATCTCATCGCCGCCCGGAAAATAGAGGAGCTCATCAAACGTTCCTGACGTATGAAGGTCCACCGCCTGGCCGATATTCGGATGGGCCATCCAAAAATTGACGGTCGCCTGGGCCTCAGGTTCAGAGAACGTATAAGGACTGCTCTGGATTTGTTCCCGGTTCAGGTTTCCCCAGGAGAAGTTGTGGCTGAGGTTTATCCCGCCAAGCCCGTCTTCGTTAAACTGGCCGTCCCCGTCATTGTCGATGCCTTCCGTTAGAAGAAGATAATAGACCCCGCCCAGTTCATTCTCTTTTTTTTTGATCATGACTCTGGGATCCTTTTCAGACGTCTTCCACTCGCCGAAAGGAGACTTGATTCGCATAGAAGTTACGAAGCCGTCGCCATTGAGATCCTCAGGAGGATCTTCATCGGCTTTGCCGTCCAAATCATTGTCCCGAGGATGGACGCTCCCCCCATAGTCCGTATCCCCGGGATTGGACAGCCACCAATCCGAAGCATCGACCTCGAACTTCGGCCGGAGATAGAATGTCCTTGTATCAACGAGCCGGGTTGCCTGCGCGTCTTTGCCATAATTGGTTAATAGATGGTTTATTAGATAAAGAGTCAACATGGCTCCCGTCTGCTCTCCCGTATGCATATTGCCATCGATATAGATCGCCGGCTTGCTCAAGGCCGGTCCCGTCTTTTGATTCGTAATCTCCATAAGATGAAGGTCTTTCCCCAGGTAGCTCTTGCCGATGACATAGACCTTCGCGAGTTGGGGATAGAGCTTTTCTAGGCCTTCCATTATCTTAAACATCTCAGCGGAGTTCAGATATCTAGCCCAATCGATTTTCACTTCGGAGGACTGCGATGGCTGAGTTCCTAAAGGAGCGGATGTCAGAGAGGTGCTAAATAGGAAAAGAAGAAAAAAAGCCGCCAGGATTTTCAATCTCCAAGGATTAGTGCGAAACATGGAATTCCCCTTATGACGAGATTTTTGGCGCATAGCACTTTTCAATTTTTTTCGATTATAAAGCCTTGGTCAAGAAAAAGGAAGCAAAAGTAAGCATCTCTTTTCATGCGAGAAGGAATTCCAGGCTCGGGGCGCGCCCTCCGTCGGCAGCGGCCTGTCCCGGCGAGCCAGGCCGCTTCGGCTCCGGGCTCCGCTCTCCTCTCCCTGCGGTCGAGGACCCGTGCCCGCTCCGCCCTTCAACGACCTCCTCCGGGCATCGCCCCTGCGCCATTGCCTATATCACATAAAAAGAGATGCTTCCAAAGCGAAAACCAGGTAGAAAAAATAAAAACAAAAAATAAAAACTATGAGCTCCTCCGGGCTCTGTGGGCAATCTCTCGTATCCTAGCTTGGATATCAGGCGGCAGGGGCGCCGGCTTGTGCTCGCCGAGGATATTATCGATTTTTACCCGGGCCCGTTCGGAGAAATCCTTCCCCCCGTTTTTCAGCCACGTCCCATAATCCGCCCGCTCGAAGAGGCCGGGATACCAGCGCTCCCGGTAATGATCCTTGGTGTGTTTGGTGCCAAGATACTGACCGTCGGGCCCCATCTTCTCGATGACATCCAAGGCCAGGGCTTCGTCGCTTACCTCAAACCTCTTCATGAAGCCTTTTATCCAGCTCGTGATTTCGTCGCATAGAGCGAGCTGGATGAAGGAGAAGGTGAGGCCGGATTCCAGGTATCCCAGGTCATGAATGATGTTGCCTCCTGCCAGGGATTCGACCACAAGGCTAAGAGCCGCTTCCGCCGCCGCCTGGAGATCGGCAGACTTCGATTCGGAGGCTCCGGCTATGGAGAACATGGGAAGGCCGTAAAAGTGAGACAACGCTTGGGCGATGGTTCGCTCCGGCTCACAGTACGAAGTTACGAGAGTCCGCATATCGAAAGTCCCCCCGGGCGGCATGCCGGAAACAATGACCGGCGCTCCCTCCCTCTTGAATTGAGAAAGCACCAACCCGACCAGGACTCCAGCGTAGTCGAGAACGACGGAGCCCGCCGGTGTCACCGGGCTCGTGAGGCCGGCCGTCGACGCAGGGATGTAAAGCAGGGGAAGGTTCTTTGAAGCCAGGAAAAGGAGCTTTTCCAGGGCCTCTTTATTATGGCGCAGCCCTGAAACGACGTTGATATAGCAGGCGGCCAACGGCTTCTTCCGCAAGGCCTCAGCGCCTCCGGCTACGGTTTCGGCCATTTCAACGGCGTCCAAACAGCCTCCCAGTTCGTAGGTGACATAAACAATCGGCTTGGTTGTGAAAGACAATAAGGCCTGCATCTGAAAGCGGTCGGCCAAGGCTGTATCGATGTCCCGCGGAAGAACCATGGACATGACAAAATCGATATTCGATAAAGAATCGCAGAGGGTCGCGCCGTCTTCAATATCCTTTAATCGGGGCTCGCGGCGCGCCCCGTCGCGATGGTCGATGATATTCAGGCAATCCGATCCGGGTCCATAAAAACACCGATGCCCCTCCACGGGCATAACGGGATGGCCATGGCGGTCGTATAAAACGACTCTCCTGGGGGCAACCGATAGGGCTCTCTCGACAAGGCGTGATGGAATATGAACTAAATTATCGTCCGTGACTTTAGCGCCCGCGCTCTGAAGCAAGGCAACGGCTTCCTTAAGATCGAGGCGCACTCCGACGCGTTCCAGAATATCCAGGGCGGCTTCATGCATCCTGCGGCATTGTTCCTCCGTCAGGCGCGGAAAACTAAAACCCTGCTGGCATCCGTCTTTGGTCCGCGTATCCGACATGGAAGCCTCCTTCGATACCCCCGGGGGTTGGAATTGTTATATATCCCCGCGGCAAGCTCTTGTCAATGAACTCCATTTCCGGACGACCGAAGGAACGGTCGATCCAAATACCCCTTGACAAATCGATACGGGAGATAAAATATGAAGTTTGAAGGGGAAAAAATGATTATTTTAAAACGTCCAACAAAATGTGCCGTCGTTTTGGCGCTCCTCACTCTCACCACGATCGGCTCCTCCTTTGCTCAGAGACTCACCGGAAAGATCGTGGGCGTGGTCGCGGACGAACAAGGCGCCCCGCTCCCGGGAGTGACCGTTGAGCTCTCAAGCCCGGCTTTGATGGGAGGCGTTCATGCAGAGGTATCATCCGAGAAAGGGTCCTACCGATTCATCAATTTGCCCCCCGGAATATACGCGATCGATTTTAAGCTCAAAGGATTTGAGACCGTCCGCAGACCGAGCATAAGAGTTTCCATAGACACGACCGTGACCGAAGACATCGTCATGAAGGTCGCAGCCATCCAGGAATATCTGACCGTCCAGGCCCCGGCGCCTCTCATCGACGTGACCAAATCAGGCATGACGACCAACTTCAGCAAGGAGCTCTTGGAGCAGCTCCCCAGCGGCCGGTTTACCTTTTTTGATGTCGTCAAGCAGGCTCCCGGCCTGGTCATGGATTCGCAACAGGGAGATGGAGACAGGCTTGTCGCTTATGGTTCCAATTATGAGTCCAGCGATTATCAGCTCGACGGCGTCGATATCAGGAATCTGGATGTCGGTTCCGCCTGGCAGTGGGTCAATCCGGAGGTTTTCGCCGAGGTTGAAACGACGGGGATAGGCGTTCCCGCCGAGTACGGACAATTTACCGGCGCCGTCATCAATATCGTCACCAAGTCCGGAGGAAATGAGTTCCAAGGAAGCGCGAGCTATTACGGGCAGTTTCAGAAGCTCGTCGCGGATAACAATCCCGCTTCCGGGGATCCCGAAGCATTCTCCTACCATCGGGACAAGTTTCTGGACGCTTCATTCACCCTGGGGGGACCTATCCTCAAAGACAAGCTTTGGTTTTTCGGCTCCTACGAAAAAGTAGAGGATTCCTATACCGCTTGGCTCTCAAATCCTGAATTCCCCGCCCGCAACAAGGGCGACAAAGCATTCTTCAAGCTCTCTTCACAGCTCGGGAAGAGCCATCGGCTGATCGGCTCTTTTTATTACGAATATTTTGACATTCCGGATCCCATGACCCCCTACTTCACGAAGGAGGCCGTCGCCTCGGAAAAAGGACACACGCCCACCTGGAATCTCATGTATACCTGGCTCCTCAGCGACAGCGCCTTTCTTGACCTGAAATATGGAGGATGGTGGAGCGACGACGATTGGTTCCCCATCCATTCCAATCTTGAAACCCCGAGTCATTATGATGTGTATACGGGAATCACGTCCCAGGGCGTCTGGTTTCCTTGGTCATACGAGGTGACGAGACATCAGATAAGCGCAAGTCTGTCCTATTTCGCCGAAGATTTTCTTGCCGGGGACCACGACTTCAAAATGGGAGTCCAGATTAACAGAGGGACCGCCGAGAACCACGGAGGTTATACGGGGGGCCGCGCGTACTATGATTACGCCGGATATCCCTATTATATGTACGAACAGGACGTTTTCAGTTACGGCGGCGTCGTCAATTCCATCGCAGCCTTTGTCGATGATTCCTGGAAAATTAACGACAGATTAACGCTGAATCTGGGGCTGAGATTCGATCACAGCTCAGGTTCTATTCAATCATTTCCAGTCTATCATGGTTGGCAGAAGACCGGAGCGACGACCCCGGAGGTTCCGGATGTCGTCCAATGGAATACAATATCTCCTCGTGTCGGTTTGGCCTTTCAGCTCACTTCGGATAAAAAGACTCTCCTGAAAGTATCCTATGGCCGTTATTATGACGCCCTTCTCATGTCCAATTGGAATTGGCCCGGTCCTAACGTCACCGACTATACAATTTATTCCTGGGACTGGGACCTCAATACGTGGGTTCTCTTCGATACGATTCCAGGCGCCATGAATTATACGGTCGATCCAGAGCTCAAGAATCCCTACGCGGATCAATTTTCAGTCGGACTTGAAAGAGAGCTCGTGGGCAATTTCGCCGTCGGAGCAACCTACATTTACAAGCGTGAGAAAAACCTTATCGGCTGGGAAGATCGAG
>Ga0316620_10000994_pt1 | contig 11887 bp, 9 predicted proteins | sample OWC_Aug_M1_C1_D5_FD_207651 | JGI IMG/M metagenome (GOLD analysis project Ga0316620, IMG submission 207651) | Wetland soil microbial communities from Old Woman Creek delta, Ohio, United States - OWC_Aug_M1_C1_D5_B | ecosystem: Environmental > Terrestrial > Soil > Wetlands | place: USA: Ohio... | reverse complement strand
ACACGTCGCGCATCACCGCGGTGATGAACGGGATGACCATAATCGACAGGATCAGCCCAGCGGTCATCATCCCGATGCCGAGCGGCGGCCCCTCGAAAAGCTTTCCAAGGATGGGGACGTTCCCGAAAAGATCGATCAGGAGCGGCTGCACGTCCGACTGCACGATCGGCGAGAGCACGAACAGGCCCCACATGCCGTAAATGATCGAAGGAATCGCCGCAAGCAGCTCGATCGCGGTCCCCAGCGGCCGCTTCAGCCATGCGGGCGCGAGCTCGGTGAGGAACAGCGCGATGCCGAAGCTCACCGGAATGCCGATCACCATGGCGATCAGAGAGGTGACCAGCGTCCCGTAGATCGGCACCAGAGCGCCGAACTCCTCGCGCACCGGGTCCCACTCCTTGCGCCAGATGAAGCTCAGGCCGTATTTCTGAAGCGTCAACGTGCTGCCCAGCACGAGCGACACGAGGATCGCGGCCAGGATGCTAAATACCAAGATCGCGAAGCCTCTGGTGAGCCACTCGAAGGCGGCATCCAGCCACGCCGACGACCGGATGCGCGGCGGAAGCAAGCCGTCTTCGCTGACGGCGATGTTGATCTGCTTATCTACGCCGTGTACGGACACGGGGACGGCGCTCATCGAAGGTTCCCGCGCATTCTAGTTGAAACCTGCTGCCTCAATGAAAAGGGGCGGCATCCGACCGCCCCCTTTCCCCTTGCCCGCCGTGGCAGGTCGATGTCCGGTGATCAATAGACCGGCTTGCCCGACGTGTCCTTGATCTGCTTCCAGCTGGTCTCGATCAGCGACACGACCGAATTCGGCATCGGCACGTAGTCGAGGCTTTCGGCCATCTGGTCGCCGTTCGCATAGGCCCACTTGAAGAACTTGAGCACGCCCGAGGCACGCTCGGGGTTCTCCTGCATGTTGTGCATCAGGAAGAACGTCGCCCCGGCGATCGGCCAGGCGTTCGCGCCCGGCGCGTCCGTGAAGATCAGGTACATCCCCGGCGCAGCGCAATGAAGTGCCCATCGCGGTTCTTCACCAGCGCGTAGGTCATCTTGTTCTGCAGCACGTACGCATACTCGGCATAGCCGATCGAGCCGTTGATGCGCTGCACGTAGGAGGCGACTCCTTCGTTACCCTTGCCGCCCACGCCGGTCGGCCAGTTGACCGACGTGCCCTCGCCCACCTTTTCTTTCCATTCCGGGCTCACCGTGGATAGGTAGTTCGGCCAGATGAAAGTCGTACCCGAACCGTCCGAGCGGTGTACCAGCGAGATCGCTTCGGCGGACAGCTTCAGCTCGCCCGGTTTGATACCCTTCAGGTTGACCGCGGGGATCGCCCCGCCGATCACCGTCGGAAACTGCATCAGTCCTTCCTTGTCCAGCACCTCGGGCTTGAGCGGCATGTCGGAAGCGCCCAAGTCGACCGTCTTCGCGCTGATCTGCTTGATTCCGCCGCCCGAGCCGATCGACTGATAGTTCAGACCGATTCCGGTTGCCTTTTTGTACGCGTCGGCCCACTTGGCGCAGATGGGATAGGGGAAGGTCGCTCCCGCACCGGTAATGTCTGCAGGCAACGCAGCCACCGGCACGGCGAGCGCTGCGGCGCTTGCCATAATCGCAGATAACTTCCTGAACTTCTTGAGAAACATCCTAGACTCCGTCGCGCGGATTAACTCGCGAAGCGCAGTCTATTGCGCGGATGTTACGGCCTCGTGACAGACCTTCGGCTAGGTCATGCGCCAGATGAGGTTCCGTAGCGGCACCACCGTTTCGAACACGCGGTAGCGGTAGCAGCTCGGCAGCCCTTCGGGTACGGTGAAGCTGCGCGTACCAGCTGCCCAGGTCGGCGCCACGGTCGTCGCGGTGCAAACGCCGCCGACCGGCCTCTCGTACTCCCCGATGCGCGCGAGCACCGCCACGCGGATCGCTAGCACCTGCGCCCACTCGGCGGCCGACGCGGGCGCGACATTGTCGAAGCTGTCGATGATGCCGTCGTTCGCAACGAAGATCGCGTTCTGCACGGTGCCGTTGTTCACCCCGTTATCTTTGCCGTACTCCGCACGCAGATCGACAACGCCATCTGCGATGTCGTACGGCGTTACGCCTCCAGCCATGAGCAGCGTATCGGATACGTGCAGGCGTCCGTTGACGATCGCATAGGTACGCACTATGGGGTTGCCCAGGTCGAAGACCAGGTCGCCCTGCTTGTAGGCTGGGAAGAGGCCCGCGCCGGGCGGATTGTAAGGTGCGTTAATGCCCGGGTTGTGCTGCACCTTGGCTGCCGAAGGCTGCACCTGGGTGATCTGCGCCATCGTGCAGCTGACGGGCCCCGCCTGGTTCACGAGCACCACGAGGTCCTGCTGCTTGTAGCCTACGGTCCCATCGACGTCGTACTCCGAGGAGGCCGCAGGCATGGTCTTCGAAAGCGTCCCGGGGACGATCCGGCCTGAGGTCGAGTACATGGTGGAGATCTGGTCCGGCTGGCCGGGCGTCACGGTGATATATACGGGCGCCAGGGTGATATCGGGAAGAGAGCCGCCGAGGTTCTGCGAGTAATTCGGGTCGTAGTACCAGTTGATCTTGCCGCAACCGAAGGCTGCGGTGTTCGCCATACCGTAGCCCGCCATGCGCAGGTCGCGTTCGACAGTAAACAGCGCGATCGTGCCATTGGTCTGGGCGCTGTTCTCGCCCACTGTGGAGCGGTTGAATTTGTCGCTGGTGAGATAGGCCTGAGTGATGACGAGCATGCCGATTAGCCCGATCGCGACTGCGACCAGAACTTCGACCAGGCTCATGCCGCGCTGTCCGCTGCGCGCGCCCTGCGGCCATGCGTTGCGATTCCGCACCACGCGTCCTTCCCCCGGTTGCTGCGTGACGTAACAGCACCTTCTTACAAAGTCTTGTGCAGGAGCGCCGTGACAAATGTCCTAGACCGGGAACGAATCGGACGAGCAGGCAAAAGAACGTAATGAATGGCGCAAATTCGCGACTATTTGCCGCCGCGGACTTTGACAATTGACAAGTTGGGCAGACTCGGAGGCTCAGCGCACGCCTGCGCAGCGCCGCACTGCCTCGGCGAGCGACTGTGCCGTTGACTCGATCGCGCTGCGAGGTTCGCCCTCGACCATGACGCGAAGTACCGGCTCCGTGCCCGAGGGCCTGAGCAGCACGCGGCCGCGCCCGTCGAGCAGCCGCTCGCCCTGCGTCAGCGCCTGCGTGATCGCCTCGTGCGCGCGCCAGTCGAAGCCACTCGGCACCGCGATGTTTACCAGCACCTGCGGATACATGACCAAATCAGCGGTCAGCTCCGCGAGCGAACGGTCGCCGTCGCGCATCGCGGCGAGCACCTGCAGCGCCGATACGATGCCGTCGCCGGTCGTATGCCGGTCCAGGCAGATGATGTGACCGGAGTTCTCGCCACCGTAGAGCCAGCCCCGCTCGCGCAGCAGCTCCAGCACGTAGCGGTCGCCTACACTGGCGCGCGCAAAGGGAATTCCCGCGCGCTCGAGCGCCTGCTCGAGCGCAAGGTTGGTCATCAGGGTTCCGGCCACGCCCGCGACGCGCTCCCTGGTCGCGCGGTGTCGCACGATGGCGTACAGCAACTGGTCGCCGTCGTAAAGTACCCCGACCGGGTCGGCCATCACGACCCTGTCGCCGTCGCCGTCCAGCGCGATGCCGAGGTGCGCACCGCGGCGCGTCACCTCCTCGCGCAGCCGCTCGGGCGCGGTGGCTCCATAGCCTTCGTTTATGTTGAAGCCGTCAGGCTCGGCGCCGATCGCGAATACCTCTGCGCCCAGCTCGTGGAAAACGTGCGGCGCCACGCCGTAGGCCGCACCGTGCGCGCAGTCGACGACTACTCTGAGACCCTTGAGATCGAGCTCGTTCGGAAAGGTCGACTTGCAGAATTCGATGTAGCGGCCGGCCGCATCGTCCACGCGCCGCGCGCGCCCGAGCTTCGCTGCGGCGTTGCATCCCATCGGAGCATCCAGCGCGCGCTCGATCTGATTCTCTACCGCGTCCGGCAACTTGTAACCGTCGCTGGAAAAGAACTTGATGCCGTTGTCCGGGTAAGGGTTGTGCGAGGCGCTGATTACCACCCCGGCGCTCAGCCGCAGTGCACGCGTCAGGTACGCCACTCCGGGGGTCGGCAGCGGCCCGCAAAGCAGCACGTCCACGCCCGCGGCGGAGAATCCCGCCTCGAGCGCGGCCTCGATCATGTATCCCGATATGCGCGTGTCCTTGCCGATCAGGACAGCAGGGCGCTCGCCATGCGCCGCCTGCCCGCGCGCGGCGAACACGCTGCCCGCAGCATAGCCCAAGCGCAGGACGAAATCGGCCGTCATCGGCGAGCTGCCGACCGTGCCGCGGACGCCATCGGTGCCGAAGTGCTTACGGCTCATGCTTCGCGCCAAGCCTCCCAGACCAGAACCACGTCGCGCGTTTCCTTCACGTCGTGTACGCGCAGTATTTTCGCTCCGCCGTGCAAAGCGAGCAAAGCCGCCGCCAGGCTTCCCGCCAGGCGATCCTCTGCGGCGCGTCCAGTAAGTTCGCCGAGCGACGATTTGCGCGACCAGCCGACGAGCAGCGGTACCCCCAGCCGGGCGAGCTCGGGCAGCCGCTTGAGCAGCGTGAGGTTGTGCCCCAGAGACTTGCCGAACCCGAACCCCGGATCGGCGACGATTCGGTCGGCGGCGATGCCCGCGGCGCGCGCAGCCGCGATCCTGCCTGCGAGGTAGTCCGCGACCTCGGACACGACCTCGTCATAGCGTGGATCGCGCTGCATGGTTGCGGGATCGCCGCGCTTGTGCATCAGGCACACGGCGCAGCTGGTATCCGCCACCGCCTCGAGCGCGCCGGGCGTCGACAGCGCCTCGACATCGTTGATCATCGACGCCCCATGCGCCAGCGCCGCGCGCATCACGCCCGGGCGGCGCGTATCGACCGATACCGGTACGCGACCGTCGGCAAGCGCCTCGAGCACAGGAATCACGCGCGCGAGCTCCTCCTGCTCCGACACCGGCTGCGCCCCGGGGCGAGTCGACTCGCCGCCTAGATCGAGCAGGTCCGCGCCCTCGTCGACCAGTCGGCGCGCGTGCGCGAGAGCTGCGGCACGATCCAGGAACTTACCGCCGTCGGAGAAAGAATCCGGAGTGATGTTGACGACCCCCATCACCAAGGGGCGCTCGAGCGGCAGCGCGTACCCGCCGCAGCGCAGCATCGAGCGATCAGGCGCTTGGAGCGGGCGCGGTGGCGCCGCGCGCGCCGCCATCGTTCGCGGCGCCGGAGGAGCCTTGCGCAGGCGGCGTGACTTTCGGCGGTCGCGGCGGCTTGCCGGCCATGATGTCGTTTAGCTGGTCCGCGTCGAGGGTTTCCCACTCGAGCAGCGCCTTGGCCATCGACTCGACCTTGTCGCGGTTTTCCTCGAGCAGCTTGCGCGCGAGCTGGTATTGCGTGTCGATGATGCGCCGGATTTCGGCGTCCACCTTCTGCATGGTCGCTTCGGAGACGTTCTTGTGCGTGGTGATCGAGCGTCCGAGGAAGATCTCGCCCTCGTTCTCACCGTACACCATGGTGCCAAGCTCGTCGGACATGCCCCACTGCGTGACCATGCGCCGCGCCAGCTCGGTCGCGCGTTCGAAATCGTTTGCCGCGCCGGTGGTCATCTGGCTCATGAACAGCTCCTCGGCGATTCGGCCGCCGAACAGCACGCAGATCATGTTGTAAAGGCGTTCGCGGTCCTGGCTGTATCGATCCTGCTCCGGCAGCTGCATCGTCACACCGAGCGCGCGTCCTCGCGGGATGATCGTCACCTTGTGCACCGGGTCGGTCTTCGGCAGAAGCTTCGCCACCACGGCGTGCCCCGATTCGTGATACGCAGTATTGCGCCGCTCTTCCTCCGGCATCACCATCGAGCGTCGCTCCGCCCCCATGATGATCTTGTCTTTGGCGCGTTCGAAGTCTTCCATGTCGACCAGGCGCTTGCTCTTGCGCGCCGCGAACAGAGCAGCCTCGTTCACCAGGTTGGCGAGGTCCGCACCGGAGAAGCCGGGCGTGCCGCGCGCTATGATATCCGCCCTGACGTCGGGAGCGAGCGGAACCTTGCGCATGTGCACCTTGAGGATTTCCTCGCGCCCGCGGATGTCGGGGAGCGGCACCACTACCTGGCGGTCGAAGCGCCCGGGCCTGAGCAGCGCCGGGTCGAGCACATCCGGGCGGTTGGTGGCGGCAATGACGATCACGCCCATCGTGGCCTCGAAGCCGTCCATCTCCACAAGCAACTGGTTCAGCGTCTGCTCGCGCTCGTCGTTGCCGCCGCCGAGGCCAGCGCCACGCTGGCGGCCGACCGCATCGATCTCGTCGATGAACACGATGCAGGGCGCGTGCTTCTTCGCCTGCTCGAACATGTCGCGCACGCGTGCCGCGCCCACCCCGACGAACATCTCGACGAAGTCGGAACCGGAGATGGAGAAGAACGGAACCTTCGCCTCGCCCGCGATGGCGCGCGCGAGCAGCGTCTTGCCTGTCCCGGGCGAGCCCACCATCAGCACGCCGCGCGGGATGCGGCCGCCCAGCTTTTGGAACTTGGAAGGATCACGCAGGAAATCGACCAGCTCGGCGACGTCCTCCTTCGCCTCCTCGCAGCCCGCCACATCGGCGAACGTGACGGTGTTGGTCGACTCATCCATCATGCGCGCGCGCGACTTGCCGAAGGAGAAGGCGCCGCCCCGGCCGCCGCCCTGCATCTGGCGCATGAAGAAGACCCACACGCCTATCAGGAGCAGCATCGGGAACCACGACACGAAGATGTTCATGAGGAGCGAGGGCTCTTCTTCCGGCTTGGCTTCGATCTTGACGCCGTACTTGAGCAGGTCCGACACCAGCCAGATGTCGCCCGGCGAATAGCTCACCACCCGCTTGCCGTCGGTGGTGGTCGCTTTCAGTTGCCGACCCTCGATGGTCACCTTGGCGATGCGGCCGGTCTTGACCTCGTCCAGAAACTGCGAGTACTCCATCGGCTGCTGGGCGACCTGGCGCGTGCTGAACTGGTTGAACACAGTCATCAGCACCAGCCCGATCACGAGCCAGATGACGAGGTTCTTAAGCATATTGTTCAAGGACTTGCTCCTTCGCGCGATGCGCGTAACGTCATGCGGATTCTAGCCCCCTTTGCGCACAGCAAAAAGGGCACTCCGCCGCCTCAGCGCGGTTTCGGACCGCGCGCCACCAGGTAGGTTTCCCGCGATTCTCCGCGCGATGCACCGGGCTTACGCACCGAAACCGACCGAAATGCCCCTTTCAGGGTGGCGAGAATTCCCTCAAACGCCTCACCCTGAAATGCCTTGACCAGCAGGACGCCGCTTGGTTTCAGAAGCTCGGCCGCCAACACCGCGGCCAGTTCGACCAGCTCCGCCGCGCGTGCCTGGTCGACGGTTGCGATTCCCGATATGTTCGGCGAGAGATCGGACAACACCACGTCTACCGGCCCGCCCAGTTCAGCGCGCAACGTTTCACGCACCCCGGCGTCGCGCAAGTCGCCGCGCAGCGTCTTAATTCCCGATATGGGGGCGAGTTCAAGCAGGTCAATGGCGACCACCCGGCCCGTAGGGCCGACTTTCGCCGCCGCCACCTGCGACCAGCCGCCCGGAGCCGCGCCAAGGTCCAGCACGCGCGCGCCCGGATGCAGCAGCTTCTCGCGTGCGTCGATTTCAAGCAGCTTGAATGCCGCGCGCGAGCGGTAGCCATGGGCGCGCGCCTGCCTGACGTAGCCGTCGGTCACATGGCGCCGCAGCCACTGCTTGCTGGATTTGCTCACCGCTACGCCGCTACAGGTAGCGGACGTCGAGGATCTCGTAGCGCTTCACTCCGCCCGGCGTCTGCACCTCGACCTGGTCCCCCGCGTACTTCCCGATCAGCGCGCGTGCGATCGGCGAGCTGATCGATACGCGGCCGTCCTTGATGTCAGCCTCGTCCTCGCCGACGATCTGATAGGTCACCGTCTCGCCGCGCTCCTCCTGCAAGTCGACCGTTGCGCCGAACACGCAGCGCCCGTCCGCATCGACCAGCTTCGGATCGATGACTTGCGCGTTGGCGAGCTTGGCCTCGATTTCCGAAATGCGTCCCTCGATGAATCCCTGGCGCTCCCGCGCCGCGTCGTACTCGGCGTTCTCCGACAGATCGCCGTGCGAGCGCGCCTCCGCGATCGCGGTGATCACGCCCGGGCGCTCCACCGTCTTCAGTCGCTGCAGCTCGGCGCGCAGCAACTCCGCCCCACGGGAAGTGATGGGTGTCTTCGCCATTTGAGTCAGATCCTACGACGCAAGCTCTTCCGTAAGGCGCAGTTTCGCATGTAGATCCTGCAGCCGGTAGGGCTCGAGCTGCGCGAGATGCTTCATGCCTTCGCAGGCGGCACGCGCGCCTGCCAAGGTGGTGTAGTAAGTAACGCGGCGCGCGAGCGCAGTGGTGCGGATCGAGCGCGAGTCCGAGATCGCGGTGCGCGTCGCCTCGACGGTGTTGACGATGAAGCTGATCTCGCCGTTCTTGATCATGTCGACCACGTGCGGTCGGCCCTCGGCGACCTTGTTCACCGGGGTCACCGGCACGCCGTGCTTGGCCAGCACGGCCGCCGTGCCGCGCGTGGCGAGGATCGAGAAGCCGAGCTGCACCAGGTCGTGCGCGACCTGCACCGCGCCGGCTTTGTCGCCTTCGCGCACGCTGATGAAGGCGCGCCCGCCGCGCGGCAGCTTGACTCCGGCCGCGAGCTGAGACTTGACGAATGCCTCCCCGAAGCTAGCGCCGATCCCCATCACCTCGCCGGTGGATTTCATCTCCGGACCGAGAATCGTGTCGACGCCGGGGAACTTCGCGAACGGAAACACCGCTTCCTTGACCGAGTAATAAGGCGGCCTGACCGGCCCGGTGACGCCCTGGCGCGCCAAGCCGATGCCGACCATGCAGCGCGCAGCGATCTTGGCGAGCTGCAATCCCGTCGCCTTGGACACGTAGGGCACGGTGCGCGACGCACGCGGGTTCACCTCGAGCACGTATACGACGTCGCGCTGGATGGCGAACTGCACGTTCATCAGGCCGACCACGTCGAGCGCGCGCGCAAGCAGCTCGGTCTGGCGCCGCAGCTCCGCCTCTACTCCGGCGGACAGCGAATGCGGCGGCAGGCAGCAGGCAGAGTCGCCCGAGTGCACGCCCGCTTCCTCGACGTGCTCCATCACGCCGCCGACGAACACCTCCTTGCCGTCGGCCACGCAATCGACGTCGACTTCGGTCGCGTCGGACAGGTAACGGTCGATCAGCACCGGCGAGTCGTTCGACACGCGCACCGCGCTTTCCATGTAGCGCTCGAGATCGGCGCGCTGGTGCACGATCTCCATGGCGCGCCCGCCGAGCACGTAGCTCGGCCGCACCACCACCGGGTAGCCTATCTCCTCGGCGAGGCGCACAGCATCCGCGGCGGAGCGCGCGGTGCGGTTTGGCGGCTGGCGCAGCTTGACGCGATCGAGAAGTTTCTGGAAGCGCTCGCGGTCCTCGGCGGCGTCGATCGAGTCGGCGGAGGTGCCAACGATTGGCACACCGGCCGCCGCCAGGTCGCGCGCCAGCTTGAGCGGCGTCTGCCCGCCGTATTGTACGATGACGCCGAAGGGCTTTTCCTTGTCCACGATCTCGAGCACGTCCTCGAGCGTGAGCGGCTCGAAATACAGGCGGTCGGAGATGTCGTAGTCGGTCGAGACGGTCTCCGGGTTGCAGTTGACCATGATGGTCTCGAAGCCGTCTTCGCGCAGCGCAAGCGCCGCGTGCACGCAGCAGTAATCGAATTCGATGCCCTGTCCGATGCGGTTCGGACCGCCGCCGAGCACCATGATCTTTTTTCTGCCCGAAGGCGCAGCCTCGCACTCTTCCTCGTAGGTCGAGTACATATACGCCGTGGTGGTCGCGAACTCGGCAGCGCAAGTGTCGACGCGCTTGTACACGGGACGGATGCCGAACGCGTGGCGCTTGGCGCGCACCTCCGCCTCGCTGGTGTTGAACAGGTACGCTAGGCGCCGGTCGGAGAACCCCTTGCGCTTTAGCGTCCTCAGGGTAGGCGCATCGATATCGGCGAGCAATTGGTCGTCGAGCTCCATTTCGAGCTCGACGATCTCCTTGATCTGCTGCAGGAACCAGGGATCGATGCGCGTCAGGCGGTGCACTTCCTCGAGCGTGAAGCCATTCTCGAAGGCGTCGCCCACGTACCAGATGCGCTCCGGACCGGGCTCTCCCAGCTCACGCTCAAGCACCTCGCGATCGGTGGTCTTCTGGTTCAGGCCGTCCACTCCGACTTCCAGGCCGCGCAGCGCCTTCTGGAACGATTCCTGGAACGTGCGGCCGATTGCCATCACCTCGCCGACCGACTTCATCTGAGTCGTGAGCCGGTCGTTCGCCTGCGGGAACTTCTCGAAGGCGAAGCGCGGCACCTTGGTCACCACGTAGTCGATCGTCGGCTCGAAGGACGCTGGCGTCGCGCCACCCGTGATTTCGTTTCTCAGCTCGTCCAGCGTGTAGCCGACGGCGAGCTTGGCGGCGACCTTGGCGATCGGAAAGCCGGTGGCCTTCGACGCGAGAGCCGAGGAGCGCGACACGCGCGGATTCATCTCGATCACCAGCATGCGCCCGTCGGCCGGATTGACGGCGAACTGCACGTTCGAGCCGCCGGTATCGACGCCAATCTCGCGCAGCACTGCGATCGAGGCGTCGCGCATCAGCTGGTATTCCTTGTCGGTGAGCGTCTGCGCCGGCGCCACCGTGATCGAGTCGCCGGTGTGCACGCCCATAGGATCGAGGTTCTCGATCGAGCACACGATGATGCAGTTGTCGTGCTTGTCGCGCACAACCTCCATCTCGAACTCTTTCCAGCCGATCACCGATTCCTCGATCAGCAGCTCGCGCGTGGGCGAGGCCTCCAGGCCGCGCTCGCAGATGGTGGCGAACTCTTCGCCGTTGTACGCGATGCCGCCGCCCGTACCGCCAAGCGTGAACGAAGGCCGGATGACGACCGGGAAGCCGATGCCGGCCTGCACCTGCAGCGCCTCCTCCATGGAATGCGCAAGCGCCGAGCGCGGGCAAGCGAGCCCGATCCTCTGCATGGCGCGCTTGAATTTCTCGCGGTCCTCGGCCTTGTCGATCGCCTCGCGCGAGGCGCCGATCAGCTCGACGCCGAATTTCTCAAGCACCCCTTCGCGCGCCAGGTCGAGCGCGCAGTTGAGCGCCGTCTGGCCGCCCATGGTCGGCAGCAAGGCGTCCGGGCGCTCCTTCTCGATGATGCGCGCCACGACCTGCCAAGTGATCGGCTCGATATAGGTCGCGTCGGCCATCTCGGGATCGGTCATGATCGTCGCTGGGTTCGAATTCACCAGCACCACGCGGTAGCCTTCCTCGCGCAGCGCCTTGCAGGCCTGCGCGCCCGAGTAGTCGAACTCGCAGGCCTGACCGATCACGATCGGCCCGGCGCCAACGATGAGCACGCTCTTCAGGTCAGTTCTTCTTGGCATCCTTCATCAGCGCCGCGAAGCGGTCGAATAGGTACGAGATGTCGTGCGGTCCGGGGCTCGCCTCCGGATGGCCCTGGAAGCAGAACGCCGGACGGTCGGTGTAGGCGAAACCCTGCAGCGAGCCGTCGAACAGCGATACATGGGTGACCCGCAGGTTCGGCGGCAGAGTATCGGGATCGACCGCGAAGCCGTGATTCTGGCTGGTGATCACCACCCGCCCGGTGTCCAGGTCCTTCACCGGATGGTTGGCGCCGTGGTGGCCGAATTTCATCTTCACGGTTCTGGCGCCCGCCGCGAGCCCCATCAACTGGTGACCGAGGCAGATGCCGAACACCGGAATGTTCCCG
>Ga0316620_10000992_pt1 | contig 11892 bp, 10 predicted proteins | sample OWC_Aug_M1_C1_D5_FD_207651 | JGI IMG/M metagenome (GOLD analysis project Ga0316620, IMG submission 207651) | Wetland soil microbial communities from Old Woman Creek delta, Ohio, United States - OWC_Aug_M1_C1_D5_B | ecosystem: Environmental > Terrestrial > Soil > Wetlands | place: USA: Ohio... | reverse complement strand
GGCCGAGGTATTGCTCCAGCATTCGCAACGCCGCCCCACCCTTCTCGTAGGTGAGCACATCGAACATGGCCTCGGCGTCCTTGGGCGCCACGACGTCGAATTCGATGGGGCGGCTCGACTGCAGTCCGTCCGTCAGAAAGGCCGCAGCCCGCGACACGCCGAAATTGTCCCAGCGGCCCCAGGCCGGCTTCCACGCGTCGACCGCCAGCACCTCCATGAACGTGGCGAAGGCCTCGTTCAGCCAGAGCCCGTTCCACCAGGCCATGGTCACGAGGTCACCGAACCACATGTGGGCGATCTCGTGTGCCACCACGTGGGCGACGCGGGCCAGCTCGGCGTGGGTGGCGCTCCCCTCGTCCACCAGGAGGGCCGTTTCCCGAAACGTGATGGCTCCGAGATTCTCCATGGCGCCGAAGGCAAAATCCGGAATGGCGATCAGGTCCAGCTTGTCCCCCGGATACGGTACGCCGTAGTACTCCTGGAAGAAGCGCAGGGAGAAGGCCGCTACATCGAGTGCGAACGTGGCCAGTTGTCTTTTTCCCGGAATCGCCCAGACCCGGATCGGCGTCCCACCCACGTCCACCGCTTCCGTGGCCTCGAGCGCCCCGATCACGAATGCCACGAGATACGTGGACATCGGGATCGTCGGCGAAAAAGCCACCGCCTTCTTCGCGCGATCGGGAACGGGCCGCACTCCGGAGACGAGAGTATTCGAAATCGCAGTCAGGTCCTCATCCACGACCAGCGTGAGCTGGAATACGGCCTTGAACGCCGGCTCGTCCCAGCAGGGGAAGGCGCGGCGGGCGTCCGTCGCCTCGAACTGGGTGACCGCCAGCGTGCCTTTGCGTCCCTCGTCGCCGGTGAACGTGCTGCGATAGAACCCGCGGAGTTTGTCGTTCAGGACGCCGGAGAATGTCAGTAGAAGCCGCCAAGAGCCTGGCTGGAGCGGCTCGGCGAAGCTGAGGAGAGCTCGCTCCGAGGCTTCGTCCAGCTCGATCGACCCGGCCAGCCGCCGCCCGTAGCCCTCAATCGCCGCGGCGTGGATCGTGAGGTCGGCGGCGTTCAGGACAATCTCCTCTGTCGCCTCGGAGATCGTCACCTCGATCGTTTCCTCGCCGGCAAAGATGGATGCGGCGAGGTCGGGTTCGATCTGAATATCGTATCGACTGGGAACGACGGTACGCGGCAACCTGGCAAAAGTCATGGCATCCTCGCGTCAAGAACGTATAGAGGCATGGTCCCGCGTCTGCCGCGCGGCAAACGGCGGCCAAACCGGGTGAAATACAGGGTAGCAGACTAAGTGCTCGCTGTGGAGTTGTCAGAGCACGCGCGGAGGTGCCACGGGCGAGCCGAACGCGCCCTCCCACACGCGCACAAGAATAACGACGGAAGGACCAGTTCGTCAGGGGGACGCCCTTCGTCAGGGGGACGCCCTTAAGTTAATTAACTTAACGTCCAAAAAACACTTCTACCGCGGATTTCGCGGTGGGTATTCCAGTACTATGATAATTAAGTTAAGGGCGTCCCCTATGCATGCGGACGTAACGGTGAGATCGTGTTGTCCTCACCGAAACAACCCGGTAAACCATTTCAGGAGCCCTCGACCGGCGCTCACGAGCGCCCCGCCGCCGCAACCGGCAGGAGGCTCCGTCCCCGCCCGGAAGGCTTCCTCGACCGTGCGCCCCTGATCACACCAGAACGACGCCGACTTCCCAGTGTCCCGATCCACGGAGACCAGAACGACACCGGGCGGAGGGGTGAAAGGCTTCGGGGGTGTCTGCCGCACGGCGGCCGCCATCGTGGCGGCCCAGATCGGGAGTGCGGCCTCGGCGCCGCTGAGGCCGAGCGGGCTCCCGTCGTCTCGCCCCACCCAGACGCCCACCACCAATTCGGGCGTGTACCCGACGAACCACGCATCCCGAAGGCCATCGGTCGTTCCGGTCTTTCCCGCCGTCACGTCGCTCAGCCCCCACCGGAGGCTGGCCTTGCCGGTCCCTTGGCGCATGACGCCGCGCAATAGATGCGTCACCAGAAAGGCGGATTCGGCCGACACCGCCGGCGTCGCGGCGGGAAGGGGAACGTTCACCTGCGCCCCGGCCGGAGGAGCGCCGGCGGCAAAGGTCGTGGGCACCGCGCGGACGCCTCCGTTCGCCAGTGCCCCGTAAGCGCCGGTGATCTCGAGGAGCGTCACCTCCGACGTGCCGAGGGCAAGGGATGGAACAGCCGCCAGAGGGCTTCGGATACCCACGCGCTGCGCCACCTCCACAATTCGGTCCAGCCCCACGTCCAGCGCCACACGCACGGCGGGGACATTTCGAGACTCTTCGACAGCCCGTCTCACTGTGACGTTCCCGAGGAGGCGGCCGTCCACGTTCCTGGGTGTCCAGGTCCGTCCGTCGGCGTTGACCGTCAACGGCTCGTCGCGAACCAGCGACGCCGGCGTGATCGGGGCGGACTGCCCGCGAGGGCCCAGCTCGAAAGCCGCCAGATAGACCAAGGGCTTGAAGAGCGATCCCGGTTGCCGCGCGGCTCGCGTCGCCCGATTGAAGGGGCTGTCGAGGTAGCGGCGCCCGCCGACGAGCGCGCGGATCTGTCCCGATGCCGGCTCGATGGCGACAAGCGCCGATTCGATCGTTCCGGGCCGACCCCCACGCCGGCGTTCCATTCGATCCAGGCCTTCCTGGACGGCCCGCTCGGCCGCGCGCTGCAGCGTCGGGTCCAGGCTGGTTGCGATGCGGACCTCCCCCATGGCAGGCAGGGACAAGCGGTGACCGATCTCTTCGCGGGCCAGGTCCACGAAATACGGTGCCCGCAAGCGAGTGCGGCCCGTTTCGGCCGGAAGCGGGCGCGCCATCGCCTCCCGGGCCCGCGCCTCATCGAGCAACCCGCGACGCCGCATTTCCGACAGAACGCTGGCCCGGGCGGTGCGAGCGCGGTCCGGCCGGTCGCCGAGGGTCTTGTTGGGGCTGCTGATGGCCCCAGCCAACAGCGCCGCTTCGTCCGCGCGGACGGCGGCAAGGTCTTTGCCGAGGTAATGCCGGGCGGCGGCGGGCAGGCCGTGGACGGCGACATCGCCGTCCTGACCCAGGTAGATCGTGTTGAGGTACGCTTCCAGGATGCGAGGCTTGGAGTAGCGGAACTCCAGGACCAACGCCAGCGCGGCCTCGTGGAGCTTTCGCCCCCAACCCCGCTCGCGCGTGAGGAAGAGCGTCCGCGCCAACTGTTGGGTGATCGTGCTGGCCCCCTGCCGGATTTCGCCCCGCCGCGCATTCGTTGCGAGTGCGCGGAACACCGCCGGGACATCGATGCCGCGGTGTTGGAAGAAGCGTCGATCCTCTGCGACCAGCACCGCGTCGACGACGCCCCGCGGGAACTCCTCCAACGGCCGCCAGACCTGCGCCCGGCGGCTCAGGCCGTGGAGGACGGCGATCTCATCCGCGCCGGCGTAGAGGCGGAGGGTCGGCCCATCCGCGGAGGCGCTGGTGGGAAGCGGCACGAGCCAACCGGCCAAAGCCCACACTCCACCCGTGACCGTCGCCACGGCCAGGAGACCGATCGCCCACCGTTTGGCGCCCGCCACGCAGACTTTAGCCAAGAGTTGTTACCCTGCCGTGAGGCCGGCGCCCGCTGCGGAGGCCAGCACCACCGCGAGAAGCAGAACCGACCCGTAACCTCGGCGGATCTGGCTCCTTCCTCGCCTGTAAATACTTAGATTCGAAGGAGTTCGTTTCGGTTGAGGGGAGACCGTAGCCATTCACCGAACCGCTGTGACGGCGATCAACACACGCTGCAGTCCACAACTGCGGCTTTGGAGGCCTGCTGGTCCAGTCCTCGGATGAAGGCCTTGACGCTGGCGGGGTCGATGGGTTTCACCAGGAAGGTCGACACCTTGAAGCGCTTCACGAGTCGCCGGACGCCATCGTCCTCTTGCGCGCTCATCATGATGATCGGGATCTCCGGAGAGTAGGCGCGGAGGATGCGCACGACGTCCCATCCCGTCACGGGAACCCCCAGGACGGACGGCAGGTCGAGATCCACCACCGCAAGGTCAAAAATGCCTTCTTTGATCTTTCGAAACGCTTGCCATCCGTCCGAGACCCCTTCCACCCCGTGCCCCTCCGCGAGCAGGGACACCTGCAGCCCGTTTCGGCTGTGCTGATCATCTTCTACCAGGAGAATCCGCCGTCGCATTGTGCGCCCCGGTGCTGCGAAATGACCCCGAAGTTCTTCTCGACCGTTCCACCCGCCGTAACGTAATCCGCAGGGCAACGTACGTGCCAGACAGACACCTGGACGCTGGCCAGCAGAACCACAATGAATTCGGCCTGTTAGGACATTAATAAAAATCCGCGGACGGCCCGGCACCATGGGCGCCGGGAAGAAAAGACGCGTAAGAGTGTCGACAGCCACGTAAAACTTACACTGGTGGAGTTGCGGCGGAGCCGGAAAGAGGAATGGCGCCCCTACCCGGGCCTGGCGGACGATGGATCAGGCCCCGACACAGAGCCCGGCCCAGCTTTTTCACTTGACGCTTTGGGACAATTCCTCCGCCAAAAGCCGCGCCTTGTCGGCGAGATTGGAGGCCTTGGGCAGATCCTGGGCCGCCAGCGACTCTTTTGCATTGCCAAGCAGGCTCCGGACGGTCATGAGACGCTCCTCCTGTTCGCGGGTAAGGCTCTTTCCCTCCAGCTGGCCGATGAGCTGCTCCGTCCGTTCGATCCGGGAGCCGGCCGTCCGCCTCAACCGCTCCTCGTCCCCGATTTGTGGCGCAAGGACGGGGGGAGGAGCCTCCGACTCCTTCTTCTCCGGTGGAGTCTCAAGTTCCTTCTTCGGAGGTGGAGGAAGCACCGGCGGGACCGATTCTTTCTTGACCGGCGGGGCGGACGGTGCTTGAGGTGGCGCCTTCGTAGGGGGAGGCGGCGCCTCTTTCTTGGCCGGCGGGGTCTCGGGTTCCTTCGCCGGAGGTTGAGGAGGCTCTGGCTGCCTCTGGATGGGCACCGGCGCGACAGGTTCTTTTTTTGGGGGAAGCGGAGCGGGCGGAGAAACGGGTACCTTGGGAGCGGGCGGGGGCGAATAGATAGACTCAAACGTGGTGCAGCCGCTCCAGCCCATGGCGATTGCTACCACCAAGCCAGGCACGCAGAATTTTCTCGTCAGCCACCGTTGTCTTGTCGCCACAATATCCGTTCCGGTTTTTCGGGGCCTATCCGATGGGCAAGCGGACGACGAAAGCCGTCCCTTTGCCGACATCGGAACTGACCTCTATGCTTCCGTCGTGTAACTGAATGATCCGATACACCACGGAAAGGCCGATTCCGGTGCCTGCGACCTTGGTCGTGTAATACAAGCGAAAGATCTTCTCGAGATCTTCCGCCGGGATGCCGGTCCCCTCGTCAGAGATCGTAACCCGGGCGTACTCCCCCTGATCGAGCGCCGTGGTGACTCGGACGGTTCCCCCTTTCGGCATGGCCTGACAGGCGTTGAGGAGGATATTCAGGAAGGCCTGCCTGAGCAGTTCCTCATCGGCTCGGATCGAGTGGAGTTCAGGATCCAGGTCCGCCACGAATCGCACGCCGGCCGGTAGCCACTCCGGGCACAGAAGGGCCTCCAGTTCGCGCAGCAGCCCGTTCAGGTCCACGGATGTCAGCGCCAGCTCTTGCGGTCGCACGAATTTGAGGAAGCCCTGGACCGCGCGGTCCAGGCGCTTGATCTCGTTTCCGATGACGTCCAGATTGTCCTGGACCAACTCCCTCGACGCGCCCAGCCGCTCCTTCAAGAGCTCCAGGTGGATGGTCATGGCGTTGAGCGGGTTCTTCACCTCGTGGGCTACGCCGGAGGTGAGTCTGCCCAGCTTTGCCAGCTTGGCGGAGTAGCTCAAGAGCGATCGCAATGTCTTGATCGACTCCAGATCTTTCAAGAGTACCATGGTGCCCATGGACCGCTCGGCATCCGCGACGGCGAATCGCGACACGACGAATTCTCGTGGCCTCCCATCCCGGCGCAGAACGATGGTGGTGCTCCGGCGGTCGCCGCCGTCCTCGTCCTCGCCGAGCACCGAGCGGAGGGGATGGGACGGCTCCAGGGCCTCGTCCACCCGCCACCCCTGAATCTGCCGGGTCGGTTTGCCCAATACGACCTCGGCCGCCTTATTGACAAAAAGAATGCGCCGGTCCTGGGTGAGGAAAATACATCCGTCTTCCAGCTGATCGACCACATGCTGGACCTGGACGTTTTCTCCGAGCCCTCTCAGGCGGTCCGATTGCAGTTGTTGACTCAGAAGCTGCAGTTGCGCCGCCAGCTCCTTGAACTCCTCTTCACCGTCAAGCTCCGCGCCGGCAAGGAGTTTCCCCTGGCGGAGTCCTTCCACCTCGCGAGTGAGGCGTCGTATCGGCTTCAGGGCGCCGTGAGCCAATCCGATGGCCACCAGCCATGCCACCGGCAGCACGGCTCCGGCAAGACTCAAACCTCGAAGGAGGGAGGCATTGAGCTCCTTGCGGAGAAAGCTGGTCGGAAGCCCGACCCGAACGCTGCCGAACGGCCGTTCGTTCAGCTGCAACGGCAAGGTCACCTCGTACGTCGCGCCGGCCTGGTAGAGGAGGACGAAGCGCCTCACCGCGTTGCTCCCCAGGATGCTGCGCAGATTCAACCGCTCCGGCGCCACGGTTCCCTCTTTGCGCGCCTCACTGTGCAGAATGACGGTGTTGGTCGGGTCCGCCAGCAAGACATACAGGATACCCGTCGAGTACCCCACGCTGTCGTCGAGAAGACTCCGGAGCTCGCTGTCGCCGCGCAACACCTCCCACGGATCCTTGCCCGGGGCCCGCGCCAGAGCGCGGCGGTTCTGGGCATAGATCTGTTGCGCCACCAATTCGGCCTGGTTGATCGCCCCCTGAACGCTGATCCGGGTGAGCTGAAAGAAATGCAACACGGTCGCCGCCGCCACGATCAACACGGTGAACGCGGTCACGGCGAGCGTATCTTTCGTCTTGAGGCGGAAACGCATCTACGTTCCGTAACGGTGGAGCTTGTTGTGAAGCGTCTTGATACTGATCCCGAGGATGCCCGCGGCCCGTGCCTTGTTGTTCCCGACCGACGCCAGCGTCTTCAGGATCAGGGCCCGCTCCGCCTCCTCGACCGTCACGCCGACCTGCAGCGTGACGGCGTCGGTCTCCGACCCGACGGCGGCATACGTGAGGCCCGGCGGGAGATGCTGGGGACCGATCAGTTCCGCGTCGCAGACGATGGCGGCGCGCTCGATGGCGTTGCGGAGTTCCCGGACGTTTCCGGGCCACGGGTGGGACAACAGGATGCGCTCCACGACGGGGTCGACGGAGAGAATTTGCTTGGCGTACTTCCGACCGAACTCCTGGACGAAAGCGTCGATGAGCAGCGGGATATCCTCCCGACGTTCGCGCAGTGGGGGAAGGGCGAGGTTGAACACGTTCAAGCGGTAGTACAGGTCCTCCCGAAGGCCCCCGTCCTTGATTGCCTGGATTGGATCTCGGTTGGTGGCCGCCAACACCCGGACATCGACCGCCAGCTCGATCTTGCCTCCGAGGCGCCGGACGACCCCGTCCTGCAGGATGCGCAGGAACTTTGCCTGGGTGCCAGGGCTCATCTCGGCGATCTCATCCAGGAAGAGCGTGCCGCCGTGGGCGAGTTCGAAGCACCCCAATCGCCGCTCCAGGGCGCCCGTGAAGGCTCCGCGCTCGTGCCCGAAGATCTCACTTTCCAGCAGCGTCTCGGGAATCGCCGAACAGTTGACCGCCACGAAGGGCCCGCTGTTTCGCGGTGACAACTCGTGCAGGCTGCGGGCCACCAGCTCTTTGCCGGTGCCGCTCTCGCCCGAGATCAACACCGGTGCGGAGGTCGGAGCGGCTTGGTCCACCAGTTGGAAGACCTCCTGCATCACCCGGCTCTTGCCCACGAGATGCCTGGTGCCCCAGACCGCCTGGAGCTGGCGGCGCAGGACCGTGACCTCCCGCAGCGCTTCGCCTTTCTCCAACGCTTTCTCGATCAGGATCCGCAGCCTCGGCAGGTCCACCGGCTTGGTGAGGTAGTCGTACGCGCCCTGCTTCATCGCCGTGACCGCCGTCTCCACAGTGGCGTGCCCGGTGAGGAGAATCACGGTTAGAAACGGGAAGTCGGCCCGCAATGCGTTCAACAGGCCCAGCCCGTCGAGTCGGGGCATCAGTACGTCCGCGACCACGACGCGGGGAAGGAACTTCGCCGCTTTCTCCAGGGCCTCCTGGCCGTCGGCGGCCTCCGCGACTTCATACCCCCAGTTGGCGAGGAGTGCCCGGAGTCCCTTTCGCGAGGACTCCTCGTCGTCGGCAATCAGAATCCGATGCGCCATCGTTTCTCCTTTGAAACGACGTATTTTACCTTGGGGATGCTCGCTTGGTCTCGCAGAAAATACACCCCGCCTCCCGTTGTCCTTTGGCGGCTTTTTGTTTCGCCACGTTAAGCTGCGTCGAGCGTCGAATTCTGTCGAAAGGTACAGGTCGACGTCAGGGCGCGTCCATCCCGGTCGAGACGAGGTTCGGTACGGTCTTGGGGCTCCTCGATGCGCCCGTGATCGCTGTTCTTTCGCGGTAGAGCGGCGCCGCATGGCGTTTGCGGAGCACTCCGGAATGCGGAGGCGACGAGACGACGTCGCGTCCGTGGTAGTCGCGGGGACGCGACCCTACCGCACGCCGCCCCCGCCCGGCTTGCTCTCGATCTCGCGGCGGACCTTGTCGTTCATCTGGCGCGTGGTATCCCGATAGACGTCGGCGGGTCCCGGCGAAACCGTCGGCGGCGAGGACGGGTGAATGGAGAGCACCTCGGATCGGGGAATCTCGATGGTTTCGGTGGGTTTCTCGATGCGAAGGGTGTCGCCGATGACCTCGATCTTGTCCGCCCGGATCGTGCGACCGTCCCGGAGGAAGATGATTTCCTCCGCCATGGCGCGGTCCGGGCACTGCCCGAGGAACAGCACCAACAGCCAGAGGACGGGAATCAGGCGGGCGCCTCTTCGTCTGCGAAGCTGATGTGCGTATCGCATGGACGAATTATAGCGCGATAACCTCGTTGCGACTGCATCAAATCGCCAAGATCGGAGCACGGAGAATGCGTCAGGCTGCACGGACCGGGAGCACCTCGGTCAGCATGGCGTGGGCCTGCGGCCACGCAGCCTCCATGCCGGCCAGCGCGTCTTCACAACGTCGAACCCCTTCGGCCTCCGGCCGATACACGCCGCGAATGGCCTCCCACCGTGACTTCGCGACCTCCTTCCGGCGGTAGACCTCCACGAAAGTGGGGTGGTGCTTGGCGCTCAACGCTTCGGGCGCGTTAGCGAGTACAACCCTCAAGCGCTCAAGTTCTCGTTCCCAGAGCGCGATCTTCGCATCGATTTCCTCGCGTCGTCCGCCCCCGGCCATGGTACGCTCCTCCGCCTCCGGCGTTTGGCATCCAGACGGCCCCCAAACCGCGTGTGAAGCCTGCAACTCCCCGCGCCCCCTGACTGGCGAAACTGATCTATACCACGCCTGCCGCCCCTCGTCGAGTCGCGATGGCCCCGGCCAACCCAGAAAACGACCGGGAATCGCTTGCGGCAACCGGGGGCCATCGTTTACTCTCAGGTGAGGCACAGCAGGAAAACCGGCGGCGGAAGAAGGCGCAAAGAACAAGCTCCATAAGAGACGCGGAGGACGGGATGCCCCCTCAGTACGAGATCAATCAACTGGAAAAGGAGGAGTCGTGGCGCATGTTTCGGATCCTCGGGGAATTCGTGGAGGGTTTCGACGCGCTGTCGCGGATTACGCCGGCGGTCACCGTCTTCGGAAGTGCCAGGGCTCGCCCGGGAGATTTCGCCTACGATGCGGCAGTGGCGATCGGGCGCGAGGTCGCGGCCGCGGGCTTCACTGTCATCACCGGCGGCGGGCCCGGGGTGATGGAAGCGGCCTGCAAGGGTGCGAGCGCGGCGGGCGGGAAAACGGTTGGGCTGAACATCGAACTGCCCATGGAACAGAGGACAAACCCGTATGCCACGATCTCCCTGCATTTCCACTATTTCTTCGTCCGGAAGGTCATGCTGGTGAAGTACGCGACGGCCTTCGTGCTCCTTCCCGGCGGCTTCGGAACCATTGACGAGTTGTTCGAGACCGTGACGCTGATCCAGACCCACAAGATCCGGCCGTTCCCGGTCATCCTCGTGGGGCAGGACTACTGGCGGGGTCTCTTGGAGTGGCTGCGCGCGCGAGCCCTGGTGGACGGGTTCATCTCGCCGGGCGATCTGGACTTTTTCAGCGTCACGGACGATCCCGCCGAGGTCGTGGCCCGCATCTCGGACTTCTACCGGGGCGGGGGCGTGGACTTGAGTTCGCCGGCGTGACGGGTACGTGCGGTGCTCTCGACGCCCCTACTCGACCCGCACGATGAGCGAAGGCGGAAGAAGCTCCAGGAGAAGCCGCAGGGCCTGCTCCACCTCCTCGGCCCGCTTCGACTCCAGCGTCAAGAGCACGGTGTGGTCCGGATTGTGGAGGATGGGATATGAGCCAAGTTGCAGTGAAGGGAAGCGCTCGATCGTCCTGTAGAGATCCGCGGCGATCTCTCCCTCGTCGCAACGGAGGTAAATCCGCCGCAGGACGAACGGGGCTTCTCGAAATTGTTCCCGGATCCGCGCAAACTTTCGCCGCAGTGTCTCCGGTATACCGGGGAAGATGAAGACGTTCTCGTACGCGACGATGGGCAGACTGAACTCTTCCGCCCCGAGCAATCGACTCCCCTCGGGAACATCCGTCATCCGAAGCTGCGCGCCGGTGATTCCCGCTCCGTAGTGCCGCCGGAGCGCCTCTTCCAGAAGCGGGTGGCGGACGAGTCGCCGATCGAACGCCCGAGCGATGGCGGCGATCGTCACGTCGTCGTGCGTCGGCCCCACGCCGCCGGTGGTGAAAACCAGGTCATGCGTCCGTGCCAAATCCCGCACGACTTCTGCGATGACCGGAATCTCGTCCGGAATCGTCACGATACGGCGGACATCAACGCCCAGGTTTCGTAGCTCTCGGACGAGGTACGGCGAGTTCTCGTCCGTGACTTTCCCGCTCAAGACCTCGCTGCCGATGATAAGAATGCCCGCAGTCTTCGCCATGGCCTCACCGGACCCGGGCTTCACACTTTCGGGAAACGCTGGGACCGCCCTTTGCTGACCGCTGACAGCTGAACGCTGACTGCTGCATCAAAAATACCCCTCCATCAGCCGATGGACCCACGCGGGCACCCTCGGCGACTCCACGGCATCGAATTGTGGAACGTAGGGCTTCACGTCCACCACGGGCGTGCCGTTGATGGCGTCTAAACCGCGGACGAATAGCCGATTCTTCTCTCGACGGAGCAGCGTCACTGCCGTCACCCCAAGCGGATTGGGACGGTGCCTGGCCCGCTGCGCGAAGATGCCCACCTCCGGCATGTCCTGACGACCCTGAGGGCGGCGGCGCATTCGGACGGGCTCGGCCTCCGCCGCGCGGTGCATCCAGTAAAGTATCAGCACATGCGAGAAGGCCTCGATGCCATCCATCCCGTCCGTGAACGCTTCGTCCACGACGATTTCGGACACGACGCGGCCCCAGCCCTCGTCAACGGGCTCCTTGACCTCGTTGCGGACCACCCCTATCCATTCCACGGCCATCGCTCCTTTCGCCGAAGCAACCCCCAAGAGCGCAAGGGCGCCTTGTCCTCACGACGGCACCCGTCGGCCCCAACCAACCGCGCAGCGCAGCCATGGGATGTAGCCACCGGCACGCCGCGACAATCAGGCAGAGCGGCTAAGGAATGACCCGCGGACGCACTCGCCCGACCCAAGCCTCCTTCACCCGTCGAAGATCTCAGGGGTCAGGGGTGGGCCGTCGCCCG
>Ga0316620_10000991_pt1 | contig 11894 bp, 10 predicted proteins | sample OWC_Aug_M1_C1_D5_FD_207651 | JGI IMG/M metagenome (GOLD analysis project Ga0316620, IMG submission 207651) | Wetland soil microbial communities from Old Woman Creek delta, Ohio, United States - OWC_Aug_M1_C1_D5_B | ecosystem: Environmental > Terrestrial > Soil > Wetlands | place: USA: Ohio... | reverse complement strand
CGGCGGACATGCCGATGTACTCGTCCAGGTGGAACATCGTCGTGCGTTCCCACGCGATGCCGGGCGCAGCCACCAGATGTTTCAGGAAGTTGAACTGCGAGGCGCCTGTGGCGGCGACAAACGCCGCCCGCCCCCGCCGCTGTACGGCGTCACGAAGGATCTGTGCCGCACTCTCGGCCGCCACCTTGGCCATGACGTCCGAGTCCAGGTGGACTGCGATCTTCATCGATGCTCCTTTGAAACCCGTTAGTGTCACTCCAAAACAATCAACACCACAAAGTCACCAAGGCACCAAGAAACACAGGAACTGTCCTTTCACGGGAAAAGCCCGACCAGCCTCCCAAGGGGCGCTCGCCGTTGGTGGTTCCCGATGCGCGCTTAGCTTATCCCCCTTGGTGGCTTCGTGCCTTGGTGGTGAAAGCTTCGCGGCTCTGGCTCAGGAATCGATGCCGCCGTTGGCCCGCCCCCGGGACCTCCGTGCCACCTCTCGGTCCGCCTCGCGCGCCTTGATGTCTTCCCGTCGGTCGTATTCCCGCTTGCCCCGGGCCAGCGCCAGACTCACCTTCACATGGGGGCCCTTGAGGTACAAGCTCAGGGGCACCAGCGTGAGCCCCTTCTGCTCCACCTTCCCCATCAGTCGCTGGATCTCGGCGCGGTGCATCAGGAGCTTGCGCGGCCGCATCGGGTCTGGCGCGAACTGGCCAGCCTGCTCGTACGGGCTGATGTGACAGTTGTGGAGGAACAGTTCGCCGCGATCCACCGCGGCGTAGCTATCCCGCAGATTGGCCCGCCCCCGTCGGATAGACTTCACCTCGCTTCCCAGGAGGGCGATGCCTACCTCGTAGGTCTCCTCGATATGATAGTCGTACCGCGCCTTCCGGTTCGTGCAGAGCGTCTTCGCCTCTCCGGAGTGACTCGGCTTGCCTCTGGCCTGCTGCGACATGACCTAGCAGGCTGCCGAAAAAAGGCTCATCTGCCGGGTACCCATTCTGATGGGTGCCCACCTGCGGTGGGTGCCCCCGCGCTCCCGTAGCGCTGCGGCGTACGTGGAAAGTACGCCTCGCGCTCCGGCGGGTACCCATCCTTCGGGATGGGTGACGCCGCCTTGCATCTGGACCTTTTCGAGCAGCCTGACGTAGAGCGGGTTTATCAACATCCTCGTAACACTGTATTAGAACGCCCGCCGGGCGACAAGCAAAATCCCGTGGGCGGGCCCGTCAAGCGTCCGGAGCCGTTGGCGTCCTCTCCCGCCCCTGCTGCCGTTCCACGGGGAGCATGGCTTCCAGATTTTTCCCGGACAGGAACTCGATCCACCGCAGCCCGTACACGGCGGACTCGGGATCGCGGCCGGGCGTGAGCGAGGTCCACACGACCTCCGCCAAGAGCCGAAGGTCGGCTCGGGCGGCGGGCACCAGAATCGCGAAGCGTGTCCGCGGCGGCACCACCCAGGACATGGCGAGGCCTGCGCCCCCCCGGCTGACGTTAAAGAGGCTACCGAACCTCGACGTTCGCGTGCTCCCCTCCCATGCGTGCGTGATCTGCACCTGAACTGGAATGCTGACGGGCAGGCGGGGGTGACCCCGCGGTATCGGCGCGCGCTCTTGGGTGGTCATGGGCGCGACCCTCCCCTGATTGCCGTACGAGTGTGCCGGGTTGTCGCAATCTCCAGCGTGGTTGCCACGTCCCGATATGTCGCTCAGCGGCGCGGGCCGCGGTCCAGGGACCGGTATTGGATCGCCTCGGCGATGTGTTCCGGCTGGATGTGTTCCACGCTTTCGATGTCCGCGATCGTGCGCGCAACCTTCAGGATCCGGTCGTAGGCACGAGCGGATAGCCCCAGTCGATCCATCGCCATTTCCAGCAGGTTTTTCGCCTCGCCTTCCACCTGGCAGTGCTTCCGGATCTGCCGCGTGCTCATGTGAGCGTTGCAGTACGCCTTGCTCCGACGGAAGCGCTCCTGCTGGAGGTGGCGCGCCCGCCCGACGCGCTCGCGAATCGCCGACGACGGGTCGCCGGACGGGTCGCCGCTCAGCTCGCGGTGCTTGAGCGGCGGGACGTCGATGTGGATGTCGATACGATCCAGGAGCGGGCCGGAGATGCGCGCCAGATAGCGCTGGATCTGGAGCGGCGTGCACGAGCACTCCTTGGTCGGATCGGTGGCGTACCCGCACGGGCACGGGTTCATGGCCGCGGCCAGCATGAAGCGCGCCGGGTACGTCAGCGAGGACACGGCCCGGGCGATGGTCACCTGGCCGTCTTCGAGCGGCTGCCGCAGGACCTCCAGGACGTGCCGCTTGAACTCGGGCAGCTCGTCCAGGAACAGCACGCCGTGATGCGCGAGGCTCACCTCGCCGGGCCGCGGGATGTTCCCGCCGCCGATGAGGCCGGCGTCCGAGATCGTGTGGTGCGGCGCCCGGAAGGGCCGGGTCGCCAGGAGCGCCTGGCCGGACGACAGGAGCCCGCAGATGGAGTGGATCTTGGTGGTGGAAATGGCCTCCTCCAGCGAGAGGGTCGGGAGGATCGTGGGCAGCCGCCGGGCCAGCATCGTCTTGCCGGACCCCGGCGGCCCGATCAGCAGGATGTTGTGGCCGCCGGCCGCCGCAATCTCCAGCGCGCGCTTGGCGTGCTCCTGACCCTTCACGTCGCTGAAGTCCACGCCATAGTCCGCGGACACGGCGAAGGCCGCCTCCATGTCCACGCGCGTCGGGGCGGGCATCTGCTCCCCGTTCAGGAGCGCGACCGCGTGTTGCAGGCTCTCGACCCCGTACACCGCCACGCCATCCACCACGGCGGCCTCGGGCGCGTTCTCGACTGGAACAAGGAGACCGGTCAGGTTGGCCTCACGCGCCGCCACCGCCATGGACAAGGCGCCCCGGATCGGCCGGACGGAGCCGTCCAGCGACAGCTCGCCCAGGATGACGAACTCCGCCAGGCGGTCGGGCCGCACGAGCTCTTCCGCCGCCAGGATGCCGACGGCCGTGGGCAGGTCGAATGCGGCCCCTTCCTTCTTGATGTCGGCCGGCGCCAGGTTCACGGTGATCCGCTTCGCCGGAAACTCGAAGCCGGAGTTCTTGATCGCCGCCTTGACGCGATCGCGGCTCTCCTTGACCGCGACGTCCGGCAGGCCAACGGTGTTGAAGGTGGGGAGCCCGAGGGCGATATCCGCTTCCACCGCCACCAGGTAGGCATCCACGCCAAGCACGGCGCTGGAGAGCACTTTGGCAAGCATCGTTCGGCTCCGGTCGTGACCGCAGGCGCACGCGGCAGGCTGCCAGCTTGGTAACACAGGCCGCCGGCAGCGTCAATCGAAAAGCAGGCCGGAGGCGGCCTAAATCTCTGGCTAAGCTCCGGGCTCCTCACAGTGGCCCATCAGGGAGCCGTCTGCTGTGCCGCAAAGGGAACTGACCACCTGCAGTGTCACCGCACCCATCGGGTGTGATCCCGCTTCCTTGGCATCCTGTCGGTCGCAGCCTTTCGTGCGGGCCTGACGGATCGGGAGCTCGCGGGCGTATCCGTTAGCCGGAGATTTTGGACATAGCGGAGCCCTTGACACCGTCACCTTACTTTGTAACCCTTCGACCAGTACCTGGGGCGGATACCGGCATTCGTCCAGGGAAGCGTCGTTCCGAAATTCGCGGGAAGGGGGAACAACATGCAGGTCCTGACACAGCGACAGCTCCGGCAGTTTGAGGAAGACGGCTATCTTGTCGTCGAAGACGTCCTGGATCCCACCCGCGACATCGGGCCGGTGCTGGCTGAATACGACGGCGTCCTCGATGGGATCGCCGCGTCCCTCGTCGCCCAGGGCGCCGTCGCCTCGACCTACCGGGAGCTCCCCTTTCCCGCGCGGCTCATCCGGATCTGCATCGAGAGCGGCCGGAACTTCCCGCAGGAGTTCGACATCAGCCTTCCGCAGACCGGCGTCCTTCCCGAAACCCCCATCCACGTCGGTCCGGCCGTCTTCGGGCTCCTCACGACCCCGCGCTTGCTGGATCTCGTGGAGGACGTGATCGGCCCGGAGATCTACTCAAACCCCGTGCAGCACATCCGCATGAAGCTACCCAAGCGCGCAGTCGCCAAGGGTGGCCACAACGGCTTGATCTCTCAGATCCCCTGGCATCAGGACAGCGGGGTGATCCTTCCCGAGGCCGACCAGTCGACCATCCTCACGGTTTGGTTTCCCCTGAACGATGCGACGGCCGAAAACGGGTGCCTCCAAGTCATACCTGGCAGCCACCACAGCGAGCTCATCGCCCATTGCCCCACCGAGAAGGGTGTCGCGATCCCCGAACCGCTCCTGCCGGCGACGCAGGCGGTCCCGTTGCCCATGGGCCCGGGCAGCGTCCTTCTGATGACGCAACGGACCGTGCATAGTTCCCTCGACAACGTCACCCAGGACCAGGTCCGCCTGAGCTTCGACCTTCGGTACCAACCGATCGGGCAGCCAACTGGACGGCCGGCATTCCCTGGCTTCGTGGCGCGCAGCGCAGCCCTTCCGGATTCGGTCTTGCGCGACCCAGGGGTGTGGGCCCGCCGCTGGCACGACGCCCGCGCTCGGTTGGCCGAGCGAGAGAACCCCGCGTTCAACCGCTGGAAGGCCGGCGTCGGCGTGTGCGCGTAAACTGATTATGCCTTCCGATTCTGATCGAGCGGGATGAAAAAACGATTGGACGGCCCCACATCGTCGTAACGCCTGCCGTTCGTACCGACGCTCCGACTGATCCTCCGCCACCGTTTCAAACCTATCCGACCATTTTTACACGGTAATTACTTCTCGGCGGTAACGATTTCAAACACTTCGCCGGACGCGTGCATCGGCTAACATATTGCAAACATTGACGTCAGTCGACTCAGAGCCAGCTGGCACTGGTCGGCACAGTGCTTGCGGTGTCCCTCCGCCAAACCACAGCAAGAGCAGATGAATCTTTCGAAGAGACCCAAACCCTGTGGGGCTCGTGTGGAGGCCGTGATGGCGAAGTTGCGCATTTTAGCTCTCACGTATAAGACGTTCCCCACAACGCTCTCCGCGGTTCGCGAGGCTACTATCGACGTCCTGAAGCGCATGGGTATGCGGGTTCTGTCGAGCGGATCGGAGGACGGTGGGGCGAGCGTCAGCATCGTGGCCAGCGGGTGGCGACGCGAGCTCGACGTGGAATTGGAGGCACAAGGGGTAAGGGGCACACGGGCGCGTGTCCTGGCAAAAGAGGGCGTCTTCTTCGAGGAAAACGCCGCCACCAATCTGATCGCCCAAGTCACGCGCCTCCTGGAACAACCTCCGGCGGCACGCGTGCCGGACCGCATCGCCGCCCTCTCAACGAGCGCCTGAGACGCACCCGCTCTGGCAGAGTACCTATCCCAGTTCGCCCACCTTGGACGCACCCTCCCCTGCTTGAGGTTTACCCAGGCGTAAGGGCTCCTTTCATCTTGACAACGAAAAAGCATTGCGGATAAGGTGCGGCTCCATACCGTCTACATTTCCGTCGTTCCGTGCGGCTGATCGAGGGCGCTGGCGCGATGGCAGGCGGCGTGGACCGAGGACGCGCAGGGTATCGCTGCAATTGTGACCCACATTCCGCAGAAGGAGGATCAACCATGAAGCGAACGGTAGTAGCCGTCGTGTCTGCGATGTTGTTCATCGGAATCGTCGCGACCACCGCGCCGGTCCTCGCGGGCGCCAAGATCAACGTGACCATGGTCATGCACAATGCCCGCACGGAAGAGATCGTCTGGGGCATCGCCAACCGCATCAAGGAGAGTCTGGAGAAAAACACCAACGGCGAGATGGCCGTGCGTCTTCTCGGGCCCGAAGTCGGCGGCGAGCGGGACCTCCAGGAGGGCACGAGCCGGAACGAGTTCCAGATCTTCCAATCCGGCGACATGGCGGTCTCGACGTACGGCGCCAAGTATGCCGTCACCACTGTGCCCTTCGTTTTCCCCGGCTACGCAGGGGTCGACAAGGCGTACAACGGCAAGCTGGGGGAGAAGCTCAACCAGGAAATGATCAAGAACGGCAACCTGCGCATCGTCGGTCTATCCCGCCGCGGCGCCCGGTTACTGACCGCCAGCAAAGCCATCCCGACTCCGACGGAACTGAAGGGCCTGAAGCTGCGCGTGCCCGAGATCAAGACCTGGGTGGATGTCTGGAAAGAGATTGGCGCCCTGCCGACCCCCGTGGCCTGGCCCGAAGTCTTCACGGCCCTCCAGACCGGCGTGGTGAACGGTCAGGAGAACCCGGTCCTGCAGATCTTCGAGGGGAAGCTCTACGAGGTCCAGAAGTTCGTGATGATGACCGAGCATATTTCGAGTTACTTCCACTGGGTCGTGAACGAGAAGTTCTACCAGGGCCTCACCCCGGCCAACCGAAAGATTGTTGAGGACGCCATCAAGAGTGCCACGGCGTGGGGGAGCGGAAAACAGGCCGAGAAGAGCGACGAGCTGCGCGCGACCATGGAAAAGAATCACGGCGTGAAGTTCGTCGAGGTGGATAAACAAAAGTTCATCGCGGCGGCCCGTCCGGCCATCGACCGGATCGCCGACCAGCAGTGGGCGCCCGAGGTCAAGGGCATGCTGCGGGAGATCGTCGGAAACTGAGGAGAGCCACGCGCGGGGCTCCGGCGTGGGTCGGAGCCCCGCGTTTTCATGGACGGCGTCCCTCGACGCTGTCGTCTGTCGCTCTCGCCGGCTCGCCGAAACCGGCGGCCTATCGGGTCCGTCAATGCGCGCATTCGCTCGATGGATCTGGGAATTGGTGGAACTCCTCGCCTTGGTAGCATTCGTCTGCATGCTCGGCCTGGTCGTCGCCCAGGTGTTCTTCCGCTATGTCCTCGCCGTCTCGGTCCCCTGGACGGAAGAGGCAGCCCGCTGGTTCTATGCCTACCAGATCCTGCTGGGTTGCACCATTGCTGCGAGAGACAAACTCCACCTGCAGGTGACGATCGCCCTGGACCGCCTCCCGCGGCGGTGGAAGGCTGCCGTGGAGTGCGTCATCGCCGTCTCCGGCCTGATCTTCCTGGGAGGGATCATCTGGGGCGGCGTGGTCATGATGTGGGCCACTTCCACCGTTCAGGCTGGAAGCTTTGCCCTCAGCATGAGCTATTTGTACGTCTCCATCCCCATCAGCCTCGCTTTCCTGTTCTTCATGACGCTCGGAGATCTCGGCCGCGGCTGGAAGACACTCCGGGGTTCCCCCAAGGCCTGAGGAGATCGCATGACTATCTTCTTCGTGATGATGGGCGTACTCCTCGTGCTGATGTCCGTAGGATTCCCGGTCGCCCTGAGCATGGGACTCACCAGCGTGGTCACCCTCGGGGCTCTGCGAGGTTTCACCGAGATCCCCTGGGACATCCTGGCGCAGCGCTTCATGTACGGAGTAACCAACTTCACCCTCTTGGCCATTCCCTTCTTCATCCTGGCCGGGCGTCTCTGTAACGAGGCGCAGATCACGGATCGGATCTTCGAGTTCGCCAAGACCATGGTTGGCCACTTCAAGGGGGGCCTCGGTCACGTGAACATCCTGGGCAGCATGATCTTCGCGGGGATGTCGGGGAGCGCCGTGGCCGATGCCGGGGGCCTGGGCAACATGGAGATCAAGGCGATGGTGGACGAGGGCTACGACCTCGCGTTCAGCACCGCCGTGACGGCCGCCTCGGCCACCATCGGCCCGATCATCCCGCCCAGCATCCCCATGGTGATCTACGGCGCCATGGCCGGAGAGTCAATAGCCAAGCTCCTCATTGCAGGTTTCTTCCCGGGGATCCTGATGGGCCTGATGATGATGGTCCTCTTGGTGGCCATGGCTCCCTTCTACGGCTGGCAAGCCAAGCGCCGCGCCTCCGTCACGCAGATATTTGCCACAGCCAAGCGGGGTTTCTTGCCCCTCATGGCCCCTGTGATCCTCATCGGGGGGATCGTCACGGGGGTCTTCACGCCGACCGAAGCCGCCGCGATCGCCGTGTGTTACGCGCTCTTCATGGGGATGGTGTACCGCACCCTTACCTGGCGCAAGTTGCTCCGGGTGCTCAAGGATTCCATGCTCGACACGTCCATCATCCTCTTCATCGTGGGGGCCAGCTCCATGTATAGCTGGGTCATCGCCCGCTACCAAGTGACCGACGCCATCGTGGAGTGGATGGGGAGCACGGTGAGCAGCCCGCTCGTGTTCATGCTCTACGTCAATATTTTCCTCCTGATCGTGGGCTGCTTCATCGATGCCACGCCGGCCCTCTTCGTGCTCACGCCGGTCTTCATGCCCATCGTCAAGCAGTTCGGCATCGACCCCATTCACTTCGGCGTCATCATGGTGTTCAACCTGATGATCGGCCTCGTCACACCGCCGGTCGGGACGGTACTCTACACGCTGATGCGGGTCACGGGGCTTTCGCTGGAGCGCATCTCCATCGCCATGATCCCATGGTACGTCCCGCTGGCCGTGACCCTGGTGATCATCGTCCTCTTCCCGGGCTTGTCCACCTGGCTGCCCATCGCCATCCTGGGACGATAACGGCCTCGTCGGGCGCGCCGGACCATCGCGCGCCCGATCCCACGCCCGTTCCCCCCGGCCAGAAACCCAACTGCGCAACCACGAGGGGTGAGGCGTGCTCCTTAGAGGTCGACGAATTGAAACCGGCTCTCGGGGCCGATGCCCCGCAGCGCGGCCGCCACGAGATCCGCCGTCGCCGCAATATCCTTCAATGAGCACACTTCGACGGGCCCGTGGGTGTAGCGTGAGGGGATCTTGAGCGAGAGCGACGGGACCCCCGTCCCCGCGAACTGGACGGCGGCCGCATCCGACGTGATGATCGGCATGCTGCCTTCGATCTGATAGGGGATCTTCTGGCGCTCGGCGGCCTGTCGACAGAGGGCGATGAGCGCAGGATGTCCGAAAAGACCGTACGGCACGGAGGCGCCCCGGTCCATCACCGACAGCCCCGGGCCGGCGCCCAGACGGTTTGCCGCCTCCGAGTACGCCGTGCCGGGGTGAGTGCCGATGCCGCTGCCGAAGCCGGCCTGCGACACCGTGGCGTCGATCCCGATGCAGAGGTCCGGCCTGACCCGACCCGCGGCCTGGGTGGCGCCGCGCAGGCCGACTTCCTCTTGGACGGCGGCGACGAAGATCGCCGTCGCGTGCAGGCGCGTCCCTGCAGCGCGAAGCGCTCGCATGGCCTCGAGCATGGCCAGGCAGCCGACCTTGTCGTCCAGCGACCGGCCGGTCACCAGGCCCGTCGACGGTTCTCCCAACCAGGCCAGGTCCCGGTCCCAGGTGACTTGCTGGCCGGGTTCGACCCCCATGCGCTGCGCTTCGCTTTGCGAGGACGCGCCCACGTCGATGAAGAGGGCATCCACGGGAGGGACCCTCGTTCCGAGTTCCCGCTCCTGGCGGAAGGCGATGTGCCCCGGCTTGGATCCGACCACCCCCGTGCGCGGGCCCTGCGGAGTACAGATCACGACTCGCTGCGCGTACGTGAGATTGGGCGGCACGGACCCGACCACGTCGAAGCGAAGGTACCCGTTGTCCTCGATGTGAGAGACGATCATCCCCACGGAGTCGCTGTGGGCCGGCACCAGAACCTTGGGGCCGGTCGCGGCGCCCTCCAGCGTCCCGTAGACGTTTCCAAAGGGGTCCACCTCGACCCGATCGGCCATGGGGCGCATCTCGTCCGCAAGCCGTTGCACGATCCCCTGCTCGAATCCGCTGGTGGCGGGGATCGCAACCAGGGCCTTCAGGCGCTCGAACAAGTCGTTCAACCGGTCCATCCGCGCACCCTCCGTGGTCGATCATCTTCAGCAAAGCAAGAAAGGCTGGCACCACCAAGACACCAAGGCACCACGAGACAGAGGCCCCCCATTCACAAGAGCATCCGGGCCGCGTCTCTCGCGGCCCGGACTGTCTGGGCTACCTGATTCCCCTTTGCCCAATCTCATTGGTGTCTTGGTGCCTTTGTGGTGAAGAGGAGCTCGGACCGGCGCTACAGCCGTCGCCCCACGTCACCGGCCGCCACGTGTATCCGGGGGACCTCGGCGTACGCCCGCATCTCGTGCGTTATATAGACGTAGGTCGCATCGGGTCCATTGGAAAAGCCGGCATGGTTGCCCCGGGCATCCATGGCGATCAGGCTCACCCGACCGAAATATGGATCCACGAGATAGCCGAGCTCCGCGGTGGCCTCGCGGCCGGCGGCCTCCAGGGCCATCCCCATCTTGAGGTACATGACGACGCTGTGCGCCGTGCAGAGGCGCATGGCCATTTCGCCGCGACCGGTGCAGGCCGCCGCACCATACCGGTTGTCGGCGTAGTTCCCGGCGCCGACCACGGGCGAGTCGCCGAGTCGTCCGGGGTATTTCCAGGACCATCCGCTGGTGCTGACGCCAGTCGCCAGGTTGCCCTTGGCGTCCCGCGCGATGAAGTTGACCGTCTCGTTCGGCCGTTCGGGATCCGCCGCCAGCTTCGCATACCGGCGAATACTCTCCACGTAGGCCAACCGCTCCTGGTACCCTGATGGCACCTTGGTGTTGAAAATTTCCCGCCAGATCTCCTTGGCCTCGGCGGTGAGCAGATCTTTTTCCGGGAACCCCATCTCCTTGGCAAACCGCTCCGCACCGGTCCCCACCAGAAGCACGTGCGGCAATTCCTCCATGACCTTCCGGGCCAAGGAGATGGCGTGCTCGCAATTTCGGACCGCGCCCACGGCGCCCGCTTGGAGCGTACGACCGTCCATGATGCTGGCGTCCACCTCGACCTCGCCCACGAGATTCGGAAGTCCAGAATACCCGACGGTATGGTCCGCGGGATTGCTCTCCACGGGCTTGATCCCGGCCTCCACGGCGTCCAGCGCCGATCCGCCGTCCCTGAGCACCTGCATGGCCGCCTCGATTCCGACGGAACCGTTTGCACTGGCAATCACGATCATCGGGCACACCTCCGCACCGCGGAGCCTGGCCGGCAGGCGCTTCTCCCGCGCCATGGACCGCGGATGAACACAGCGGGACGTCCGGTGGAAGCTATCCAAGGGGGACGGGGAATGTCAACAGGAAAGGCCGGCACGCCTTAGCAGGCTACTGAAAAAGGCCCATCTGCTGCGTTGCCGCGCCGGGTACCCATTCCCATGGGTGCGGCGCTGCGACGTACGTGCTGAGTACGCCTCGCGCCTCGGATCGCGCGGCGCCTTGCATCTGGACCCTTTTGAGCAGCCTGGGCAAAGACGAGTTTTTCAGCAACCTGCTAATACCGACGCGCTTACCAGACGCCCGCCATCACCAACGCGAGAATGGCGGCGCATGCCCCCCAGCTCCAGTAAAAGCGGAAGGCGTGCCGCACCGTGAGACGGGCTGTGGCGGTCGCGACGAAAGTGATCACAGCTACCAGAGCCCCACTGCCGACCAGGTAAACCAGCCACCCAATGGCAGGAGCGCGCCCCACAGGCAGAAAGAGGACGGCGAAGAGGCTCACAAGCGCAACCAGCTCCAGTCCATGCGACAGCTCGAAACATGCGAGGGGCACGCCGCTGTATTCGGTGAAAGGTCCGGCGACGATCTCTTGCTCGGCGTTGGGAATGGAAAAGGGGTTACGTTTCAGGTGTCCCGGAAGAGCGAAGAGAAAGGCGGTAACTGCCGCGAGATGAACCGGGCCAAATGGGACCGCGACGAGTGCGGCCAGCGTCAAGCTTTTCGCCTGGATCGCCAGAGACAGGACGGCCGCGAGGAACGGCAGGTTGTACGCGAGCCACAGGATAGCCTCGCGGGCCGAGCCGACCTGGCCATAGAGGGATCGCGAGCTATATCCGGCCAGGACCTCACATAGGGCGGGCATCTCCATTAGATACAGCAGGACGATAAGATCTCCGACGAAGGAAGGCATGGGATTGCCTGGCACGGGGATCAGACTGAGGGCGCAGACG
>Ga0316620_10000990_pt1 | contig 11896 bp, 7 predicted proteins | sample OWC_Aug_M1_C1_D5_FD_207651 | JGI IMG/M metagenome (GOLD analysis project Ga0316620, IMG submission 207651) | Wetland soil microbial communities from Old Woman Creek delta, Ohio, United States - OWC_Aug_M1_C1_D5_B | ecosystem: Environmental > Terrestrial > Soil > Wetlands | place: USA: Ohio... | reverse complement strand
CCCCGGAACACCATAGAAGCGGAAGTTCAGGTCATCCGGGAAATGGGTGTTGAGATCAGGACAGGTGTCACTTTCGGACAAGACGTGACGCTCGACAGTCTCAAGACGGAAGGATACAAAGCGGTTTTCCTGGCCACCGGACTGCACGTGAGCCGTAAGCTGAATGTGGCTGGAGAAGAAATGGCCGGTGTGCTCCGCGGCGTAGAGTTCCTTCGGGATGTGGCTCTCGGAAATCCCGTGACCCTCCCCAAGAAAGTGATCGTCATCGGAGGCGGCAATGTGGCGATTGACGTGGCTCTCAGTGCTCTCCGAAAAGGCGCGCAGGATGTGACCCTCGTGTGTCTGGAAAAAAGAGAAGAGATGCCGGCCTGGAAATACGAAATTGAAGAAGCCCTCGAAGAAGGCGTGAAGATCGTGAACAGCTGGGGTCCCAAGCGCTTCATCGAAAAAGGCGGAAAGGTTGCGGGCATTGAATTCAAGCAGTGCACCGCGGTGTTCGATGAAAAGGGCGCGTTCAATCCCCGCTACGATGAAAAAGTGTTGACCGTCATGGAAACCGAGGGAGCCATCATCGCCATCGGTCAGGCCGGAGATCTCTCTTTTGCTCAGAGCGAGAAAGTTTCCGTCACCAAAAGAGGAGGTCTGGATGCAGACCCTGTCACCCTTCAGACCCCTCTGGGCTGGGTCTTTGCCGGAGGGGACGCGCTCTACGGGCCCAAGTCCGTTGTGGAAGCGGTCGCCTGCGGAAAGGACGCTGCAGAGAGCATTCATCGCTACATCAACGGCCGCGACCTGCGCGAAGACCGGAGCCAGGACTGGTCCTATGAGAAGCCTGACATCGCGGGTCTGGCGAAACAGAAAAGAAGTCCCATGAGAACGATTTCTCTTTCGGAGCGGAAGGGCAATTTCAAAGAAATCGCCCTGGGCTTCACCGAAGAGGAGGTTCGTAAAGAAGCGGAACGCTGTCTGAAGTGCGGGATCTGCTCCGAATGCTACCAGTGCGTGACCGCGTGCCTGGCCGGTGCCGTCGATCACTCCATGAAACCCAGAGAGCGGGTTCTGGATGTGGGGGCCATCATTCTCGCTCCCGGGTTCACTCCCTTTGATCCCAACCGCTACGACACGTACAGCTATTCCGTTCACCCCAACGTGGTCACGAGCCTGGAATTTGAGCGAATCCTTTCAGCCTCAGGGCCTTATGAGGGCCATCTGGTCCGACCCTCGGACCACAAGGAACCGCAAAGGATCGCGTGGCTCCAGTGCGTGGGATCGAGGGATATCAATCGCTGCGACCACGGCTATTGCTCTGCGGTGTGCTGCATGTATGCGATCAAAGAAGCGGTTATCGCGAAGGAGCACAGCAAAGAACCGCTTGATGCCGCCATTTTCTATATGGATATGCGGACCTACGGCAAGGATTTCGAGAAGTACTACAACCGTGCCGAGGAAGAAAAGGGGGTTCGCTTCATCCGGTCCAGAGTTCATTCCATCGAACCCGTAGAAAACGAGAATCTGAGGATACGCTTTGCCACCGAATCAGGGGACGTGAAAGAGGAAGACTTTGACATGGTGGTGCTCTCCATCGGCCTGGCCCCTGTTCAAGGCGTCACCGACCTGGCCAAGAAACTGGGCGTCGCGCTCAATGAACATCAGTACGCCATGACGAGCAGTTTCGCGCCAGTGACAACATCGAGGGACGGGATTTACGTTTGCGGTGTTTTCCAGTCTCCAAAAGATATTCCTCATTCCGTGATGGAGGCCTCCGCCTCGGCCGCCGCTTCCACCGAGGTTCTCGCTACAGCCAGGGGAACCATGGCCCGATCCAAGCAGCTGCCTCCGGAACTCGATGTGTCCGGCCAGGTGCCCCGGGTCGGCGTTTTTGTGTGCAATTGCGGAATCAACATCGGCGGCATTGCCGATGTCCCGGCCGTGAGGGATTACGCAGGAACTCTGCCCTACGTGGTCCACGTGGAAGACAACCTGTTCACCTGCTCCCAGGACACGCAGGACAAGATGAAACAGGTCATCAAGGAGAAAGGGATCAACCGGGTGGTGGTGGCTTCCTGCTCTCCGAGAACGCATGAACCCCTCTTCCAGGAGACCATCCGGGATGCGGGGTTGAACAAGTACCTTTTCGAGATGGCCAACATCCGGGATCAGAACACGTGGGTTCACATGAGCGATCCCAAAAGGGCGACGGAGAAGGCGAAAGATCTCGTGCGCATGGCGGTCGCGAAAGCGGCCCTGGTCGAACCTCTGGACCAGGTTCGGCTTCAGGTCACCAAGAACGCTCTGGTGATCGGGGGCGGCGTGGCCGGCATGGAAGCGGCGATCGGTGTGGCCGAGCAAGGTTTTCAGGCTTACCTCGTTGAAAAGACGAACACCCTCGGTGGTGTGGCGAGAAGACTCCGGAGCACGTGGCGGGGAGAAAAGATTTCCGAGTATGTCCAGACTCTCACGGACAGAGTGAAAAACCACCCCAGAATCCAGGTGTTCATGGAGACTGAAGTGAAGGAGACCTCCGGGATTCTCGGAAATTTCACCAGCACCCTGGTGCCGCAGAACGGGAAAGGCTCAGCCGCGAACGTGGATCACGGCGTCACGATCATTGCGACGGGCGGGCAGGAATACCGGCCTTCGGAATATCTCTATGGCAAGCACCCCGGCGTGTTGACCCATCTGGATCTCGATGAAGCCGTCCTTCGAGGCGATGAGCGAGTGAAGAAGGCGCAGACGGCTGTCTTTATTCAATGCGTGGGTTCCCGCATTCCCGAGAGACCCTATTGCAGCAAGATCTGTTGCACTCACAGTCTGGAGAGCGCTCTCAAACTCAAGGACCTGAATCCGGACATGAACGTTTTCATTCTTTACAGAGACGTTCGATCCTATGGGTTCAGGGAAGATCTCTATCGGGACGCCAGAAAGAAGGGAGTTCTTTTTGTGCGCTACGAGCTGGATCGACTGCCGGAACTGACCTCCAGTGGAGAAGGCCCGCTGTCGCTCAAGGTCATCGACCACGTTCTCGGAAGGCCCATCCAGATCTCTCCCGATCTCGTGATCCTGGCTTCTGCCATCCTTCCGGCGGAGAACAAGAAACTCTTCGAACTGTTCAAGGTTCCCGTGAACAAGGAAGGGTTCCTGATTGAAGCCCACGCCAAACTGAGACCTGTGGATTTTGCCTCCGAGGGAATTTTCATGGCCGGGCTGGCTCACTACCCCAAACCCATCGACGAGAGCATCACCCAGGCCAAAGCCGCTGTGGCAAGAACCATGACCATCCTGTCCAAGGAAGGGATCTTTGTGGGAGGCGTGGTCGCTTCGGTGAATTCGGATCGTTGCGCAGCCTGCCTGACCTGCGTGAGGACGTGCCCTTACAATGCTCCTCGCATCGGTGAAGAGGGCTATGCCATCATCGATCCTGCTGCATGTCGTGGATGCGGCGCCTGTGTGGCTGAGTGTCCTGGCAAAGCGATTGCTTTGAAGCATTTTACCGATGAACAGATCATCGCAAAGACCGATGCCCTCTTCCAGGCGGAGAGCGCCTAAAGAAGGTACACGGTGCAAGGTGCAGGGTACACGGCAAAACACAAGACTAAGAGGGTTGCCTTGCACCGTGTACCGTGAGCCGTGGACCTGCTTGCGATGAAGACTGAAACTGATGACTAAAGGAAATTTTAGAAAGGAAACGAGGTATACGGATCATGAAGGACTATGAACCCCAAGTTCTTGCCTATTGCTGCCAGTACTGAGCGTATTCCGCTGCGGACCTGGCAGGTTCCATGAGGCTTTCCTACCCGAGCAACGTCAAGGTGATCCAGGTGCCTTGCACCGGTCGGGTGGACATCATTCACCTTCTGAAGGCCATTGAAGACGGGGCGGATGCGGTCTATGTGGCCGGATGCATGGAAGGCGAATGCCATTTCCTTGTCGGAAATCTGAAGGCAAAGAAACGGGTGCTTTACGTGAAAAAAGTTCTCCAGGAGCTCGGCATTGAACCGGAGCGGGTGGAGATGTTCAATCTCTCTGCCGGAGAAGGTCCCCGGTTCGCTGAAATCGCCCGGGAGATGGTTGAGCGCGCGAAGGCGCTGGGTCCAAGCCCCGTGAAAATCAAGAAAGCTGCGTGACGAGGTGAGGTATGATTATTGCTGACCGAAAACCCCTTGGTGAATTGCTGGAGATGGTGAAGGACTGCAACCGGATCCTCATCCTGGGGTGCAAAGGTTGTGTGACGGTGTGCAACGTGGGAGGCACCAAAGAGGTCGGTGTCCTGGCCTCGATTCTGAAAATTGCCCGCAAAAAAGAAGGGCGGCCTCTCCAGGTGGATGAAAGGACGCTTGAGAGGCAGTGTGACCCCGAATACATTGCCCAGGTCAAGGACCTGGTCGGCCAGTACGATGCCGTCATTTCCATGGCCTGCGGCGTAGGCCCTCAGTTCCTGAGCGAGGCTTACCCGGATCAACGCTTCTTCCCTGCCGTGAACACGACTTCTTTCGGCGGCGCAGTGCAGCACGGGGTTTGGGCGGAACGATGTGCCGGATGCGGGACCTGCCTGATCCATCACTTTGACGGCATGTGCCCCATTGCCCGGTGTTCCAAGAGCCTGCTGCACGGCCCCTGCGGCGGTTCTGCGAAAGGAAAGTGCGAAATTTCCAAAGAGGTGGATTGCATCTGGGACATGATCGTGAAGAAAAAGATGGAAAAAGGCCGTCTTGAGGACCTGACGAAAATGAAACCGAACAAGGACTGGCGCACCGCTCGCGACGGAGGGCCTCGAAAGAGCGTGAGGGAGGAACTGGTACAATGAGCGACCTTAAATCCGGGAGCAATCTTGAGAAAGTTTTGAGGGCCGGGCACTTTGCATTGACGGGCGAGTGCGGTCCCCCCAAGGGAGCTAACGTGGAACATCTCAAAGAAAAGTTCTCCCACCTCAAGGGCATGGTGGATGCCGTGAACGTCACGGACAACCAGACCGCTGTGGTTCGCATGTCCAGCTGGGCCGCTTCCGCCGTCATGATCCAGAACGGGGTGGAGCCCAATTTTCAGATGGTTTGCCGCGACAGAAACCGGCTGGCCATGCAAAGCGATATTCTTGGCGCCTATGCCATGGGCGTTCGAAATATGCTCTGCCTCTCCGGGGATCATCAGACCTTCGGCAATCATCCCCAGGCGAAGAATGTCTACGATATCGATTCCATGCAGCTCATTTCGCTGGTGAAGAAAATGCGGGATGAGGGAAAGTTCCTGAACGACGAAGATATCGACGTCCCCCCCAAGATGTTCATTGGAGCCGCCTCCAATCCCTTTGCCGATCCCTTTGAGTTTCGGGTGTATCGCTTGGCCATGAAGATCGCCGCCGGCGCGGACTTCATCCAGACCCAGTGCATCTACAATATGGACAAATTCAGAAACTTCATGAAGATGGCCGTGGATATGGGGCTCCACGAAAAAGCCTACCTCCTCGCGGGCATCACCCCCATGAAGAGCGTCGGTATGGCGCAGTACATGGCCAAATCGGTCCCCGGGATGGATGTTCCTGAATCTCTCATCAAGCGGCTGCGCGGCGCCGGAAAAGGCAAAGTCGCCGAGGAAGGCATTCGCTTCGCGATCGAGCAGATCCAGGAATTCAAAGAGATGAAAGGCATCGCGGGCATTCACCTGATGGCGATTGAGTGGGAGCACAGGGTCCCTGAAATCGCTGAAAGAGCGGGCCTTCTCCCGAGACCGAAAGTCTGATGCAGGCACAAAGAAAGAGAGGGACAAAGGCACAAAGGGACAGAGAGATAGAGTAGAATGGTTTTTCTGCTTTGTGCCTTTGTGCCTCTGGCCCTTTGTCCCTCAAGAACTCTGCTTCCGATGAGAGCGGCTAATTTTCCTACCCTTATGATATTGTTTATCGCAAACCGCGTGTGAAGATTTCATGATTCTTACCATCAGAAACGGGCAATCCTTTGACACGGAAAAAGATTTGACGGCTCCGGAGCGGCACGTTCTCCAGAAACTTTTTCTCTGGAAATCCATGGCTGCGAGTGTGGAGGAATTCCGGAAAAAGGAAGAAGAAGCTCTACAGAAGGGATGGAATCGTTCGGGTCCGATTCGGGAAAGCGATGCCATGAGAGCGATTGCCAGGGATCTGGAAGAAAAGGTGACCCTCAGACTCCGTCAGGAGAAAGGATCGGGTTGAAACGAAGTGGAGCAGAGCTCCCATAGCGCCAAGGCGGATCTCTCAAGCGACGCGCTGCAGATCCGGCGGGGAACGCAGGCGGGATTTCCCCTTCACGTGGCCATCGTAGGAGGCGGAAAGGCGTGCTCGGATCTCCTGCACCTTCTCGACGCAGAGCGCCTCTCCCGCCTCAAAATGAAGATTCTGGGGGTTTTTGACAAAAGCCCCGAAGCCCCCGGGCTCCGCTACGCGAAAGAACAGAATCTCTTTGTGACCACCCGCATGGAAGATCTTTTTCATCTCCAAGGTCTGAACCTCATCATCGAGCTGACGGGCGTCGCTGCGCTCCAAGATGAGATTTACGCCAAACGACCGGCCGGCGTTTCCGTGATGGATCACAAAGCGGCCAGGCTCCTGTGGGACTTGATTCAGATCGAAGCTGAAAGAACCCGCCTCGAACAGGAGCGGCAAACCTACCTTCAAAAAAGCCGTGAGCAGACCCGGTTGATTCTAGACTCCCTGCCCTATCGCGTCATGGTGGTCAACATGGACATGACCATTGATGCGGTCAACCGTACCTTTTTGAAGGAACACGGTGTCGAGTATGAGGAGGCAGTCGGCCGGGCTTGCTACTTTGTGAGGCATGGTCTCGACAAGCCCTGCTCGGATTATGGAAGACCCTGCTCCCTTAAGGATCGATTTGAAGAGCTCAAAACAAAGGGTCTGGTCAGCACTTACCTGGAATACAAGGACGAGCGCGGCGAAAGCCGTTTTGACGTGGTCACCATTGCGCCTATCTATGACGATCAGGGTCACGTGGTCCACGTCTTGGAGGCCTCCAGAGATGTCACAGAAAGGGTGCGCCTGGAGCGGGAAGCTGAGCGATCCAGGACTTTTTTTGAAAAACTGATCCAGAGCATCGTGGACGGGATCGTCGTGGTGGACACCAAGGGAAACGTGCTCATCTTCAACGAAGGCATGGAACAGCTCACCGGTTACTCTGCCTCCGAGATCATGAAAAAAGGCCACCTGGGGAGTTTTTACGATATCCAGGTGGCCAAGGAAAACATGAAGAAAATGCGGAGCGATCAGTTCGGTCCTTACGGAAAACTCAATCCCACCAGCATGACGATCAAGACCAAGAGCGGGGAAGAGATTCCGGTCACTCTGTCCGCCTCTCTCATCACCATCGACGGGAAAGAAGTGGGGAGCGTAGGAGTGTTCACGGATATGCGGGGGATCCTCAAGATCAGGAAGGAACTGGAAGATGCCAACATCCAGCTCATCCAGTCCCAGAAGATCGCCTCCATCGGCCGCATGGCTGCAGGGGTTGCCCACGAGATCAACAACCCTCTTTCCGGCATCCTGATTTACACCGAACTTCTGAAGGAAACCCTCAAGGACCAACCCGAGGTCTTGAAAGACCTCCAGGAGATCGTCGACCAGACGCTGCGCTGCAAGACCATTGCCTCCGAACTTCTGGAATTCAGCAGGAAGTCTGCGGGCAAAATCTCCTCCTTCAGTCTCGACGATCTGATCAGCAAGTGCCTCGCCCTGCTGATTAACAAGGCAAGCTTTCAGGACATTGCGGTCACCACGGACATGGACATGTCCATGCCCAGTCTGACCGGCGACATGAGCCAGCTCCAGCAGGTGTTCACCAACCTCTTTATCAATGCCGCCGATGCGATGGAGGGAAAGGGAAAGCTGCATATCCGTGCAATCTTTGACCGGGGTCGTTCTCTTTTTATTATCCGCGTCGCGGACACGGGCCCGGGAATTCCTCAGGAGTGCCGGGACAAGATCTTTGATATTTTCTTTACGACGAAACCTGCAGGAAAAGGCACCGGTTTAGGGTTGAGCGTTTCCCAAAACATTCTCAAGATCCATGGAGGCCATATTGCTTTTGAATGCCCGGCGGAAGGCGGAACCGTGTTCACGGTCGAACTTCCGCTTACCTATCCCGGCATCTCCTCCGAGGGAGCGGTTTTCCTCGGAGAGGAATCTGTTTTTATTGAATAGGATGAATTATGGACGAGAAGATTAGGGTCCTGGTGACCGACGACGAGAGGCCGATCCGCGAGGGCTGCCACCGCGTCCTCACGGGCAAGGGCTACGCGGTGCTCACGGCGGAAAACGGGCAAATGGCCCTGGAGGTGCTTGAGAAAGAACCGGTGGACATTCTCCTCCTGGACCTGAAGATGCCCGTGCTCGGAGGCGAAGAGGTTCTGGAGATCGTGCGGACCCGCTATCCCCAACTCCCGGTCATCATTATTACCGGCCACGGAACCGTGGATACGGCGGTCCAGTGCATGAAAAAAGGCGCCTATGATTTCATTACCAAGCCTTTTCAGCTTGACCCTTTCCTGATTGTGGTGCAAAGGGCAGCAGACAAAAGGCGGCTGGAGGAAAAGGCACGGCTTTTTGAAGAGGAACGGGGGAGGAATCTTTATGATCTTGCCCTCGAGAAATCCAGGGTAACCACCATTGTCCACTGCATGGGAAACGGCGTCATGGTGACCAACCGAAACATGGAAGTCGTCCTTCACAACCCTGCTCTCATGCGCCTCCTGGAGATCTCCAGGAAAATCGAACCCCCCTTCCCTGTCGGCGAGATTCTGAAAGAAGAAACTCTTCTCAAGACGCTTGAAAGAATTGTAGCCGGGGAAGCTTCGGAAAACGAGGCCACGGTCCAGGAGATTACGGCGGGAAAAACCGTGCTTCGCGCTGTATCCGCTCCTCTCATGGGGCCGGAGGCCAGGGTGGTGGGAACGGTCACGGTTCTGGAAGATATCACCGACTTCAAGCAATTGGACCAGATGAAATCCGACTTCGTCAACATGGTGGCCCACGAACTCCGCAGTCCTCTGGTGGCCATGAGGCAGTTGAACAGTGTCCTTCTCGACGGTCTTGCCGGACCCCTGGAAGAAAAGCATAAGGATTTTGTGAGCCGGGGAACAAAAAAGATTGACACCCTCCTCGATCTCATTAAGGATCTTCTGGACGTGGCCAAGATCGAAGCGGGGAAGTTTGTGCAACATCGGGTCCCCACCGACCTCAGCCACGTTCTGAGGGAATTGATTGCCCTCATGGAACCCCGCGCGAAGAGTCACGGAATTGAGCTCACCTGCGTTCTTGAGGATCTTCGACCCATTCACGCGGATCCGAAAAGCATAGAGGAGATCTTCGGCAACCTGGTGAGCAATGCCATCAACTACTCACCGGAGGGCGGAAAGGTTCGGCTCACCGGCCGGGGACTGGGGGATTATCTCGAAATCAAGGTGGAAGACACGGGCGTGGGAATTCCCCCGGAAGAGCTCCCGAAAATTTTTGACAAGTTTTACCGGGTCAAGCATCCGAAAACAAGGAAGGTCACGGGCACGGGACTTGGCCTGGCCATTGTCAAGGGCGCCATCGAGGCTCATCACGGCACCATTGATGTGGAGAGCGTTCCGGACAAGGGAACGACCTTCAGAGTGCTGCTTCCGGTGATGCCCGAGCCTTCTCCGTGAGTCTAAAGGGAGTGCGAGCGCTGCGAGTGCTGGATCATGCGATCGACGATTCTTCTGGTTGATGATGAAAAACGGTTTAGAGAGTCCTCCCAGCGGCTTCTCACGACAAGAGGCTACGATGTGATTACCGCTGAGAACGGTCAACGGGCTCTGGATTTTCTTCTCAAGAATCCTGTTGACCTGATTCTCCTGGACCTCAAAATGCCGGTCATGGGGGGAGAAGAGTTCCTTGAGGCCATGTGCCCCCTCTACCCGGACATTCCTGTGGTCGTGATCACCGGTCACGGCACCCTGGACACGGCCGTCAACTGTATGAAAAAAGGGGCTGATGATTTCATCTCCAAGCCCTTTGACATCCCCCAGTTGCTCCTTAGTATTGAACGCGCTCTCGAAAAACGAAAGCTCGAGCGAAAGGCAAAGGATTATCAAGAGGAAACCGTCCAGAATCTCCTGGACTTGAGCACCGAAAAAAAAAGGCTCGAGACCATCATCAGCTGCATCGCCAACGGAATCATGGTGACGAATAAGAACCTGGAGGTTGTTCTTCACAACCCTGCCCTTCTCCGCCTGCTCGAAGTAACCGCTCCGGTCGCCAATCCCGTTCCTGTCCATGCCATCGTCAAAGACCAAGCCTTGATCGAGACGCTCAAGAAAATTCAGAGCGGCGAACCCCTTGAAAAGGAATTTGTCGCTCAGGAGATCCGAGTGGGACAGCGAGTTCTGAGGGCCATCTCGGCCCCGACTCTTGAACCCGAGCGCCATGTGTTCTGGACCGTCGCAGGGGCGGTCACCGTGCTCGAGGACATCACCCTCTTCAAGCAACTCGATCAGATGAAGTCGGACTTTGTCAACATGGTGGCTCACGAGCTTCGCAGCCCTCTGGTCTCCATTCGCCAGATCAACAGCGTTCTCCTGGAGGGGCTGGCCGGTCCTCTCGCGGAAAAGCAGGAGGACTTTGTGAGGAGGGGAATGAAAAAGATCGACGCCCTTCTCGCGCTGATCAACGACCTCCTGGATGTGGCCAGACTCGAAGCCGGAAGATTGGTCCAAAAACAAACGGCCATTGATCTCTCGGAAGTGATCGAGGACATGGTGCTTCTCATGCAGTTGCGCGCCAAGGAGCAGGGAATTCTGCTCACCCACTCGTGCGAGAACATGAAGCTTGTGGTGGCCGACCCCAAGAACATCGAAGAAGTCCTGAACAACCTCTTGACCAATGCGATCAACTACTCTCCCGAGGGTGGAAAGGTCACGGTGACGGCCAGGGGAGTGGACCATTTCGTAGAGATCAGGGTTTCCGACACAGGGGTCGGGATCGATCCCCAAGAGTTGCCGAAGATCTTCGACAAGTTTTATCGGGTGAAGCATCCTAAGACCCGCCAGGTCACAGGGACGGGGCTGGGGCTTTCCATTGTCAAAGGCATTGTGGAAGCGTATCGCGGATCGATTCACGTGGAGAGCGTTCCGGATCAGGGAACCACTTTCACCGTGTTGCTCCCCGCGGTTCAAGGAGAGTCAGGGGCGCCCCCCTCTTGATCAGAACAACGTATTGAGTAACATTTTACAGTATTGAGAATCCCCGCCGGACGTGAATCCATGCATGAATAGGGTTGCCAAAGAGCGGGGGTTGAAGTAAAAGGCGTAATCTAGGTCCTTCAAATTTCTGGAGGTTATGACATGACGTTACAGGAGAAGATCAGGTCCGGGAGATTTGTGGTGCTGGGAGAATTTGAGCCACCCAAAGGGGCTGATTTCTCGTCGCTCTCCACCAGTGCCAACCTCTCCAGAGGGCGTTTGGACGCAATCGTTGTCCCTGAAATGGCGAACGCCGTTTTGAAAGCCAGTTCCCTTGGCGGGTGTGCTTTTCTCCAGAGGGAAGGCATCGAGAGCGTTTTCCAAGTGTGCTGCAGGGACAGGAACCGATTGGCCTTGCAGGCGGATATTCTTTCTGCGGCTGCGCTCGGGGTCAGGAATCTCATGGCCGTTCCCGGTGAAGACATCCGCTTCGGAGATCATCCTCAGGGAAGGACGGTGAATGACTTGGACCTGATGGGACTGCTTGAGGCGGTGCAGAAACTCCAGAACGGGAAAGACCTCTCAGGCATTGAACTACGCGGATCCGCCCGCTTCTGTGTCGGATCCACTCTCAATACCGGCGCTCCTGGCGGCCTTCTCAACATTGAGCTCGAAAACCTGAAACGAAAAGTGGATTTTGGAGTCGAAT
>Ga0316620_10000989_pt1 | contig 11896 bp, 5 predicted proteins | sample OWC_Aug_M1_C1_D5_FD_207651 | JGI IMG/M metagenome (GOLD analysis project Ga0316620, IMG submission 207651) | Wetland soil microbial communities from Old Woman Creek delta, Ohio, United States - OWC_Aug_M1_C1_D5_B | ecosystem: Environmental > Terrestrial > Soil > Wetlands | place: USA: Ohio... | reverse complement strand
ACCCCGAGCGGCAAACATTCGCTCCCTTTTTTTTGTGGCCGGGGTAGCTCAGCGGTAGAGCAGGTCGGTCCTTCGAACTATTTGCCGCCTTGCGCGGCCGGTGTGGGGATCGTTAGCGACGCCTAAAGCCCGGTCACGGGTTCGACTCCCGTCCCCGGCCCCGTAGCTGATATCCGGTTTCCAGATTGCATCTCCAGTCGCCGCGTTTCTGCCGGATGAGGCAGCATCCGTGGTCGCAGCAGGCTGCCGTCTCGCCTTTGATTCGCCGGGACGTGGCGGATCGTTTCCATGAAAAAGGGAAAACGGGAGGTCAAGATGCTCGTCGATCACGTGCGGCGCCGAGGCCAACGTGCGGCCAAGACTCCGCAGGACCGTCCCGCCAAAGGCCGCGAGCGTGAGCAAATACGCAACGCAGCCGGCGGCTACACCTTTGAACTGGACCGCTGGGCGCGCCTGCGCCGGTTCCTGATCCTGGGAACCGACGGCGGCACGTACTACACCGGTGAACGCGAGCTGACACAGGAGGCGGCCGGTGTCGTGGACGCCTGTTCGGCTGAGAATCCGGCGCGGACCGCCGAGATGATTGCGGAGGTCTCTCTTTCCGGCCGCGCCGTCAGGAATGACCCGGCCATTTTCGCCCTTGCCCTCATGGCAACGGACGACCGCCGCGAGTTCCTGGCCGCAGCGCGTGCCGCGGCGCTGGCAAGGCTTCCCGATGTCTGCCGGATTCCCACCTTCCTCTACCAGTTTGCCGACACGTGCGACCGCCTCCGCGGCTGGGGCCCCGGCCTCCGCCGCGCCGTTGCCAACTGGCTGCTCACGATCGATCCCAAGAAACTCGCCTACTATCTGGCGAAGTACCCGTCCCGCGTGGTCGGCAAGGACGTCAACGGCCGGCCGCAACGCTGGACCATGGGCGACCTGATCCGGCTGTCGCATCCGAATCCGAACAAAGGCAGGCTGAAGACCGCCCGGAACGCGCTGTTCCGCTATGCCGTCAAGGGCACGCTGCCGCCCAAGAAAATCAAAGCCGGCGAGCCGCTGCACGCCGTCGCCCGCCTGAACCGTCTGGCCGTGCCGGACGGGAAGACCAGGAAGACAATCCTGGCGGCCCGCCTGAAGAAAGTGGCCAGCGCCATAAAACGGCACGATCTCACGCGCGGGATGCTCCCTACGTGGACGCTCCGCCACCCGGAAGTCTGGAAGGCTCTGCTCCCCGAAATGCCGCTGCGTGAGATGCTGCGCGCCCTGCCTCAGCTCACGAATGCGGGCCTGGCCGACGTTAGGATCGGCGACGGGATCTGCGCCCGGCTCATGAACCGCGAACTGCTCAAGGCGGCACGAATCCACCCGATGACGCTGTTCCTGGCGGCGCGGACTTACAGGCTCGGCCACGGGCTGGAAGAAAGGCGGCCTTTGACCAGGTGGAAGCCGGCGCCCAAGATCGTGCGTGCGCTTGAAGAAGGCTTTTACGCCGCGTTCGACACGCTGGAACCTACCGGCCGGCGCATCCTGATCGCCATCGATGTCTCCGGTTCCATGCAGGTGGAGAACATACTCGGCGGCGCCGCGACGGTTTCAGAGGCAGCCGTGGCCATGGCGCTGCCGATCTTTCGCACCGAACGCCGCTCGCGGCTGATGGGCTTCAACACCGAGGCGGTCGACCTGGGAGCCATCAAGCGATCGATGACACTGGAGCAGGCAACCGGCCACGTTCACCAGGGCGGCGGCACCGACATTGCCGTCCCGTTGAAAGCCATGCCGCAGTATCGCAGAACCGCCAAATCGCGCCCGGAGCCGTTCGATGCTGTGATCATCCTGACGGACAACGAGACGTGGGCCGGGACAGAGCACCCGCACGAAGCGCTGCAGGAATACCGGCGCCGGTTCAACCAAAACCTGCTGCTGGTAGTGGTGTCGATGACCGCGACCGCCGGAAGCGTCGGCGACCCGAAGGATCCGGGCACGCTCCAGGTCGTGGGCATGGACCCCAGCGTCCCCGAAGCCGTCTCCATGTTCCTGACGCAGGCACTCATCCCGAATTGACACGCGAAGCCGGCGCCGAATATGATGGCGGGCATGACCGAGAGGCTGTTCCGGACGGCTGCGGACTGGCGGGCCTGGCTGGCTAAAAACCATGACCGGGAGAAAGAAATCTGGGTCGTCTACTATAAAAAAGGCCGCGGCAAAAAATCCCTGACTTATATCGAGGCCCTCGAAGAAGCGCTCTGCTACGGATGGATCGACTCGACCGTGCGGCGCCTTGATGAGGACCGCTATAAGCAGCGGTATACGCCTCGCAATGCCGACAGCGTCTGGTCCTCCTTGAACAAAACACGGATTGCCGGGCTCATCGCCTCCGGCCGGATGGCCGAACCCGGGCTACAGAAAATCGAGGAAGCCAAAAGAAACGGCTCATGGACCAGACTGGACCGGGTCGAGCGCAGCGACGAACCTGCCCAGGAACTCCTCGAAGCGCTGGCAAAAAGCCCGAAAGCCAGGGCAGCCTTTGACAAGCTGCCCCCGTCGCAAAAAAAGATGTGGTCCTGGTGGATCATAAGCGCCAAAAAAACGGAAACTCAGGCTCGCCGCATAGCCGCGGCTCTGGTTTGGATCGAGGCGGGCCGGAGGATCGGCATACAGACCCCGCGCCTGAACTCCGACGATGATCCCTAGCCCGGATCATTCATGAGGGAAGGATCACAAAACGTTTGCGGACACGGAAAAACGCGGCGCGGCCGGCGGCCGCAACCAAAGGAACCACGAAGACCTCGAAGACCTCAAAGACATTCCATTTGAACTTGCAGCCTGATGATCGGCTCCCGACGGCGCATGAGACACTGTAACCCGGCTTCTTTGAGGTCTTCGAGGTCTTTGTGGTTCAATAATGCGGTTCCGGTTGATTTGGGACAATCAATATCAAATTGTGCTCAAAAAACACGATGTTGCAGCGTTGTACTACGGATGCACACGGACCGGATCCGTGTGCAGGGCTTTTGCCGGCCCGCAGGGCCCAGCGCTGCGCGCCGGCAAAAGCCCTGCCCGTGTTCTTCCGTGTCCTGAAAGCTCTCTGTTGAAGGCCGTTACCGGCATTGCGCGCCATCGCGCACTCGTTTGCCGAACTCTCCATGAATGATCCGGGCTAAGCTCCCGATACGAACATGAGGCGATGAACCGGCGGATCAACGAGCGATTCTGGAAAGACACCCTCGGGATCTATTATGGCCGGCCTTACCGTATCGAGGCGGGTGGCGGGGAAATAAGCGCGTCTCCAGAATGACGGAGGAATGGCCGGGCACTTTTCCGCTTGCCCTGGATTTGAACTCTGTGGCGGCATGTTGAGTCTATTACTTTGGCAATTACCAGGCGGTCAGTTGTTTTGGCGGCGCCGAAGTGAACCCCGGGAGGCAATGAGGATCCTGTGATGTGTCCCGCCGATCGCCGCTGCTTCGCCTCATCCCGCCCTATTCTCTTTTCATGCAGGCTTGGTGCCCCATGAGTGAAGACCGGACCAGAGCGCGTCTTGGCTGCCCGGGCTCGTGTTCGGCATCAACCTGCACATGGATCTGGAGCCATTATGTCAGGCATTTCCCGATATTCAGGATTCTGCGCCGTGGCACTCATTTCGGTCTCATTTCTTTTCCCTTGGGCGCAGGCGCCGCAACCGCAGACATCCGTTGATCCGGTAATTCGATTCGTTCAATCAGGGCAGGGAGTGATAGCAGTCGCCGATGATCCGGGAATAAAGCCAGAGTATGCGCCTGACCAGCTCATCGTCAGGATCGGGGCCGGGAGTGTGCGAAACCCGTTGCGCACCCAGCTGCTTTCCCTCAGCAGCCCCTTCGATGCCCTGATCAAAAAATATGGTGTACGTGATGTTGCCCGTGTCTTCCCGGGACCCGCACCAGCCTCATCCCGTTCGCCGGCGGGTCCCAGGTTTTTGCAGTCCTTCCAGTCCTTGAACCTGGCCAATGTGTATCGCCTGCAGACCGAAACGGCGATCGACGTGATGGCTGCGGCAGCGGAGTTTCAATCCCTGCCGGAAGTGGAATATGCCGAGCCCAACTATATCTATCGGAGCCAGGGCCAAACGAATGACCCGTTCCTGGCATCTCAGGGTTCGTGGGGGCAACCGTACCCGGACCTCTGGGGGCTGCACCGGATGTCGGCGCCCGCCGCGTGGGACATGAGCACGGGCGGTGGGATAGTCGTCGCGGTCCTCGATTCGGGTTGCGATATCACCCACCCGGACCTGTCAGACAGCATCTGGATCAACGCAGGAGAGATACCCGGCAACGGGATCGACGACGACCGCAACGGATTTATCGATGACGTGACCGGCTGGAATTTTGCCAATCACGACGCGAACGTCAGCGACACCGGCGGGCACGGGACGCATGTCGCGGGAACCGTGGCCGCCACGGGCAATAACGGCATCGGCATTGCTGGGGTTGCCTGGGGCGCCAAGGTGATGGCGGTCAAGGGGCTGGGGGATCAGGGCAGCGGGAACAGCGATGACCTGGCCAACGCCGTCCTGTATGCCGCCGGCAACGGCGCCAGGATCATCAATATGAGCTGGGGCGGTTCGGGTTTCTCCCAAACCATTGAAGATGCGTTCATTTTTGCCAACTCGCTGAACGTTACTCTGGTCGCGGCTGCGGGCAACAGCAGCATGGAGGCTTCCTCCTTTTTCCCCGCCAATTCCAGGCACGTCATCACGGTAGGCTCCTCGGATCACAACGATATCGTATCGGATTTCTCCAATCGCAGCTTCTCCATGGACGTCGTCGCCCCGGGAGGCGACAGCCGCGACAGTTCCGCCAACCAGATAAACACCAACATTCTCAGCCTGCGTTCATCGGCCATTACCGGGCAGTTGGCCGACCCGATGTTCCTGGTTGGGGAGAGTTATCTCAGGGCGCGCGGCACGAGCATGGCAGCCCCGCATGTCGCGGGCCTGGCGGCACTGATCCTGCAGCGATTCCCCGCCGCTACGCCGGAGGAAGTGAGACAGATTATCCGGCGCTCGACAGACGACGTTCCGGGCACCCAGACTCGTCCGGGCTGGGACACCATGACCGGGTATGGCCGCATCAACGCTCTGAAAGCCGTCCAGGCTGCCTCGCTCGGCTCCGCGCGCATCTATGCGCCGATGCCCCGGACGCTCACCTCTGCGGCCACGATGCCGGTGACCATCACGGCCACAGCCCCGGATTTTCGCGAGTACGTGCTCGAATACGGTGAACGCGACTACCCTTATACATGGCTCACGCTGGCGTCGTCCTCGACGCCGGCGGTCAAAGCCCAGCTGCCGGATTGGGATATCGAGTCGGTGCCGGACGGCATCTACACGCTGCGCCTGCGTGTCCTGACCCGATCCGGTCAGGAGTTCCAGGATTTGACCTCAGTCATGCTGGATCGGCTCGCATTTTCGGACGCCAATTCGAATCGCGCTTACCGGGCCGGAGAAATCATCACCTTGTCGGGCATGGCAGCGGGTGGCGGATTCTCCAGCTACGCGATTCAGTACCAGGACTCGTCGTCGACCGAGTGGCGCAGCGACGGCATCACACTCGCGGACGGCGGGGCCAGGAAGGTCAGGGACGGGGTCCTGGGGACCTGGAATACCTCGAACATCGACCGCGCCAGCCTGTTCAGGCTCCGCCTGGTAGTGAAGCGCGCCGGCCTGTCCGACGTCGTGAAAGAAACCCAGATTACGATCGATCCGGACCTGCACCCGGGGTGGCCACAGCGAATTCCGCCGCTGAATTATTTCATCGGCAGGCTGAGCTACCTGGAGAACGTGACTGCGGCGGACATCGACAGGGATGGGCAGGCCGAAATCCCAGTCGGCTACGGATTTGACGTCAAAGTGTACCGCAGCGACGGCACGATGGCGGCGGGCTGGCCGCAGAGACTGGACGTGCTCCACCCGGGCGCGTGGACCCAGCGCAGTCCCCTGGCCGGCGACCTCAATGGCGACGGTTACCTGGAGATCGTTTCCGTAAACTCGGCGGGCGATCTCCTGGCCTGGGACTACCTCGGAAAGGCTCTTCCCGGATTCCCAAAGCCTCACCGCAACGTCTTGGTCATGGCCATCGCCGATATGAATGCCGACGGCAAAGATGAAATTGTCGCCTTCACCGGGGACCGGGCCTACACGGTTCTGGATGCCTCCGGGAACAGTCTTCCCGGCTGGCCGGGCAGCGCGCTCGGCAATGTGGTGCCGTTTTCGGCGGCGGTTGGGGACCTGGATGACGATGGCGCAAAAGAGATTTTTTCATGTGCCAGGGAAGGGCAGTCTGCAGGAGTGCTCCACGTCATCGACTCCGCCGGCAAGATCCGCCCGGGGTGGCCGCTTTCCGTGCCGCACCCCAGCCTAGGCCTGAAGCCGTCGCTGATCGACATTGACGGGGACGGCAAGCTCGAGATCCTGGTCAGCACCGAGGACGGCAACGTCTTCGTGCTGCGCCCCGACGGCAGCGTGGTGCCGGGCTGGCCCGTGCAGGTCCGTGATGACGTCCACATCACAGGCCTGTCCGCCGGAGACGTCACTGGGGATGGCCGGCCGGAAGTGTTCGCAGGCGCGGCCGGCAAAGATGGCCATTTTGACTGGCTGTGCCTCCTAGGCGGGAATGGAGTGCCGCTGCCGGGCTGGCCGGTTCAAATGGGCCCGTCGCAATTAACCCTCGGCGTAGGATCCGCGGCGTTCGTGGATCTGGATGGCGACGGCCGCCGGGAGATGATCGTCGGCTCGGGGATGCCCCTATCGGGTCCCAAGGCTATGATGCCCTTCTGCCTGCACGCGTTTCGCAGCGACGGGCAGGAAGTGGCGGGTTTCCCCAAGCCGGCTACCGGCTACGATGCATCCCTGGGCAGTACGCCCGCGGTGATAGATTTTGATGGCGACGGACTGCTGGAGATCGCATGGATCAATGTGAGTGGGGATCTATTCCTGTGGGACGCCGCAACAGCCGCGCGGATCGAAAGCACGGATTGGCCCATGTACCAGCATGATCCGGGACGAAGCGGGGCCGCCCCGCACCCGACGCACAAGACCCTGGCAATCTCCGCAGGTGGCGCCGGAACCGCCGAAACATTCGGCAGCATCGGGCCGGTCCGGGCCGGCTATGCGGCGGCAAGCGTCGGCCCCGGGAGGGCGCCGTACGGGACCGCCGTCTTCAGCCTGATGCAGGACGATGTGGTGATCAGCGAAGCGGCGGTTCCCGCGGCTTCGCCCACGACGGCGGCCGCCGTCTTTGTCGAGTATCGAACAGGGGTTGCCGGTATGCCCGGGCGCGCAGATGCCGGTCTCCTCGACGTGTACACTGGCCTGGCCCTCGTCAACCGGGGCCCTGCCGCCGCGCACGTGACGTACACGCTGCGTGACCGGACCGGAACCGTCGTCGCGGCCGGCCACGGCAGCCTTGGTGCCGGGGCTCACTTTGCCAGATTCATCGATCAGTTGCAGGAAGTGGCGCCCGATTTTCACGTGCCGGGCGATTTTCCGACAGCAATCCTGTTCGGGTCCCTCGCCGTAAGCAGCGACCAGCCCGTGTCGGTTCTTGCGCTCCGCCTTACGGTGAACCAGCGCCACGAAACCCTGCTCACGAGCACGCCTGTGACCGACCTGACGAGGCCATCGGACGCGCTGCCGCTCTATTTCCCCCAGTTTGTGGACGGAGGCGGTTATCTGACCACTCTTGTCCTGCTCAACACCGCGGGTGCGCAGGAGACCGGCAGGTTTGAACTATACGACGATAGCGGGGCGCCGCTGCCGGTCAAACAGGCCGGCGGCCAAACCAGATCGGCGTTCCCATACGCCATCCCGCCAGGGGGCGTGTTCGTGTTCCAGACCGATGGCTCAGCCTCAGGGGTGCGGGCTGGTTCTATGGTGCTGACTCCGGACGCGAACACCTCGAGCCCGGTCGGTTCCGGGATCATCAGCCTCACCCGGGGCGGGATCCGGGTGACCGAATCAGGCGTACCTTCGGCCACACCCACGACTCACGCGCGCATTTACGTGGACACGTCCGGAGGACATGATACCGGGCTGGCGCTCGCCCTGCCCGGCGCCACGGGAACGAGGATTTCGGTTCAGGCTTTCCGGACGGATGGTGTCATTGCCGCAGGCGACGGCATGCAGGTTTTCACGCTCGGTCCGCACGGCCACACTGCTGCATTCGCCGGCCAGCTGATCTCAGGGCTGCCGCAGAACTTCACCGGAGTGCTGGAAATCTACTCGCCGTTTCTGCCATTCGTCGCGCTGACGATGCGCTCCATGATCAACACGAGAGGGGACTTCCTGCTGACGACGTTCCCGGTGGCCGACCTTATGCGGCCGGCGCCGGAAGGAGCCGTTTTCCCGCAGATTGCCGACGGAGGCGGCTACCGCACGGAATTTATCTTATTGAGTGCAGGCGGGGCATCGAGCACCACGATAACCTACCACAACCAGTCGGGCGCACCGCTTGCGGTCGGCAAGTGACTTTGGGGACAGGCACTAAAGCCTCGAAACTTCGCATACGCCAGGCGCAGTCCCGTCTGGTCAATTTCGGAGTTATAGCGCCTGCTTCGAAAATAGCGACCTCAGACCTCCGACCCGGAAGGTCGGGATCGGGATCGAAGCTCACATCTTCTCGATCCCGATCCCGACCCCGAACCTTTTCATGCGTCACCGTGTGCGCCACGAGGCGCGTAAGGGATTGTCCCCGAAAGTCAACGTCGGAACGGGTAAGCGCCCGGCGACCTTGTCTCCTCTTCGCTCCAGCCAAGGAGCTTTCGAATATCCGCAGGCAGCCTGCCGCGCGTTCCCGGAAGGGCTTGAAGCAGCTCGTAGCGGCCCAGATCCGGACCCTTGAAAATCGACCGCAGGGTCCGATCGAGTTGCTGTCCGCCGGTCTCGAATGCCGGCGCCAGCTTGCGGAACTCGTCGAGCGATGCGAGCGTCAAGATGCAGCTGTCAGAAACTGCGGGGCTCCACACGATCAGAGGCAACGAGGTCGTTGCGGCCGCGCGCACGTAGACGTTGCCGTCAACTTCTGTAGCCTGCGGGCGCTGGAGCTTCGGGCAAAGCGACTTCGGCTGTTCGAACCGCAGCAGCGGCCCGCGGTACGCGTCACTCGCGACCAGCAGGTTGTTCACGAACACGTGGCCCTCTCGCTGGTCCACGTCCGGGCCCGTGGCGGGATGCCACCCGAAGCGATCGCCCGTCGCACTCCGCTCGTTGCGCTCGAAGGACGCCGGCGTGTCCACAAACGTATTGTTGTACACGCGCACGTCGGCGGAGTTCAGCACGCGTACGCCCTTGTCGCAGCGGACGAAGATATTGCCCGCGACCGTCGCCCCGCGCGAAATCTCAAAGAAGAAGCCGTCGATTGCCCCCTCGATCCAGTTGTTCACGAACACGCCGTCGCGGTTGCCGACGTCGTACCAGATACCGTTCGAGTAGAGCTGCTCGATCACCAGGTTGTCGCGGCACGTGACTCGGTGTGACTGGTTGAAGATCTTGACCGCCGCCGGGTAATACCCGGTGAGCTGTTCGATATTGTTCCGCCTGATAATGTTCCTCTCCAGCAGCACGTCGGCCGACCCGATGACATAGATTCCTTCCGTACTTGTGTCGCTGACAAGCGAGTTCCGGATGACGAGGCCGTCGCCGCGGAAGTAGCCCGCCACGCGCGAGCAGTAGGTGATCGTCACGTTTTCGAGCACCGTACCCATCACTTCCTTGCCGAAGGTGGCGGGATCCGACGGCCCCACAGGTTCGTCGGTGGGCTCGTCGTCGGCGGTGAAGTGTTTCTTGCCTTCCACCTCGAGCGCACGGTAGGCGTATTGAGTAAACGTAATCCCCCGGATGACCGGGCCCTTCCGATCCGACACTCGGCCGTGAGCCGGACCACTCGTCCGAACCAGGGCGCTGTCGTAGGAAGTGATTTCCACCAGCCTGTTGGTGGGATCGATGCCGATGTACACCTGCGCGCTTTTGTAGTCGATGTAGAACGAGTGTGCGTCGAGTTCTCCCTCCCACCCCGCCGACTTCAGGAGTGTACCGTCCACGAACACCATGTCGTTGTTGAACCGGTGCAGCGGTGTCCGCATGCCTTCGCGGTCGCGCTGCCACCAGCCGAGCGGCTCGGCCGGGAACAGCTGCGTCCACGAAGTCCGCCATACGTTATTGCGCAGCGCCACCCACTTCGTCGCGACCTGCGTGCCCTTCAGGATGGGCCGTTCGTCGGCATACGGCTGCAGCGTGATGCCCTGGTTGAGGACGAGGCCGCCCGTGCGGTAGACGCCCCCGCGCATCACGATCGCGTCGCCCGTAACAACCCGCTCGATGGCCGCCGCGAGTGTCGTGGGTTGTTCGAGCGTCGTCCCGGGTGAATCGGCCTTTCCGTCGGGGGCGACATAATAGATGTGTCCGGCCTTCGGGATCTCGTAACGCTGATGGATCGGGCCATAGGGCCCGCCGGACGGCTGCGCCCAAACCATCGCCGCCCCGAATGGAAGGGAAAAGAGGCACAGACCGTGACGCAACCAACGTGCGGTTTGATGAACGGAACGCATATCGTATCCTTCAGCTATGGCGATCTTCTTCTGCCGGCGGCGATTGCCAGAGCGCTGAGCCCCAGGAGGCCGGCGCAACAGACACCGAAGCGGAACCACTCTACCGCATTCATTGATCCGAACAAGGTATACCGGGCCCAGGCAGGCATGTCGGCACCGTTGAGCACCTGCCTCGAGATCAGTTCCTGAGTCTCCGCACCCAGGTGAATGATGGCAAAAAGGAGCCATCCGGTTCCGGTCAGCGCCAGGCCGGCGGCAATCCGCCGCAGGCCCGGAATCCAAATCGACAGCAGGGAGCAGCCCAGGATTAACCATAGAATTCCGGCGTTGAACTCGAGCGGGCATGCCCACACGGCTGCACATGCCGTCAATGCTGCCAGCGACCAAAGCGCCTGCCGGCGCCACCGCGACGGTTCCGGCACGGCAGCCTCAGCCGCCGACTGCCTGCGCATCGCAGCAGCGGCCGTGTGAGACCGCACAAATTCCAGGAGGTGCGGATAGTCCTCCGCGGTGCAATATAGGCGGAGCACGGCCCGCCACCGGTTCATCAGCGTGATCACATGCCGGGCGGGGTGTTCGCGGATCCGGTGTACGTCCTCCCACAGGATGCCGCCGCTTTCCTGTGACATGCTGATCAGGCCGGCTCCGGCGATGCCGGCCTTCAGGGAGAGCAAGCCCGCAACCACAGCTGCCCGGTTCGACACGGCCGCCAGACGGCTCAAAGAGCTGTAAAACGCGCCCCTGGCAGTGATTTCAAAACGCATCGGGTAGCGGTTGCAGAAAAAGAAGAGCGCTACGCCCGGGATCGCCACCAGAAATCCAAGGAAGATCAGCGCCATCATTTTGAGGAAGGGGATGACGCTGTCGATGCCTTTCTGAAATGAAAAGATGATGAGCATGCCGCCGGTGAATATGAAAAAGGTCCAGAACAAAACCTTGATTGTGTCATACAGGAAGAATCGGTTGGTCACGAGCGGAACGGAGAACTCCCATTCGCGTCCCGTGCGGAGGTCCTGCGCTACGGCGTACGGATCGTGGTGGTTTCCCGGTCGGTTTTCCAACGACGCCCCGCCTTTCCTCGAAAGTATCAGGTGATGATGCTTCAGTCCGGGATGAGGCATTGAACCACAAAGATCCCGGGACCCCAAAGGAAAAAAGCCTCCAGCGGCCAGTGGAGAGAATGGCTGACTAAGGGTTCGCGCAAGAATAAGTTGGCATTCTGGCGCGAGCACCGGACGGGCAGATGCAAGGCGCCGCGACGCAGGCGATGTGGTGACATCGTCGAGGAGCGGCAACGCAGCAGATGCCCGTCCGCCGCCGCGCCCCGCAG
>Ga0316620_10000988_pt1 | contig 11897 bp, 10 predicted proteins | sample OWC_Aug_M1_C1_D5_FD_207651 | JGI IMG/M metagenome (GOLD analysis project Ga0316620, IMG submission 207651) | Wetland soil microbial communities from Old Woman Creek delta, Ohio, United States - OWC_Aug_M1_C1_D5_B | ecosystem: Environmental > Terrestrial > Soil > Wetlands | place: USA: Ohio... | reverse complement strand
ACTGGGCCAGCTCGCCGATCACAACGAGCTCCGGCAGCGGCGGGAGACTCCCGCGCTCCCAGAGAGCCGCCCCCGCGCCGATGGCGTCGGCGAGCTCCGGGCTCAGGTGAAAGGACAGGCATTCATCGCCGCACAGGTGGTGCTCGTGGGTACACAGGTACTCGTCGCCGGGCCGGCCGATGAGAACCGAGCCGGCCACCAGCTCGAACGAATTGCCCCGCACCTGATAACCGAAGCTGCCCTTGCGTACATACGCAAGCGAAAACGCGTGGTGCTGCTCGACGAACGGCGCGTCGGCCGGACCCGCCGTGCAGCGGTTATCGACAACCGCGATCGACTCGCTCCTGAGGACAGTTCGCGTCATCATGGCGGCGCAATTCTACCCCAACCCTTGGGACCACCGACTCCCCGGCCGGATGCATCGGAGCCCGCTCGTGAACAAGACCGAATTCTCGGATTATGTGCAGCGCTTCGGCGCCGGAGACTATGAGGGCTTCGCGCGCTATTACACCGACGACGTCGTGCTCGAGCTTTCCGGACGGATCGTTCGCGGCCGCCAGGGCATCGTCGATTTTTACCGCGACATGAACCGGACGGTACGCGAGACGCTCGCGATCAACCAGCTGATCGCGGACGACGGAGGAATCGCGGCGGATCTCTCGATGCAGTTCCGCGCGCTCGAGGATGCACCGGAGTTCTCCGTCGCACCCATGCGCAAGGGCGAGGTCATCCGCGGCCGGGTGTTCGTCCTCTACACCCTGCGCGCCGGCAGGATCGCGCACATCCGCGTCGCACGCGCCGCGCCACTCGAAGGTCCGATGCCGGGATGAGGCGTCAGCGCACCGCGCTCGCCTTGAAATGCGGATTCTCGATGATCGAAAAGAGATTGCCGAACGGGTCCTTCACCGCTGCCACTCGGATTCCTTCGCCAACGTCGTGCACCGGCTCCACCGCGGTCGCTCCGAGCCCCAGGAGCCGCGCAAATTCGGCATCGGCGTCCGGTACGCCCCACAACGCCTGCACGCCTTGCACACCGGGTGTTCCATCCGGCAACAGTCCCAGCTCGAAGCCCCCCACGGCAAACCCGACATAGAACGGCTGGTCGAAGTACGGGGCAACGCCGAGCACCTTGCTGTACCAGACTTTGGCGCGCTCGAGATCGGGCGCCGGGTAGATCGCGGTTCTGAGACCAAGAATCATGCACCCAAGTATGCCCCGCGGCCCTTCGGTTGCAAAACGGCTCACGGCTTCTTTACGGGTCCCGGGTGCAATTCCTCCGCAAGCGCTTCCGGAGTCAGTGTCAACGCGCGCAGCGCAACGTGCGTCGCGGCTACGTCATGCTCCGGCATCGCGAACCAATCGCTGGCAGGAACTTCTACGAGACGGCCGCCCGAGATCTTCCTCAGCAGCTGGATGCCGCCGCGCGCTGTGTAGAGCAGGTCGTCGTCGGCGCCAAACACCGTGACGGCGAGGGACAGCGCCGGGACGAAGCCGATGTTGGTGTTGCCGTAATTGTAAACGCCGAGGAAGCCGCCCTTCTTCCATGGGCCGAAATCGAGCGCGTTCTGTTGCACACCATCCCACTCCGCCTTGCCCATGTTGTACGGAGCGAGCGCCTTGTAGATGTGCGCCTCGACGAGTCCCTGCACAGGCTGGCCGCCCACCGAGAGAGTCTGCAGCGCGCGCTGGCGCGCCTGCTTGAACCGCTCCTCGAAGAATTCCCCGGTGACGGTGTCGTAGAAACCGCCCGATTGGGCGCGCGCGCTGTCCCAGGCCGCCGCGTAGGCGCCTGGCGGGACCAAGCTCCAGCCGAGTTTGCCGAGCTCCGCCGTGATGAGCGCCTCGTATCGCGCGGCTGCGCCGGCGCCCGTGATCTGATCGTCGAGTGCGACCGGCGCGAGCGCCACGCGTTTGATATCAGCGATGATCCGCTCACGGGGCTGCTTGAATACCGCGTCCTCGGAATCCGGCGCCGCCTCCGGCAAGGGCGGCAACGGCTTGCTTTCGTAGGTGTCGCGCGCCGCGAGCTTGTCCGCCAGTTTGCCCGCTTCGATTTCCTGCGCCGTGGCGCGCAAGGGTAGCGTCGCAACGTCGGCCGCGCGTGCGAGCCGCACGTCGTCCTTCAACGCATCCTGGCGCGCGATGAAGCGGTAACTTCCCATCTTGCCGCCCGTGTAGGCGTAGAGCTGGATCCCGCCGGCCCAGTTGAAGACCACGCCCTGCGTCTGGTCGAGAAGAATGAGCTGCAGCGAATAGGCCGGGAGCTTCCCGGTGACATCCGGCGCCCCAAACCGCGCCGCGAACCCGTATTTCCCCGCGGCCGGCTCCTTGACGCCGTCCCATTCGGCCTCCCACCTGGCAAAGGCCGCGCCGACCATGAGCACCCGGACGTACGCGAGCCCGTCGAGATGATTCGCGTCGATCTCGTCGCTGCGCGCGTGCTCCGTCACGGCAGCAAACTTGCGCTTGTCGGCCTCACCGGTCATCGGGTCGTACACACCCCCGACCTCCCGGTACATGGATTCGAGCTTCGCCTGGTAATCGTTGAGCGGCACGACATCGAAACCCGCTGCCTTCAGTCGCGGTAGCAGGAGCTCCCGAACCTTCGTGCGCACCTCATCGCGACGGTAGAAACCTGGCGGCAGCACCGCGGGCAGGAGTCCCACTCGCTTGAGGCGGGCCATGACCTGTGCGCGGTCCTGGACGAAGCCCTTGTCCTGAGCCGCGTTCGCAACCTCTGCCGCCGACCCTGCGAGGAGGACCGCGATTGCCAGCGGCGCCAGCATCGTCAGTGGATTGCGTGATGTTCCGGGCATGCTATTTTTCCCCCACGTAGACACGAATGATCTCGGCATCGCTGGCATCCGGTTTCAGCTCCAGGTACTTCGCGAAGGCCTGGCGCGCGAGCTCGTGAACGCCGCGATGCCGGTAGAGCATGCCGAGCTCCTTGAAGGCGATCGCCGGCGCATCCTTCTGCTTCGTGGCCGCGAGATACGCGCTCAGCGCTGATTCGCGGGCCTCATCCCCCGAGCCGCCGCGCTGGGCGATCTCGCCGCGCAGATACCAGGACATGCCGTCCGGCTGGTAATCGCGCTCGTAGCGGTCGAGCAGGAGGGCGGCGCTCTTGAGCCGGTATTGTCCGATCTCCAGCGACGCGAGGTTGCGCCGCAGGATGCGAGCCCGCTCCAGGTATTCCGCGCGGCCGTCCTTGCCGTCCGCGCTCGCGTAAGCTGGGGTGTCGGCGATCGTGTGCGTGAGCGAGTCGCTGCGCTCGGCGAGATACGCGCTGTCGGCGAGTCGCCCGGCGCCGCTCACGCCCGCCGCCTGCGCGACATCGCGCAGCGCCGTGAAGGCCCGTGGCGCTTCCGCCACCCGGTAGCCGGCGGTTGCGAGGATGTCGAGACTTCTCTTGTCCGCACCGAGCTCCAGTTCGCGGGCGAAATCGTTGATGACCGAATCGTCCCATGAGCTGACCGCCTGCACGCCGAGACCGGCCGTCACGGTGAGAAGCGCCAGGTTCGGAATGAAATGGGAGAGCGTCGTCCTGCGCGTCTTGCGGTTCTTCTTCAGCTGGTCCTTGTCCAGATAGTGCGCAATCTCGCGCGACAGCACCGCCGCAAGCTCGGCCTCGTTATCGAGGCGCGCGAGCAGGCCCGCCGAGACATACGCCGCACCGTTGGCCAGGATATAGGCGCTCGGATTGGCGCTGCTGGTCGCGCGAATCCTGAACTCCGTTGCGACCGGCGGCTTGGCCGCCACGAGCAAAGCTCGGCCGACGCGATCGAGATACTCATCGATTGCCGCATCCTTGAGGAGAGCGGTTCCCGCATCAATCTGCCGTTCAGTGTCGTCGGCCGCCTTGATGAGCGCGATCTCGTCCTTGTCAGGAACGCCCAGTGGCGTTCCGGACGAGATGACCGGCGTCGCCGCGAACAGCAACGCACAAGCGAGGCGCATGGAGGCTCCCATGAAGCGGGTTTCAGATCGGCGCCGCGAGGGCTTCGATCGCCCGCGCCAGCAGCGCATCGTTGGCGGCGGCCACCACGCGCCCGTCGGAGTGCAGGCCAAGCGGCGCTCCATTCCAGCTCGTGATCCGTCCGCCCGCACCGGTAATCACCGGCACCATGGGCAGGAAGTCGTGTGGCTTGAGATCGGCCTCGATGACCAGGTCGCAATGCCCGGACGCCAGCAAGCCGTAGGCATAGCAGTCGCCGCCGAATCGGCGGACGGCAGCACGCCGGGCCAATGCGTCGAAGCGACGCCACTCCGCTTCGGTGAATTCATCGGGCGAGGTGGTGTAGACGCGAGCCTGCTCGATTTGCGTGCAGGCGCTCGAGCGCGCGGGCTGCCCGTTGAAGAGGGTCGGCGCCCCGCTCTGGCCGAGCCAGCGCTCGCCGAGCGCCGGGATGTCGACCAGGCCGAGCACCGGCCGCTCGTCGCGCAGCAGCGCGATCAGCGTGCCGAAGAGCGGCAGCCCGCTGACGAAACTCTTCGTGCCGTCGATCGGGTCGAGGACCCAGAGGTATTCGGCGCCGGCTTCGTCGCCGAACTCCTCGCCGTGGATGCCGTGTCGCGGAAACTCGGCACGGATGAGTCGCCGCAGCTCCGATTCGATCGCCCGGTCGGCCACGGTGACGGGGCTGCGATCGGCTTTCTGCTCGATGGCGAGCGCGCGGCGAAAGTAGCTCAGGGCGATCGGGCGCGCCGCATCCGCCAGGCGGTGCGCCAGGGCGAGTTCGCGACCGAGGTCCGGCTTGTCTGTCACAGGCACACCGAGAGTATAGTCAGCGCGGACGCGCCTTCGAAAGGCAGACATGGACAAGAACAGCAACGATCGCATCGGCGAACTGCCCTGCTGGACCGGACCCGTCGACATCGCGCCGCTCGTCGGCGGCATCACCAACCGCAACTACCTGGTCACGGAGCGCGGCCAGCAGCGGTTCGTCGTCCGGGTCGGCCGCGACATTCCCGAGCATGGCGTGCTGCGCTTCAACGAGCTCGCTGCCGCCCGCGCCGCTCAGGCCGCCGGCATCTCGCCGGAAGTCGTGTACGCCGGCAACGGTTGCCTCGTCAGCCGCTACATCGAGGGACGCACCCTCACGCCGCAGGACGTGCGCGATGCGCGCATTCTCGAGCAGATCGTCGGGCTCCTGCAGCGCTGCCATCATGACATCCCGCGGCACTTTCGCGGACCCGCGCTCATATTCTGGGTGTTCCAGGTGATCCGCAATTATCTCGGCCTGCTCGGCGAACGGGACGCGAACCCGTTCGCCGTGCCGTTGTCGGCGCTGCAATCGAAGGCGGACCGGCTGGAGCAGATGCTGGGACCGGTCACGATGGTCTTTGGCCACAATGATCTGCTCGCGGCCAATCTCATCGACGACGGCGCGCGCCTGTGGCTCATCGACTGGGACTACGCCGGTTTCAACAGTCCCCTGTTCGACCTGGCGAACCTCGCCTCGAACAACGCGCTCACGCCAGAACTGGAGGCGGCGCTGCTCGAGCGGTATTTTCGCGCGCCGCCTTCCAGCGACGCGAGCCGCGGCTTCGCCGCGATGAAGTGCGCTTCCCTGCTGCGCGAGGCGCTGTGGGGCGCCGTATCGCGCATCACCTCGGCCATCGATTTCGACTACGGCGCGTACGCCCGGGACTATATGGAGCGGTTCGACCGGACGTGGCCCGGTTTCGAGCACGCGCATGGCTAGCTTTCCGACGCAGGCACGCGCGGTCGTCATCGGCGGTGGAATCGTCGGCTGCTCGACCGCCTATCATCTGGCGAAGGCGGGCTGGACCGACACCGTCGTCATCGAGCGGCACAAGCTGACGTCGGGCTCCACACACCACGCAGCGGGGCTCGTCGGACAATTGCGCACCAGCGCCAACATCACGCAGATGCTCGGCCACTCGGTCGCGCTCTACGACTCGCTGGAGGCCGAGACGGGTCTGGCGAGCGGCTGGCAGATGAACGGCGGCTTGCGCCTCGCCTGCAACACGGATCGCTGGACGGAGCTGAAGCGCCAGGCCACGACCGCGCGGTCGTTCGGCCTCGAGGTCGAGCTGCTCACGCCGCGCGAAGCGCTCGAGCTCTGGCCGCTGATGGACGTCTCGGATCTCGTCGGTGCCGCGTTCCTCCCGACCGACGGACAGGTCAATCCCTCGGATATCACGCAGTCGCTCGCCAAGGGCGCACGCATGCGCGGCGTGCGGATCGTCGAGGACACGGCGGTGCTTGGCTTCGAGCTCGACGGCGGGCGCGTGACAGCCGTTCTCACCGCGCGGGGCAGAATCGCCTGCGAAGTCGTCGTCAATTGCGCGGGCCAGTGGGCGCGCGAGATCGGCCGCATGGCGGGCGTCAACGTGCCTCTCGTCTCGGTGCAACACCAGTACCTCGTCACGGAAGCGATTCCCGGCATTTCCCGGGGCCTGCCGACGCTGCGCGATCCGGATCGCCTCACCTATTACAAAGAGGAAGTCGGCGGCCTGGTGATGGGCGGCTACGAGCCGAATCCCATTCCCTGGGCCGTAGCAGGCTTTCCCGAGGACTTCCACTTCCAGCTCCTGCAACCCGACTGGGAGCATTTCCAGCCGATCATGGAGCTCGCGCTGCCGCGGGTGCCGGCGCTCGCGAACGCGGGCATCAAGGAGCTCATCAACGGCCCGGAGAGCTTCACGCCGGACGGCAATTTCATTCTCGGACCGGCACCGGAAGTCCGCGGCTTCTACGTCGGTGCGGGCTTCAACGCGTTCGGCATCGCATCGGGCGGCGGCGCGGGCAAGGTGCTGGCGGAGTGGATCGTCGGCGGCGAAGCGCCGTTCGATGTCTGGCCGGTGGATATCCGCCGCTTCGGCGCGCCGCACGCAGACATCGATTGGGTGCGCCGCCGGTCCCTGGAGCTCTACGGCAAGCACTACACGATTGCCTGGCCGGGCGAAGAGCACGGGAGCGGCCGGCCGCTGCGCCGCTCGCCGCTCTACGAGCTGCTGCGGGCGCAGGGTGCGGTGTTCGGCGAGAAGCTCGGCTGGGAGCGGCCGAACTGGTTCGCGCAGCAGGGCGAGGAACCCCGCGACGAATACAGTTTCACGCGGCCCAACTGGTTCGACGCGGTCGGGCGCGAGCATTGGGCGACACGCGAGCGGGTCGCGCTCTTCGATCAATCGTCGTTCGCGAAATTCGAGATGATCGGCCGTGACGCCGCGCGGGCGCTCGGCTGGATCTGTGCGAACGACGTCGCCAGACCCGTCGGCCGTCTCGTCTACACGCAGATGCTGAACGGCAGGGGCGGCATCGAGTGCGACCTGACCGTCGCGCGCCTCGCTGAGGATCGCTACTACATCGTCACCGGGACCGGTTTCGCGACGCACGACTTCGACTGGATCACGAGGCAGGTTCCGGCGGGCCTCGATGCGCACCTCGTCGACGTGACCTCGGCGCACGCGGTGCTCGCGCTGATGGGACCCGCGGCGCGGCGCGTGCTCGAGAAGCTGACGCGCGACGACGTTTCGAATGCCGCTTTTCCATTCGGACAGGTGCGCCGGCTGTCGGTCGCGGGTGCGCCGGTGCTGGCGCTCAGGCTCACGTATGTCGGCGAGCTCGGCTGGGAGCTGCACGTGCCGGTGGAGTTCGCCGTCACTGTGTATGGCGCGGTGATGGAAGCCGGCGCGCACTCCGGAATCGCCAATGCCGGCTATCGCGCGATCGAGACGCTGCGACTCGAGAAGGGATACCGCGCCTGGGGGACCGACATCGGACCCGACCACACGCCGTTGGAGGCGGGGCTCGGCTGGGCGGTGAAACTCGAGACCGACATCCCATTTCTCGGCCGCGATGCCCTGGTGAAGCAGCGCGCGGCGCCGCTGACGAAGCAGCTTTGCGGATTCACTCTGGACGATCCGGCCGTCGTCCTTCTCGGCCGGGAGACGATCTACCGCGACGGCGAGCGCGTGGGCTGGCTCTCGAGCGGCGGCTTCGGTCACACGCTGCAGAAGAGCATCGGCTACGGCTACGTACGCAGCGCGGCCGGCGTCGACCGCGAGTATCTGCGTACGGGAAGCTACCAGCTCGAGGTCGCGACCGAGCGAGTGCCGTGCAGAATTCACCTCGAGCCGCTCTACGATCCGAGGATGGAGCGGATCAAGGCCTAGTCCGTCATCGAAGGAAAAAAAGCGGGGCGCTTGCGCGCCCCGCTCCTCTTTGCACCGATGGACGGGCGACCTACTTGTTCATTGCCGCTTCGGCCGCGGCGATTTCCGCCTGGCGCTTCGCAATTTCCGCGCCGATCGGCGGTCCCTTGAAGCGCCGATTCTCAAATGCAAGCCACACGATCGCCGTCAGGACGAAGAAGCCGATCGTGATCTTGAACGCCCACTGGTTCGGCGGCTGGATGCCGATCACGAAGATCAGCACCATCGAGATGATCGACAGCACGGCGAACAGCGAATATCCGCCGCGCCCGATGTTCCACGGCCCCATCTTCGGCCATTTCGGTCCGCCGTAGGTGAACAGGCCGATGGTGATCGGAATGGCGAAGGAGAAGAAGAGGAAGATCACCGTGCACGACACGACGATGCTGTACACCGGCGTATCGCCGATCGACACCACCGAGGAGCCCCACACGAACAGCACCGCGAGGGCCGAGCCGGCCCAGATCGCCACGTTGGGCGTGCGATGCTTGTGCGAGACCCTGGCAAGCGCTTTCGAGAACGGCAAGCCGCCATCGCGCGAAAACGCAAACATCATGCGCGACAGCGACGTGACGGTTGCCAGGCCGCAGAGAATCTGTGAGACGAAGATCGCCCCGTACATGATCTCCTTGACCGTCACCGCAACGCGCTTATCCATCGCCCAGAAGAAGACGTTCCAGCCCTGCTTCGCGGCCTCATCCATGTTGGGAATCATGAGCACGAAGGCGGCGAGGAAGATGTAGCCGAACACACCCGACCACAGGATCGAGGAAACGATACCGCGCGGCGACGAGAGCGCCGCCTGCTTGGTTTCCTCGGACGTATGCGCCGAGGCATCGTAGCCCGTGATGGTGTAGATCGGCATCAGCAAACCGAGGAGGAAGACCCACAAGCCCGAAACGTGCGGCCAGACCGGCGCCGCTCCCTCGGGGGTGCCGGAGTAGTTGGCGAAGGTCCACAAGCGCGAGATGTCATAGCTCTGCGCGTAACTGAGGCACACGATCGCCAGCACGACCGCAGTGATGAAGATCAGGTATCCCGAGAAATCGGTGAGCTTCGCCGTCAGCGAGATGCCGTAGTGATTGATCAGGGCCTGGCCGCCGGTGAGGATCGCGAGGAAGATGATGCGGACGGTCGTCGTGTCTTCCATCCCCAGGGCAGGGCCGAAGGCTCCGAAGAAGAAATAGTAGGTGCCGACGTTGATCGCACCCAGCACCGTCACCAGGCCGAGCAGATTGAACCAGGCCGTGAGCCAGCCGGTGAACCGGTTACCGAGGATCGAGCCCCAGTGATAGAGCCCGCCGGCCGTCGGATAGGCCGAGGCGATCTGCGCCATGGCGAGGCCGAAAACACCCGAGATGAAGACACCGAGCGGCCAGCCAATGCCGATCGCTGCGCCACCCGCACCGGACGTCGCCTGTGCCAGCGAGTTGATGCCGCCGGAGAGGATGCAGATGATCGAAAAGGAGATCGCAAAATTGGAGAAGCGGCCGAGTCGACGCGCCAGCTCCTGCGCATAGCCCATGCTGTGCAGGATCTTGACGTCCTCGTCCGCCGCCGCATCGGGGCCGGGTTTGGGTGCTGCATTCATCGAGTATCCCCTTTGAGTTTTGTCTGATTGTCGTTATGAATCCGCGCCTTAGGGACGCGGATGAGCAAGCGTCGGCGCTTTCCTGGATCGCGGGGCCGAGCAGGTCTTCTTATCTGATCTTTGCTCTGGTCGACCGGAAGCATAGGAACTTCAACGGCCATTCGCAATGGGCTTGGCCGGGCGTTGCGCTGGCAAACTGGCGCAGCGCCTCCCGGTACTTCTTCCTTCCAGTCCGCTGTCTCTGTTAATTCAGCTGAACGCGCGCGCTTCGTCGATGAAATGCCGCATCGTCGTGCGCAGCTCGCGCGCTTCGCAGCCATTCGCAAGCATCTCGCGCGAGACGCTGGGGAGCACCCGGCCGCGCGCCTGCATCATGCGCGCGGCCACGTCCCTGAGCGTCGCGCCCTGGGCGCCGACGCCGGGAGCAAGGATGAATGCGTTCGGCAAGGCCGCAATCGTGGTGGCTGCGTCGTGGCAGGTCGCGCCGACGACAGCTCCGATCGGTCCCAATGCGCCGCCGCCGAGCCGGGAGTTGAGTGCCGTGATGTCCGCACACAGCGACCCGGCAACCGTGCGGCCATCGGCGAGCCGCGCAGTCTGCAGCGCCTCGCCTTCGGGATTGGAGGACCTCACCACGACGAACACGCCCCCGCCGTTGCGTACGGCGAAGCCGATCGCTTTGTCCAGCGCGCGCAAGCCGAGGTAGGCATGCAGTGTGACCGCGTCGGTTCGGAGCGGGCTCGCCGGCGAAAAGAAAGCTTCCGCGTATGCTTGCGCGGTCGTGTCGATGTCCCCGCGCTTGGCGTCGATCAACACCAGGATCCCATGGCGATGTGCCCGCTCGATCAGCTCCTCGAGCGCCCGGATGCCGGCGCTCCCAAAGCGCTCGAAGAAGGCGCTCTGGGGTTTCACGATCGCCAGTCGATAGTCGGCGGCTTCGAGCAAGCGCGTGCTGAATGACAAAGCCCCCTGGGCAGTATCGGGCAAGCCGCACTTGATCAGCAGGTCGGCGGACGGATCGATTCCGACGCACAGCGGGCCGTGCTCGTCGATGCGCTGCCGGAGCCGGACATGAAAGCCCGCGTCGTTGCCTCGATCGACGCTTGCTGTGCTCGGCAAGGAGGTGCTCATGGACAGGACCGGAGGCATTACATCCTTCGACTGTCGCTACGATACCGGACTTCGACTCCGATCCCCAAAAACCGGCGGCGGCGCGCTGCCGAAGTGAATCCGCCCTTCCGCCCCGGTAGAATCGGCATTCAAACTCAAACACTTATAAGGCCATGAGCGTTCCCCGGTGACCGAGCACAAGACCGCCGATTTCGGATATGAGCAAGTGCCCTGGGGGGAAAAGGCCCGGCGCGTGCGCGGCGTGTTCGACTCGGTCGCCGACAAGTACGACCTGATGAACGACCTGATGTCGGCGGGCGTGCACCGGCTATGGAAGGCGTTCACGCTGAGCCAGACCGGATTGAAGCCCGGCGGACGCGCGCTCGACGTCGCGGGCGGCACGGGCGACCTCGCCGCCGGCATGGCGCGGCAGGTCGGAGAACAGGGTCTCGTCATCCTCACCGACATCAACGAAGCCATGCTCGCGCGCGGGCGCGACCGGCTCCTCGACCGCGGTCTCGCCGGCAACGTGGGCTGCGCGCTCGCGAATGCCGAAAGGCTGCCGTTCGCCGACAACAGCTTCGATTGCGTGACGATCGGCTTCGGCCTGCGCAACGTGACGGACAAGCCCGCGGCATTGCGATCGATGCGGCGCGTGCTGCGGCCGGGCGGCCAGCTGCTGGTGCTCGAGTTCTCCAAGCCGACCGCCGCGGCGCTGAAGCCGCTCTACGACGCCTATTCCTTTCGCGTGCTGCCGCTGCTCGGCCGGCTGGTGGCGAACGACGAGGCGAGCTATCGATATCTCGCGGAATCGATCCGCATGCATCCGGACCAGGAAACGCTGCTCGCGATGCTGCGCGATGCGGGGTTCGAGCTGGCGAGCTATCACAACCTGTCGGGCGGCATCGTCGCGGTGCACCGGGGGTACAAGGTATGAGGCGGGGGGAACCCTCACCCCAGCCCTCTCCCGCAAGCGGGAGAGGGAGTGGAGAACCCTCACCCCAACCCTCTCCCG
>Ga0316620_10000987_pt1 | contig 11898 bp, 9 predicted proteins | sample OWC_Aug_M1_C1_D5_FD_207651 | JGI IMG/M metagenome (GOLD analysis project Ga0316620, IMG submission 207651) | Wetland soil microbial communities from Old Woman Creek delta, Ohio, United States - OWC_Aug_M1_C1_D5_B | ecosystem: Environmental > Terrestrial > Soil > Wetlands | place: USA: Ohio... | reverse complement strand
GCTCGTCGGTGCCGGCGTCGAAGTAGGCGTGGAGCGCGGGTCCGAGGCGGGCGTCGGAGAGGGCGGCGCGCTTCACCTCCGCCTCCCGCTCGAGGTCCCGCCCCGGGCGGAGCGCCGCGGCCCGCGCGAGCGAGGCGCCCGCGGCCTGGAGATCACCGTTGCTCCAGGCCAGGTCGGCCCGGGCCAGCGCCACCTTCGCCTCGAGCGAGGGCAGCCCCGAGACCAGCGCCTCGGCGCGCTCCAGCACGTCGGCGGCCTCGGAGGGACGGTCCATGCGCCGGAGGAGGCTCGCCTCGGCGAGCAGGAAGTCGGGCTCGGCGGGCTGGAGCCGGGCGCAGGCGCGGAAGAGCTGCAGCGAGCGGGAGGGGTTGGTGGTGGCCGTCGCGCGCGCCTCCGCGGCCAGGGTCGCGACCTCGCGCACGCAGGGGCGGTGGAAGAGGCTCGGCGCACGGAAGCGGGCGAAGGCCCGGTTCACCGCGCTGTCGTCCAGCGGGAGGGAGTCCAGCATCCGCTCCCATCCGGCGACCAGCGTGTCCAGGCTGCGGCCGTAGGCGGCGGCGAAGTCGCCGTGGGCCAGCAGCCGGTGGAGCCGGTCGGTCCCTTCGGTGTCCTGGAGGTAGCGAAGGAAGCTCCCCGCGGCGGCATAGGCCCGGGCGGGCGCGGCGCTCCAGAAGCCGGCCGGCCCGAGGAGCGACCGGAGGTCCGGCATCAGGCCCTGCCGGCGCATGCCCGCGGCCCACTGGTGCAGCGTCAGCTCGCCGGTGGGGTCGTCGGCGGCCACCGCGACGCCCTCCACCACGCCCATCACCGGGAGGAGCCACCGGGAGGTCACCCGGAACGGCCCGCTGCCGAACGCGCCCGCGGCGACGTGCGCCAGCTCGTGCTTCAGCGTGGGGTGCGGGAAGGGCGCATCGTTGAGGAAGACGCTCCCCAGCCACGGCTTGGCGAACTGCGTCCCGCCGGCTCCGACCCAGCGCTGCTTCTCCTCGGAGGAGCGGAACACGTAGACCCGCACGCTCGCCGGCGGCGCGCCGAGGAACCGGGCCAGCTGCCAGAGGCGGAACTCGACGTCGCGGCGGAGCCGCTCCACCTCCTCGGGCGGCTTCTCGCGCGGATAGAGGATCTCCGCGTGCTCGGTCTCGGTCCGTCCGCCGAGCACCGCGCGGACCGCGGCGTCGGAGCTGCGGAAGCCGAGCGGCACCGCGCTCACCTCGAGGCCGGCGACGCCCAGGGCGAGCAGGGTCAGGGTGGTCAGCACGCGGGAGCGGTGGCGCGGGTGGGCCGGTCCGGGCGCCGGAAACAGCGCCGCGGCGCAGGTGACGAGCACCGCCGCCCAGAGCACCGTCTCCAGCCGGAACCAGACCAGCGCCGCCGGGATGCGCAGGGCCTCGTCGTAGAGCGGCCCCGGGAACAGCCCGAGGAAGAAGTTGAAGACGAAGACCTGCGGTCCCTGGACCAGCGGCCACACGGTCCAGGCCAGGGAGGCGAGGAGGAGGACTGCGTAGAGTCCGACCCAGCGGGCGCGGGCCGGGAACGCGGTGCGGCAGAAGACCCCCGTCGCCGCGGCGAGGAGAGCCGCGGGCGCCACCAGGAGCGGAAAGAAACCGGCCTGCGCGAACGGACTGCACCGGGTGCCGAGCGTGGCGCGGAGCACCGCGGCGACGAACGGCACCGCCGCCGCGGCGCAGAGGAGCCCCGTGGCCGCCCCGGTGGCGCGGACGGCGGCGGTGGCCGGGCCCGGTGGCGGGATGCGTGGCACGCTGGGGCGCGGCAGCTTGCGCAGCTCGTCGGCGGCGGCGGCGCCCGGCCAGCCTCCGAGGAGGGTGCACAGGGCCGACACCGCCAGTCCCAGCTCCAGGCCGGGGAGCTCGAACAGCGGCAGGAGGACCAGCGCCGAACCCCCGAGCGCCACCACGGCGGCCGGAACCCACCCGGCAGGTCGTCGGAGCAGATCCCGGGCCGTGCGCACGACGGGGGGCATCGGATCTCCGTATACTGCCCGTTCCTCCCGTGACGGAACCGAAGACCGAAGGGCGCACCCACCCGCGGGCGCCGATCGAGCTGAAGGTCGACTACAAGAAGCTCAACAGCTTCTTCGCCGACTACACCCGGAACATCAGCAAGGGCGGCACCTTCATCAAGACGCGCAAGCCGCTGCCGGTCGGGACCCGCTTCCTGTTCAAGCTGTCCATCCCCGCCCGGGAGGACCCGTTCGAGCTGCTGGGGGAGGTGGCCTGGAGCAGCGGCGAGGGCGACGACGCGGGCATGGGCATCCGGTTCGTGTACGCCGACGACACCCAGCGCTTCGCCTTCGAGGACGTGGTGGAGCGCCTGATGAGCGAGAGCCTGGGCCGGGAGCTGACCCTCAAGCTCCTGAACAAGGTGGGGGCGGGTTGAGGGCAGGGCTCGTCGCTGCCCTCCTGCTGGCGCTCCCCGCGACGGCAGGCCCGTCGACCGCACGCTCGACCTCCGTGGATCCCACCACCGAGACCTGGGACGGCCCGCTCCCCGACCGCGGCGCGATGGTGCTCCGCGACGCGTTCGGCGGCGCCCACCGGCTGACGGTGGAGATCGCCGACACCGGCCCGCTCCGGACGCGGGGGTTGATGTGGCGCACCGAGCTGCCCGAGGGCACGGGGATGCTCTTCATCTTCCCCGCCGAGGTGGTGCAGAGCTTCTGGATGCGCAACACGCTCATCCCGCTGGACATGGTCTTCATCGACCGCCGGCTCCGGGTGGTGGGGGTGGTGCAGTGGGCCGAGCCGCGGACCCTGACCTCGCGGACGGTGGGAAAGCCGTCGCTCTACGTGCTGGAGGTGCCCGGCGGCTGGACCTCTCGCAACGGGGTGCGAGCCGGGTCCACCGTCGAGCTGGAGGGTGGGCTCAGGGATCGGTCCGGTCAGCCCTGAGCGGCGTCAGGGTCCGGTCCCGCCGTCGCCGCGGGCGCAGAAGAACGCCGAGCGGCTGTTGTTGAAGTACTCCTGGCACTTCACCGGGTCCTTGCAGATCTCGGCGATGGTGTCGTTGTCCAGCACCAGCGGCCGGCAGCTCATCACCAGCGACGGATCGTTCTGGAGATCCTGGAACTGCGGGGTGCAGCCGCTGGTGCTGCCCTGCGCGCAGGCGTGGCTGCAGTAGCCGGTGGCCGGATCGGCCAGCACCGCGGGGTTGGCGGTGGCCTGCGCCAGCACGGCGCTGACTCCGTCCTGGTCCAGCACGCACACCAGGTCCTCGCACTCCACCGAGCCGAAGCTGAGGAAGTCCTTCCCCGCGCTGAGCTCGGCGACGATGACGTTGGTCGCACCGCCGTCCGGCAGGGCCTTGAGGAGGTGACAGCCGGGCTTGCCGAGGTCGGTGTCGGCCTTGCACGCCATCATCGAGACGGCGACTGCGGTTGCGACGGCCAGGGACAGGCGCGCACGGAGGGATGCGACCATTCGCCCCGGCACGGTAGCACAACGGTTCCCGAGGTCAGCTTCGCCGCGTCGCGCGGTGTGCGGCGCGGTGTCTACGAACGTCCCACCTTTGGTCCGACGACGCGCACTTCCGCGAGGGCGGAACGATGGTAGAGTCCGCGGCTGCGTTGCCAACGACGGATGCGAGTACGCCGCACCGTAGTCCCGGACGGAGATTCTTCACCTTGACGCGACCTCTGGCAGCGGTCACGTGCCTGCTCCTCGTGCTGTCCGCGCAGCAGGTCCGCGCGCAGGCCTCGTCACCACCCCCGCCGGCTCCGGCGAACCCCCCGGCTGCGCCGGAGAAGCCCCCCGAGCCGACCACCGAAGGCCTGGGCCTCGACCTCACCGAGGAGGCCAAGAAGCCGGCGCCGTCGACCGTGGCGCTGCCCAGCGACAAGGTGAAGGACGCCCCGGTGCTCGACGAGCAGTCCCTGGTCGAGGACGACCGGGTGAAGAGCATCCAGCGGAAGGTCTTCCTCAAGACCCATCGCTTCGAGCTGCTCCCCACCATCTTCGTCTCGGTCAACGACCCCTACTACTCGAAGTGGGGCGGGAGCCTGCGCGGCTCGTTCTTCCTCTCCGACACCCTGGCGGTTGCGGTGCACGCGTCGATCTACGACCTGCTCCCCACCGACGACGTGAAGACGGCCAAGGCGAACTTCCAGAGCCGGATCTTCTACTCGGTGCCCAAGTGGTCCCTGCTCGGGGCGGTGGAGTGGAGCCCGATCTACGGCAAGGCCACCATCTTCAACAGCATCATCCACTTCGACGGGTTCATCCTCGCGGGAATGGGGGCGCTCTGGAGCGACACCTCCTCCACGCCACTGGACAGCAAGAACCCCTCCGGGCCCGCCCGGGGGCCGAACATCGCCGCCGAGTTCGGGATCGGCTTCCGCTTCATGACCACCGACTGGCTGAGCGTGAACCTCGCGCTGATCGACACCAGCTACGTGGACCAGCCGGCGGGCACCAACAAGGGGGCCATCCAGAACATCCTGGCCCTGAATGCCGGCGTGTCGCTGTTCTTCCCCTTCCGTAGCACCGGGAGGGAGTCCGAGTGACAGCCCGGCGCCTCCTGCTCCTCCTGCTCGCGCTCGCGCCGGTCGCCCGGGCGCAGGACCTCGCCCCCTCCAGCGAGGCCGGGGATACCGCCGCGCTGGACCGGGACATCGGTCCGCTCAAGGACCGGGTGCCGCCCGTGACCGGGTACACCTTCCTCATGGCGAAGCGGTTCGAGATCGCGCCCACGGTGAGCATCAGCTTCCGCGACGCCTTCTGGAGCAAGTACGTGCTGGGGGCGACCGCGACCTACCACTTCACCGAGACGGTCGGCCTCGCGCTCCGCGGCGGGTACGCCATCACCTCGGTCAGCGGCGCGGCGCAGATCTGCCCGCCGGGCGAGGCCTGCCGCAAGCCCACCGTGGAGGAGCTGGACGGGAAGGGCCCGGGGCAGATCAAGATGATCACCGCGCTCGACGTGGAGTGGGCGCCGCTCTACGGGAAGATCTCGCTGCTCGCCGAGGGCTTCGCGCACTTCAACCTCTACCTGATCGGCGGGCCGGTCGCGGTGCAGTACCAGGCGCCGAAGGACCTCAACGCGCCCGGCAGCGAGGGGGCCTGGGCGCTGGGAGGCGAGGCGGGGCTGGGGATGCGGTTCGTCTTCAACCGCTGGATGGCGCTGCGCTTCGAGCTGCGGGACATGCTCTACCGGGAGAAGACCGTGGGGGCCACCGAGACCACCGGGGCCTCGTACCAGATCCGCAACCAGCTCTTCTTCGACATCGGGCTCTCGTTCTTCTTCCCCAACAACTTCAACGAGGGCTAGGGAGGGGTCGCCGACATGTTCCGCTCGCTCCGCCCCGCCGCCCTCGCGCTCTCGGTCCTGCTCGCCGGAGGCGCGCTGGGGCAGACCTTCCAGGGCCTCGAGTCCCCGCCGCCGCCGCCGAAGAAGAAGACCAAGCCCAAGAGCACCTCGAGCACCAGCAAGCCGGCATCGGGGACCAGCACGCCGGCGGCATCCTCGGGCGCGCAGGACCTGGGGCTGGACCTGTCCGCGCCCGCTCCGGCGCCGGCTGCCAAGCCGGAGATGCCGATGCCTCCCCCGCCGTCGAAGAAGGGGACGGCGCCGACCACCACCTTCGAGGCGCTGGACGTCACCGGGCGGACCGCGGACCGGCAGCGGCTGGAGGCGGCCAACGCCTCGTTCAACCGCGGCGAGTACGACAAGGCGGCGCTGGCGGCCTGGGAGCTGATGAACGACCCGAAGATGGCGCCGCTCCAGCTCGAGTCGCAGTACCTGCTGGGAAAGACGCTGTACCGCATGGGCCAGTACCACGCGGCGCTCGGCGAGTTCAGCCAGATCCTGGCCAAGGGCAAGGACACCCGGTTCTTCAGCAAGTCGCTGGAGTGGCTCTTCTTCATCAGCCACAAGACGGTGAACGAGTCGGTCATCCTCGACGAGGTGGCGCGCTACGCCAACGCCGACTGGCCCGAGCGGTACCAGGACGAGTTCCACTACCTGCTGGCCCGCTACTACTTCGTGCGTGGCCGGGCCCTGGACACGGTGGAGCAGAAGGGCGAGGCCGGGAAGAGCTTCGAGGACGCGCGCAAGCTCACCGCGCAGATCCCGAAGAGCGACCGCTTCTACGGCCAGGCCAAGTACCTCGAGGGGCTCACCTGGTTCCGCGACGGGAACATGCCCCGTGCGCTGGAGGCGATGAAGGAGGTGGTCCGGGTCACCCGGCCCGCCCCCGAGCGCAGCGCGGCGGAGGCGAAGGTGGCGGACACGACCCGCGACCTGGCGTTCATGCAGCTGGCGCGCATCCACTACGGGGCGCGGCAGAACCGCTACGCGCTCTACTATTATGGGAAGATCGAGCGCGGGAAGCCGCAGTGGCTGGAGGCGCTGTTCGAGTCTGCCTGGGCCAACTACCGCATCGGACAGTACGAGCAGGCGCTGGGGAACCTCATCACCCTCTCCAGCCCGTTCTTCCGCGACGAGTACTTCCCCGAGGCGCTGATCCTCAAGGCGGTCATCTATTACGAGAACTGCCGCTACGCCGAGTCGACGGCCATCGTCCGGGAGTTCGAGCGCCGGTACAAGCCGGTCTACGACGCGCTGGACAACCTGACCCGGAAGAACATGGAGGCGGCGGACTACTACGCCGTCCTGGCGGACATCCAGAAGAAGAACCGGGCGGCGAAGAAGGCGGGTCAGAGCCCGGACCTGATCCTCGAGCGGGTGCTGAAGCTCGCCCTGAGCGACAAGGACCTCAAGAACACCAACGAGTCGATCATCGAGCTGGAGAACGAGCTGGACTCGGAGAAGAGCCACCCCAGCCTGAACAACACCGACCTGGCGCGGCACCTCCAGGATCTCTTGAAGAAGCAGCGAACGGCGCTGATCCAGAAGGCCGGCCTGATGGCCCGGGCGAAGCTGGAGCAGGAGCAGACCGAGCTCCGGACGCTGCTGGGCAACGGCGAGCGCATCAAGTTCGAGACCACCACCAAGGAGAAGGAGTTCCTGGAGGAGCAGCTCCAGGCGGGTGGCCGCCGGGCGATCATCAAGAAGTACCGGTACTCGGTGGCGGTGAACGACGACCAGCTCTACTGGCCCTTCCAGGGCGAGTTCTGGCGCGACGAGCTGGGCACGTACTCGTACACGCTCACCAAGGGCTGCATCGAGCGGAAGACCGCCAGCCAGAACGTGTCGGAGGCGGGCGCGCCGGCCACGCCGAAGTAGTCCGCTCCCTGCCGTGAGCATCGCATCCGCCGAGTGGGCTGCGGTGCCCGGCTGCGGTGCGAGTCGATGAGGTCCTCATGGCACACGCGGCGAGCTGCCGAGCTGTTCCTTCGCTTCTCGTCCTCCGAGGGTCGGAGTGCGGATCGGGCTCGGTCGGCGGGCCGGGACTCCACTAGGATGCGCCGGCCTCCATGCCGCCCCGCGCCACCACCATCGCCTTCGACGTCATGGGCGGCGACCACGGGCCGGCCGAGGTGGTGCGGGGCGCGGCCGCGCTCTCGCTCGAGGCGCCGCACGTGCACGCGCTCCTGGTCGGCGACGGCCAGCAGATCGACCGGGTGCTCGCCGAGACCCGTCACAGCGGCGAGCGGATCAGCGTCCACCACGCCCCGGACTTCGTGGGGATGCACGAGAAGCCCTCCGAGGCCCTGGGCCGGACGCCCAAGGCCTCGATCCTCGTCGCCACGCAGCTGGTCGCCGACGGCGAGGCCGACGCCCTGGTGACCGCCGGGAACACCGGGGCCGGGGTGCTGGCCTGCTCCCGCACCTTCCACCTGATCCCCGGGGTACGGCGCGCGGCCCTGGCGGCCGTCTACCCGACCCGGACCTGGCACGGCACCAAGGAGGACCCGTTCAGCCTGATCCTCGACGTGGGGGCGACGGTGGACGCCACCGCCGAAGATCTGGTGACCTTCGCGGTGATGGGGTCGGCCTACGCCCGCATCATCAGCCAGAACCACAATCCGTCGGTCGCCCTGCTCTCCAACGGCACCGAGGCGACCAAGGGGCCGCCGCGCGTCGTCGAGGCGCACGCCCGGCTGGCCCAGCTCCCGGGCATCCGCTTCGTGGGGAACGTCGAGGGGGTGGACATCCCGAAGGGCACGGCGGACGTCATCTGCTGCGACGGCTTCGTCGGCAACGTGTGCCTGAAGATGCTGGAGGGCGTGGCCGAGACGGTGGTCGAGCTGGCCAACTACGCCTACCACTCGGCGCTGCGCTGGAAGATCGGCCTGGCCTTGCTCAGCAACGGGCTGAGACAGCTCAAGGACGTGACCGACTGGGAGCAGTACGGTGGAGCGCCCGTGCTCGGGTTCGACCGGCTGTTCATCAAGGCCCACGGCCGCTCGAAGGCCCGGGCCATCGCCAACGCCGGAAAGGTCGCCGCCAAGGCGGTCACCTCGGATCTGGTCCACGCGATCCGGGAGGGGCTGTCGCCCGGCGGCTCCTGACCGATGGCCCTTCCGGACCGCATCGACCCGCGGCCGCCCCGTCGCATCTACCGCTGGGACCTGGACAAGACCTACCTCCAGACGGAGTTCGACACCTTCGCCCAGCTGGTGCGCACGGCGCTGGAGAAGGCGAGCGAGAAGCAGGCGGTGCCCGGCGCGGCGGCGCTGATCCGCGAGCTGCGCGCGCAGGGTGACACCCGGCTGTGCATCATCTCCGGAAGCCCCAAGCAGATGCGGGCGGTGCTCGAGGCCAAGCTCAAGCTCGACGGGGTCGAGTGGGACGAGCTGGTGCTCAAGGACAACGTCCGCAACCTGCTCCGGGGGCGCTTCCGGGCGCTCCGGGGGCAGGTCGGCTACAAGCTCCCCGTCCTCCTCGAGAGCCGCATCCACGCGCCGGCGGAGGCCGAGGAGGTGCTGTTCGGCGACGACGCCGAGGCCGACGCCTTCGTCTACTCGCTCTATGCCGATCTGATCGCCGGGCGGGTGGACGAGGCGGTCCTCGGCCAGGTGCTCGAGGCGGCGCAGGTGTACCCCGACGACCGGGCGCGCATCTTCACCGCCTGGCGCGCCATTCCTCGCGCCGACCCGGTGCGGCGCATCTTCATCCACCTGGACCGGCTCACCCCGCCGGCGTACTTCGGCCGCTACGGCCCGCGGGTGGTGCCGGTCTTCAACTACTTCCAGGCGGCGCTGGTGCTGCTCGCCGACGGGCACCTCAACCCGGGGCAGGTGGCCCGCGTCGCGGTGGAGATGGTGCAGACCGCGGGGCACAACCTGCTGACCCTGAGCAACTCGTTCCAGGACCTGGTGCGGCGAGGGCTGCCGATCCAGGCGGTGGCGGCGCCGCTGCTCCAGGCGCTCGAGGGGGCTCTGCAGGGCCCGGGTGCGGTGCTCCAGGCGTTCCGCCCGCTGCCGGACATCGTCAAGGCGTTCACCCGCCGGGTCGCCGCCCTCGGCGCTCCGCCGCCGCCGCAGGCGCCCCGGGCCATCGACTACCTGAGCGTCCTCGACGACGCGCGCCCGAGGACGCACCGCTCGAGGAAGCGCCCCGGCGAGCCGGCTTGAGCGGTCCGGCCCTGCGGAGGCACGCTCCCCCCTCGTCTCCTCCATGCGCTCGAACACCTCGTCCGGTCGACCCCGTCCCTGGCGGTGGCTCGTCGCCCTGCTCGCGCTGCTCGGCGTGGCGCTCCTACTCCTTCGAGGCAGGGAGCGTCCCGTGGACGACGGCGACGCGACCCGCGGACGCCCCGCCGGCGCGGGGGCTCCGGGTCGACCCGGCGCCGCCGGGACGCCTGGACGCGAGGTGGCGTCGGAGCCCGCGGCGCCGGCGCGGGAGGCCGTCGCGGCGCTGCCGCCGTTCACCGGCCGGGTCATCTCCTCCGCCGACGGCCGGGCCGTCTCCGGCGCCGAGGTGACCTTCTTCGCCCCCGAGGGAGCGACCTCGGTCCGCTCGGGGGCCGACGGACGCTTCCGCCTCGTGCCCTCGCGCCCGGGTCCGCACCAGCTCGCGGCGGTGCTCGCCGACGGCTACGTGCCGTTCGGCCCGGAGTGGGGGCAGAGCCCCGTCCGGCTCGTCGCGCCCGCGCCCCCGGGGACTCCCGAGCTCCTGGTCTGGCTCGATCCCGAGGTGCGGCTGAAGGGCCGCGTCGAGGCCGCAGACGGCGGCGCTCCCATCGCCGGTGCGAGCGTCGCGCTCCGCATGCCGGGGGCCCCGCGGGGCCTGCTGGGGCCGGAGCGCCAGTGGACGACCGACGCCCGGGGAGAGTTCTCCGGCACCGCCCCTCCCGAGGCCATGCTGGTGGCGCACGCCGCCGGGTTCGCGCCGGCGGTCGAGGTGCTGCGCGGCGGGGGCCGCTCGCAGACCGTGACCCTCCGCCTCCGGCCCGCGGCGGAGGATGCGCCCCCGGACCGGCCCCTCGCCGGGCGGGTGGTGGAGGCGTATGGGGCCCCGGTGCCCGACGCCGTGGTGACGCTCGGCGCCACCCGGCGGGGCCCGCGGGGAGGGGGCTCACCGCTCCCCGCTCCGGTCACCACGGACGCGCAGGGCCGGTTCCGGTTCGACGCGGTGCCAGCGCAGGCGGGCTGGGTCCAGGCCTCCTCCGGCGAGCTCCTCTCCGACCGGCTGGCCGTCCAGCCGGGTGACACCGAGGTGGTCCTCACGGTCCGTCCCGGTGGCGTGCTCGCCGGGCGCGTCCTCCACGCCGACGGTCGGCCCGCGACCGCGTTCGCGGTGCAGCTGGCGCGTCCGCGGCGGGCGGAGCCGGTCCGGACGCTGTCCATCGTGGATCCGGACGGCCGCTGGGAGGCGCGGGGGCTGGCGGCGGGACCGTGGGAGCTCCAGGCGCTCGCCCGGGACAGCGGACCCTCGGAGACGGTCCGGGTGGAGCTTCCCGCCACGCCCGGCGCCCGCGTGGAGAGGGACCTCCGGCTTCGCGCGGGCCGGCAGCTGTCGGGGGTGGTCCGTGACGCGAGCACCCGCGCCGCGGTGGCCGGAGCCCGGGTGGCGATGGAAGCCTCCCCGGGAGAGGACTCGGTCCTGGTCCGCAGCGGAACGTTCACCGGAGCCGACGGGAGGTTCGAGCTGGAGGGCGTGCCCGATGCGCCGGTCAGCATCTCGGTCGAGTCGGAGCGGTACAACCGCCGCATCGTGACGCTCGCCCGGGGCAGGACCGAGGTGGAGGTCTCGCTCCGGCCGCTGGCCACGGACCAGGCGCCGACGACCGACCTGGTGGGGATCGGCGCGGTGGTGAGCCGGAGCGAGGAGGGCATCGTGCTCGGGAATCTGATGCCGTCCGGGGGCGCCGCCGCCGCGGGGCTGCACCCGGGAGACCTGGTGCTGCGCGTGGACGGGCAGCCGGTGAGCGAGCTCGGCTTCGTGGACGCGATCCAGCGGCTCCGCGGCGAGGAGGGGACGGTGGTCCGGCTCGACATCCGGCGGGCCGACGGGACGACCGCCGCGGTGGACGTGGTGCGCCGGCCGGTCAGCTTCTGACCAGCACGCCGCGCGGGGTGAGCGGACGGTCCCGTGGCAGGAGCTGCTGCTCCTGGTACCAGCGGAGCGCGTCGCGGATGCCGTGCCGCACCGGGCGTGGCCGGTAGCCGAGCGTGCGCTGGGCCCGCGCGGAGCTCACGTACGCCGGCTCGAAGAGCTGGCGCAGGAAGGGCGTGTTCACCCAGCCGAGCCGGGCCGAGGAGAGGGTGCCGAGGACGTCTCCGGTGCGCCCCAGCGCCCGGGCCGCCCAGCCCGGGAGAGGGACCAGGGGTGCGCGCTGTCCGCACTCCTCGGCGATCTGGCCGAGGAAGTCGTGGTGGGTGAGGTTCTCGCCTCCCAGGATGTACCGGGTCCGCGGCAGGCCGGCGCGCATGGCCAGCACCAGCCCGTCGGCGACGTCGTCGGCGTTCACGAAGTTCGCCCCTCCCGGGGGGTAGGCCAGGAGGAGCCCCGAGGCCACCAGCCGGACCACCTCGG
>Ga0316620_10000986_pt1 | contig 11899 bp, 12 predicted proteins | sample OWC_Aug_M1_C1_D5_FD_207651 | JGI IMG/M metagenome (GOLD analysis project Ga0316620, IMG submission 207651) | Wetland soil microbial communities from Old Woman Creek delta, Ohio, United States - OWC_Aug_M1_C1_D5_B | ecosystem: Environmental > Terrestrial > Soil > Wetlands | place: USA: Ohio... | reverse complement strand
CCAGCAGCTTTTCCAGCAACCGCCCGACCGTCCAGACTCCCAGCAGCCCCAATATCATGCCCAGGGCCAGCTGTTGCAGGCCCAGCTTGAGGACCAAACACAGCACGTTCCCTTTATCAGCCCCGAGCGCCATGCGCAGTCCGATCTCGCGAGTTCTCTGGCTGACCGCATACGCGCTCACGCCATAAATGCCCGTCACGGATAGGAGAAGGGAAATGACGGCGAATGCGCCGAACAGAGCTCCGAAGACACGATAGGGCCACAGTTGCTGTGACAGATGTTCCTCCATCGTACGAACCCGATAGACCGGCAGGTCGGGATCCAAAGCCTGGACCTCACGGCGCACCGCCTGTGCGAGGGAAGTAGGAGGCACCAGGGTTCGAGCCGCCACGCTGACAAACCGGACCGGCATTTGCCGGTAGGGAACATATACGATGCCCTCGGTGTTTGCCCCGATCTCGATATCCCGGTTGATCTGGCGAACGACGCCGACTACCGTGAGCCAGGGAGCGCTGGGCTCGCTGCCGATGCGGATCCTCCTGCCGAGCGGATCTGCGCCGGGCCAATGTTGCGCCACGAAGCGCTCATTGACAATGACGACTTCCGCGCCCGGTGTGCCGTCACGGCCGCGGAAGGCGCGGCCTTTCAGCAAGGGCGCTCCCAGGGTTTCAAAATATGCAGGGCTGACGGCTATCGCGGGGATTTGGGGCAGCTTCTCCCTGTCATCCACGGCCTGCCCATCAAGCTGAAGCACGCCTGTGAGCGACCCATCCACGGGGAGGTTGGAGGTCAGGGCGATGGATTGCACGCCCGGGACTGCCAGCAGACTTTGCGCCAGTCTCTCGTGGAAGGCGACACGGTCCTCGGGGGTCGGGTATTTCTGCTCCGGCAAGCCCATGCGCATGGTCAGCAGATTCTTCGGGTCGTGCCCTACATGTACCCTCTGTGACCTGAGGAAATCCTGAATCATCATGCCTGCGCCTGAAAGCAGGACCATGGTCAGGGTCAGCTGGGCCACCACAAGCGCGGATGTCAAACGCCTGGGTCTTACGCCTTCACCGGTGCTCTGTCCACTTTCCTTCAAGGCATCCACGAGATCGGATCGCGATGCCCTCAGGGCCGGAACCAACCCGAAAATCACGCCGGTCGCAACGCATACGGCGAGGAGATAACCGAACACCTTCCAATCCATCGAAAAATCCAGCCAGTAGGGCATGTCCTCGATGCTGGCCAGGGAAAGCGACAATCGGAACCACCTGACCCCAGCGATGGAAATCAACAGGCCGCCAGCAGCACCCAGGACGGCGAGCAGGACGCTTTCCATCAATAACTGCCTGATGATCCGCAAACGGCCGGCTCCCACGGCCGCACGGATGGCAATCTCGCGCGAGCGGCAAGCCGCGCGCGATAAAAGCAGGTTCGCCACGTTAACGCATGCAATCAGCAAGACGAACCCCACAGCGCCCAGCATCAGCCAGAGTACCATCGTCATCCGGCCGCCATTGTAGCGCTCGTTAAACGACATGACTTGTGCGCCGACCCCGGCATTGGTTTTCGGGTATTCGCGGGCCAACTGCAAGGCGATGCCGTTCAATTCGGATCTTGCCCTGTCCACAGACGCCCCTTTGCCGAGACGGGCGAATCCCTGAAGATCCCGGAAGTCCCTCGCCTCCCGGCCTTGGGTTTGCAGCAGCGGCATCCACAGCTCTGCATCGAACGGAAACTTCATCCCGCGCGGCATGATGCCGATAACCGCAGCGGGAACCGCATTGACACGAATCGTTCTGCCGAGGATCGCCGGGTCTCCTCCGAAACGGTCCTGCCAGATGCCATATCCGAGAATGGCCACGGGAGACGCGCCCGGGCGATCCTCTGCGGGCAGAAAATCACGACCGATGACAGGACGCAAGCCCAGCACCCTGAAAGCATCTGCTGTGAGCCAGGCACCGCTCAAACGCTCGGGGACACCTCCCTCGTTGCTCAAATTCATTGTGCCTATCGAGAAAGCCGCCATACCCTGGAAGCTCTGAGACCGCGCCCGCCAATCCGTGAAATCGGGATAGGAGACGGGCATGTTCTCCCTCCCTCTGGCAAGGTCATTGCAGCCCAGAGACACGATTTCATGGCCGTCCCTGAATGGCAGGCTTTTCAGGAGAATCGTGTTGACGAGCGTAAAGACGGTGTTGTTGGCGCCGATCCCCAGGGCCAGAGTCGCCACGGCTACGACCGTAAAGCCGGGATTCTTACGCATCAGGCGCAACGCGAAACGCAGGTCCTGGATCACAGTCATCGGCGAACCTCCCTGGAGCAGGCAGGATCTCACGCCTGCTGTCACACCAGAACATACGAACGATCCCGCCTTCCGGTTCCTGATGCCGCCGGCTGCCAGCAGACGGATGGACAACAGGCAGCAGACGGCTGCATGCAGCTATCCGCGCGCATGCCACGTCCTACGGCGCACCCGGCGACGCATGAAAACGCTCGGGGTCGGTATCGGGACCGGAATCGGACTCGTGCGGATGCGTCCTTCGATACCGATCCCGACCCCGACGTTCCCGGCTGAGGTTCTATTTTCGGAGCAGTATGAGAGAGAGGAGGGTTGCCTGGGATGGCAAGGGGGGACAAATCCTGGCAGGGTTCCGCAGAACCCTGCCAGGAAGCGTTGGCTAGCGGATGGTAATGCGGCCCGAACTTGTGCTGGCTTCGATCAGGTGGCCGCCGTTGCGAACCCGGCCGCGCAGCTCGTGCTTGGTTATCGTGCCTGTCATCGTGATCGGATGAGTGGTGGAAACGCTGCCGGAACTGGTGTGGGCGTACAGATCGAACGAGGCGTCCGCATCCAGGCGCAGAGTGATGCTGCCGGACGAAGTGACCAGTTTCCAGTCGCCCGCCGGGATCCCGTTTGCCGTGATGCCGCCGCTGCCGGTACTGGCGTGCAGGGATCCATTGACACCCGACACTTCGATCGAGCCCGAGCCAGTGCTGGCTTCGACGTCCAGGCCGGCACCGCCCCGCTCAGCCGCCGCCAGCGATAATGTGATGCCGCCGCTGCCGGTTTCCGCTTTAACCGGTCCGGAGACGTCTATGGCACGGATAGATCCGCTGCCCGTATGGGCATCCACCCTGCCTGCGATATGTTCGAGCCCGATGCTGCCCGATCCCGTCTGGGCGACGACATCGCTGCCGATATCAAGCATAGCGACTGAGCCCGATCCGGTATGGGCATCGACCGGTCCCCGCACACCCTCGATCTTTTGGCCTCCTGATCCCGTGTTGGATCGGACCCGAGTCTCCGCGGGAACGAAAATCTCATAGCTGATCGAAATATTGTTGCGATAAGCCGGATCGCTTATCCTCCCGATTCGAATCGTGTTGCCGCTCTGTTCGATCGGCGGGTTTGCCTCCAGATACCGGACTTTTTCCTGCGCATTGTTTCGCCAATCGTCACTGGCGCGAATCACGCCGGAAATCTCGACCGACGAGGAACTGCCGGCTCTCACCGCAATACTGCCGGAGCCGGTGCTCACGTCCAGATCCACAGGCCCCGTCACCTTCAGTGCGCGCTGAAACCTGCCCTCCGCCGCCGGGAAGGCCAGCACGCATCCGGAAAAAACCGTTAGCAGGACACAAGCGGTTAAAACTACAGCACATCTCCTTGATTTCATGGCACCGCCCCCTTTTTGCTTGATAGACTAGTACGATAATTCCATCCCTGAGGTTCAATCAAACCAAAGCCCCGCAGACGGCCCCGTTATCTATGCCTTGACTGTCGGCAGGTCAGCGACGAATAATCATAATGTTATTACCACACGATGTCATTAAGCCATGAGGGGACTCATGCCTGAAATTGTTGATCCCCACGATTACCTTCCCAGATACTTCCAGCTGGCAAATATCCTCCGGGATCGGATCTCCAGAGGCATATTAAAAGCTCTTCAGCCCATCCCCTCGGAGCGGCAGCTGGAAAAGGACTTTTCCGTAAGCCGTACCACGATCCGGCAGGCCATTGATCTTCTCGTCCGGCAGGGCTATCTGTACCGGGAGCATGGCAAGGGCACGTTTGTCTCGCCGCAAAAGCTGCAGAAAGGCATTTCCGAGCTAAGCAGTTTTACCGAGGACATGCAAATGCGTGGCATCGTCCCCGGGCAGAAGATCCTGGAAATCGGCTACATCTCGCCGCCCGAGGATGTGCAGCGGCATCTGGAGTTGCCGGCCGGATTCGAGAGGGTGTTACGCATTGAGCGCCTGCGCCTGGGTGATGGGGCTCCGATGGGCCTGCAGACAGCCTACTATGTATTGCCGGAAGGCCAGACCGTCACGCGCCAGGAATTGGAAGAACATGGTTCGATGTACCGCATATTGCAGGAGAAGTTCCACCTGATTCCCACGGAGGCGGATGAAACGCTGGAAGCCGCCCTGGCGACGCAACGGGAGGCCTTCCTTCTCCAAGTGGAAGCAGGCAGCCCCCTGCTGCTCAGTGAGCGCACCACCTACTCCCAATACCGGCGCGTGATCGAATTCGTCAGAATTCTCTATCGCGGCGACCGGTACCGCTATCTTGCCAAATTGTCCCGGTAGACTGCTTTTTCAGGAAAATGAACCTTGCGCCTTTGCATCCTGGAGACTTTGCGCTTTTCGCCAGCTAAACTGTCAAGACACAGATGGTTAAGAGAACATCATCCCATGTATCGGGTGGTGTGGCGCGGGTGCACAGGCGACTGATTTCAGACCCTCCCGGATGATTCCCACACACGTAATGCGACCTCTCTCCACATTTTATTATTGACATGTTAAATATAGCGATGTAATATGGTCATGTGGTCACTACCACTTGATAGTCGCGAGGCCGTCGTGAGCAACTTATCTGATTCCGAAATCCGCATGATGGTACAGCGCATTTTCTGCACACTTGTAGAGCCAGCCCGTCAAAATGCTGACAGTTCAAGTGCGAAACAATGCGAAAAACCGAAGACGGCCACCAATTCGGTCGCCGTTGAGCGCAAGGTGGTAGCTGTCGGGGCTGATCACGGCGGGTTTGAGCTTAAGGAACTGATCAAGTCGGACTTGCCCGGACTGGGCTTTGACGTGATTGATGTAGGCACGAACGGCAAGGAGGCCGTTGATTATCCGGACTTTGCGCATGAGGTCGGCAGCCTGGTAAGTGCCGGGGTTGCCTGGAGGGGAATCGCCGTGGACGGCGCCGGCATTGGCAGTTGCATCGTTGCGAACAAGATCCCGGGAGTTCGCGCCGGCATGGCTTACGATTATTCTTCCGCAGTCAACAGTCGCGAACACAACGACACGAATGTGCTCACGCTCGGGGCAGGGCTGATTGGGTCGAACCTTGCCCGGTTGGTCGTCAAAACCTGGCTCACGACGCCGTTCGGCGGCGGGCGCCATGCGCGCCGCGTCGAAAAAATCACGGCCATTGAAAAGCGGTATCTAGGACAGGGGACATCCCATGAGTGCGGACCTGAGGACGGCGGAGCAGATCGTTGAGGTTATTGCCCGCGAAGTGCTGGTTGCGATGATGGAGCAGAGCGAGCGTGCAAAGGAGGCTCCTGCCTGTGGCCGGTGCAAGGTGGACTGCGCCGACGGCATGTGTGTCCGGACCTGCTACGACCGGGCGGGCAGAGTGGTGAGTGCGGGCGCCGAGCGGCTTTCCTCCACGATAGGTGTGATTCCCCGGGATGTGAGCCTGGCAAGCCTTATCGACCACACGTTGCTTAAGCCCGACGCTACCCCCGAGCAGATAGCCCAGCTGTGCTTCGAGGCGCGCAAGTACGGCTTTGCTTCCGTGTGTGTCAATCCGGCGTGGGTGAAGCTGTGCGCCCAACTGCTCGAAGGCTCTGCAGTGAAAGTCTGCACGGTAATCGGCTTCCCCTTGGGGGCAAGTGCGCCCGAAGTCAAGGCCTTTGAATGCCGGAACGCTCTTGCCCAGGGTGCCACGGAGATCGACATGGTGATAAACATCGGCGCTCTCAAGGCACGTGATCTGGATCTGGTCGCCGGCGATATCCGCGGTGTCGTCGCGGCCGCGCATGGCCGCAAAGCGATCGTCAAGGTCATCATCGAGGCCGTTCTCTTGACCGACGAGGAAAAAACGCTTGCCTGTCTGCTCGCCAAGGAAGCCGGCGCGGATTTCGTCAAGACTTCCACCGGATTTGCCGGCGGCGGCGCCACCGTCCATGATGTCGCCCTGATGCGCCTGGCAGTGGGGCCGGACATGGGTGTCAAGGCGGCCGGCGGCGTCCGCACGTATGAAGATGCGGAAAGCATGATTCAGGCAGGCGCGACGCGGATCGGTGCCAGCGCCGGCGTCAAGATCATCCAGGGCCCTGGAATCGAAAAAACGGCTGCGCCGACAGCGGCAGGGCAGAAATACTAGTCTCGGGAGAACGGCCATGTTGATTGCCAGGGTAGTCGGAACCACGGTTTCCACGATCAAGGATGAAAAACTGGCAGGCAGGAAGCTGCTGATTCTCCGCCCGGCGGATGAATGCGGCAGCCCGGTAGGCAAACCTTATGTGGCGGTCGACACCGTGGATGCAGGTGCAGGCGATCTCGTCCTGACCTGCGCAGGCAGCTCGGCACGCCAGACTGCGATCACCAAAGATACTCCCGTGGACGCCGTCATCATGTCAATCATTGACACGCTGGAAGTGGATGGGACGATTTCGTTCCGCAAGTCACGCTAGTGTCCACACCGATGGATCAGGATGGCAAGCATGATGGTCGATGACGACCTGTCCTCCATTCAGGAAGCGCGGAACCTGGTGCAGGCTGCTCATGCAGCGTGGAAAACCTGGAGCCGGGCGTCGCAGTCGGAGGTGGACCGGGTATGCGAGACCATGGCGAAAGCCGGATATCAAGCGGCCGGGCGTCTGGGGCAGTTGGCGCACGAGGAAACCGGTTACGGCATAGCTGCTCACAAAAAACTCAAAAATGAATTCGCCTCGCGCCTGGTTTGGGAGAGCATCCGGGATCTGAAGACGGCGGGAATCATCCGCCATGACGCCGCGCGCCGCCTGTATGAAATTGCCGCTCCGATGGGGGTCGTGGCGGCGTTGATTCCTTCTACCAATCCGACCTCGACGGCCTTCAACAAGATGCTGATCGCTGTCAAGGCGCGCAACGCGATTGTCATCTCCCCCCATCCGGCGGCGAGACGATGCACCTATGAAGCGGCGCGGAGCATGGCATCGGCAGCTGAAGCCGCCGGCGCGCCGCCGGGGCTGATCGGCTGCATGCAGCAGATATCCCTGCCGGGTACCCGGGAGCTGATGACCCACGAATACACGGCGATCATCCTGGCTACCGGCGGCACGGCCATGGTGCGGGCGGCTCATTCCACGGGGAAGCCTGCCTACGGTGTCGGGCCGGGCAACGTACCGGTATATGTGGACCGGAGCGCGGATGTGGAAAAGGCCGCACGTTATATCGTCGCCTCCAAGGCCTTTGACTGCAGCACCATCTGCGCCACCGAACAGTCTGTGATTGCCGACGGGCCGGTGGCCCGGCGGCTCGCGGAGCGGATGAAGTCGGAAGGCGCATATTTCACGAATGGACCGGAAACGGACGCGCTGCGCGAGGCAGTGTTTCACACCGACGGCAGCTTCAATACGGCTGTGGTCGGCAAGCCGGCGGCGTATGTGGCTGCCTTTGCCGGTATCGGCATTCCGCCGGCAACACGAGTCCTGGTGACGCCGCTTTCCAGGGCGGGCCAAGACGAGCCGCTCTCCCTCGAGAAGCTGACTCCCGTGCTGGGATGGTATGAAACCGATGGGTGGCGGAACGGTTGCGAACTGTCGATCGCCATACTCGAAAGCGGCGGCCGCGGCCACACGCAGATCGTGTATGCCTCCGATGAGGACGTCATCAGGGCCTTCGGCCTGGAAAAGCCGGTGTTCCGCATTCTGGTCAATACCATGGGCACGCTGGGAGCCATCGGGCTCACTTCGGGGGTGATGCCGTCTCTGACGCTCGGGCCTGGCGGATTGGGCGGCGCCATCACCGGCGACAATATCACCGCATCGCACCTGATCAACATCAAGCGGCTGGCCTATGAGACAGCGGCGCCCCCGCCGTCGGCATTCCTGTCCGGCGAGACTCCTGCGGGCCCTGGACCGGAGGAAATGGAGCGGGTGGTGCGCCAGGTGGTTCATGAAATCATGGAAAGCAGGCGCTGTGCCTCATAGCCGGCATTCTGCTGAACTGGAATTGTATCTGCTACCGCATCCGGGCCCGGCAAAGACGGAGTTCGCGGCGGCGGCCGGCGCGATTCCAGGGGTTCCTGTTAACCGTCTGTAGAGAAAGGAAGGCAACAATGGCTTTGGACAGTTCGATTATCGCTCTCGGCATGGTGGAAACCCGCGGCCTGGTCGGTGCCATTGAAGCGGCCGATGCAATGGTGAAAGCCGCGAACGTGGTCCTGATCGGGTCAGAGTATGTGGGCGGCGGCTACGTGACCGTCATGGTCCGCGGCGACGTCGGCGCCGTCAAGGCTGCCACCGACGCCGGTGCTGCTGCTGCCAAACGGGTGGGCGAGCTGGCATCTGTGCACGTGATTCCGCGGCCGCATGTCGACGTGGAGATGATCCTTCCCAAGAATACCAAGGGCAATTTCGGCGGACGCGCTCCGGAAGGCAAACAGGCCTGAGGTGCAACCAGATCGCATTTCTTCATGAGGTAGCCGGCTGTGACCACAAACGGAACCCCGCTTGTCGGAGGAAGTCTAGCCGCATATCTGTCCCGGGCTGCAACCGTCGTTCTGCCCCGGGGGCTTTCAGAGGCGGCCCGGCCCGCGACCATCGACCCGGACTGGAAGCTGCGTGTGGGCGTTGATCTGGGCACGGCTTACCTGGTCCTTGTCGTGCTAAGCGAAGATGGGATTCCGCTAGCGGGCGAATGGCAATTTGCCCAGGTGGTGCGTGATGGCCTGGTGGTTGATTTCGTGCGGGCCGTGGATCTCCTGCGCGGCATGAAGCAGCGGGTGGAGCGGCGGATCGGCCGCGAGTTGACTCACGCTGCCAGCGGCTACCCCCCGGGCGTGCATCCGGTCGAGGCGCGTGCCAAAGCCCATGTGATCGAAGCCGCCGGTATGGATTGTACCGGCTCGATCAACGAGCCGACGGCGGCCAATCATGTGCTCCGCCTCCGGGAAGGCGCCATCGTGGATGTCGGTGGCGGCACCACCGGGATCGCGGTGCTCAAAGACGGCCGGGTGGAGTACACGGCGGACGAACCGACCGGAGGCACCCACTTTTCCCTGGTGATCGCGGGCGCTCTGAACATCAGTTTCGAGGATGCGGAGGCGCTGAAGCTCAGGAAGGAAGAGCAGCCTCGCCTTTTCCCGATGGTGCGGCCGGTGATGGAGAAAGTGGCCAACATCATTCTCCGGCACGTCCGGGGCTGGCAGGTGGCATCCATTACGATGGTGGGGGGATGCTCGGCGTTTCCGGGCATGTCGGATGTCGTCCAGGACTTTGCCGGGATTCCGGCACAGGTTCCAGATCACCCGATGCTGGTCACTCCCTTGGGCATGGCGCTGCATGATCGCGCCCAAACATGAAGCACGGAGAGCACTATGGGTGACGCTTTTTCGCTGCGTTGCTACTGCTGCCTCGACCGCATGCAGCCTCAATTTGCCGCCTTCATCGGCACCGTCACTCAGGGTGACCTGCCGACGGAGGGCATGGCGGCGCTGTATGTCGAGATGGCGCCCGGCAACGAAGTCTTCCGCGTGGTGGATATTGCCGTCAAGGCGACCGAGGCGAGGCCCGGGGCGCAGATCGTCGAGCGCGAATTCGGCATGTTTGAAGTGCACTCTCCCAATCAGGCTGCTGTCCTGGAGGCTGGCAGCGTGGTGTTGGCCCGCCTGGGCCTGCGCGCCGAGGACCGCATCCGACCACAAGTGGTCTCCACCCAGGTGATCACCCGCATCGATCCGTATCAGGCTCAATTGTTGAACCGCTTCCGCCGCGGCAGCATGCTGGTCCCGGGAGAAACGATGCTGGTGCTGGAATGCGCGCCGGCGGCATATATCAACTTCGCCTGCAACGAAGCTGAGAAGACGGCTAACATCAGGCTCGTACACGTCGCCTCGGTGGGCCGGTTCGGGCGCATGTGGCTGTCGGGGAGCGAAGCCGAAATTCTGACCGCTAAAAACGCGGCGATTCAGGCCCTGGAAGGCTTTGAGGGAGTGATGAGCCGTGAGTGATGAGTGCATGTCACTCAAGGGGGGGCAATGGGCAAAAAGTTTTATACTGAAAGAGATGTTGAAGATATATTTCGCGGCGGCACACTCTCTCTCGAGGTAAATGATGATGTCGTGCTGACGGAACTTGCCTATGAGAGGGCCAAATCGCTGGGGATGAGTCTATTGCGTGACAAGCCCGATCATCCTCCCAGCGCACCGGTCCGGCCCTACATCGCGAAAATATCTGGATCGCGTCCGGCCGTTCCGGTCCTCCCTCAAACGCTGGCGCCCGGACCGCAGCCCGACAGCCGCCCGCCCGAAGGCCGGGAGGTCAAGGCCGGTTTGCAGCAGCGCATCCGGGAGGCAGTCGTTACAAGGCTGGGAGCCAAAGTGGACGGCAACTTGCTGGATGTGATCATCCGGCGCGTACTCGACAGTACCGGGGTCAGGTGATTCGTATGCTGTTCGGCAGAGTCAGGGGCACGGCGGTCTGCACCGTCAAATGCGCCGGAACCGAGGGGCTGAAGCTGCTTGTGGTCCAGCCGCTGAACAAGAAGCTGGAACCGGTCGGAACCTTGCAGACTGCGGCTGATGTCGTGCAAGCCGGCCCCGGCGACCTTTGCGTGATGGTGCGCTCGCGCGAAGCAGCCCTGGCCATGCCTGACGTGAAGTTTGTGCCCATCGACTTGGCGCTGGTGGGTATCGTAGATGAACTGGAGGTCAGGCCGGACGACAAGTTCGACCTGACCATGCGGCGCGGCTTGAACCAGTATTCCTAGGCGGCTGCCATGGTTTTGGGGAAAGTGGTTGGGACGGTGGTGACTACGATCAGTCACCGCGACTATAAAAACCGGCGCCTGCTGGTGGTTCAGCCGCTGGGCCTCGAAGGTGAAGCGCCGGACGAGGATTTCATCGCTCTCGACTGCACTCAGGCGGGAATTGGCGACACAGTCCTTGTGAACCGGGAAGGGAACGGCGCGCGGCAGGTTCTCCGGAATCCTGATGCCTGCGTCATATCCGTGATCGTCGGTATAGTGGATTCAGCCCACATTGAAATCTGACCCTCCTCCAGAAAAAGACTTGGAAAGCTTGGGAAAGCTAGGGGGAAAGCTTGGACACCCATAATAAGCACAAAACTCCTAAGCTTGTCAGAAAACCTGTCAGGACTTGGAAGAATGGAGGACTTGGAAGGACTCGGATGGAAGGACTCGGACACCCATAAGAAGGGTCGGCTACCCATCATTCATCGCTTCGCTAATCCATGACCAAGATTCTATCGCGGGAGCAGTAGCGATTGGCGATCGAAGAAACGGATTGGCTATAGGGTGGGATTAATCGGCAGGCGGTGGAACTCTAGCCTGGTCACAGGCACATTAAAAGCCAAATGATGCCTGAGACGACCGTAGGCTTGCAGGGGATTGGCTGCCGGGCGCGCAGGGAATCAAGCCCATTGCGGCGTTGCTGAGGAGAAAGCTGCGCGAGCCATCCCAACGCCCTTGAGCCACCGCCTGCCGAGCTTGCCGGCAAAGCTGCGCATGTTATAAAGCATCCCGGCGGCAAGACAGAATCCGGACCCGAAGCGGGAGATGGTATCAAGCCACGCCTCCGGATTGGCGCCAATTCGCAGCAGAATCGGCTCAAGATCCGCATCTATAGCTCCCCGTTTGTCCGACCGCATGATGCGTCCCGACTTGTCCACCA
>Ga0316620_10000985_pt1 | contig 11912 bp, 9 predicted proteins | sample OWC_Aug_M1_C1_D5_FD_207651 | JGI IMG/M metagenome (GOLD analysis project Ga0316620, IMG submission 207651) | Wetland soil microbial communities from Old Woman Creek delta, Ohio, United States - OWC_Aug_M1_C1_D5_B | ecosystem: Environmental > Terrestrial > Soil > Wetlands | place: USA: Ohio... | reverse complement strand
AGCTCGGACAGGGCCTCGGCCAAGACCAGGGCTTCTTGAACCGCGCCGACGACCTCCTCGTCGTCGGACTCCAGGAGCTCGCCGAGAACCTCGGCAGCCTCCTCTGGGCGGATGCCGACCGCGGCCTCGACGGCGGCTAGCAGTAGCGGCTTTTCGGTCGCGGGCGAGGCCAGCAGCTCGACCACGGACCGCCAGGCCCCGTCCAGCCCCCAGTTGCCGGCCGCCATGACCGCTTGGTAGCGGATGTGGAGGTTGTCGCTCGCCAGGGCCCCGAGGATCTGCTCGTCGAACCCGCGCACGTACTCCATGCAGAAAACCGCGGTCACCTGCCAGTCCACGTCGTTGCTGGCGTATGCCTCCCGCACCGCCTTGGCGTGCCACTTCCGCGGCGCCCGCACCGAGCCTTCGAGCACCCGTCGCCGCACCTCCTTGGGCAGGTCGGCATCGGCGTACGCCTCACGCATCGTGTCTTGGATGGCCCGGAAGGTCTGCTCCGAGATGGGCACGCCATCGGGTTCGTCGAAACCGTCGACGTAGCCGAGCTCGAGCGCCGGCCCGAGCGCGATGGCGGCGGCCGCGCGCAGCTCCTCGTTCTCGGCGCCGTCCCGGATCACGTCGAGCAGGAGGCGGGCCAGCTGGTCATTGATGGCTTCCAGCTCGCCGGCGAGCTGCACCGCCAGCAGGCGCACGGCGGCATCGCCGCCGCGGTCGCGAATCGCGGACAACAGCACCTCGCGCGCCTCCTCGGGCCAATCTGAGGGTTGCCTCTCGCTCAGAGCCTTGACGTCCATCGCTGCGCCCCCCTCTCCCAACTCGTTCGCCCGAGTCTAGTCAGGTCGTGGGATCCCGTCACCATGGCCGTCATTGGGAAGTGCCCAGCCAGCCTGCCGCCTGGACAGGCGTCGCGTCGAGCTGCAGCGGTGGGAGGCGCGGTGCTCGCCACGCCCCGGCCGCCTCCGGGTCCCCGACCCGGAGGGAAGGGTAGGGGAATCCACTCTACGGATAGGAATCATTCGCGCTTCTTCCAGGTTTCACGATGTGATCTTCCGGGGGCTCGGCCTCCGAAGACTTGCCACAGCAGGCATGACCTTCCGGATCGACCGACCGCTGTGAGGGAGATCCAGACCGGATCGAAGGAGGCCCACATGGCCGATGTCCGTGTTGCGACGCTGGACGGCAGGGAAAGGACCTTCACCGGCGACGAAGTGGCGGCGATAGGCGCCTCGCTGCGCGGCGAGCTGCTGACCCGCCAGTCGGCGGGCTACGACCAGGCACGATCGCTGTGGAACGCCATGATCGACCGCCGGCCGGCGCTCGTCGTGCGTTGTGCCGGAGTCGCGGACGTGGTGCGAGCGGTCAAGCTCGCCGCCGACAACCGGCTGCTGGTCGCGGTCCGCGGCGCCGGGCACAACATTGCCGGCTGCGCGGTCTGCAACGACGGTTTGCTGCTCGACCTCTCGGGCCTGCGCTCGGTCCACGTCGACGTCGAGTCTCGCGTGGCGCGGGTCGAGCCTGGAGCCACCCTGGGCGACCTCGACCACGAGACCCAGGCCTTCGGCCTCGCAACCCCGGTCGGCATCAACTCGACGACCGGCATCGCCGGGCTCACTCTCGGTGGTGGTTTCGGCTGGCTGAGCCGCAAGTACGGTCTCACCGTCGACAACCTGCGCTCAGCGGACATGGTCACGGCGAACGGTGAGTTGCGCCGGGCCAGCGCGACCGAGAACCCCGACCTGTTCTGGGCAATCCGAGGCGGCGGGGGCAACTTCGGCGTCGTCACCTCCTTCGAGTTCGACCTGCACCAGGTGGGTCCCGAGGTCCTCTCCGGCCTCATCGTCTACCCCTCTGAGGTCGGTCGCGAGGTGCTCCGCCACTACCGTGACTTCGCTGCCGACATGTCCCACGACCTCTGCGTGTGGTCGGTGCTGCGCAAGGCCCCTCCCCTGCCCTTCCTGCCCAAGGAGGTCCACGGTAGCGACATCGTGATTCTGGCCGCGTTCTACGCCGGCGACATGGCGGCGGGTGAGAAGGAGCTCCGCTCCTTGCGCGCGTTCGGTCGACCGATCGCCGACGTCATCGGACCCCACAAGTTCACCGGCTGGCAGGCCGCGTTCGACCCGCTGCTCACTGCCGGTGCACGCAACTACTGGAAGTCGCATAACTTCCTCGAGCTCTCCGACGACCTCATCGACGTCGTGCTTGACCACTCCGGCCGACTCCCTTCGGACCAGTCGGAGATCTTCTTCGCCCGCCTCGGTGGCGCGATCAACCGCGTCGCCGCGAACGCCATGGCCTACCCCCATCGCGATACCGAATACGTGATGAACGTTCACACCCGCTGGGACCGCGCCGACGATGACGAGCGCTGCGTCACGTGGGCGCGGGACTTCTTCAGCGCCACCGCGCCCTACGCCACCGGCGGCGTCTACGTGAACTTCATCCCAGAGGACGAGGAGCGGGTCCCCAACGCCTACGGACCCAACCTGGCCAGGCTGCAGGAGCTCAAGCGAAAGTACGACCCGGACAACCTGTTCCGCCTCAACCAGAACATCAGCGGCTCCGAGCGCGCACCGTCCCCTCCCGAGGCGCGTCGTCGGATCGACCGAGCGGCTCCATCCTGGGACGACGCGGCTGGTGCTCCGAGATGAGTGCGCCAGAAGGCTGTGGCTGCGGCCCTCATCCCATCGTCCTGCGGTGGCAGGAGCAGCGATGGGGAAGCGAGACGGACCCTACGCCCTGCACTCTCGATCCACGAACTCGTGCAGGAACGGGTAGAAGTCCCCGGCGCGGTCGATCATGAGGGCGTGGCCGGCGCCGGAAAAGGCGCGCTGCTCGAGGGCTCGAGCCGCGAGCAGCTCGCGCGTCCCCGCAGACAGGCTCTCGGTTCCCCAGCAGAAGACCTTGGGCAGACGCAGCTCGCAGTAGAGAGCGCCGATCTCGCTCGCGCACGCGCCACAAGCGCTGGTGTTGCGGCGCACGAGCTCACGGGCGTCGGCCAGGAATGCCCGGCGATCGCACCGGCGGAGCGACGCACAGTAGCGCCTGGCCGACTCCCGCACCGGCGCCCCGCGCGGGCCGGCCAAGTTGGCGATCAGCTCGTCTCGGAACCAGCGCTCGAAGTCGCCGCGCTCGGCCGCCCGCACCGCCGCACCCGAGATGAAGAGGTCGTGGGGCGTCAGGTCGCCTTCAACGTTGACGTAGCCGACGATCCGCCCCGCCTGGTCGCCGGCGCACATCAAGGTCGTGATGTCCCCGCCCATGGAGTGCCCGACAACCACAATCGGCCCGTCCGCGAAGTGATCGACCACCTGCCACAGCCGTTTCACGTGGGCCTCGAAGTCGCCGTTGACCGGCGAGCAGCGCGAGCTCGAGCCGTAGCCGGCGAGGTCCGGGGCGAGCAGATTGAAACCCTGGAGCTCATCTTCCGCGAAGGCATCGGCCCAACCTGCGCTGGAGTCGCCGAGCCCGTGCACGAGCAGGATCGTGGTCCGCCCTGGCTGTACGTTGTTGTGCTGGACGTTGAGCCGTACCGGCTCGCAGGAGATCACGGACTGGCGCATGGCGTGCCTGCCTGGCTCGAGGATAGCCTCTCCCGACGGCATCCTGTCCTGATTCGTGCCCATGCCCGACTCCAAAGTTGCGCTTGGACATGGCTGCGGGCAGAGCCACGACCCCCTGCGCTACACTGCGCCCCATGACCGACATCCAACCCACCGTCGTCAACCTCGACCAGGCCCAGGAGATCGACGAGCGCGAAGGCGCCCACTGGGGCGGGACCTGCAAGATCATGACGCCGTCCATGCGCGCGCGCGGCGGCAGCCTCGGCGTCAACTGGATACGGTTGCCTCCGGGTCGCTGCGGCTGCCCCTTTCACGGCCACCAGCGCGAGGACGAGGTCTTCTTCGTCCTCTCCGGGCGCGGCGTGCTGCGCTACGGCGACACAGTCCAGGAGCTGCGCGCCGGCGACTGCGTGTCGTGCCCGGCCGGGACCGAGCTCGCCCACCAAGTCGGCAACCCCTTCGACCACGATCTGGTCTACCTCGCCATCGGGCCGCACGACCCTCACGAGGTCTGCTTCTACCCTGACAGCGGCAAGGTCATGGTGCGCAGCCTGAAGCGCATCGGCTGGCTCGAGAACGTGGCCTACCTCGAGGGCGAGCCCGACCGACCCCGCCTCCTCGACCTCGCCAACGACCTCATACGTCGACCCGACAACGATCCCTGATGGTGCCTGGCACCACAGTACACTGCTTCTCCCTGAGGGAGGCGCCCGTGAAGGTCACTCGCCGGAACCTGGCCGCCACGTACGAGCCGGAGAAGGACTGGAGGCGGATCTCCCTGTGCAGCGAGGGAGACGTCTCGGTGGAGCACTTCGTGAAGCCGGCGGGGCACGCCTCCCCGCGCCACGCCCATCCCAGCGCGCAGGTCCTGGTCGTGCTCGAAGGCAAGCTCAGGGTGGCGGCCGACGGCCAGGACGGGCAGGAGCTCGACGTCGGTGACGCCGCCTACATCCCGGGCGGCGAGCCGCACGTGGTCAGCAACCCCCTCGACCGGCCCTCGGCCGGCCTCGACATTTTCGTGCCCGGCCGCTCCTTCGACTTCTGGTCGAAGCGGCACCAGACCTGAACGGTCGCTGCCGAGCGGTTTCGTGCCGCGACCCGGCCACCGGTCACTGACCGCTCCGAAGTCGCAGGACCCTTGCTGAGGATGTTGGCGATGCGGAACCGGCGACTGTCAAGAACGTGGTGCAGGAGCGACGAGCGCCCGAGTCAGCCAGTATCCACCCGAACGCGCCCGCGCTGACCAGCCCTGACCACCACGAGGAGGGCGACAGGAAGACCGTGAGCATCCGAGAGCTGCGCGAGCAGCTGGAGGAGGGCCCGCTGGCCCTGTTCGACGTGTGCGGGGACGTAACCCACGAGATCCGAGATCGGCCACATTCCGGGCGCCAAGACCGCGCCCCTGGGGTCCCTGGCGTTCCGCGTCCGGGACGTGATGAACCCGGCTCCTACGTGGTCGTCTGCTCGGAGGGCAGAGAGTGCCCCCTGGCCGCCGATGCGGTCAGGCGGCTCGAGAACCTGGGTCTACGCAACGTGCACCTCCTGGACGGCGGCATCGCCGACTGGCAGGCGGCCGGCCTACCGGTGGTGGAGTCGCCTCACCCCAAGGTCCGGGCGTGGGGAACGGTTGTGGAGTGCAGGCCGCTGGTCGTGGACCGCGAGCGCGCCTGCGGCGGCGGCTTCAGGACCGCCTCGGCCAAGGTCGCAGGCGCCGGCGGCTCGCTCACCACCAGCCCGGGCGCGGCGGACGGCCTCTGCCCGCCTCCGGGCGTCGTGATCAGCGCCGCTCCTCGCTCCTCTCCAAGCCCAGGAGAAAGACGTACTCCGCGACCTCGTGGAACCAGGCGATGCGGACTCTGATCATGGTCCCGTCGCCCTCCTGCAGGTAGAACTCGTCCTCGACATTCGGCGCGTCCTGGTCGACGTAGACCCCGCCGAACCCACTCGGGCTGGCGTCGCGGAGCATGATCGGGACACGCCTCTCGTTGCCGGCCGCGTCCCTGACGACCAAGCCGGCGGCGCGAAACAAGGGGTGCCTACCCTCCCTCCTTCGCTCCTCGGTCAAGGTTCATCCCCCTTTCCCGGCCGGCCAGGCCGGCCCGCGCTGCTCCGCATGGCGCACCGTCTTGTCCTCGAGCCCGAGCGTGGTCCCCCATGGTCGCACGCCTGCCGCCGATCTGCACCGGGCGATCGAGCTCCACGGGTCCTGTTCGTGACTCGCGGCGGTCACGTGCGGGTCAGGCGGCGGTAGGTGACTCGGTGCGGGCGGTCGGCATCGGCGCCCAGACGACGCCGGCGGTCAGCCACCCAGTCGGCGTACGGTCCCGGAAACCAGTCGACCGTGGACTCGCCTTCGAAGGCCAGGATGTGGGTCGCGATGCGATCCAGGAACCAGCGGTCGTGGGAGATGACCAGCACGCAGCCGGCGAAGCTCAGGATCGCCTCCTCGAGGGCGCGCAAGGTGTTGACGTCGAGGTCGTTAGTGGGCTCGTCGAGGAGGAGCACGTTCGCCCCCTCCTTGAGCATGCACGCCAGGTGGACCCGGTTGCGCTCGCCGCCGGAGAGCAGGCGGACCGGCTTCTGCTGATCGGAGCCGGTGAAGTTGAAGCGACCGACGTAGGCCCGCGAGTTGACCTCGACCCGGCCCAGCCAGACCGACTCGGAGCCGCCCGAGATGACTTGCCAGACGCTGCTCTCGGGGTCGAGGGTGGAGCGGTCCTGGTCGACGTAGCCGAGCTTCACGGTCTCGCCCAGTCGGATCGTGCCGGCATCGGCCGGCTCCTGTCCGGTGATGAGCCGGAACAGGGTGGTCTTGCCGACGCCGTTGCCCCCGACCAGGCCAACGATGGCCCCGGGCGGCACCGAGAAGGACAGGCCCTCAAAGAGCAGGCGGTCGCCGAAGGCCTTGCTCAGACCCTCGGCCTCGATGACCACGCCGCCCAGGCGCGGACCAGGGGGGATGTAGATCTCCAAGTCGCGCACCATGTCCTCGGGCCTCAGGGCGGAGAGCTCCTGGAAGGCGTTGACCCTGGCCTTGCCCTTGGCGTGGCGCGCGCGCGGCGCCATGTGGATCCACTCCAGCTCCCGCTCCAGGGTCTTGACCCGCCGGTCCTCGGCCTTCTCCTCCTGGCGCAGCCGCTCCTGCTTCTGCTCCAGCCACGACGAGTAGTTGCCCTTCCACGGAATGCCGTAGCCGCGGTCGAGCTCGAGGATCCAGCCGGCCACGTTGTCCAAGAAGTAGCGGTCGTGGGTGACGGCAATGACCGTGCCCTCGTAGTCCCTGAGGTGGCGCTCGAGCCACGCCACCGACTCGGTGTCGAGGTGGTTGGTGGGCTCATCGAGGAGCAGAATCTGGGGCTGCTGGATGAGGAGGCGACAGAGGGCCACGCGGCGCCGCTCACCACCCGAGAGCACGTCCACCTTGATGTCGCCGGGCGGGCAGCGGAGCGCGTCCATGGCCAAGTCGAGGCGCGAGTCGAGCTCCCAGGCGCCGACCGCCTCGATGCGGTCCTGGACCTCGGCCTGTCGGTCGAGAACCTTCTGCATCTCGTCGTCGTCCATCGGCTCGGCAAACCGGTCGGCGAGCGCGTCGTACTCGGCGAGCAGGGCCTTGGCGTTGGCCGCCCCCTCCTCCACGACCTCGCGCACCGTGCGCCCGGCCTCCAGCTTCGGCTCCTGCTCGAGCAGGCCAACCGAGTAGCCCGGAGCGCGTACCACCTGGCCGTCTGAAGTCTCCTCGACCCCGGCCATGATCCGGAGCAGGGTGCTCTTGCCCGACCCGTTGAGCCCAAGCACGCCGATCTTGGCGCCGTAGAAGAAACCGAGTGAAATGTCGCGCAGCACCGGCCGGGTGCCGTGGGTCTTGCTGACCCGCACCATCGAGAAGATCACCTTCTGCTCGTCGCCTGCCATGAGCTCCTCCCAAGGATGGCGCCGGCGCCAGGGCCCACCGTCCGCCGTCTCGCTAGCATATGTCAGAAACCCCGCCCGCTGCGGCCGCCCCCGCTCCATCCCTCCGGCTCGAGCATCACTCAATGGTGCCTGCTTCGAAAATCGGCCTCAACCCGCTTTCATCCTTCGTGGTGACGACCGCCAGGTCGTCATGAGGGACTGGCACCACAATCTACTGTTTCTCGAGAGGTCGGAATGCGCGCCCTGGTGGCGGCGGTCGCGGGCGCGTATGATCGCCGTAGCTCACTACCCTCAAGGGAGGCCGACATGAAGAAGGTCGTGTTCATTCTGGCGATCGTCGTTGTGGTGGTGGCCGCGGTCTCGTACTTCAAGAAGACCGATCAGAAGGCATTCGAAAAGACGAGCTGCGAACGCGTGGAGAAGGTCTTCACCGGGCTCATCGACGGTCCCATGCGGGACGAGGGGCAAGCGACCGCGCAGTGGATGTATGGTCGCAAGGGAGGAATTTCCCGCGAGGACTCGGACAACTTCTACACTTGGCTCAAGAAGAAGGGCCTGACCATCAAGATCCAGTCCTACGAGCTCATCTCCAGCCAGCTGGTCGGTGGCGACGACGTGATGGGGCGCCGCGTCGAGATTCGCTGCAAGATCAACGGCGTGGAGCGGAAGCTGATCGTCCGGCACAAGATGCCCGTCGAGTGGGCGGACTGACGGAGCTTCACCCCGCGGCCCCAGCGCCGGCCGCGCGCATCACGGTCGCACCGCGCCGTACCTCGCGCACGCTCACGCCGACTGCGGACTCGTGCTTGAATGGTGCCTGGTACCACCCTGTCCTGTCCCTTCCAGAATGGTGCCTGGCACCACAGTATCATGTTTCTCGGGGAGGCTCTGAGGTGCGATCCGGCGACCGCCGGCCGGCCTCAGCGGCCTCGGCCGACCACGATCAGGCTGCGGTCATCGACCGGCTTGACGCCTTGGCCGAAGTCCGCCACTGCTCGCAGCACTCGGTCGTGCACCTCGGCCGCGCTTCCACCGAGGGCAAGCAGCTCGCGCAATCGGTCGAAACCGAAGGCGACGCCGGCGGCATTGACGGCCTCCGGGATGCCGTCGGTGTACATCAGCAGCAGGTCCCCGGGCTCCACGACGACGGTCCCGGGCGCCGGCACGACGTCCTCCCGGATGCCCAGCGGCAGGCAGCCCACACCCAGCTCGACGATCGAGCCGTCGCTCCGCCGCAGCATCGGGAACGGGTGACCGGCGGAGAGGTAGTGCAGCCCCCCGCTCACCGGGTCGAGGAAGCCGCAGAAGAGGGTCATGAACGCCCGCGGCCCGCCGGTGCGGCACAGCGCGCGGTTGACCGCTGAGGCCACAACCAGAGGGTCGCCCGCGTTGTCGAGTGCCGTCTTCAAAGTGGCGTTGGTGATGGCCATGATCAGGCCGGCGGCAATGCCGTGGCCGCTGGCGTCGCCCACGACCAGAGCCAGGCGGCCGTCGGGCATGGGCACGAAGTCGTAGTAGTCGCCGCCGATGGTGTTGGCCGTCCGGTAGGAGAACGCGAACTCGTAGCCTGCCACAGCTGGCGGCATGCACGGCAGGATCTCCCGCTGCAGGTCCCGCGCCACGTCGAGCTCGTCGCGGATGATGATGCGGTCGGCCAGCTCGAGCGCCACCAGCAGGACCAGCCCTGCCACGCTGGCGAGGAGGAATGGAGGCCTCGCCACCTGAACGCCGATCAGGGCCATGACGAGACACAGAGCGAACAGCATGCGTCGCGCCGGGCTCAGCTTGTACGACAGACCGAGGAAGACGATCCGGGTCCGGTACAACGCGCGCTGCAGCCGACCCTCGGGCTCGACCTCCCGGGCATGCTCGCGGGTCAGGACCCCCCAGGCCTGGCTGGCGTCACGTCCCAGCTCTCGGTGCACGCCGCGCACGCTCATCCCCTCGCTGTAGTCGCGCACGAAGGCCGAGAACCTGTCTATCACCCGCTTCACGTCCACTGCGAGCAACTCCCCACGGCCCTTGATCCGTTTGACCACAGGGTACTACGTTGCCAGGACCGGCAGGTTCGGCCGGCGACCCTGGGTGGCTGTCGCTGACCTACCCCGGCGGTCGCGGTGACGCCGCCCAGGCGCCGAACCGGAGCCAGCCGGCAGCAGGCTCGCACGGTCTTGGTCGCGCCCCTCAAAGGCGGAGGGAATCCGGCCCCTGGGTCCGCCCGGACGAACCCGCTGCCGATTCCTCAGTACGCCACGACCAGCTCAGGCATGACCAGGGCCGCACCCTCGTCGTGCACCATCTCGAGCTTGACCACTGCCTGGCGCACGGCCGCGGCTCGCTGCGGGTCGAGCTGCGCGAGCAGGGGAAGGATGGCGTCGGAGAGCGGCGAGGCCTGGCCGAGGATCTGCCCGACCGCCAGCGCCTCCTCCTCGGTCTCTTCCCCGAGCAGAATCTGGAAGGGGTTCATGGGCGGCGGGATGACCCGCACCTCGTACTCCTCGAGCCCGGCCTCGGTCGCAGCCAGCTCGATCGCGTCGTCGAGGGTGCCGATGCGGTCGACGAGCCCGTTGGCCAGCGCCTGAGCGCCGGTGTAGACGCGGCCGCCGGCAAGCTCGTCGATGTTCCTGGTCAACCGTTCGGCGCGGATCGCGAGCACGTGCCCCTTGAAGACCTCGTAGATCTCGGTCATCCAGCCCTGCATCAGCTGCCGCTCCGCGTCGTTGAAGGCCGCGGCGGTGCTCAGGATGCCGGCGTTGTCGCTGCGCTCGTACTCGTACCAGGTGATTCCCAGCTTGCCCCACATGTCGGTGGTCACCAGCTTGCCGCCGACCACGCCGATCGAGCCGGTGATGGTGGCGGCATCGGCGATGATGGTGTCAGCGCCGCAGGCCACGTAGAAACCGCCGCTGCCGGCCACGTTGCCCATGGACACCACCAGCGGCTTCTTCGCCTTCACCCTGCGGGTGGCGTCGAGGATGATGTCGCTGGCGGTCGCCGAGCCGCCGCCGGAGTCGATGCGCAGGACCACCGCCTTGACCCGGTCGTCCTCTGCGGCCCGATCTAGGGCGCGACGGATGGAGGTCGCCCGGGCGCCGCTCGAACCGCCCGAGAATGGGTCCGGTTCCTCCTCGCCGAGCGAGATCAGCCCGCTGACGTAGACGATCGCCACCGCGTCCGCGTCCGACTCGGGCTCCGGGCTCATCAGCTCCTGGAAGAACTGGAAGACGGCCATCGGGTTGGAGAAGTCGAGGTCGGGCTCCTCACCACCCAGGTCGCGGGTGATGATCACGTCCTCGCCGTACCGCTCCTTGAGCCGGGCCAGGAATTCCTGGCGGCTGGCCACGGCGTCGATGATGCCGGCCTCGAGGGCCCGTTCGGCCGTGTACACGCCGTGGTCCAGCCAGGCCGCCGCCTGATCCAGCGACACGCCGCGGCCCGACGCCACCAGGCCGAGCAGGGTCGTGTGCATGCTGTCGAGCAGCCAGTTGTTCATCTCCTCGGCCTCGGGGCTCGGTCCTGTGCGCATCAGGCTCTCGGCCGCCGACTTGTAGTCGCCACAGGTGAGGAAGTCGGGGGTGACGCCGATCTTGTCCAGCAGCCCGCGCAGGTACGGGGTCTCCAGGTAGAGGCCGGTCAGGAAGAGGTCGCCGGTCGGGACCATGGTGATGGAGGAGGCGCCGGACAGCAGCGCGTAAGAGCCGGTGCTGAGCATGTCGGTGTGGGCGACCACGTCCTTGCCCGCCGCCTGGAGCATCGCCATCGCCTGGCGCAGCTCCTCGATCTGGGCCAGGCCGATGGCGAGGCCGTCCCCGTCCATGGTCAGGACCACCGCCTTGACCGCCGGGTCGTCCTCGGCCGCGCGCAAGCTGTCCACCAGGTCGACGAGCGCCACCGGCCGCGCGGAGCCGAACGCGAAAAGGTCGTCCACCGGTCGCTCGGTGACCGTGCCCTCGAGCTCGAAGACGACGATGGTCGGCTGGGGCGGCTTGTCGGCCTCCACCGCCGCGGCCAAGCTGAGGCTGGCGATCATGGGCCAGGCGAGCACGATCGCGGCCAGACGGGCGAGCAAGCTCCTCATACCTCTCTCCTCCACCTGCGCTGGGTACGGTGCCAGATCCAGCGGGTTTCGTAAACACCGCGCCCCCATCAGCACCCGCGACTGAGGTCCCGTGGCGAACTGAGGGGTTGCCGCGTGCGTATCACTGTGTACAGCGCGACCTTTCCGACCGGGAGCGCCGAGGAGGAGGAGGAGATGGGCGAGACGGCCAAGAAGGTGTTCTCCTGCGGCTGCATCGGGTGCCTGGGTCTGGCCGGTGCGATCGTGGTCGCTGGCACCGTCCTCTGGCACTCGACGCCGCCGCTCGAGGTGACCGAGAGCAGGCTGGACCGAGCGATACCCTCGCCCCAGGTCGAGGCTGAGCCCGCTCTGGCACTGCCCGC
>Ga0316620_10000984_pt1 | contig 11912 bp, 10 predicted proteins | sample OWC_Aug_M1_C1_D5_FD_207651 | JGI IMG/M metagenome (GOLD analysis project Ga0316620, IMG submission 207651) | Wetland soil microbial communities from Old Woman Creek delta, Ohio, United States - OWC_Aug_M1_C1_D5_B | ecosystem: Environmental > Terrestrial > Soil > Wetlands | place: USA: Ohio... | reverse complement strand
GAAGAGCACGCTCTGGAAGCGGGCGTAGGGGCAGAGGAACTTGCAGAAGGTCTGGCGCACCACCACGAAGTCGAGGTACGCGAGGACGCTCGCCGCGATCCAGAAGCCGGCCACCGTGGGCGAGACGGCGCCGGCCCGGAGCGCGGGCAGCAGCGTGTAGGGCGACACGAAGTAGGCCACCAGGTGGAAGCCCAGGACCAGCGAGAAGACGAGCCACACCGCGTGGGTCGCGAGCTTGCGCCAGGTCGCCACGTGGGCCGGCGGGCCGGCGCGGCTCCAGCCCTGGAGGCGCCGTGCCACCGCGGCGTACACGTCCGTGAGGACGGTCTGCGGGCAGGCCCAGCCGCACCACAGCCTTCCGGCGAGCGCGGTGAAGAAGAAGAGCGCGAGCGCGAGCCCCGCCACGATCAGCCACAGGAAGTAGAGCTCCTGCGGGAAGATCACGAGGCCGAAGACGTGGAACTTCCGGCCCGGCACGTCGAGCAGGACCAGCGGCTCGCCGCCGATCCGCACCCACGGGGTCAGCAGCAGGATCGCGATCAGGATCCCGTCGGCGGCCCAGCGGAGCCGGCGGAAGAGGCCTTGCACGGGGCGGGCGTTCAGCATCGTCGCCTCAGGAGCCCGGCCCGCCGGCGGCGGCCGCCGGCGGCGTCCAGCCCGGCGGCGCGCCCACGCCCGGCAGCGGCGAGCGGGGCAGGGTCTCGAGGTAGGCGAGCACCTTCCAGATCTTGTCGCTCCCGAGCTGCGGGCCCCAGGCGGGCATCCCGCCAGGCCTCCCTCCCGACACCGTCGTGAAGAGATCCTCGTCGGTGTGGCCGTACTTCCAGTAGGGATCGACCAGGCTCGGCCCGACGAGCCCGCTCGCGTCGGGCTTGTGGCAGGCGGCGCAGATGGTGCTGAAGATCTGCTGGCCCTCCGCGATCGCGGCGGCGTTGCCGTGGTAGGGGTTCCCCTTCGGCTGCGCGGCCCGCGCCGCGGCATAGCGGGCCTCGGCCGCCGCCTCCTCGGCCCGGTACTGGGCCTGCTGCGACCAGCCGGAGAACGTGTAGTAGGGCCAGTACACCACCGCGAACACGATGCAGCCGAGGAACGCGAGGTTGAACCAGAGCGGGATCGGGTTGTCGTCCTCGCGGATCCCGTCGCGCTCGGCACCGTCCTCGCGCGGGCGCTCCGCGACCTCGCGGCCGCTCTCCGGTGCCTGCGGGCTCACGACTCCTCCTCCTCCTCGAGCATGCGGCGTGCCGGATCCTCCAGGCGCTCGCGCCGCGACGGCCGGTAGAGCCAGACCGCGATCGCCGCCAGCGCGAGCGCGAGGACCGCCAGGCGGCCGAGCTTGTAGAGCGCGACCCAGTCCATCAGCGGCCCTCCTGCACGAGGGCGGTGCGGAGCGGGCGCTGGCGCCAGCCGATGTCGGTGCCGAGGCGCTGGAGATAGGCGATCAGCGCGATCGCCTCGCTCCGCGCCTCGGTGTCGCCGAGCGCGAGGCCGTCCTTGCGCAGGGCGGCCACGTGCTCCGCCGCCTGGGCCTGCAGGTTCGCCGTCGCGTTCTCGATCTCGGCGTCGCCGTAGGGATGCCCGAGCCCGCGCAGGGTCTCGAGCTTGGCGCGCGTCAGCGAGGTATCGAGCGGCGTCTCCTCCAGGAAGGCGAAGCTCGGCATGTTGGAGCGCGGCTCGATCTGGCGCGGATCCCGGAAGTGGATCCAATGCCAGGAGTCGGGGTACTTCCCGCCGATCCGCGCCAGGTCGGGCCCGGTCCGCCGAGACCCGAAGAGGAACGGCCGGTCGTACACGCTCTCCCCGGCCATCGAGTAGGGGCCGTAACGGTCCGTCTCCGTCTTGAAGGGACGCACCTGCTGGCTGTGGCAGTTGTTGCAGCCCTCGCGGATGTAGATGTCGCGCCCTTCGAGCTCGAGCGCGCTGTAGGGGCGCACGCCCTCGATCGGCTCCACCGTGCCCTGAAGGAAGTAGGGAGGGATCAGCAGCACCAGCCCGCCCACCACCACCGTCAGCAGGGTGAGCGTCGTCAGCAGGACCCAGCGCGCCTCGATCTTGCGGTGCCACTCGAACGCCACGGCTCAGCGCCCTCCCGCCAGCGCGACCGCCGCGCCCGGGGGCGCCTCGGGCGCCGGCACCTCCGTGGTGCCCTGCCGCACGGTCCGCAGCACGTTGTAGAACATGATCAGGACCCCGCTCAGGAAGAGCGCTCCTCCGCTGGCGCGGATCAGGTCGTAGATCCGGATCGCCGCCACCGTCTCGATGAAGCTGTAGGTCAGGCTCCCGTCCGGATTCACCGCGCGCCACATCAGGCCCTGGGTCACGCCCGAGATCCACATCGGCGTCACGTAGAGCACGATGCCGAGCGTCGCGACCCAGAAGTGCACCTCCGCCAGCCGCTGGCTGTAGAGCGTGGTGTGCCAGAGGCGGGGCACCAGGTAGTAGAGGGTCGCGAACGAGGTGAGGGCCACCCAGCCGAGCGCTCCCGAGTGGACGTGTCCGATGGTCCAGTTGGTGAAGTGCGAGAGCGAGTTCACGGTCTTGATCGCCATCATGGGCCCCTCGAAGGTGCTCATGCCGTAGAAGGTGAGCCCGACGGCGAACATCTTCAGCAGGGGATCGGTCCGCAGGCGGTCCCAGGCGCCGCGCAAGGTGAGCAGGCCGTTCAGCATCCCGCCCCACGAAGGCAGGATCAGCATGATGGAGAACGCGGTGCCGAGCGACTGCGCCCAGTCCGGGAGCGGCGAGTAGATCAGGTGGTGCGGGCCGGCCCAGATGTAGAGGAAGATCAGCGACCAGAAGTGGAGGATCGAGAGGCGGTGGGAGTAGATCGGGCGCCCCACCTGCTTCGGCAGGAAGTAGTACATGAGCCCGAGGATCGGCGTGGTGAGCAGGAAGCCGACCGCGTTGTGACCGTACCACCACTGGATGTTGGCGTCGTAGACGCCGGCGTAGAGGGAGTAGGACTTCCAGACGGTCCAGGAGACCGGGACCTCCAGGTTGTTGAAGATGTGGAGCATGGCGATGGTGAGGATGGTCGCGATCCAGAACCAGATCGCGGCATAGAGCCCGCGCTCCCGGCGTCGCGCCAGGGTCCCGAAGAAGTTCACGGCGTAGGCCACCCAGACCACGGTGATCGCGATGTCGAGCGGCCACTCGAGCTCCGCGTACTCCTTCGAGCTGGTCTTGCCGAGCAAGAGCGACACGGCCGCCGCCACGATGACGGCGTTCCAGCCCCAGAGATTGAGCCGCGACAGGAAGTCCGACCACATGCGCACGCGGCAGAGCCGCTGCACGCCGTAGTAGCTCCCGGCGAAGACCACGCCGAGGGTGAAGCCGAAGATCACGGCGTTGGTGTGGATCGGGCGCAGGCGGCCGAAGTGCAGGTGGAGCGGGCCGAGCTCGAAGTTGAGGGCGGGATAGGCGAGCTGGAGCGCGATCACCAGGCCGACGCTCATGCCCACGATGCCCCAGACGAGCGCGGAGAGTGCGAATCCCCGCACCACCGCCATGTCGTAGAGCTCCTCCCGTCCAGACGCCCGGGGCGCCCCTGCTGCGGCCACACGAACCTCCTCGCCGCCATTGCCGGCGGCCCGGGGGGCCGGGAGTGCAGCTTCGATGCCAGCGACCGCGATCGAGAAAGACGCGTGATTCCAAGGGGATCGGCGTTCGCGGCGAGACCGCATCGAGGCCGCGCCCTGCGGCATCCCGCCTCGGACGCCCGACGACTGGGGCCCCGCGGCACAGTCATGCCGGTGACCACCGACGCAGCGGCGTGTCGAGGTCGCGGGGCCCGCCAGCCGCCGCGGCGCCGGCTCCGGGGTACGGCTCTTGCTTCGCCCCCCACCGGGAGGTGGATCATGACTCGCCGACTTCTGGCGCAGGCGCGGCCCGGCTGCGAACGCCACGGCCGCTACGACGGCTTCGTGAACCCGGTGACCGCGCCCTATCTCTTCGAGGATCCGTTCATCACCACGGGCCTCTACGCCTGGGGACTGGTGCACCAGTTCCCTCGCGAGTCGGTGCTCCAGGGCGGTCACATCACCGTCGCGGCGCTGGCCGCCCGGGTGGCGCTCACCGATCGGCTGGCGATCCTCGCCACCAAGGACGGCTGGGCCGATCTCGATCCCGACCTCGCGATCCTCGGCCACCACCAGGGCTTCACCAACATCACGCTCGGCGTGAAGTACGCGCTGATCGACGACCCCGAGCACCAGCTCATCGTGACTCCGCTGCTGCGCTTCGAGACGCCGGCGGGCAGCGCGGACGTCTTTCAGGGCCACGACCAGGGCATCTGACTGCCCGGCCTCTCGATCGCCAAGGGCTTCGACGCGCTGCACCTGATGGCCCACGTCGGCGCCGAGATCCCGAACGACATGGGCGCCAACAGCACCTTCATGTTCTACGACCTGCACGTGGACTACGGCCTGCTCGAGCACTTCGTGCCCTTCGTCGAGCTGAACGCCTTCCACTACCTGAGCGGGGGCGACGGGAGCCGGAAGGTGAGGACCGACGCCGGCACGCTGACCGTGAAGCAGGCGACCCAGGCCCTGAAGCTCCAGCCCTTCGAGGGGCTGGACTACGCGAACCTCGGCTCGGACAACGTGGGCGGACACTTCATCGCCACCCTGGGGATCGGCGCGCGGATCCCGCTCGGCCGGCACGCCTCGCTCGGGGGGGCCTACGAGTTCCCGCTGACCAACCGCCGCGACGTCTTCCGCCAGCGGTTCACGGCCAGCGTCACGCTCGAGTTCTAGGCCCGACCGGCGGCGGCAGCCCCGCCCGGCTCCGCCGCGCCCTCCCCCAGCCCCTGCGTCCCCCCCCGCGCCGCAGCCCCCGGGATTGATCCGGGAGTCGATTTCCGCGCCGGCGCGGCTACCCTGCCGGCCTTCGCGGACGGAGCCGCCGATCCCGGGGTGCCCCCCGTCCCGGACCCCCGAACCGCACGGTCGGGCACGAACCAAGGGAGCTGGAACATGACGGACATTCGCTTCGAGAACCGCGTCGCCGTGATCACCGGCGCCGGCGGCGGCCTCGGCAAGACCTACGCCCTCGAGCTCGCCCGCCGCGGCGCGAAGGTGGTGGTGAACGACCTCGGCGGGAAGAGCGACGGCACGGGCGCCGGCCACAGCATGGCCGACGCGACGGCGAAGGAGATCCAGGAGAAGGGCGGCAGCGCCATCGCCAACTACGACAGCGTCTCCACGCCCGAGGGCGGCGAGGCGATCATCCGCTCGGCCCTCGATGCCTTCGGCCGCGTGGACATCGTGATCAACAACGCCGGTGTCCTGCGAGACAAGACGTTCGCCAAGCTCACCCCCGAGGAGCTGGAGCTGGTGCTCGACGTGCACCTGAAGGGCGCGTTCTTCGTCACGCAGCCGGCGTTCCGCGTGATGAAGGAGCAGAACTACGGCCGCATCGTCTTCACGGCCTCGGCTGCCGGCATCTTCGGCAACTTCGGGCAGACCAACTACGGCGCCGCGAAGATGGGCCTGGTGGGCCTGTGCCACGTGCTCGCGCTCGAGGGCATGAAGAACAACGTGAAGTGCAACGTGATCGCGCCGATCGCGAAGACGCGGATGACCGAGCAGCTCCTCGGCGGCCTGGCGGAGCACGTGAAGCCCGAGCTCGTGACGCCGCTCGTGGTCTACCTCTCCTCCGAGCAGTGCCCGACCACCCACGAGATCTACTCGGTGGGCGGCGGCCGCTACGCGCGCATCTTCGTCGGCCTGGTGCCGGGCTGGTACGCGGGCAAGGGCGTGGTGCCGAGCGTCGAGGACGTGGCCGGCCACTTCGAGCAGATCCGCAACACCGAGGGCTACATCATCCCCGAGAACATCGGCGACGAGATGAAGCTCCTGCTGAAGTCGCTGCAGGGCTAGTGCGAGCGCCGCACGTGCGCAGCGCGCCGTGCGGCCCACGCGAGGAGGATTCCCATGGCGATCGATCCGCAGAAGGCGCTCGGGGCCGAGATCCCGGGCGGGCCGAGCACCTGGGACCGGGACCAGGTGATCCTGTACCACCTCGGCGTCGGCGCGGGCGTGCCCCAGACCGATCCGAACGAGCTCAGCTACACCTACGAGAAGAGCCTGAAGGTGCTGCCGAGCTTCGGCGTGATCCCGGTCTTCAGGTACCTGGCCGCCATCGCCAGCGTGCCGGGCCTCGCGGGCCAGTTCAATCCCGCGCTCCTGCTCCACGGCGAGCAGGACCTGACCCTGCACGCGCCGATCCCGGTGGAGGCCTCGGTGTCGTCCAGGGGCCGGGTGGCCGGGCTCTACGACAAGGGCAAGGCCGCGGTGGCGGTGCTCGAGCTCGACACCACAGGCTCCGACGGCAAGCCGCTCTTCACCAATCGTTTCACGCTCTTCCTGCGCGGCGCCGGCGGCTTCGGCGGCGAGCGCGGACCCGACGTGAAGCTCGAGCCGCCCTCGCGCGCGCCGGACGCGGTGAAGCGGTCGCCGACCCTTCCGCAGCAGGCCCTGCTCTACCGGCTCTCCGGCGACAAGAACCCGCTGCATGCCGACCCGGACTTCGCGAAGCTCGGCGGCTTCGACAAGCCGATCCTGCACGGCCTCTGCTCCTACGGGATCGTCTGCAAGGCCGTGGTGGACGCGGTCTGCGGCGGCGACGTGAAGCAGGTGGCGCGCTGGCAGGCCCGCTTCGCCGGCGTGGTCTTCCCGGGCGAGACGATCGTCACCTCCATGTGGCAGGAGGGCAAGACGGTCCTCGTCACGGCCAAGACCCTGGAGCGCGACACGCCCGTGCTGTCGAATGCGGCGCTGACCGTGCGCTAGCCCCGGGACGTCGGCCGTGCGCGCCGCGAACCCCCTGGTCTCCGTCGTGGTCCCGGTGCTCGACGAGGAGGGCTGCGTCTCGGAGCTGGCGGATCGCGTGCGAGCCGCCCTGCAGCAGGCCGCGGCCCGACACGAGATCCTGTTCGTCGACGACGGGAGCCGGGACCGCACGCCCGAGCGCATCCTCGAGCTCCGCCGGCACGACCCCCAGGTGAAGACCATCCGCTTCACCAGGCGCTTCGGCCAGCAGGCGGCGCTCGCCGCGGGCCTGCGCTTCGCGCGCGGCGACGTGGTGGTGACGATGGACAGCGACCTCCAGCACCCGCCGGAGTTCCTGCCGGAGCTGCTCCGCGCCTGGCGGGAGGGCTTCGACGTGGTCCACACGGTGCGGCGCGCGCCGCCGCGTTCCCGGCCCGACTGGAAGGAGCGCGGCAGCCGGCTCTTCTATCGACTGATGGGCCTGCTGACGGCGCTGCCCGTGGTGCCGGCCGGGGCCGACTTCCGCCTGCTCGACCGCCGGGCCGTCGACGCGTTCAACGCCCTGGAGGAGCGCTTCGTCTTCGTGCGCGGCCTCGTGCCCTGGCTGGGCTTCCCGGAGACCCGCCTGGAGTACGACGTGGGGCCCCGCTTCGCGGACCGCAGCAAGTACTCGCTCCTGCACATGCTGCGGCTCGCCCTCGACGGCGTCTTCTCGTTCTCCGTGCTGCCGCTGCGCCTCATCACCGCGCTCGGGCTCGTCACCACGCTGCTGGGCGTCCTCTACGGGGCCTTCGCCCTGGTGGCCTGGATCGCGGGCCGCGTCTCCGAGCCCGGCTGGACCTCGCTGATCGTGCTGGTGCTGGTCTTCGGCGGGGTGCAGCTGCTCTCGATCGGCGTGGTGAGCGAGTACGTGGGGCGCACCTACGAGGAGGTGAAGCGCCGCCCGCGCTACGTGATCGACCGCGTGGAAGGCGTGGAGGCGCCTTGAGCTGTCCCGTCTGCGGGGCGGGGCCGTGCAGCCGGGCGCTCTGGAAGGACGGCGTCGAGATCCTGGCCTGCCCCGACTGCGGCCTGCGCTTCTGGCGCCCGCCGCCGGACTTCCGACCGGAGTCCGTGTACGACGCCGCCTACTTCGAGAGCCGCGAGGCGTCCCGCGGCTACGACGACTACGCCGCGCTGGAGCCCGCGCTGCGACGCAACTTCGCGCGGCGCCTCGCGCGTCTCGGGCCGCCGGGGCGCGGCGCCCGGCTGCTCGACGTCGGCGCGGCACACGGCTTCGCGCTGGCGGAGGCCGCGCGGGCGGGCTTCCGCGCCGTCGGCTGCGAGATCGCGCGCAGCGCGGCGCGCCGCGCCGGCGAGCGGGCGCCGGGCCGCATCTGCGTGGCGAACGGTCTGCGCCTCCCCTTCGCGGCGGGCTCGTTCCAGGTGGTGACGCTCTGGGACGTCCTCGAGCACCTGGCGGATCCCCACGCGGCGCTGGCGGAGGTGGCGCGCGTGCTCGAGCCGGGCGGCCGCCTCCTGCTCTCCACCGGCGACGCCGGGAGCCTGGCCGCCCGCCTCTCCGGTGCGCGCTGGCACCTCTACACCCTGCCGGAGCACCTCTTCTTCCACACCCGCGAGAGCCTGCGCCGCCTCCTCGAGGCACACGGCCTGCACGTGGAGCGGCTGCGCGCGGAGGCCGCGCTCTACCCGCTCGGCTACCTGGTGGAGCGCCTGTGGAAGACCCTGCTCCGGCGTCCGACCGGGAGAGCGCTGCGCTTCCCCGGCGCGCGGCTCGCGCTGCCCCTGAACCTCTACGACGTGGTGACGGTCGAGGCGCGACGCCTCCAGGGCACGAGCGCCGCGCCCGCGAGGCCGAGCGCCGCGAGCGCGGCCAGCGCGCAGCCGCGACGGAAGGAGGCCGGCCGGTAGCGCAGCTCGATCCGGTGCTCGCCCGGTGGCACCGCGACCCCGCGGAAGAGCGTGTCCGCGCGCAGCAGCGGCACGGGCGCGCCGTCGAGCCGGGCCTCCCAGCCGGGATAGTAGAGGTCGGTCACCACCACCAGCGCCCGGCCGGCGCCCCGCGTGAGCACCACCTGACGCTCGGGCGTGTCGCGCTCGAGGCGCGTCTCGGCGACCATGTCCGGCGCGGCGGGCCCGGAGAGGATCGCGGGCGGCCGGTCGACGAGGGCCGTGGTGCGGGGATCGAAGTCGAGCGCCACCAGGCGCTCCAGCGCGTCCTGGGGCTCGGCGGGCTCCGGCTCGACCCGGGAGACGCGGAAGGCGCGCGGCAGGTGGAGAGGATTCTCGAAGACGGCCGGCTGCGCGCCGAGCTCGGGGAGCGGGCGGTAGCGCTCCGCCAGCCAGGCCGGCGGCTCGTTCGCCAGCACGAAGCGCACCGAGAGGAGGTCGAGCAGCACCGCGCGGTCGGGGTCCGGCGGGAGCCCGACGCGTCCGAAGAAGGGGATCGCGCCCAGGTAGTGCTCGGTCCCGGCGCCGGGCTCGCGGCCGACGTCGCGGGGATCGATCGTCACCGCCCGACCCGTCTCGAGGAAGGTGAGCATCCGTGCGGTGGCCGCGGGGGTCAGGGGCTCGAGATCGTGCGTCACGTGCAGGCCGGCGCTCTCCCCGAGCTTGTCGGCGAACGGGAGCTCCTCGCGGTGTTGCCAGTGCAGCCGGGTCCCGTCGCGCGCGGTGGCCTCCCGGAGCGCGCGGAAGACCTGCTCCAGCGCCGCGGGAACCGACGCATCCTGGTGGCGCGGGAAGCGCAGGCGCGCGCCGGCCGAGGGCAGGACCTGCGCCAGCGCGAGACCGAGCGCCAGGAGCCCGCCCGCGACGCGGGCGGCGCGCGGGGCGAGCGCGAGCCGCTCCTCCAGCCGCGTCAGCCCCACGCCCGCGGCGACCGCCAGCGCGAGGGTCGTCACCAGCCGCCAGCGGAAGGGAAAGCGGAAGTCCCCCATCAGCGGAAGGGCGCGGAGCCAGCGATAGACCGGGAGCTGGAAGGGAAAGGAGATCGCGAGCGCGAGCGCGCCGAGCCCGAGCAGTGCGAGGAGGCGCAGGCGGGCGCGTCCCGGCCGGAGCGCCGCCAGGAGCGCGAGCGGGAGGGCCAGCACGCCCGGCACGCCGTCGTTCGCGCCCTGCACCAGAAGGCTCGCCAGGAAGAGGCGGGGATCGTGCTGGGCCGGCACCAGCACCGCCTGCCCCTCGCGCAGGAGGCCCGGCGCGCGAGCGCTCTGGGCCACCAGCTCGGCCGCGGGGAGGAGCTGCGGCGCGGCGAGGCAGGCGCCGGCCAGCGCCCCGAGCGCGAGCCCGACGCCCCGCGCCCACGGCAGGCGCCGCTCGCGTAGCCCGGCCTCGAGCAGCGCCGCGCCCGCGTAGAGGGCCCCGGTGAAGGCCGTCATCAGCGCGACGTAGGGCCAGCCGGAGAGGAGCTGGAGCCCCACCGAGAGCGCGAGGAGCGCGACACGAGATCGCGTCGCACGCTCTGCCACACGATCGATCGCCAGCAGGACGCCCGGGAGCCAGGCGGCGCAGTAGAGGGTGCAAGGCCACCACAGGGCGCCGGCGAGCCAGATGCAGCCCCCGAAGAGCAGGCCCGCCGCGAGCGCGCCGGCGCCGCCGGCTCCGAGCCGGCGCGCCAGGCCCGCGGCGAAGGCCGCCGCGAGGCCGAGGTGCAGTGCGGCCAGCAGGGCGAAGGCGAGCTGGGTCGGGAAGAGGAGGTGGAGCAGGTTCGGCGGATAGAGGACGCCGGTCTGGAGCGTCGCCAGGAAAGGCAGCCCGACCCCCTGGGTGGGGTTCCAGAGCGGAAGATCGCCGTGCGCGAGACGCCCGAATGCGTAGGCGGCATTCGGCCGGTAGTAGGCGAAGAAGTCGAAGACCTCGGGGCGCGCGTTCGCCTCGAGGGCGGGCGCCGACGCCTGCGTCCCCCAGCCGAGCCAGACGCCGGCGACCCCGAGCGCTGCCAGCAGGGAAGCCGTGAGGCCTCGATCGTGCGGCAGAGCGCGGTCCTCCCTTCCGAGATGCGAGGCGGCGGGCCCGCGCGGGCCGTGCCGGGACGAGACGTGGTGCGGCGCCCGAGGCCCCGCTCTCCCCTACCGAAGCCCCTCCGGTGGCGTCAAGCGTGCGTGGCGCGCGGGATCCGTGCGAGGATGCGGCCGGCGCGGCGCGGTCCGACGCCGGGGGAACCAGCCATGAAGGGACGCCGTCTCGCCGCCCTCCTGGCCGGCGCCCTCGGCGGGCTCGCGCTCGCGGGCTTCCTGGCGTGGGGCCGCGCGGAGGGCTCGCGACTCGCGGCCCCGCCGCCGTCTCCGGCGGTCGCCCGCCCGGTCGACGCAGCACCCCCCGCCGCGCCCGCGGCATCTCCCCTCCCCGGCTCCCTGCGCGGCACCGGCGTCGACGGAGCGCTCGAGATCGGGCCGGACGGGCACTTCCTGCCCTCCCCCTCGGCCCTCGCCCTCTTCGACTACTTCCTCGCCGCGCGCGGCGAGGAGAGCGACGCGGCCCTGCGCCAGCGCATCGAGGCCGAGATCGCGCGCCGTCTCCCGCCCACCGCCGCTGCGGAGGCCCGCGCCTTTCTCGAGCGCTACCTCGGCTACCAGGAGGCGGCCCGCGCGCTCGCCGAGACCGATCCCGGGCCGGTGGATCTCGAGCGCCGGCTCCAGCGGCTGCGGGAGCTGCGGCGCGCCTGGTTCGGGCCCGAGCTCGCCGAGACCCTCTTCGGTGCGGAGGAGGACGTGGCCCGGGTCGCCCTCGAGCGGCGCCGCATCGAGGCGGATCCCGCCCTCGCGCCCGCCGAGCGCGAGCAGCGGCTGGAGGCGCTCGAGGCCGAGCTCCCGGAGCCCGAGCGGGCCGCGCGGGCGCAGGCGGTGGCGCCGCTGCGGGTGGAGCGCCAGGTGGAGGCGCTGCGCTCCACGGGCGCCTCGGACGCGGACGTGTGGGCGCTCCGCGCCCAGGCCTTCGGCCCCGAGGCCGCCGACCGATTGGCGGCCCTCGACGCCGCGAACGCGGACTTCGCGCGCCGCATGGCCGACTACCGCTCGGCGCGCGACGCCCTCCAGGCCGACCCGTCGCTCTCGCCGGAGGAGCGGACGCAGGCGCTGGAGCGGCTGCGCGCCGAGCGCTTCCACCCCGACGAGCTCGCGCGCGTGCGCGCGCTCGACGGCCTGC
>Ga0316620_10000983_pt1 | contig 11915 bp, 7 predicted proteins | sample OWC_Aug_M1_C1_D5_FD_207651 | JGI IMG/M metagenome (GOLD analysis project Ga0316620, IMG submission 207651) | Wetland soil microbial communities from Old Woman Creek delta, Ohio, United States - OWC_Aug_M1_C1_D5_B | ecosystem: Environmental > Terrestrial > Soil > Wetlands | place: USA: Ohio... | reverse complement strand
GGGAACCCGTTGCTCCCGGATTGCCCTCGGCCGTGCATCGACCGCCCCGGATTCCCGGCAAGTCCCGAATGCTCAGCACCTGCGCCGGCAGCACCGGAATCACCGGTGGGTGCTCCGGGCATGGGGGGAGCGATTTCCGCACGCAGCGGCCGGATACGCCATATGGTGACGCTCAGCGTGCCTTCCTCGGCGCCTCGATATCACAGAGCGGCCGGCTCCCCGGCGATTCTGCCAGCAGGTCGCCGACCGTCGATTCGGAGAAGGCCGATTCGATGTGTGCAATGGCGCCGTCCAGGCGCCGGTGCAGCGAGCAGAGATTCCTGCCGTGCGTCTTCAAGCCCAGCGGGCAGGATTCAATGCGCCGGATGGGATCCACGGCGTTTACCACTTCGAGCACGCGGATGTTCTCCGGGGGGCGGGCAAGAGTGAAACCGCCGTGCAGTCCGCGCTGCGAGTGAATCAGGCCCGACCTGCCGAGTGCCTGCATCACTTTCGACAGGTAACCGGCCGGCACTTTCGTCGCTTCGGCAATCTGCCGGGTTGTCTGCGGCCGGCCCTGCTGGGCAGCGACATGAACCACTGCCCGCAAGGCATATTCGACGGTCTGCGAAAACATCGGCGTTCTCCCTGTCCGAAGTGGAAATACCCCGACCGCTGATGTCACTGCTTTAGGCAGAGTATCGAGCCCGGCAGCATGCCGTCAAGCACACAAAGAACTGAGGCCCGGTCAGAGCTGTTTTTCTGCAACAAAGCGGAACCCGCCGGCATTGGCCAATTGACGGTCATCCTCGCTGAAAGAGCGCCGATGGCTCGCCCAATGCCTCAGGCGCCACCACGACCGGCTGAGCAAGAGCAGGGGCAGGACCAGAGTGTCGGACAGCAGCCGCGGCGCGCCGGGGAACAGGCTCATGCACGCCTGTGCCCTGAGTCCGTGCCAGCTCGTATTGCATTCCATTTGCCTGATGTCGAACCCGCTGCCCGCGAGCGCGTCGTGGATTCCGAGAGGACTCGGATGCCAATAACTGTCTTGATGCCATGGCTCCAGGAAGGCAGCCGTTCCGATGAGAAGACAACCGGGTTTCAGGACGCGCCATGCCTCGCGCAGCGCGACCGGCGGGAAGCGGAGATGTTCGAGCACAGCGAACGCGATGAGGAAATCGAAGGAGTTGTCCCGGAACGGCAGCGCATGCGCATCGGCGAGAAGCATGGCAGGCCCTTCGCGATCCAAGCCGACATATTCAAGGCCGGTGTGCTCAATTAACGGCTGGCATTCCTGCAGACCGCATCCGAGATCAAGCATGACTCCGCCGGCGGCAGAGTGCGGGAAATAGCTGAGCAGCTGCCTCGTCAGCCGGTTTCCACGAAATAGCCGGGAGGGAATCCGGATCGAGCGATAATCGAGCTGCGGGGAGGGATTGGGCCGGATCGGACGGAATCTTGCCCCAGCCCGTCCGGCAACCGTGCGGTCTCCGAGCAGAGCCTCGATTGTGCACCTCCAATTGCGCGGCAAGCGCAGATCAGGCCTTCCGTCCGTTGCAGAGGGATACATGGCTCCGCACTGGCGGCATTCGGCCTGCCGCAGGCTGAGGTTCAGCGATCCGCGACACATCGGACAAACGAGCAGGTTCAGGACCAGAGGTGACAACCGGTTCAACATAGTCAGGTTCCGCTACTCAAGAGGCAATAATCCATGGGCCAATGGCGCACCCATGTGCATGAAAAGGTTCGGGGCCGGTATCGGGATCGTGATGATGTGCGCTTCGATACCGATTCCGATACCGACCCCGCCATCCCCGGTTGTTGTTTTGCTTTCGGAGCAGCCTCTCATGCGCTATGGCGCGCCCGGTGACGCGTGAAAATCGATACTTGACCGCCGGGAAGCGCGCGCGATCCCGGGCTATTGTCGGATTAGATGCCCGTCAGCTCTTCGATGGGCTGGCGGAGCCGGCTCAATAGCGCCAGCTCTTGAGGTCGGCGCCCTGCGGCGCGGTCTCGAGGATCCTGGCCATGATCTTCGGCACGTACATCTGGACATACCGCAGCCGGGATATGGCGTTCGGGCGCGTCGGATCTCCGTTCCAGCAGTGTTCAGCCCGGTCGCCGTAGGCGACCTCGCCGTCGTAGTAAGGATCCTTCGTGCCTTTGAGGAACTCCTCCACCAGGTAGACGGCGTTGTTCAGATAGTAGTTGTCCATGTCTCCGCAGTAAATGTGGATCTTCCCCGCGAGCTTGGGCCCGAGCTTCTGCCAGTCCCGTCGGAGAATGTAGCCCAGATCGTATTTTTCGCGCCAGTACGCCGCCACCGCGGGATCAATCTCCCCTGTTTTTTTGTCCCAAATCCTCTGCGGGTAGCCGTCCTTGCCCACCGGGCTGTAGACTGCTTCCCAGATATCCCATTGGTCACCGGAGCGCGACCGCGTGCCGAGCACCAGTTCGCGGTGATTTGCCTGCTCGAGGGTGGTGCTTATGTGCCCCAGATAATTGCGCATGCCGGGGCGCGGGGTCCGTTTCCAGGCTTCATCCAGATAGTAGACGTTCTTGTCTTTATAGATGTCAACGACCGTGTAAGCCCGGAAATCGATCGGATCCGGGCAGGCCGCGAAGCAGCCGTTGTAATCGTCCGGATAGAAGATCTGCGTAGCCAGGGCTTCCCAGCCGCCGGTGGATCCCCCATAGGTGAAGCGCGCCCAGCCCTCCCCGATGCCGCGGAATTGTTTTTCGACGTACGGGATCAGTTCCCGATTGATAGCATCGCCGTAGGGACCGAGATTGGCCGAGTTTACGGCGTAGGAATCATCATAGTAGGGATTGGCGTGCTGGATCTGCATGACCAGGAAACGCGGGAAAGAGGGCCCGGTCCAGTCTTTGTATAGCTGATAGGCATGCTCCTGGACGATCCTGTTATAGCCCTCGAGTCGGAAACGCTTGCTGTATTCGGGTTTGAGGTCGGGGTCCGGCGGCGTTTCCCGGAAGCCGTCGAATGTGTGCGGAAAATGCCCGTGAAAAACCATCAGGGGATAATGCGCAGCGGGATGTTCCGCGAAGCCCTCCGGCAGCAGCACCACGGCGCCGAGGTGCATGGGCCGGCCCCAGAACTCGGTCAGTAGTTTGCTCTGGATCCTGACATGCTTGATGTATTTTGTGTCTTTGGGTGCTTCGATCGGGGGGATGACCTGATCGAGCACGAGCGAGATGACTTCCCGGCGTACGGGGTCGATACGGACTTTTTTAGGAGTGCTGTACAGGTTGCCCGGCGCCAGGTTCCAGTGCTGGCCTTCGCCGCGGTCCATGGGCAGCTTGACGGTGTGGCCGTCGGCGCGCCGGAAGGTCTCATAGCAGTGCAGCAGCGCCTGGACGTAGTACTCGCCCGGCGGTATCTCGGCAATGCTCGTTCTTGGGTAGCCGAACACCTGCCCGTCGACGATTGCCGTTTCCCCCGCCTTGAGCCCCTCAACGTCGATGCCAAAGATCTGTTGTGTGTCGGCATCGTCGCTGATCTGAAAGCGCGGTTCGGCGGTCCCGTCCTTGGAGACCATGAGCAGCAGGCGCCCGTCCAGCGGAGGACGGCTCCGCTCCAGCGGGTAGGTGATGCTGAATCTCAGGCTTGCTCCTGACTTTTCCTGTCCAGGCTGACAACCGCCAAGCATCGCCAGGCCGAGGGCAAAGAAGCCGCTCCATGCCAGTTTTGCGGTGGTGACCGCAGATTTCATGGTACCCTCCTCATCAACGGACGCATTTTACCCGCACCTGGTTATGCTGTCCCCTCTTTTCCTGAAATAAGTCGCCGGTTCGCGAAATTGTAGGGTCTGCTTGTCTTCCACACCATAATGAGGGAAACTCGACGGATTGGGGTGCGCAGAACAGTGGCATATGCCTTTACTAAGGGGAGTGACGGATTGAGGGCCGGGCGATTGCCCCGTGCGGAGGTATCACCATGCAGCCACGGATCGGAGTCACGATGAAACGCAATTTGCTATGGTTGGCTGTTGTCCTGCTGGTTTCCCTGGCTGCGCCGGCACGTGAGGCCGGGGGCGCCCGCGCCGGCGCGCCGGTCCACACCTTCTCCATCGTCGCGCGGGATGCCCGGACGGGCGAGATGGGGGTCGCCGTCCAGTCCCATTGGTTCTGCGTGGGATGCATCGTTACCTGGGCTGAAGCAGGTGTCGGGGCGATCGCGACGCAGTCGTTTGTGGAGCCGGCCTATGGCCGGGACGGCCTGGAGCTTTTGCGCAAAGGAGTGCCCGCCCCGCAAGCGCTGGCTCAGCTGCTGAAGGCAGACAAGGCCCGCAATGTCCGGCAGGTGGCCTTTGTCGACAATCAGGGGCGCACGGCTGCATGGACCGGCGCGAAGGACATTGCCGCCGCGGGAGACATCGTGGGCAGCCCGGCGAACGGGCGCATCGCCGAACAGAAAATCGACGGGGCCCCCGCCGACGGCGTCGTTCACGCAGGCGAAGGATTTTCGGTCCAGGCCAACATGATGCTGAATGACAAAGTCTGGCCGGCAATGGCCAGGGCATTCCGCGAGACGCAGGGGGAACTGGCGGACCGGATGATGGCGGCTCTGGATGCAGCCCAGGCGGTGGGAGGAGACGCACGTGGCCGTCAATCGGCCGCCCTGGTCATCGTGAAAGCCAAATCGAGCGGCAAACCATGGCAAGACCGCGTCTTTGACCTGCGGGTGGACGACGCGGAGTATCCGCTCCGCGAATTGCGCCGCCTGGTTGCGTTGCAGCGCGCATACAACCACATGAACGCGGGTGATCTGGCAACGGAGCACGGTGACCGGGAGGGGGCGCTCAGGGAGTATGGAGCGGCGGAGAAGATCGCCGCCGCTACTCCGGGTATTCTGCCCAGCCGGCTGAACGAGATGCGCTACTGGCATGCTGTCGCGCTCACGAACATGAATCGCGTCGAGGATGCCCTGCCGATTTTCCGTCAGGTCTTTGCCGCGGACCCGAACTGGGTACTAATGACCGAGAGGATGCCCAAGGCCGGCCAGCTTCCCGATGATCCGAAGGTGATCGCCCGGATCCTGGCGCAGGCGCCGAAAAGGTAGTGCTCCGTGCAAGTGCCGGGCACAGGCAGCCGCGACACGCAATGCTCTATGCGTGTTCCAGAGACGGTGCGCTTCTGCGAACACGCCGGACACCGGCTGGCCGCCCGCATCAAGAATCATTACCGGATCGGCGATGACAAGCTCATCTTTTCCAAAGACCTGGCTTGAAGGACCCGATATGACGCTACCCGGCTGGAAGCATCTCGTACGGGATTGTTCGTTCAGAGGCCAAGGGCGATACCGGATCGCTGCGTACTCGGAATACATGCCGCCAGCCCGTCTGGGTTGCAGGCCCTATCGCGGGCGGGAGGATGGATTCTTCTCCGACCATGACCTTTTTGGCTGGCCCGTAACTGAATTTGAGGAGGCCTTTGAATTGGGTCCCGGCATGGAGAACGTTGCCCACCAGGTGCTCCGCGCCCTTACTCACCTGGCCCATGGTGACGCCGGCGGCCGCGTTGTCGGGGACAAACTGACTGACAACCCGTTCTGGGCTCCGGAACTGGCCCGGCGCGTGCGGACGTTGAAACACGAGCGCTTCGTCGTCATCCTACCCTTGGCATTGTCTATCACCCAGGACGACAAGGGGAGGAGGCGCTGGACCCTTTTTGGCGGCAGCGAACAGGGGCCTTTCCTGCCTTTTTGGAAGAGCTTTTTTACGGCTCCCGGCAGAGAGGTGCCGGATGGGGAGGCAACCGGCTTTTTGGGCAGCCTGCTGGCGGCGGCCTGGGGTGAGACCGCGGACTTGCGCCGGGCTGGCTTTCGCATCCTTGCCGCAAGTGGTGATGAGCCCGAGGATCTCCGGCCCTCCTGGACTTCATCCTTCCTTTGGAGCAACGGCATGTCGCTGGCCGGTGTCCGATATCTCTTGAGCTTCGAACCTTTCGGGAACCTTCCGAACTCCGTCAGAAACGCCTATTTCTCGGGAGATCTCTGTTTGTTGCCATTCCCGGGCAGCTTGCTCTTTTGGGGGGCCCCGGGCTATCTGCGGATGCAGAAGGAGCTGCCCTGGTCAAATCAGATTCCACTGCTGCATGTTGTCGACCGGCACGAGAGCCCCTACGGCCTCCGGGTGCCCCAGTCAGGCTGGATCCACGTGCCCTGCAGCGACCGCCCGCTGCCGCAGGAAGGCTACGGTCCGGTACTCAATACCTTCCGGCGGACGCACCGCTGGGCTCGGGTGCATCGCCATGAAGACGAATTTGCCGTCGGGGGTCGTGACGAACATATCCTGCGAGTCCTTTTCAGCACCGCTCCGGAGGATCTGGATCTGTACGGAAAACCCATGGCGCGCAACAGCCAGATCTGGACTCAGGATCATCATCTGCTGCTCGATGGCCCCGCATGCATTAAGAGGGAAATCGAGGACGCCATCGAATTGATTCACCAGGGCGGCCTGTTTGGGTATCGTTTCCAGTACTCGCCGATGCAGGTGGGTGCGCATCAGGTTTACTGGCATCGGCCGCTGGTCGCGTACATTGCTCCGGAGACGGAGCAACCCGCACTATTGCCGGATGCGCCTTTGGGCTATCTCACAGGTTACGAGATCGGGAAAGCCGACCTGAGCCGTCCTGTGGAGTTGTGGCCCCGCCTGCTCAGGCGCAGCACGCAGGGGGCCGCGATAGAGCTGTTCAAGGACAAGAAACACGAGCACAAAACGATCACACGCGCCCTGAATCTGCTGAAAGCCCGGCAATTGATGGGGAAGGGTGCGCTTCCCCGCTCCTTCGCACAGCAGATTCTGATGCTGCCGGAGGATAAGACTTTGGACGAGTGGTTGGACATGCTTGCCAAGCCTGAAGAGAACGCTGAACGGAGAAGATGGCTCGCCGATCAGTTGCGGGACATCATCGAAGTCAGGGAACGCGTTCTTCCGTCATCGGGGACGGGAAGGCTGCCGGCCTCACTGACGTTTGAACGGACTGCCCGACGTCCGTTCGAGGTCCGATACTGGGATGCGATCGCCCGCCTGGCAACCGGCGAGTACTCCAACAAGGCGAACTCCGATTGTGTGCGGGACAGCGTGACCCAGCGGACACTCAAGCACCATCACCGCGACCTGGAAGCGTTGGGCGATTACCTGCTGGCTTATTACAGACGCATCACGAAGGCGTCGGACTCCCTGGTCGGCGATCTGCCTTTCTCCTGGGAGACGGATTTTGACTATGACTGGTGGGGCGGCTGGGTCGACAACCAGGAAGGACGCACCAAGGAGCGCAACCTTATCGTGGTGATTCCGGGGCGCGACCGCAGCCGAGCCGTGATCATGGCCGATCACTACGATACGGCGTATATGGAGGATGTCTATTACAGAGACGAGGGCGGATCCGGCGCCCGTCTGGCCGCAGCGGGCGCAGATGACAATCATTCAGCCACAGCCGCCCTTATGCAGGCCGCGCCGGTTTTCTGTAACCTGAGCCGGAACGGCAGGCTCGGCTGCGATGTCTGGCTGATCCATCTTACGGGAGAAGAGTTCCCTTCCGATTGCATGGGAGCACGCCAGCTCAGCGAGCGGCTGGTGGAAGGCAACCTCAGCGTCCGCCTTCAGAACGGCGGTACCCGCGATTTATCGAAGACCCGGATTCAGGGCGTTTTTGTGCTGGACATGATTGCGCATAACAATGAGCGCGAGCCGGGTGTGTTCCAGATCGCGCCCGGAAGCGGGGAGGAAGCGACGTGGCTGGCCTATGAGGCCCATCTGGCCAATGAGACATGGAATGCGTCGATCCGGCTGTGGAACCTTCGCCCCGCCCGCCGGGATTGCGGCCGAGGCAAGCGGAGCCCAGATAAGAACGTGGTGCCCGGAATCGCGCTCCACCCGAGGCTTGACGGCCAGGTCAGGCTGCCACGCGATCCCAAAAGCACGCTTTTCAACACGGATGGCCAGATCTTTTCTGATGCCGGCATCCCGGTGGTGTTGTTCATGGAAAACTACGATATCAACCGCAAGGGATATCACGACAGCCGCGACACGATGGCAAACATCGACCTCGATTATGGAGCAGGCGTGGCGGCAATCGCCATCGAAACGGTCGCACGTGTCGCCTGTGCAGGATCTTCTTGAATGAAGACGCGCGTAGTAGCAATTTCGTGACCTGCCGTGCCAGAAAGAACGAACAGACGCTCTGACTCTCCGTGCAGCCGATGGCACCGGCGCTCAATCCAATAAGCAACGTCGGCATACTGGTGATCAGCGACAGCGACTGCCTGTTGAAAACCGATTACCTTGCCCACCATCAGCCGCCTGTTTCACGTGCAAATTCTGCAAGGAAGATCGGCGTTGTCGTGGTCTGACGGAAGTCTGTTTTACCGCGATCGGCAGCAAGCCCACCGCATCGGGCGCGCCCTCCTGCCCGATGCCGGAATTTTCGATGCTCCGGCTGTTTTTGGTGAAATATCAGTTGAGTGTGCCCCCTATTGCGTGTTATATAAGTAATTTGTAATATTATTTTCCTAATAATTAGATCCGTCGACGCCGGTTTCCGCCCGGATCCGGAGAGGATGATCTGACGCACATTGCGATGAAGAGCATAAACAAAAATCATTCAATATCAATAGATTAAATGTAGCACTCCAGAGTTTTCGTTTTAGCCGCAAAGGCCTAAGGCGGAGAGAAGGTGCCGGTGATCAGTGCGCATACCATAAGCGAATCGGGCAAGTACATTCTAATGTCGATCCGTAATCACAAGTACTTTCTGCTGTTGGTTCTGAGCTGGGGATTGTCTGCTGTTTTGAGGGTTCCTTATTTCCAGTATCAATTTATCTTTGTGGATGAGGCATGGTGGGCAAACGGGGCGAAGGTTCTGCTGCGGGGCGGCCAGCTGTACAATGACATCTGGTTGGACAAGAATCCTCCCATTTTCTGGTTTTGCGCCCTCCTCTTCAAGATCTTCGGCATCAACATGATCGCCATACATGTCGGTTCACTATTGCTCGTCTGCATCATCTCGGCGGTGCTATTCAAACTCGGCACTCGTTTTTTTTCTGCCGGCGTGGGTGCCGGGGCGGCCTTGATTTACGCCGTTGCCAGCACTACCTACTACATTCCCAGAATGATAGGAATGAATACCGAAACCCTCATGGTGGTATTCACTTCCCTGGCCGCCTTCAGTTGTCTCCTCGGTTTGGCAGGGTGTCGGCGATCGGGATTTTTGGCTGCGGGCCTTTTTGCCTCATTCGCTCTCCTTACCAAGCCGGTTGCGGTTACGGAGACGGTGTTCCTCGTTCTGTTTGTGGGTTCTGCAGGCGTCGGCGGCTTCCGCGCCCGATTTCGAAACTTGGTGCTTCTGGCAACAGGCTATGCCATTGGATTCGGGGCGTTCCTGGTTTACCTCTATCGCGCCGGGATGCTCTCAGCCTGGTGGGAACAGGCCGTTCTTTTCGGGTTTCGCTATGTCAACGAGGTGAGCGCGGAGACGTTTTTCATCAAATCGCTTCGTGTGAGCCTGGCATTTGTCTTGATTTTCGCCTGGCTGCTGATCCTCATCTGGCTGAGCCGTTCGATGAGGAAGCCATATCTTCTGGCTTACACGTTTGTGGCTTGCTGGCTATTGAGTGCCTTCGCGGGGGTAGTGCTCAGCAGGCGATATTTTGCGAGCTATTTTATCCAGGTCATGCCCGCTCTGTCCCTGCTCGGCGCGGTCGGGCTGGTTTATATCTGGAATAATCGCCGCCAGGCACGCATCCGTCTCGACGGGAAGGCCTGTTGCGCGGCGCTTCTGGTCAGCTTTGCCTGGTTCCATGCGCGCACCTTGGCCAATTGGTGTCATCTGATCTCCCCGCCGGTGCACCAGGTGCAGCAATGGAGCATGTGGCACGAGAATCAGAGGAATCTGGAGATTGCCGGGCGGCTGCGGCGCGGGACGTCGGCCTACGACAGGATCTTCATCTGGGGGTCCAATCCTGAGCTGTTCTTCCTTGCCGACCGATCCCCGGCTACGGTGTGGACGGATTACGATGTCATGAGCGGCAATCCCCCGCGGGCGGGGGAAAGGCCGATGCTGGCACAGGTCGCCGCGACCATCAGCAGGCTCCGGCCCCGCTATGTTTTGGACGCGCAGCGGATGGCACGGCTGGAAACCTGCCCGGAACTTCGCGGCCTTGTCGAGAAATACTATGACCTCGAGGTGGAGGTTGACGGCGTCCGCCTCTTCAGATTGCGCCAGGGAGGACCGTAGCGCATGCATCGGCAGTGCGGGCTGCTCATGCGAGGCTGCGGACGTTTCCGTGGCGGCGGGAATTACGGCTCGCTACCCGGCCGGGGTGACAACCCGGCGTTCTTCATCACGCGCGCGAGGTCATAGGCAGCGGAGCGAGGTTTGCGCGCGCACATGGCGTTGGCCTCGGCGTCGCCGACAAACTGCTCCCGTTTCGGGTCCCACCTCAGCTTTCGTCCGAGTTTCATCCCGATCCATGCTGCGGCGCATGCCTCGAGGCTGCGTGCCGCCTGGTCGACCGGCGCGATCGGCTCCTTGCGGCTCGCCACCGCCTCCAGCCAGTTGAGATAGTGGTCGTCGCTCGGGGGCCAGCGCTTGGCTCCCGGTCTATAGGGAGCGCTGAGAATCGCCGGGCTGCTCGCATCGAGCGGCCTGGTCTGCGGGTCCTTCTGCGCGGCCGCCCCGGGATCGCTGGCGGTCACCTGTGCGGAACCGCGGGCACAGAAGACCCAGCCGTCGGTTCCTTCGAAGCGGATGCCGTTTGGATAGGTGTTGTCCATCACGACCAGGACGCCGTTGGGATAGGTCATCTCCACGTGGTAGGTGTGGTGCACGGTCCACACGTCGCCGGTCATGAACCGGGCCGTGGCTTCGATGCTCGTCGGCCCGTCGAGTTCCATGCCCATCCCCCAGTGGGCGATATCCACGTGGTGCGCACCCCAGTTGGTGATCATGCCGAGGCCGAAGTCCTCGGTCGTGATCCAGCCCGGCCGTCCGAGGCTGTCCTGCGGGTGAACGCGGTCTTCCATGTAGGGTTGCTGGGGCGCGGGCCCGAGCCAGGTGTCGTAATCGAGATTCGGCGGCACAGTCTGGGGTTGGGGCGGCTTGCCTTTCGGCTCGTCCTGACCAATGCCGATGCGCACCACCTTGATGCGGCCGATCCTGCCGTTGCGCACCGCCTCGGTGGCGATGCGGAAGGTGTTCCATGGTTTGGCAGAGCGCTGCTGGCTGCCGGTTTGGAGGATGCGGCTTTTGGCGCGCACCGCCGTCCGCAGCGCGATCGCCTCGGCGATGTCGTACGTCAGCGGCTTCTGCACGTGAGCATCCTTGCCGGCAAGGACCGCCTCGACTGCGACCAGCGCGTGCCAATGGTCCGGCGGTGTGACAATCACCGCGTCGATATCCGGCCGTGCCAGCACCTCGTGGTAATCCCGGTAGGCTTTGACGTCCACCCGGCTCTCGCCCTTGCTCCTGTAGAACTGTTCCACCTTGCTTCTTGCGCTCTCGAGTCTCTTCGAGTCGAGGTCGCACACCGCCACCAGGCGGCAGAGATCGTGCTTCATGGTGCCCAGCATGTCTTCGGTGCCCATGCGGCCGCAGCCGATCTGCGCCACCTGGATGCGCCGGCTGGGCGGGATTTGCGAGCCGAGCAGGTAAGTGCGGGGAATGAAGCCGGGCAGCAGGAAACCGGCGGAGCCGGCCAGCGACGTCCTGAGGAAGCGGCGGCGCGAGGAGGCGCACTCCAAACGTTTGGGACTTGCCATTGAGCCCTCCTTTATTTGAGCTCGCGGATTTTGATGGAACGGAAGGAAACGCGGTTTCCGTGGTCCTGCAGGAGGATCGACCCTTTCGGCGCCTCGCCGAAGGCAGGCCATATCTCGTATTTGCTGTGATCCACCAGGGCGCGCCACATCTGGGTG
>Ga0316620_10000982_pt1 | contig 11930 bp, 8 predicted proteins | sample OWC_Aug_M1_C1_D5_FD_207651 | JGI IMG/M metagenome (GOLD analysis project Ga0316620, IMG submission 207651) | Wetland soil microbial communities from Old Woman Creek delta, Ohio, United States - OWC_Aug_M1_C1_D5_B | ecosystem: Environmental > Terrestrial > Soil > Wetlands | place: USA: Ohio... | reverse complement strand
GACTCGTTGAACACCGGGTAGGTCTTCTCGTCCTCGTCGATGGCGCCGAACGGGCACTCGACGGTGCAGCGCTTGCACTGGGTGCAGCCGTCCAGGCGCACGATCGGGTACGACAGGTCGCCCGAGCGCGGATGCGCGGCGCGTCCCAGCTCGGCGTTCTCGGCCGCCTGGATCGCCTTCAGCACCGCGCCGGTCGCGTCTTCCTTCGCCTGCGCGATGTCCATCGGCCGGCGCGCCGGTCCCGCGGCGTAGATGCCGGTGCGGCGCGTCTCGTACGGGAAGCAGATGAAGTGCGAATCGGCGAAGCCGTGGCGCAGCTTGGGCAGGTCCTTGCCCTGGCGGTAGCCGAGGTTGAGGATCGAGACCGGCTTCACGCCGTTGGCATCTAGCGCTTCGGGGTTCTCGATGTCGACGCCCGAGTTGGCGACCTGGCCGGTGGCGAGCACCACCAGATCGGCCTCCAGCACCGCGTCCTCGTCGAGGATCAGGTCGCGAAAATGCACCTTGCCTTCGGGGGTGACGGAGGACACCTTTCCCTTGGTGAAGATCACGCCTTTCTTCTGCGCCGAGCGATAGAAGTCTTCCGCCTGGCCGGGAACCCGCAGGTCGGTGTAGATCACCACCGTGTCGACCGCGGCGTTCGCGTCCTTGAAGTACATCGCCTGCTTGATCGAGGTGCCGCAGCAGTACCCCGAGCAGTAGGGCAGGTGCTTGCCGCCGTCGGCTGCACTGAGGTCCCGCTGCCCCGCGCACTGCACGAACGCGACGCGCTTCACTTCCTTGCCGTCGGAGGGCCGCCGGATCGGGGCGCCGTTCGCCTTGCGCGCGAGCGCCTCGAGCCCCGCCTGGTCGACGATGTCGGGCGAGCTTCCATAGGAGAACTCGGTCAGGCGGCGCGCGTCGTAGAGCGAGAAGCCGGTGGCCTGGACGAGGGCGCCGACCTCCTCGGTGACGGCCGGCCCGGACTCGAGCGCGATGCTCGCCGAGAAACGCCCCGGCGCGCCGCGGGTCGACTCCAGCGTGGCGCCGGTGTAGATCTTGACGCCCGCGTCGGCGCGCAGCGCGTCGACCAATTTGTCGACGCCGGTGTCGACCGGCTCGGTGTAGGGCTCGCGCTCGGGCATGCGCTTCCAGAGCTTCGCCGCCCAGCCGCCGAGCTCGGCCTGCTTCTCCACCAGCACTACCTCGTAGCCGGCCTCGCGCGCCTCGCGCGCCGCCGTGAGGCCGGAGATGCCGCCGCCGACCACCAGGATCCGCTTGTTGTGGCCGGTCTGGGCGCTGCCCGCCGGGAGCTTCATCTTCTTCACCTCGGCGCAGGCCATGCGCAGGTAGTCCGCGGCCATCTCCTGCGTCGTCTCGCGCGCCTCCGCGGTGTCGGGGCGCACCCAGATCACGCCTTCGCGCAGGTTGGCGCGCGCGAGCGCCACGTTGTCGAAGCGGAAGGCTTCGGTCTTGGCGCGCCGCGAGCACGCGGCGAGCGCCAGGTGCGTGACGCCCTCGGTCTCGATGTCCTTGCGGATCGTCGCCACGCCTTCGGCGCTGCACAGGAACGGGTGCTCGCGCACCAGCTCCATCTTGCCTTCCTTCTCGGCGATCCTGGCGAGCTGCGCCGTGTCCAGGCGCTCGCCCAGGCCGCAGCCGCCGCACACGTAGGCCGCGCTCTTCATGCTTCGGCCCTCGCGGTCCGGTTTACCACCTGGATCGCGCGCAGCGCGGCGGCGGTCGAGCTCTGCACCGAGCGGTTGACGTCGAGCGCCCCGGAGGCGCAGCCGGCGGCGAACACGCCGAGCGAGCGCGACGATTCGAAAAAGCCGCTCGAATCGGCGATCACCTCGGCGGGGATGTTGGCGCCGCGCACCGACGGCGTCATGCCGATCGCCAGCACCACCAGGTCGTGGCGCGCGGCGTAGCGGTGATAGCCCTCGGTGTCGACCCCGTGCACCACCGGGTCGCGCGTCTTCGCGTCCTCGGCGATGCGCGCGGGCTTCGATTTCACGAATTTCACGGTCTTGTCGGCCTGCACTTTCTTGTAGAAGTCCTCGAAGCGGTCGATGGCGCGGATGTCGATGTAGTAGACGGTCGACCTGGCCTCGTCGCCCCAGGCCTCGCGCACGTACTGCGTCTGCTTGAGGCTCGCCATGCAGCAGATCCTCGAGCAGTGGCGCAGATGGTTCTCGTCGCGCGAGCCGGCGCACTGGATGAACGCGATGTCCTTCGCCTCCTTGCCGTCGGAGGGCCGCACGATCCTGCCGCCCGTCGGTCCGTGCGGGTCGGCGAGCCGCTCGAACTCGACGCTGGTGATCACGTTCGGGTAGCGGTCGTAGCCGTAGGGCTGGATCTTCGCCGCGTCGTAGGGCTCCCAGCCGGTCGCCCAGATGACCGCGGCGACGTCGAGCGACAGCGTTTCCTCCTTCATGTCGAGGTCGACGGCGCCGTACTTGCACGCGGCCTTCGCCTTCTCGCCGTCGGGGCCTCCGACGATCGAGGGGTCGAGCACGTAGCGCTGGGGATAGGCCATGGCGTGAGGCAGGTACGCCGCCTTCATGCGGTCCAGCCCGTAGTTGTAAGGATTCTCGATGGTCGCTTCTACTGCGGCGGCGCAATCGCCGCAGCCGGTGCAGCGCTCGTTCACGTAGCGCGGCGCGACGCGCAGCGTCACCTTGTAGTTGCCGCGCGTGCCGCGGATCTCGGTGACCTCGGCGAGGGTCAGCACCTGCACGTTGCGGTTGGCCTTGATGCGGCGCAGGTTGATCTCCAGCCCGCAGGTCGGATGGCACAGCTTGGGGAAGTAGCGGTACAGCAGCGCGGTGCGGCCGCCCAGCGTGGGCGACTTCTCGGCGAGGATCACCTGCTTGCCGCATTCCGCGGCCTCGAGCGCGGCGGTCATGCCGCTGATGCCGCCTCCTACGACGAGAATGGTCTGGCTGGTGGAGACGATGTCGGTCATTTCCGGTCGGCGTGCTTTCGACGGCACATTTTAGTCGCGCTGCAGCACGTGCGGACCATCGTGCTGCAGGTATTATCGCTATCGGGCCATAGAGCATGCATATGATTGACACGTGCGGCAAAGCCGCTTAGCTTTTGCGCCGCCCATTCCCACGGGCGCCGAAGGGGGATACAGGAAGACCATGGCAGTGTTGCTCGAAGTCGACAATCTTCGCACCCAGTTCGACACTGCCGCCGGCACGGTGCGCGCCGTCGACGGCATCTCCTACACCGTCAACGAGGGCGAGACGGTCGCCCTGGTTGGCGAGTCCGGCTGCGGCAAGTCGGTCTCCGCCCTGAGCGTGATGCGCCTGGTGTCCGAGCCGGCGGGCCGCATCTTGTCGGGCAGGATCGTGTACAAGGGGCGCGACCTCCTCAAGCTGGGCGAGGAGGCAATGCGCGGCGTGCGCGGCCGGGAAATCGCGATGGTGTTCCAGGAGCCGATGACCTCGCTCAACCCGGTGCTCACGATCGGGAGGCAGATCACCGAAGGGCTGGAGATCCACCTGAAGATGTCGCAGTCCCAGGGGCACGCCCGCGCCGTCGAATTGCTCGGCCTGGTCGGCATCGCGGATCCGGAGCGCCGGCTGGCCCAGTACCCGCACCATTTCAGCGGCGGCATGCGCCAGCGGCTGATGATCGCCATGGCGCTCGCCTGCAACCCGTCGCTGATCCTCGCGGACGAGCCGACCACCGCGCTCGACGTGACCATTCAGGCGCAGATCCTGGAGCTGATGCGCGACCTGTCGCGCCGGCTGGGCGTCGCCATGGTGATCATCACGCACAACCTGGGAGTGGTGGCGCGCTACGCCGACCGCGTCAACGTGATGTACGCCGGGCGCATCGTCGAGCGGGCCGACGCCGGGGAGCTGTACGCGAACCCGCGCCATCCCTACACGCTCGGCCTGCTGCGTTCCGTGCCGCGGCTGGACGAGCCGCGGCGCGCCCGCCTGGTGCCGATCGAGGGACAGCCGCCGGACCTGGCGCGGCTGCCCGCGGGCTGCGCCTTCGCGCCGCGCTGCGTCTACCGGGTGGCGCGCTGCGAGGCCGAGGCGCCGGTTCTCGCGCCCGCCGGCGCCGCAGGACACGTGGCCGCGTGCTGGGAGCTTGAGCGCGTGGTGCGCAAGGAGCGCGCCGCATGAGCGAAGTGCTCCTTCAGGTGGACAGCCTCGTGAAGCATTTCTCCATCGGCGGCGGCATCGTCGGCGGCCACGCCGGACAGGTGCGCGCGGTCGACGGCGTGAGCTTCAGCATCCGGCGCGGCGAGACCCTCGGCCTGGTGGGCGAGTCCGGCTGCGGCAAGACGACCACCGGGCGCTGCATCCTGCTGCTCGAGCGGCCGACCAGCGGCCGCATCATGTTCGAGGGCGTCGACCTGGTGACGCTCGACGAGGCCGCGCTGCGCGCGGTGCGCCGCCGCATCCAGGTGATCTTCCAGGACCCCTATTCGTCGCTCAATCCGCGCATGACCATCGGCCAGATCCTCGCCGAGCCGCTCGAGGTCCACGGCATCGTGCGCGAGAAGAAAGCTCGCGCCGAGCGCGTACGGGAGCTCCTGACCCAGGTGGGCTTGCTGCCACAGCACGCGCTGCGCTACCCGCATCAGCTCTCCGGCGGCCAGCGCCAGCGCGTCGGCATCGCGCGCGCGCTCGCCATGGAACCGGCGCTCATCGTGTGCGACGAGCCGGTCTCGGCGCTCGACGTCTCGATCCAGGCGCAGATCATCAACCTGCTCGAGGACCTGCAGGCCCGCTACGGGCTGACCTACCTGTTCATCGCGCACGACCTGTCGGTGGTGCGCCACATATCGGACCGCGTGGCCGTCATGTACCTCGGCAAGGTCGTCGAGATCACCGATCGCACGCGCCTGTACGAGGAGCCGCTGCACCCCTACACGCGCGCCCTGCTGTCGGCAGTGCCGATTCCGGATCCCGAGTTGGAGGCACGCCGGGAGCACACGGTGCTGCGGGGCGAGGTGCCCAGCGCGGTCAACCCGCCTTCGGGGTGCGTGTTCCACCCCCGCTGCCCGATCGCCGTCGATCGCTGCGCTGCGGCGGTGCCCCCGCTGCGCGAAATCAGGCGCGACCACTGGGCCGCGTGCGATCTTGCTTGACATTATCGAACGATGGCACTAAATAGCCGCAGATAGGACGCATCAAGAAGATCGGAGGGTCCTCCATCGCAGGGGGCCCCCGTTACACATTCAGGAGGAGGTACCAAATGACTAGATTCGCGCGTTTGCTGGCCGTCGCGGCCGGCGCGTTGCTCGCCTTTCCCACCCTGGCGCAGTCGCCCCGCTATGGCGGCGAGCTGGTGTTTCCGGTGCCATCGGAGCCGCCCTCCTACGACGGCCACCGCGAAGAGACCTTCGGCCTCATCCACCCGCTTGCGCCGTTCTACAACACGCTGTTGCGCGTCGATCCGAACGACAGGAGCGGCACCAAGCCCTACCCGTCGCTCGCCGAGAGCTGGACCGTCTCGCCCGACGGCAAGACCTACACCTTCAAGATCCGCACGGGCGTGAAGTTCCACGACGGCTCGGAGATGACATCCAAGGACGTCAAGGCGTCCTACGACAAGATCATCTTCCCGCCGCCGGGCGTCGGCTCCACGCGCAAGGGACAGTACGCGGTCGTGGAGTCGGTCGAGGCGCCGGATGCGACCACGGTCGTGTTCAAGCTGAAGCACCCGTCGGGCTCGTTCATCGCCTCGCTGCTCTCGCCCTACAACTGGATCTACAAGGCGGACATCATCGCGAAGGATCCGCACTGGTACGAAACCCACATCATGGGGACCGGACCGTTCATCTTCGTCGAGCACGTCAAGGGCTCGCATTTGGTCGGCAAGAAGAACCCGAATTACTGGGACAAGGGCAAGCCCTACCTCGACGGCTTCCGGGCGATCTTCATCCGCGACTCCGCGGCGCAGGTCGCCGCGATCCGCGGCGAGCGCGCGCAGATCCAGTTCCGCGGCTTTACGCCCAAGGACCGCGACAACCTCAAGGCCGCGCTCGGCGACAAGATCACGGTCCAGGAATCGCCCTGGGATTGCATCCTGCTGGTCGCCATCAACCACAAGAAAAAGCCGTTCGACGACCCCCGGGTGCGACGCGCGCTGACGCTCGCGCTCGACCGCTACGAAGGCTCCAAGGCGCTGTCGCAAATCGCGATCGTGAAGGAAGTGGCCGGGGTGCAGGTGCCCGGCACGCCATTCGCGACGCCGCCGGACGAACTGGCCAAGGTCGCGGGCTACTGGCACGACATCGAGAAATCGCGCGCCGAGGCGAGAAGGCTGCTCAAGGAAGCCGGCGTGCCGGATGGTTTTTCCTTCACGTTCATGAACCGCGGCATTCCGATGCCCTACGAGCCGCTCGGCGTGTGGATGATCGATCAATGGCGCAAGATCGGCCTCAACGTCACGCAGCGCGTAATCGAGCCGGCCGCCTATTTCGGCGCGCTGCGCAGGGGCGAGCACGAAGTGGCCATGGACTTCCAGTGCGGCTACATCGTCGAGCCCGACCTCGACATGTACAAGTTCACCTCGACCAGCCGCAACCCGGCGAACTACGGTTACTACGAGGACCCGGTGGCCGACAAGCTGTACGACGAGCAGAGCCAGGCGACCAATCCGGAAGAGCGAAAGAAGATCATCCGGCAGTTCGAGGCGCGCGTGCTCGGCGAGCAGGCCCACTACCTGATGACGCTGCAGTGGCACCGCATCATCCCGCATTCGTCGAGGCTGCACGGCTGGACCATCACGCCGAGCCACTACCTCAACAACACGCTGGACACGGTTTGGCTGTCGCAGTGAAGCGTGCGGCGCACGGGAGCGCGTAGGGGAGCGCGCTCCCGGGCAGGGCTTGTGTCATGGGTTACTACATCTTCAAGCGGCTCCTCGCCATGATCCCGACGATGCTCGGCGTCGCGGTGCTGATCTTCATTCTGCTGCGCGTCATTCCCGGCGACGTGGTCGAAGCCCGCTACCTGACCCAGGGCAGCGCGTACGTGTCGCAGGACCTGATGAACATCGAGCGCAAGAAGCTCGGCCTCGACCAGCCGCTTTGGAAACAGTTCACCGGCTGGATGGCGGGACTCGCGCGCCTGGACTTCGGTCTGTCGATGTGGACCGGCTCGCCGATCACCGAGGAGATCAGGCTGCGCTTCGTGCTTTCGTTGCAGCTCGCCCTCATGGCGAGCACGATCGCCACGTCGCTGGCGATTCCGCTCGGCATCCTCGCCGCGTTCAAGCAGGACACGTGGGTGGACTACTCTATTCGGGTGTTCTCCATCGCCGGTCTCGCCACGCCCTCGTTCTGGCTGGGCAGCCTGATGATCCTGGGCATGCTGATCATCTTCAAGTGGGTGCCGCCGATGGTGTTCACGCCGCTCTGGGTGAACCCGTGGGACAACCTCGCGCAGCTCATCTGGCCGGCGCTCGCGGTGGGCTACCGCTACTGCGCGGTCGGCACGCGCATGATGCGCTCCACGATGCTCGAGGTGCTCCGGGAGGACTACATCCGCACGGCGCGCGCCAAGGGGCTGTGGATGAAGCTGATCCTCACGCGCCATGCGCTGAAGAACGCGATCCTGCCGGTGCTCACCGTCATCAGCACGGAATTCGCGTTCCTGCTGGGCGGGCTGGTGGTGACCGAACAGGTCTTCAACCTGAACGGGCTGGGCCTGCTATTCGTCGAAGGGATCTCGCACCGCGATTACACGATGATCCAGGCGCTGGTGCTGCTCGTCGCGACCACGTTCCTTGCCGTCAACTTCGTGGTCGACATCGCCTACGGGTGGATCGACCCGCGCATCCGCTACCGCTAGCATGGCCGCTGCGCCGCACACCGTAGAGGAACTGACCCGCGCGCCAGCATCGCGCGCGCGTTGGCGCGCCGCGATCGCCGATTTCGTCCGGCATCGCCCGCTCGGCGCAGCCGGCGGCGCCATCATCCTCGTGACGATGGTGCTCGCCGTAATGGCAGGGCTGATCGCGCCCTACGACCCGCTCGCGAACGACTACGCCGCCATGCTCGCCCCGCCCAGCGCGGCGCACTGGCTCGGCACGGACGCCTACGGCCGCGACGTGCTCTCGCGCATCATCTTCGGTTCGCGCACTGCGATGACGGTCGGCCTGGGCGCCTCCATCATCGGCGCGACGCTCGGCTCGCTGATCGGGGTGGTCAGCGCCTACTTCGGCGGCCGCGTGGATCTCCTCGTGCAACGTGTGATGGACGTGTTCTTCGCCTTTCCGGTCATCATCCTCGCCCTCGCGGTGGTCGCGATCCTCGGCACCGGGGCGGGCAACGTCATCCTCGCCATCGCCACGCCGATGGTGCCGCGCTGCGCGCGCGTGGTGCGCTCCAGCGCGCTCTCGGTGCGCGAGATGCCGTACGTCGACGCCGCGCGCGCGTCCGGCTTCCGCCACACGCGGATCATCCTGCGGCACATGCTGCCGAACGTCATGGCGCCGATCCTGATCATGGGCACCGCGTTCATCGGCGAAGCGATCCTGCTCGAGGCGTCGCTCTCGTTCCTCGGTCTCGGGGTGCAGGAGCCGACCGCCGCCTGGGGCTTGATGCTGCGCGGCGCGGCGGTCGAATTCGCCGAGACGGCGCCCTGGATGGCGATCTTCCCGGGCCTCGCGATCAGCTTCGCGGTGTTCGGCTTCAACCTGTTCGGCGACTCGCTGCGCGACGCGCTCGACCCGAAGCTGCGCACCCGCTAGCTCAAGGCGTCGCGCGAATCTCGAAGTGCATCGCCGCGAGGTCGGCGAGCATCCAGGTCGCCGGCGCGGCGAGGCCCGCGACGGTGCCGGGATTGACCAGCCAGCTCTCGCCGCCCTTGACGTTCGGCACGCGGCGCACGCTCGCCTTGTGATCGTGCCCGCAGCACACCAGGTCCCAGTCGCCGGTGCACGCCATCGCATGGCCGTACTCGGGATAGTGCACCACGAACACGCGCCGGCCGGCCAGCTCGAGCCGCGCGTCGGCGCCGTGATAGTGCACGAGGCCCGCTTTTTCGGCGCACAGCTGGTGCAGCGCCTGGGGGTCGCCGAGATTGTTGCCGTGGATGACGTGCAGCGGCAGGCCGATGCGCATCGCGGCGCGCAGCGTGTTGGCGCCGATCAGGTCGCCGCAGTGGATCGCGCACTCGGCGCCTTCGGCGTGCGCCGCCTGCACGGCCTGCGCCAGCGCGTCGGCGCGGTCGTGGCTGTCCGAGACGATGCAGAGCTTCACTTGCCTCGGCCGGGGGCGCTCGCGTAAACCTGCATCTCGCTGCGATCGCGCCAGTTCGCTTCCTCGAGCAGCCCGGCGGGCATGAAGAAGCGCTCGGCCGCCGGCACCGCGCTCTCGTCGACGATGCGCTCGACCGCGTCGTAGCCGACCTTTCTCAGCAGCCCGTCGCCGCTCATCGAGCGCGCCACCATGAACTTGTCGTAGCAGCGGTAGACGTACAGGTTGGCGGGTCGGACCGTGCCTTGGGCGTCGTGCAGGGCGAGGACGTAGCGCGTGTCGGGCTTGAAGTGGCTCTTGTCCATGTTCGATCCTTTCCGGAGGCGCGCATGATAAGCCATAAGGAGCGGGAGGACACCCTCCTTATGGTCAGATCAGATTATCTCGTTGGCGGCGATGGGCTACCCTGCGGACAATGACGGCCTGACTCCGGGACGGTCCGAATTGAGCGCCTCTCCGCGTAGCGACGTCAAGACCACGACCTGCTACATGTGCGCCTGCCGCTGCGGCATCCGGGTGCACCTGCGCGACGGCGAGGTGCGCTATATCGAGGGTAACCCCGAGCACCCGATCAACCGCGGCGTGATCTGCGCCAAGGGATCGAGCGGCATCATGAAGCAGGTGTCGCCGGCGCGACTGACCCGCCCCCTGAAAAGAAAACCAGGCAGCGACCGGGGAGCGGGGCAGTTCGAGCCCATCTCCTGGGAAGAGGCGTTTTCCCTGCTGGAAGACAGGCTGAGAAAGATCAGGTCGAGCGACCCGAAGAAGTTCGCGCTGTTCACCGGGCGCGACCAGATGCAGGCGCTCACGGGCCTGTTCGCGCGCCAGTTCGGCACGCCGAACTATGCCGCGCACGGCGGCTTTTGCTCGGTCAACATGGCCGCCGGCATGATCTACACGATCGGCGGCTCGTTCTGGGAGTTCGGCGGGCCGGACCTCGAGCGGGCGAAGCTGTTCGTGATGCTCGGCACCGCCGAGGACCATCATTCCAATCCGCTCAAGATCGCCATCTCGGAGTTCAAGCGCCGCGGCGGGCGCTTCGTGTCGGTGAACCCGGTGCGCACCGGCTACTCGGCGATCGCCGACGAATGGGTGCCGATCCGCCCGGGGACCGACGGTGCTCTGCTGCTCGCGCTCACGAACGAGCTGATCGCGCAGGGCCTCTACGACCGCGAGTTCGTGGCGCGCTACACCAACGGCGGGCAGCTGGTGGTGGTCGATCCGCACTCGCCGCGCCACGGGCTGCTGGCGACCGACGAGGACGCCGATCCCGTCAATCCGCTGTACCCGCAGAACCAGCTGTGGTGGGACCGGCACTCGAACGGGCCGTGCCTGACGCACACGCCCGACACCGATCCCTATCTGTTCGGCGACTTCGCGCTGTCCGACGGCACGCGCGTGCGGCCCGCGTTCCAGCTGCTCGCCGAGCGCGTCGCGCAGTACACGCCCGAGTGGGCCGAGCGCGTCACCGGCGTGCCCGCGGCGACGATCCGGCGGATCGCGCACGAGATGGGGGTCACGGCGCGCGACGAGAAGATCGAGCTGCCGATCGCGTGGACCGACTGCTGGGGCAACGAGCACCAGTCGGTCACCGGCAATCCGGTGGCGTTCCACGCGATGCGCGGCCTGGCGGCGCATTCCAACGGCTTTCATACGGTGCGCTCGCTGGCGATCCTGATGAGCCTGCTCGGCACCATCGACCGCCCGGGCGGCTTCCGCCACAAGGCGCCGTTCCCGCGCGCCATCCCGCCCTCGGCGAAGACCCCCACCGGGCCCGAGGGCGTGAAGCCGGACACGCCGCTCGCGGGCCTCGCGCTCGGCTGGCCCGGCTCGCCCGAGGACCTGTTCGTCGACGACGACGGCGACCCGGTGCGCATCGACAAGGGCTTCTCCTGGGAGCACCCGCTGTCGGTCCATGGGCTGATGCATAACGTGATCACCAATGCCTGGCGCGGCGACCCCTACCGGATCGACACGCTGCTCATCTTCATGGCCAACATGGCCTGGAACTCGACCATGAACACCGTCGAGGTGAGGAAGATGCTCAACGACCGCGACGCCGACGGCGAATACAAGATTCCGTTCATCGCGGTGTGCGACGCGTTCCAGTCGGAGATGACCGCGTTCGCCGACCTGGTGCTGCCCGACACCACCTACCTCGAGCGCCACGACGTGATGTCGATGCTCGACCGGCCGATCTCCGAGTTCGACGGCCCCGCCGATTCGGTGCGCGTGCCGGTGGTGCCGCCGCTGGGCGAGTGCAAGCCGTTCCAGGAAGTGCTCATCGAGCTGGGCAGCCGTTTGAAGTTGCCTGTTTTCGTGCACAGGAACGGCGACAGAAAATACAAGGATTACCCCGATTTCATCGTGCGGCACGAGACCGAGCCCGGCTCCGGCATCGGCTTCCTCGCCGGATGGCGCGGCAAGGACGGCGAGAAGTCGATGCTCGGCGAGCCCAATCCGAAGCAGTGGGACATGTACGCGCGCAACAACTGCGTGTTCCACGCCCGGCTGCCGCCGTCGTACCAGTACATGCGCAACTGGAATCGCGGCTACATGGAATGGGCGCAGCGCACGCGCATCCGCCGCTGGGGCGACCCGGTGCTGGTGCACCTGTATTCCGAGGTGCTGCAGCGCTTTCGCCTCGCGGCCGAGGGCAAATGGCCCGGCCGCCAGCCGCCCGAGCACCTGCGCGCGCGCGTCGCGACCTACT
>Ga0316620_10000981_pt1 | contig 11932 bp, 8 predicted proteins | sample OWC_Aug_M1_C1_D5_FD_207651 | JGI IMG/M metagenome (GOLD analysis project Ga0316620, IMG submission 207651) | Wetland soil microbial communities from Old Woman Creek delta, Ohio, United States - OWC_Aug_M1_C1_D5_B | ecosystem: Environmental > Terrestrial > Soil > Wetlands | place: USA: Ohio... | reverse complement strand
CTGCGCGACGGTCGAAGTGGGCCGCTCCTCGCCCAGTTCCTCCCGCACCGTGATGGAAGAGACCGTTCGAGGGAGCGGGAGGGTCGCGTCACTGCTGGTCCACGGTCAGCTACGATGCTGCCCATCGCTCGGAGGGGGCCTGGCGTGCAGCTGGTGCCCGCTCCTCGTCGTGGAGGTCTAATGCGGCTAGAAGAGGCGTCCTCTCGGTTCGTCGCGTACTGCAAGGCTGCGAAACACCTGTCGGTCCACACGCTGCGGGCCTATGCGGGCGATCTCCGCGACTTCGCGCGCTTCGCTGGCTCCGCCACAGCCGTAGGGGCGTGTGATCGGGAGCTGCTCCAAGCCTATGCGCGCCGCTCCTTTGACGAGCGCGCGCTCAGCGCGCCCACCGTGAAGCGGCGCCTGGCCTGCCTGCGCGTCTTCTTCAAGTGGCTCGCGGCCGAGCGCCTCGTCCCGTCCAGTCCATTCCGCGACCTGGAGTTCCGCATCCATCTTCCCAGGCGCCTGCCGCGCGTGCTGAGTCGCGACGAGATGGGACGCCTGTTCGCCGCCGCGACCGATCATGCATCCCGGCTGGCGCGATCCCGCCAGCGGCGTGACGCATCCGACTCCTCCGAGCCGTTCGAGCGCCTAACAGCGCTCGTGGCGCTCGAGATACTCTACGCCACCGGCGTCCGGGTCGGGGAGCTCGTATCGCTCTCGGTGGCCGACCTCAATCTTGCTGATGGCGCCGTCACGGTCACGGGGAAGGGGTCGAGGGAACGGCGCGTCTATCTCCCCTCGCCGGCCTTGGTCACGCTCCTGCGCCGCTACCTGCGCGAACTCTCGGCGCGCACGTCCGATTCCCGGGCGCTGCTGGTGACGAGGCGGGGAGTGCGTGCCTCAACACAACACATCCGCGTTCTCCTGCGCGACTCGGTGCGCCGTGCGCGCATCGCAGGTCGCGTGACGCCCCACATGTTGCGCCATACTGCGGCGACGCACCTCCTCGAGAACGGCGTCGATCTTCGCTTCGTCCAGCGCCTCCTCGGCCATGAGAGCATCGTGACCACCCAGCGCTATGCCCAGGTCACCGACAGCGCGCTGAAGGAGCGGATCCGCGCGGCGCACCCGCGACTCGGCCTTCAGCGACCCGTGCGGGCGTCAGTCCGTCGTCGCGCAACCTTGGCCGGGCTGTGTTCGCGCTGACCACCAGGCGTGGTTGTCCTTCCCTCGCACGGTATCCCGTGATGCTTGGTCGGCGTCGTCGAGTGATCTGTCCCGGCCGCGAGGCGAACCAACAGAGTTCTGCGGTGATGAAACGACGAGGGGGGTCGTTTCGTTCAGGGGCCGGGCGTTCGCTTGTTGTCTCCCGTGGTGGCGGTCACCGTTCTTGTGCGGTCCGGCTTGGACGATGCCATCTCTTGTCTCAGCGTCGCGTTAAGGGCGGCTAAGTCGTCGTCGGTCACCCAGGCGGCTGAAAGGCGGCGAGCCTTCTGGAGGTAAGCGGTTCGGGGGAGGAGGAACCTCGAGAGGGCGGCGTCGATTCCCACGTGTCGCAGTCGGCGCACCGTTGGGCGCGTGAAGTCCCAGAGGTAGAGCTCGGCGATGCTGATGCCGGCCGCCCGCAGCGCGCGCACTCTGAGCCGCGGGCACCATGCTCCAACGTTGAGCACTTTCAACCAGCGGGCTGGGAGGTCGGTGAGTCGTGCAAGGTAGCCGACGCTGGACGCGGCCACCCAGACTGGCCGGACTGGGATGCCCTCGAGCGCAGCGATGAGTTCCCTAGCGGTGATCGTCCGGTCTCTAATGTGGAGGAAGAGCGTGCTCTGGTCACGGATGAGGCGGGCCGCGTCTCGCAGGGTGGTGAACGACGGGAGGCGGTTCTTCAGGACCGCCGCTGGCTGCTGGAGGCGCGCCGTCCAAAGGAGGTCAAGGAGGTTGCCGTGATGGCAGTAGAGGACGCCGTCCGTCGTCCGACGGATGTCGAGCTCTACGAGGTCGGGGGAGAGGCGGAGCGAGGCGGCGATCGCCTTCAGCGTGTTCTCCTCGTCTTTGAGGCCCCCTCCTCGGTGGGCCATGAGCCGCGGCGCCATCCCGGGGGCGCGTTGATCCCGTGCGACTCTTAAGCCTTTCGCTTTCCCAGCGCCTCCCCAGCTGGTATCCGGTCGACAGGCCGGAATCTGTGGCGTTGACTGATCGTCGTGCTTGACCGCGCTGGGTGGTGGCGAGGAGATCCGTCAGTAGCCCGTGGCGAGTGGTTCGGTGTCGTCGCCGTTTTCGCGAGAAGCGAGCGGGCGGGGCGCGGGCCTACGCAAATAACTGCGAATTATCGTCTTGGATGGAACGGGCAAGAAGAACCAGGCACGTGGTCGTGACGGGTGCGAGCCGAGGGATCGGTGCCGCGCTTGCGACGCACCTCTCGACGCACGGGTGCCGCGTCTACGCCTGCGCCCGCTCGGCCATCGCGGCGGACGGCGTCGCGGGGCGGGCGACGCTCGACATAGGGGATCGCCGCGCAGTCAACCGGTGGGCGGCGACAGTGCGGGCGCAGACCAACGGGATCGACCTGCTCGTCAACAACGCGGCGATTCTCGGCGAGCGAGCAGGGTTTGCCGCCGTCTCGGCCGCCACGTGGCGCCGCGTCCTCCGGACGAACATCCTCGGGACGATCTGGGTGACCCGGGCCTTCCTGCCGCTCCTCGCCGCGAGACAGGGAGCGACGATCGTGAATGTCGGATCAGTCCTTGGCCGGTTCGGCCGGGCCGGCTGGTCGCCGTACGCTGTGTCCAAGTTCGCTCTGGAGGGGCTGACGGAGGTGTTGTCCCAGGAGTTGGCCGGTCGCGGCGTGCGCGTCGTGACGCTCCACCCGTCCCGAGTGGCGACGAGCCTTCGAAGCGCGGCGTACGGCGGAGGAGAACCGACGCCGAAACAGAACCTGCGCGCCGTGCTCGACGCCGTGACGTGGCTGCTTGACACGCCAGACGCGCCGCTCTCCGGACGCGCATTCTCCACCAACGATCTGCCCTACTGGGCCAACGCCGAGTAGATGCGATTCGCGATCGTCACCGGGCTCTCGGCGATGCGCATCCCCCTGGCCGGCCTCTTCCTCTTCCTCGTCCTCGACCCGGCGCCTGCGTGGAGGCGAGCGAGCGCCTGCGTGCTCGCTCTGCTCCTCGCGAGCGATGTCCTGGATGGGTGGCTGGCGAGACGATGGAACGTCGTCTCCACGTTCGGGTACGTGCTCGACGGGGTTGCTGACCGGGCATCCTACATCGCGGCACTCCTCGCGGTCGCTGCTCGCTTCGGACTCCATCCGTTGATCGCGTACGGGCTGATCACGCGGGACTTAATCCTGTACGCGGCGCGCGCCCTGTCGCCGCAATGGAGCAGTCGAATCAGCGCCACCCGCGCCCTCACCAAGGCGTACGCGCTCGCCTTTCGGCTGGGCCTCGCCGCGTACTTCCTCCTCGACTACGGGGACGCGTTCGGCCTCGTCACGGTCGATGCGACAACGCGGGATGTGCTGCTGACCCTGTTTCACATCACCATGGGTCTCGTCCTTGTCTTCGCATACGCGTCGCTTCTGCTCTTGCTACGGCGGTACGTCCAACGCGTGGAGGAGCATCTTACTAGTGATCGCGGTCACGATCGGCAACAAGGGTGACGCCCATTTCACGACGTCAGTCCCCAGGTAGGGCCACGTGTTGAGGGTCCGTGCCTCCCGATAGGCGCCGAGCAGTGCGAGCATCGTCAGCTGCGGAGCCGTCGCTCCGGGAGCATCCGGTGCGAGCAGCGCTGCTTGCGCGCCGTCGATCATCCCGGCGAGCTGGCTGAGCATCCTCGCTTTGTGCGTCTTCAGATAGCGATGGAGATCGAGGAACGGGAGGAAGAGCTGGACGCCGACCGCCAGGCCGAACAAGGAGCCGGCGAGCCCCAGGGTCAGGTAGAAGAGGTCGTGCGTGACGACGTGGGCGACAACGATGCAGGCGAATGGCACGTCCAGGAAGACGAACCCGAGCATCACTTGTCCGAGGACGCGGAAGCCGCCGCAACCGTCGGGGGCGAAGGGGGACGGCGCGCGCCGCTCCGACGTGACGATGTGTTTGGTGAGCATGCTTACGACGACGAACGCAGCGCCGGCCACGTACGCGACGACTGGGAAGATGTAGATCCACTCGAAGCCGAGGAAGAGGCGTCCGGCGACGTAGCCGCACACGTGCTCCGACGAGTCCCACACGTCCTGTCCGTAGACCCTCTCCGCGTGTCGCGTGTTCTGAGCGTTGACAATGAGTGAAAAGAAGCCTGTCAGCATGAGCAGCCCGAGCAGGACTCGACACGGCGGTTTCGTGCACGTGAGTAGCTGCATTGCGCTACGAACGAAGGTGTCGTCCGCGGGGTGCGGAGCCGAGCCGGAGTCATCCTCGTGGTGGTTGGTGCCCGTGAACGCGGCGATCGCTTCTGCGAGGCGTCGCACGATGCGATACGTGAGGAAGAGGATCGCTGGTATCGAAGCCAACTGCGTAAGGGTCCCCCAGTGTTCGAACAGACCGCGTCCGCCGTTCGTGCCTCGGAGGAGAAGCGTCTCGTCCATGATCGCCGCCAGGAGGCACACGACGGGGAAGAGGCCGCAGAGGACGAACCCTCGCGCGATCCGACGGAACGGTCGCGACCGCTCATGAGGGGAATAGAGCCCGAGCGCGAAGAACGCTGCGACGACCTCATCAGTGACGCCACCCGGCAGATTCGCCGTCACAGCAGCTCCCCCCCAAAGCGATAATTCGCAGTTATCAGTCGTTCAGCGGCCGTCTGATCGCTCCGGCAGTGAGTCGGAGTCGGTGTTCTTGCGACAGGCCTTTCATGACTTTGATACCATATAGGAGAAGAAGGTGCAAGCTGACACGGACAATTCACGTGCCCGCCGTCGATGATCAGCGTGGGTGGCAGCGGATCGTCCTACCCCCGGATCCTGGTGCGCCCGGTGAAACGAGTCCGCGTGTTCAGCCGTGTCGCGCCTGGGGAGACGCGAACCCCTGCGCAGCGCAGTCGTGGCGGAGGGTGACGGCGTGAATCTGCTCGTGGTTGGCGACTGGTTCGTCGACGAGAACTGGATTGTGACCGAGGAGTCCCTTGCCACGAGTTCCCACGTTGGCCGGAGGCACTACCGGTCCCGCATCGAGGACCCGGACGCCCAGATACTGTCGTTGTGCGGTGCCGGCGGGGTGGCGAGCCTCCTGCACGGCCTTTCGCAGCGGATGAAGGAGGAGGGCAAGACAGGGTTCGGAGTGTTCGGCCTTGGCGCCTGGGATCAGGAGGACACCCGATTCGTCGCTTCGCTTCTCGACGCGGGAACCACGCTCGGGCAGACCCCGCAGACGCTTCACGCCTTGCGGGCCCCGACCGATCAGCCTCGGACAAACCGAGCGCATCAGACAGCTCATTGCTTGAGTTGCCTGCAAACGCCGTGCAAGCGCATGCGGTCCCTCGGAAAGCCTGGGTCCGGCACGTGGCGCGTGATTCGCGTGTACCAGCGGACCGGCAACAGAGCTCCGGAGCTGCTGAACCGATACGACTGGGAGATCCGCCGCGACAGGATGCCGGGCGAGGCCGAAATCGAGAGTGCCTTCAAGCCGACAGGCAGCGACGCCGTACAGCCGCTCTGGCGAGGCACGCCGTTCACGGCGATTGTGGTGGTCGACCACTGCAAGGGTCTCGTCTCCCCGGCGCTCGTCGCGAATCTCCGGAAGGCCTACCCGACGGCCAAGTGGTACGCGAGGTGCAAGGACCCGGGAGCGACGTGGCTCAGGCACCTGCCGGCCGGGCTCGCACTCGAGTTGCTCGTGCTCGGTCCCCGAGGACTTGAATCGTCGGGGGAATCGTGGTTCCTGGGCCGGCACATCTCAGAAGACGCGATTACCTTCCTCTCAAGCCAGCCGTCCCGCCGAACAGTGGCGCTCCACCACGACAACCATGTCGCGGCGCTCGAGAGAACGGGACTCGATCAAGGTGAGCTTCTCGTCTGCCTCGACCCTCCACCGCCACTCCGTACCCGGGTCGGACGGACCACGGTCCTCTTCTCAGCACTGCTCGCTGACCTGGCAGGACTTCGTCAGGACCAGAAGGACGACTTCAAGGCGTCCCTCGGACAATCACTGGCCAAGGCCCACCGATGGTGCAAAGAGATCGAACAGATCCTCGGCGAACGCATCGCGCGCGACCACCCCTCCTCCGGCGTCAAGCATGAGTGCGTGGATTTCCGCAGCCACTTCGGCCACGTGCTGTCCGTTCCCATTCGCGAAGCGGGACATGACACGTTCGCGCTGTCCAAGGTCAAGGAACAGAAAGTAGCGTGGGAACTGTCGCGGCAGGACATCGGGACGCTCCCCAGGAGCCGAGACCGGGGCCACGGCGAACCCACCAAGAAGCTCCAACTGTGGCGCGGCTGGTCGCCAGTGATTGGATTCATGGCTCTCTCGCCTGATCGTCGTCGCGATATCGCGAGGCTAGTCAAAGCGGCAACCGCCTTTGCGGACGAGGACAGGGAACCGACGCGCTCCCTCGCGACGATGCTCGTCGCCCCTCCCGGCCTCGGAAAGAGCTTCCTCGTCCAGCGTCTCGCAGACGCCATCCGCATCGGCGTGATCGAGTTCAACATCACTCACCTCACGTCGATCGGCGAGCTGATCGCGTGCTTCGACATGATCTCGTCACGGCAGAACCAGGAGCCGAGGCGCCGGCTCGTCGTGTTCTGGGACGAGATCAACGCGCAACTGGGCGGCGAGCACGTGTACTCGTACTTCCTGGGCCCCATGAGCGACGGCGTCTATCGTCGAGGCGGACTCACCTTTCGCCTCCAACCATGCATCTGGATCTTCGCAGGCACCCGCCTCCCGGAGGAAGCGGAGCAGACCAAAGGGAGCGACTTCCGGTCGCGCCTCAACGGCCCAGTGATCACCCTGAAAGCCGACGAGCCCCTAGAGCAACTGTACACGGCGGTGGCGCTCATTCGGCGCCAGTACCCGGACGTCAACCAGATCTCAGAGGGCTTGCTGCGCTTCCTCCTGCGATTCAAGCCCAAGTACGGGGTGCGGTCCCTCGACTTCCTCGCATCTCAACTGCGAAACGTCCACCACGGCACGGTTCGCGTCGGCAACCTCCCGGACCCTGACGATATGGAGAGCTGGGCGGAGGATCCCAGCGGGCTCACCGTACCAAAGGAGGATGGCAGCCTAGTCTTCATCTACGACGAACCGCCAGCGCAGGTCATCCCACCGACGAATCTCCTGGTGTAGCGGCAAACCAACCCGATCAGACCAGACGAAACGAATCCACCCCGCCGGCCCGCGCACAGCCCCGACCGTCAGCGACGGAACACACCCCGATGACTCCGCGGGTGTGGCAGGCCGTCGCCTGCCCCGGCGGCGTGCCGACCAAGGGTGCATGCAGCTCGAACGCCCGCAGTTCCCGGACACGACCGTAGAAAGCCCATCACTTCGGGGCAAGCCACGCCGACCTCAGCAGAGGACGAACCACCGAGCTGAGACGCGCAGGCAGCCTCGCAGTCATCGTCAGTACTCTTCGCTGAGCCCCAGAACAGACAGTGGTGATGCCGCGCCGAAGGGCGCGGCATACCACGGCGGTCCGAGAACAAGGCGCCGGTCCGTGAGGTGGTCCGAAGACGTAGAACCGCCACCTGGTTGGCCGGCTCATCATGGCTATCGCGCGCCGCCGCCATGCGACGCACACTCGCCCGACAGAGACGAGGCCTTGGAGCGGGATGCATCAGCCCCTAGCTCTTCGGGGATCGCGCCAGCCCCGCGCCGGCTCTTCTTCGTTGCGGGTTTCGGCAGTCTCAACCAGGATTACGGCGACGCCACCACCGGGACCGGGGAGTTCGTCCCCTGGCCAGTCGTCCGATGGCGGCGGGTCACCAGGCGCCGAGTAAAGGAGTCTGCTACCGGATGGCCCGAGCAAGTGGGTCACAGTCTGCTGCGCCTCTTGGTTAGTGGCCTGGGCGAAGCTGCAGCTGTCGAGTACGTGCAGCGGCGCCCCGGCGTAGCGTGGCGCCGAGGCTCGGCCGGACCGTTTCCTGGTGAGTGCTTTGCGCAGGCTCGTGGCGAGGAGGTCCCAGACGATCTCCGACCAGCCGTCCATCTCCAGGTGGGATCGGTCAAGGAAGGGCCTTCCTGAGCGGAGGAGCAGGAAAGCGAGGAGCTCCGAGGCCAGGTCGGCATGGTCATGCAGGTACTGGTCAGCCATGCACGACCCCACGGGATACGTGTTGGGCGCCCCAGCGAGGCCGCTGCGTGAGTCGCTGGGCGGACGATCGTCAATGAGCAGGTATTGTGCCCCGAGGTGCGGAAGTCCGGGACAGACGCGTCGCTGCTGGCCCGTGAGTGGCCCTGATCGGACGTACTCAAAGGTCGGCCATTCGGTGTAGAGTCTGAGCTGGTCCTCCTCCGACGAGGGGATCGCGTAAGGTTGCTGGGAGGTTCTCTTCGCCTGGTAGAGGAGGGCGTTCCTGGTGACGGCGCCGGCAGGCGTTGCGTGCACATGGACGATGAGCAGGTCGCCCAGCTCGCACGAACCGTTCGTCATCCCCGGGAAAGTGACGTGGGGTGTTTGGTGGCAGAAGACTGATGCCAGCGAGACGCGGATGCGGTGCTGGCGGAAAACCGCCCGGAGGGCGTCGTAGAGTACCGGGGCGGTCACGAGTACGAGCCCCGCGACGAAATCCGGCTCCTCTGGCGTCATGCCGAGGAGTGTGCATCGCTTCCACGTGTCGAGCATTCCGTGGACGACCGCGTGGTGCGCCATCGGTTGCAGCTGGTCCTTCTCCTGCCATACGATGTGTGAGAATGACACCTCGTCTCCTCTTCTCGTTGAGCTGCTTCGCGCACCCCCTGGGTCCACGCCAATCTCGCGACGTGTCCGACGGCTCCTGCCTGCCGGGCAAGGGGGGGCCGGCCCGGTTCGTCAGGCAGAATACATGAGTCACGTAGATGCGTTTCGGTTCTTCCTCATGTTCGCGACGTGGACGCAAGCGATCAGGACTCGGTCTGGGGCTGGCTGTGGTGACTCGGAATCGCGGTTTCGAACGCCGGACGCAGTCGACTCGCAGGGTGGCGGCTGCCAACTCCGCTGAATGGCACCTAGGACGGGGCCATGCCTCTAATCCGCGCGGGGTGAAGGCGCGTCCACGCCAGCCCCGCCCGCTCTCGGGCTACCGAGAGCCGTAGTAGAATCGGGGGCAGGAGAGCTCAGTCCAGCGATTGGCGGGGGGGCTTGGAGAGCGGCCGGCCATCCGGAGTTCCGTCTTGGGGGTGCCGAGGCTGAGCCTCGTCGCCGCGCCTCGTGCTCGTCGTTATCAGCTGCCTGCGGGACGGAGCGCTCGTGCGTGGATCGCGCCGTTCCGAACGAGTTGGCAGCGACCGAGCGGCGCCAGCGGTGGACCCATTGGCGGCCGTCGAGCACCGCTCTCCGGGGGGGGGACGTGCGGTACCGTCTGGTCGGCACGGTTGAAGGTCGCGCCGTCGAGTTCCCGCTCGACCGTGACGTGGCCGTGCTCGGTTCGGGACGCAAGTGTGACCTGCGACTCATGCACCCGACAGTGTCCCGGGCACATGCCGAGTTGAGGCCGACGGAGGACGGCATCGAGGTGCGCGACATGGGCTCGAAGAACGGGACGTTTGTCGAGGGCGCCAGGGTCACGCGTCGGCTGGTCGCGGATGGGGAGGTGGTCCGGTTCGGCCTCGTGAGTCTGCGGCTCGACGGCCTGGAGGACGAGGACGGAGAGGCGGGAGTCGTGCTTGAGCAACTCGAGAGCCCCGCCGAGCGGGCCGTGGGGCTCCTACCGGAGCAGACTACCAGCGGGGTAAACCCGTTCGTCGAGTTCTCGCGAGACACGCTGCCCATGACACTGTGCGTGCTGGCCAGCGGTGCCGGCCCAGGCCGAGTCGCCCAAACAGCGGGCAGCGGCTTAGCGACGGCGCTCAGCATGATCGTGAAGGAGCTGCGTATCAGCTGCGAGCACGCGGGCGAGCAAGGGATCCTGTACCAGGCAACGTTCCCTTCGCGTTCGCACCGAGAGCCAGTGGAAAGGACTCTGAGCCGCGGCGGGGTCGCTGTCTTTGCGAGCTTCTGGTCGGAGCAGCAGGCACGGACCTTCGAGCCGCTCCTCGACGCGGCCGCGTCGATCGTGGCGCTGGCCCAGGAGGGGCCGCGCGTCGTCGAGGCGCCGCCCCGGGAGCCGAGACCCGCCCTCCCAGCGCCAGCCACGGTCAACCCCCAAGTCCAAGCCATCTACGACGAGGCAGCCCAGGTCGCGCGCACCGATGTCGGCGCCCTCATCGCCGGCGAGTCGGGCACGGGCAAGGAGCTGCTCGCACGCTTCATCCACGATGTGTCGCGCCGCGCCGACGGCCCGTACGTCGCCCTCAACTGCGCTGCCCTGCCTCGAGATCTGCTCGAGGCTGAGTTGTTCGGGATCGAGCGCGGCGTCGCGACCGGGGTCGAGCGCCGCGCAGGCAAATTCGAGCTTGCCGACGGCGGCACCCTCTTCCTGGACGAGATCGGCGACATGCCGCTCGAGACGCAGTCCATCATCCTGCGAGTCCTTCAGGAGGGGGAAGTTACGCGGATCGGGGCGGCCCGCGCCTCCCGAGTCTCGGTGCGGGTTCTGGCAGCCACCAACCAGAACGTGGACGCCCTCCTCGCGGAAGGGCGGTTCCGGGAGGACCTGTTCTACCGCGTCGCGGCGTGGCGGGTCGAGCTGCCGCCGCTGCGCCAGCGCCGAGAAGACATCGCCAACCTCGCGGTGCACTTCCTCGCCGAGGAGGCGGCACGAAACGGCACCACCGTGCGAGGCATCTCCCGAGGAGCCGTTGAGCGGCTCCTGAGGTTCGACTGGCCCGGCAACATCCGGCAGCTAAGAAACGAGATGACCCGCGCCGCGACGTTCGTTCCCGATGGCGGCCTGCTCGACACGTCGCGATTAAGCCCGGACGTCCTAGCTGGCCCGCGCGAAGCGCGTGATACCCGACTAGCCGATCGACTGCGCATCTATGAGCGGAGGGAGATCACCCGCGTGCTCCTCCAGGTTCGGGGCGACACCGCCGCAGCGGCGCGGATACTCGGCCTGCCGCGATCGACCCTCTATCGTCGCATCCGAGTCCTTGACATCCACCTGTAACGAGCCGGGCCCCCCCTCGTTGTCAGCTCCGAGCTCCTTGGGCAAGGGTTCGTTCCCGGTCGCCGAACCCGACGTGGGCCTCTTGGGCCGGACATGGCGGGCGCGCATCCGCGCCCGGCACGCGGCTGTTGTCGTCTCACTCATGAGAATCCGCGCTCATCGGTGAGACCGGCTGCCCGCACACCGCGCCGCCCAGGTGTGGACCCGGTTCGCGATCTAAACCCATCCCTGACAATCACTCGGGGAGCTCGACCACCGGCAGTCTCTCAGCTGGCATGAACCGTGCTCTTGAACTGGAGGCGCGGCAGGCTCGAGCTACCGAGTTGGTTGCGAAGGGGTGGAGAGCGGACGGACCAGACACGAAGACAGCATTGGGGGAGTCGAAGCACGATTCCATGGCAAACCGAGTCGAGAACTGCATCGGAGGAGGAAGACCATGAAGATGCGCGTTGTGAGGGTCCCTTGCGTAGTCGTAGTGTGTCTCTTGGCCTCGGCGGCCCTGGTGAGCGCCGCTGAGGCAGCGTGCCCCACAGTCGTCGAAGTCTGCGCGGTACCCAACAACCCCACGGCCAGTGGGGATGCCTTGTTGGCAGCGGTCTCTGGTATCACGGGGGCGTCGTGGGGCAACCGCTACCTGGTGAAGATCGGGCCGGGCGTCTTCAACGTCGGCACGACGACCCTCCAGATGGTGGAGTGGGTGGACATCGAAGGATCCGGCCGCGAGCAGACCGTCATTCAGGGTCTGGGGAGCATCCACGGTCG
>Ga0316620_10000980_pt1 | contig 11937 bp, 11 predicted proteins | sample OWC_Aug_M1_C1_D5_FD_207651 | JGI IMG/M metagenome (GOLD analysis project Ga0316620, IMG submission 207651) | Wetland soil microbial communities from Old Woman Creek delta, Ohio, United States - OWC_Aug_M1_C1_D5_B | ecosystem: Environmental > Terrestrial > Soil > Wetlands | place: USA: Ohio... | reverse complement strand
CGCAGACGTAGCTGCCGGCCGGGAAGGTGAAGTTGGTCGGATCGTAGAAGGCGTTCTCGTTCAGGCCGGGCTCGAGCTTGTCCAGGGGATAGTTGTGCGGCACGTACGCTGCGAACGCGACCTCGCCGATGGTCTTCTGCTTGTCCGTGCCGGCGACCTTGAACACGCCCCGGTCGAACTCGATGTCGGTTTCGGCGGCTTCCATGAGGTGCGCGGCGATCTTCTTGCCCTTGGCGACGATCTTGTCGAGCGCCTTCACGATCGCAGTGCCGCCGACCGCGATCGAGCGCGAGCCGTAGGTACCCATGCCGAACAGGACCTTCGAGGTGTCGCCGTGCACGATGTCGACGCTCTCGATCGGCAGGCCGAGCTTGTCGGCGACGACCTGGGCGAAGGTGGTCTCGTGGCCCTGGCCGTGCGAGTGCGAGCCGGTGAACACCGTCACGCTGCCGGTCGGGTGCATGCGTATTTCGCCCGCTTCGAACAGCCCGGCGCGCGCGCCGAGCGCACCGGCGATGTTGGACGGCGCGATGCCGCAGGCCTCGATGTAGCAGGTGTAGCCCAAGCCCCTCAGCTTGCCGCGCTTGGCGGCTTCCTCCTTCCTCTTCGGGAAGCCGGCGACGTCAGCCATTTTCATCGCTGCGTCGAGGGTCGCGTCGTAGTTGCCGGTGTCGTACATCAGCGCCACCGGCGTCTGGTAGGGGAAGGTCCTGATGAAGTTGCGCCGGCGGATTTCGGCCGGGTCGAGCTTCATGTCGCGCGCCGCGGTCTCGACCAGGCGCTCGACCACGTAGGTGGCCTCGGGTCGCCCGGCGCCCCGGTAGGCATCCACCGGGGCGGTGTTGGTGAACACCGCGGTGACCTCACAGTAGATCGCGGGCGTGGTGTATTGCCCGGCGAGCAGCGTCGCGTACAGGATCGTCGGGATGCACGTGGAGAAGGTCGACAGGTAGGCGCCGAGGTTCGCCGTGGTGTGCACACGCATGGCGAGGAACTTGCCGTCCTTGTCCATCGCCATCTCGGCCACCGTGTGATGGTCGCGCCCATGCGCGTCCGAGACGAACGACTCGCTTCGTTCGGCGGTCCACTTGACCGGGCGGCCAAGCTGCCGCGAGGCCCAGGTGACCGCCACGTCTTCGGCGTAGAGGTAGATCTTGGACCCGAAGCCGCCGCCGACGTCGGGCGCCACGACGCGCACCTTGTGCTCGGGCAGCCCGAGCACGAACGCGGTCATCAGCAGCCGCTCGACGTGCGGGTTCTGGCTCGCGACGTACAGCGTGTAGCTGTCGTTGGCGCGCGAGTAGGTCGCGTTCGCCGCGCGCGGCTCGATGGCGTTCGGGATCAGCCGGTTGTTGATGAAATCAAGCTTCGTGACGTGCGCGGCCTTGGCGAAGGCTGCGTCCACCGCGGCCTTGTCGCCCAGCGCCCAGGTGTAGCACTTGTTGTCCGGCGCGATGTCGTGCAGCACGGGCGCGCCTTTCTGCGTTGCCTTGGACGCATCCACCACCGCGGGCAGCGGCTCGTAATCGACCTGCACGAGGTCCGCGGCGTCGCGCGCCGCGCTCAGGCTTTCTGCGATCACCACTGCGACGTGGTCGCCGACGTAGCGCACCTTGCCCTGGGCGAGCGGCGGGTGCGGGGGTTCCTTCATCGGCTGGCCGTCGGTGCCGGTGATCAGCCAGCCGCAGGGCAGCCCGCCGACCTTCGCCGCGGCGAGGTCCTCGCCGGTGTAAACGGCGAGCACGCCCGGTGCCTTGAGCGCCTTGTCTTTCTTGATCGACTTGATCTTCGCGTGCGCGTGCGGCGAGCGCACGAACACCGCGTAAGTCTGGCCCGGCAGCGCCACGTCGTCCGTGTACTGGCCCGCCCCGGTGAGGAAGCGGTAGTCTTCTTTGCGCTCTACGCGAGCGCCGATCAGGGGTGTGGCCATGGCATGCCCTCCTTCACTTGGACGCGGCCATGGTCTTGGAACCGGCCATGATCGCCTTGACGATGTTGTGGTAGCCGGTGCAGCGGCACAGATTGCCCTCGAGACCTTCGCGCACCTCCTGCTCGCTCGCGCCGGGATGCTTGCCGGCGAAGTCGATCGCGTTCATCACCATGCCCGGCGTGCAGAAGCCGCATTGCAGGCCGTGGTGCTCCTTGAATGCGGCCTGCATCGGATGCAACGTGCCGTCGGCCTTGGCCACGCCTTCGATGGTTACGATCTCGGCGCCCTCGGCCTGCATCGCCAGCATCGAGCACGACTTCACCGCCTTGCCGTTCATGTGAACCGTGCAGGCGCCGCACTGGGCGGTGTCGCAACCCACGTGCGTGCCGGTGAGTCTGAGGTGTTCGCGGATGAACGTCACCAGCAGGGTGCGCGCCTCGACCTCGGCCGAGACGGGCTTGCCGTTGACCTTCATGGAAATCTTCACTGCCATATTGCCTCCTTCGGGACGGTTCTTGTGGCTGGATGTGCCGCGCCGGCGCCCGTTTGAATGAAGTAGAACCCTGGCTACGGGCTTGGTGATCGCGTGATTTGCGCGCCTATCGTAGCGAAGCCCATAAGCGTGGGCAATGTTGCACCGCAGAAAAGAAATCGCGGGGATCCGGCCGCAAGGCTGCTGCAAGACTGGCTTAAGCAAGGGGTAAGGGGCCGAAGCTAGCCTTGCGCAATCCGCCTACCGCGGCCTACCGCAAACTAACGAGGAGCCGAAAATGAGTCATGCGCAGGTCAATCATGCCCCGGAAGCTTCTGGCGTGCCGCCCTCTGCCCAAGGTCCCGCGCCAGTGCGCCTGCTGCTCGTGGAGGATGACGCGTCGCTCGCCGCAGGATTGTCGCGCGCGCTCGTCAACCAGGGCTACGAGGTGGCCGCCACGGGCAACGGTGAGGAGGCGCTCGGCCGCATTTCCGCCGAGCGTTTCGACCTGATGGTGCTGGACATTGGCCTGCCGGGAATCGACGGCTTCGAGGTCCTGAAGCGCATGCGCGCGGCCGGGCACGCACAACCGGTGCTGATCCTCACGGCGCGCGACGCGGTCGATGACCGGGTACGCGGACTGGACCTCGGCGCCGACGACTATATGCCCAAGCCGTTCGCCTTGCCCGAGCTGGCGGCGCGCGTTCGTGCACTAGGACGGCGCGGCCGTGGACAGACCGGGCCGCGCATCGTGCACGGGCCGCTGACGCTCGACACCAACGCGAGGCGGGCGTGGCTAAGCGGGCAGCCCCTGGAAATGGCGGCCCGCGAATGGTCGGTGCTGATGGTGCTGCTCGAGCGCATCGAGCGCACGGTATCGAAGGAAGCGATTATCGAGGCGGTCGCCGGGGTGAGCGACGACTTGTCGCTGAACGCGATCGAGGTCTACGTTTCGCGCCTGCGGGCCAAGCTCGAACCGGGCGGCATCCGCATCCGCACGGTGCGCGGCTTCGGCTACATGTTGCTGGAGTATCCCAGCCGCAAGGCCGCCTGAAGCGTCTGGGGCGGATGCGTGCGGGGCGGGCGGGCGCTATGATGCTGCGCCCCGTTCCATGCCTGCCCCATGCGCATCCTGATCGTCGAGGATGATCCCGTTCTCGTCAGTGGCCTGACCCGCATCCTTGAGTCGGAGGGCTACGCGGTCGACGCCGTGAGGAGCGGTGAGCAGGCGGTTCTCGCGGCGAAGCAGGAGCGCTTCGACCTCGTCATCCTCGACGTGGGCTTGCCTGGCATCGACGGTTTCGAGGCGCTGCGCCGTCTTCGCGCCGCGCCCCACCGCGTCCCGGTATTGCTGCTCACGGCGCGCGACGCCATCGACGACCGGGTGCGCGGGCTAGACATCGGTGGCGACGACTACGTTGCCAAGCCGTTCGCGATGCCCGAGCTTGCAGCGCGCGTCCGTGCCCTGATTCGCCGCAGCCAGTCGCAGGCTGGACCGAAGGTCGTGCACGGGCCGCTGGTCCTCGATACCGTGGCGCGCCGCGCCTACCTTCGGGGTGCGCCGCTCGACCTGGCCGCGCGCGAATGGGCAGTCCTCGAGGTATTGCTCGCCAACGTCGAGCGCGTTGTCTCGAAGGAATCGATCATCCAGGCGGTCGCGAGCTGGGGCGAGGAGCTCTCGCCCAACGCGATTGAGGTCTACGTTTCGCGCCTGCGCGCCAAGCTCGAGCCCGCCGGGATCCGGGTCCGGACCGTCCGCGGGTTCGGCTACATGCTCGCGGAATTCGTGGAGCCTTGACGTGAGTGCGGGCCGAAGTCTCAGAGTTCAACTGCTGCGGCGCCTGTTGCCGCCGATCTCTGCGCTGCTGGCCGTAGGCGCAGTGATCGCTTACTACCCGGTAATTGGCCCTGCCAGGGCGGCTTATGACCAAGCGCTGATCGACATCGGTCTGGCACTCGGTGAGCGCATCCGGCTGGAAAATGGCGTCTACGCGCTGGACTTGCCAGTCGCGGCCGAGCGGGTACTGCGCACCGATCGCCACGACCAGATCTACTTCCGCGTGCTGGCGCCGGACGGCACGCCCGTAGGGGGCGATCCGGGTCTGGCGCCACCGCCTCCGAAAGCCGTGCCCAAGGAAGGCGTCATCGCCTATGACGACCGCTACGCGGACCAGCCGGTGCGGGTGGTTGGCGTGCTCGTGCCCTGCGAGGGAAAGGTATGCACCGTGCAGGTCGCCGAGACCACCGTCAAGCGCAGGCACCTCGTGCGCGACATCGTGCTCTCCAGCCTGGTGCCGACGTTGCTGATCGCGATCGCCACCCTGGTGATCGTGTGGTTCGGCGTAAAGCGCGGGCTGACGCCGCTCGCCCGGCTCTCGGAGGAGATCAAGGAACGCTCGCCGCGCGACCTGCGGCCGATCGAAGTCGAACACGCACCCGAGGAGGCGAAACCGCTCGTTGGTGCGCTGAACGACCTCTTCGGGCGGGTGGCGGAGGCGAACAACAACCAGCAGCGGTTCCTGGCCAACGCGGCGCACCAGTTGCGCACGCCGCTTGCCGGACTGCAAGCGCATACTGAGCTCGCCCTCGCACAGCCGGTACCCGAGGGTTGCCGCACCGAGCTCGAGCAGGTGCATCTGGCGACCATAAGGACCGCGCGGCTCGCGAATCAGCTGCTCGCGCTGGCGCGCGCGGAGCCCGGAGGGAATCCCGAAGCAGGAATGCAGACGCTCGATATCAGGCGCATTGTCGAGGGTGTCGCCGACGAGTGGGTTCACCGCGCCCTGGCGCGGGACATCGATCTGGGCTTCGATCTCGGCGAGGCGCGCGCGCGGGGCAACGAGTTTCTGTTGCGCGAGGCGCTCGCGAACCTGGTGCACAATGCGCTCGAGTACACCCCGTCCGGAGGCCACGTCACGGTGCGCACGGGGACGCGCGCGGTCGAGGCCGGTCCGCAGGCCATCCTCGAGGTCGAGGATGACGGGCCAGGCATCCCACCCGAAGAGCGCGCGCACGTGCTGCAGCGGTTCTACCGCGTTCCGGGAACCCTCGGCACGGGGAGCGGGCTGGGGCTGGCGATCGTAGGCGAGATCGCCGCATCGCATGGCGCTAACCTGGAGATCGGCGAGCCGGCGACCACGGGAAAGGGCTGCAGAGTGACCTTGATTTTTCCGGTCCTGCCCGCATAAGGGAATAAAATAGCGCCATAGCCCCGGACTGGAGGCATGCATGGACAGCGTAGACATCGAGGTGTTGCGAAGCGCCGAAGCCTGGCGCAAGGCGGGCCACGGGGTGACTCTCGGGACCATCGTGAAGACCTGGGGCTCCGCGCCGCGCCCGGTGGGTGCCCTGGTTGCCGTGCGGGGCGACGGCCAGATATCCGGCTCGGTCTCCGGGGGCTGCGTCGAGGACGATCTGGTGGAGAAGGTGAGAGCCAAGGCGGTCGCCGCGACGCGGCCGCAGGAGCTGACCTACGGGGTGACGAACGAGGAAGCGACCCGCTGGGGCTTGCCTTGCGGCGGGACGCTGCAGCTCGTGCTGGAGCCCGTGGGTGACGCCAGCGCGATCGGCCAACTGCTCGACACGATCGGCAAGCAGCAGCTGGTGCGCCGGCGCCTGGAGATGGATTCCGGCCGCGTCACGCTCGAGCCGGGCGGCTGGCAGGACGTGCTGGAGTACGACGGCAAGGCGCTTACGACCGTGCATGGCCCGCGCTGGCGCCTTGTACTGATCGGCGCAGGGCAGCTGACGCGCTATCTCGCAGAGATGGCGCGGATGCTCGATTACCACGTGACCGTGGTCGATCCGCGCGAGGAATACGCAGACGGCTGGAACCTGCCCGGCGTGGCCCTCGATCGCGGCATGCCGGATGACGTCATCGCGGGTCTAAATCTCGACGGCCACAGTGCCGTAGTGGCGCTGACGCACGATCCGAAGCTCGACGACATGGCATTGCTCGAGGCGCTCAAGTCGGCGGCGTTCTACGTCGGCGCCATCGGCTCGAAGAAGAACAACGACGCGCGCCGCAGACGGCTGCGCGAGTTCGACCTTTCCGACTCAGAGATCGCACGATTGCGCGGCCCGGTTGGACTCTACATCGGCTCCAAGACGCCGCCCGAGATCGCGGTGGCCATCCTCGCCGAGATGACGGCGGTGCGCCACGGTGTCACCGCACCGGATTGGGCCGAGAAGGAAGGGAGCCGCTTCGCGCCGTCGGCCTGCGAGGTCGCGCCGCAGAAAGCTTGAGCCAGGACGTCGTCGGCCTGCTGCTGGCGGCCGGGTCTGCTTCGCGCTTCGGGTCGGACAAGCTGCAACATCGCCTGCCGCACGGGGTCCCGATGGCGGTGCAGGCGGCCCGCCACCTGCTGAGCCAGGTTTCGCGCGTGGTCGCCGTGGTGCGGCCGGGCGCCGAGGAACGCGCGCGCAGCCTCGCGGCGGAAGGTTGCGACGTGGTCGTGTGCGCGAACGCGGACGAGGGCATGGGCGCCAGCCTGGCCTGTGCGGTCCGCGCCGCAGGGGAGGCGCGCGGCTACATCGTCGCATTGGCCGACATGCCTTTCGTGCGCCCCAGTTCGATCGCCGCCGTTCGAGAAGCTCTCGAAGCGGGCGCGCTGCTCGTGGCGCCGTATTTTCGCCGCAGGCGCGGCCATCCCGTCGGTATCGCAGGTCGCTTTCGCGCCGAGCTGGAGGCGCTTTCGGGCGACGAGGGCGCGCGCCGAATCCTCGTGCAGCACGAGAACTTGCTGATGAAGATCCCGTGTGGCGACCCCGGGGTCATCCGCGACATCGATGCGCCGGGAGACCTCATGCCGCCGCTGGCCGTGTAGCCGAATCCGGCTCGCGGAGGGTGGACTAGAATCGCGCCTTTGCCAGAAGCGGGATGGCGGCGTGGAGAAGGCCGAGCGCGCGATACTTTTTGCCGACGTTACCGATAGCACGAGAATCTACGAATCGCTCGGCGACGCCCAGGCCCTGGCGGTGATCGACCCGCTGCTGCGGCGTCTGGGTGAAGTCGTGGCGCGCCACGCGGGTTCTGTGGTCAAGAGCCTGGGCGATGGCATCGTCTGCGTGTTCGCCGATGCCAGCGCCACAGCGCGGGTAGCCTGCGACATGCAGGAGGCGGTGGCGGCGCATGATCCGCACAGCCCGTACCGGCTGACCATCAAGATCGCGTTTACCTACGGACCGGTGGTTCTCGCGGATGGCGACGTGTTCGGCGACACGGTAAATGTCTGCGCGCGGCTCGCGTCCCTCGCCAATTCGGAGCAGGTGCTGACCAACGAGTCGACCTGCGGGGCTCTCGAGCCCGCGTTGCGGGAGCGCTGCCGGAGGCTGTTTCCGATCCGGGTCAAGGGCAGGATGGAGGAGGTCACCGCCTACGAGGTGCTTTGGCGCACGGATCCCGATCTCACCCTGGCGAACGTCCTGCGGCCGCGCCAGGGCGAGCGCGTCCTGAAGCTGACGTACGGGGGCGACGCGACGGCGGTCCTGCATGGCCCGGCGGCGCTCAGGCTGGGGCGCGACAAGGCGAACGACCTGGTGGTGAAGAGCAACTACGCCTCGCGCTTTCACGCCCGCATCGTGGCGCGCGGCGGGCATTTCCTGCTCGCAGACCAGTCCTCCAACGGGACCTTCCTGTTGCCCGACGGCGGAGCTGCGGAGATCATGCTGCGCCGGGAGGAGGCGGTGCTCGGGGAGCGCGGCTGGATCGGGCTCGGGCACAGCGCGAACGAGCACGGGGAGCACACGCTGCGCTTTCGCGTGGAACGCGAGGGCGACTAGGTCGGAACTGGACGCACGGTAGAATCGGGCGTTTTCGCTACCGCTTGCTTTTCATATGTTCGCCGCCAACCTGCTCGCGCAATCCGACCCCGAAGTGTGGAACGCGGTGCGACTCGAGCACCGCCGCCAGGAAGACCACATCGAGCTGATCGCTTCCGAGAACTACGTCAGTCCGGCGGTGCTGGTGGCGCAGGGATCCCAGCTCACCAACAAGTATGCCGAGGGTTACCCGGGAAAGCGCTACTACGGCGGCTGCGAATACGTCGACATGGCCGAGTCGATCGCCATCGAGCGCGCGCGGCGCCTGTTCGGCACAGACTGGGCGAATGTACAGCCACATTCCGGGTCGCAGGCAAACCAGGCGGTGTATGCGTCGGCGCTCAAGCCCGGGGACACCATCCTCGGCATGTCGCTCGCGCACGGCGGACACCTGACCCACGGCTCGCCCGTCAACCTGTCGGGCAAGCTCTACAAGGCGCTGTCCTATGGCTTGGACGATAACGAGGAGATCGACTACGAGCAGGCCGAGGCTCTGGCGATGGAACATCGCCCCAAGATGATCGTGACCGGCGCCTCCGCCTATGCGCTGGCGATCGACTGGAAGCGGTTCCGCGCCATCGCCGACAAGGCGGGCTCGCTGCTCATGGCGGACATGGCGCACTACGCGGGGCTGGTCGCCACCGGCCTCTATCCCTCTCCGGTCGGAGTGGCGGACTACGTCACAACCACCACGCACAAGACGCTGCGAGGGCCGCGCGGCGGCATGATCCTGGGCAAGCCCGAGCACGAGCGCGCGATCAATTCGGCGATCTTTCCTGGGATCCAGGGCGGCCCGCTGATGCATGTCATCGCCGCCAAGGCGGTCGCGCTGGGCGAGGCGCTGCGGCCCGAATTCCGCGAATATCAGCAGCACGTGCTCGATAACGCGCGAACGATGGTGCGCGTGCTGACCGAGCGTGGCGTGCGCATCGTCTCGGGTCGGACCGATTGCCACATGTTCCTCGTCGACCTGCGCAAGAAGCGCATCACCGGCAAGGACGCAGAAGCCGCACTGGGGCGCGCGCACATCACGGTCAACAAGAACGCGATTCCGAACGATCCGGAAAAGCCCACCGTGACCTCGGGCATCCGTATCGGAACTGCGGCCATGACCACGCGCGGCTTTCGCAGCGGCGAGGCGGAGATCCTGGCGAACCTCATCGCCGACGTCCTCGACAATCCCTCCGATGACGCGCAGATCAGGCACGTCGCGGGCGAGGCCAAGGCGCTTTGCGCCAGCTTTCCGGTGTACGGGTAGACGCCGCGCATGCGCTGCCCGTTCTGCAACCACGACGACACGCAGGTCGTGGACACGCGCTCCAACCCGGAGGCGAACGTCATCCGACGCCGGCGTCGCTGCCCGAAGTGCGACAAGCGATTCACGACCTACGAGCGCGTCGAGCTGCGAATGCCGCGGCTCGTCAAGAAAGACGGCAGTCGCACCGATTTCGATCGCGACAAGCTGCTCGGCAGCATGATGCTTGCGCTGAGGAAGCGTCCGGTCGCGACGGAGGCCGTGGACGCGGCGCTCGACCGCATCGAGGAGAAGCTGCGTTCGCTGGGCGAGCGCGAGATCCCGACCAGCCGGGTGGGCGATCTGGTGATGCGCGAGCTCGCGAAGCTCGACAAGATCGCCTACATCCGCTTCGCTTCGGTCTACCGCAGCTTCGAGACGCCGGAAGACTTCCGCGAGGTGGTGCAGGAGTTCAACAAGCCGCGCCGCAGGAAGTGACTCCCTTTTCCGCGTTCGACCACGCCATGATGCGCCGCGCGCTGGCGCTGGCCGAGCGCGGGCTGTACACCGCCACGCCCAACCCGCGGGTCGGCTGCGTCGTCACGCGGGAGCAGAGAATCGTCGGCGAGGGCTGGCACGAGAAAGCCGGCGCGCCGCACGCGGAGGCGATCGCGCTCTCCGCAGCGGGTGTCGCTGCCCGGGGCGCCACGGCTTACATTACCCTCGAGCCATGCAACCACCATGGCCGCACGCCGCCGTGCGCGGAGGCGCTGGTTGCAGCCGGGGTCGAGCGGGTCGTGGCGGCGATGCGCGACCCGAACCCGCGGGCAGCGCGCGGCGCGGAGCGCCTGATCGCTGCCGGCATCCGGTTCGAGCACGGTCTGTTGGCGGAGGAGGCCCGCGAGCTCAATATCGGCTTCGTTTCGCGCATGACGCGCGGCCGGCCCTGGGTCCGCATGAAGATCGCCGCGACGCTCGACGGGCGCACGGCCCTCGCCAATGGAGAGTCGCAGTGGATCACGGGATCCGAGGCGCGCAAGGATGGCCATCGCTGGCGCGCGCGCGCCTGCGCGCTACTTACCGGCGTCGGCACGGTACGGGCGGACAACCCGCGCCTCACCGTGCGCGAGGTGGAGACCCCGCGCCAGCCGCTGCGGGTACTGGTCGACAGCCGGCTCGAGACGCCGCCGGGCGCGCGTATCCTGGAAGGCGGCAATACCCTGATCTTCGTCGGCGAGACCTCGAACAAGCCGCCCGAGGGAATCGAGGCGATTGCGCTCCCGAACCAGCACGGCAAAGTCGACCTTCCGGCGATGCTTGGCGAGCTCGCGCGCCGCGGCGTCAACGAGCTGCACGTCGAGGGCGGCTTCAAGCTGAACGGCTCGTTGATGCGCGAGCGCTGCGTGGACGAGCTGCTGATCTATCTCGCGCCGAGCCTGCTCGGCGGCACGGCGCAGGGCATGGTCGATCTCGCCCCCATGGGCTCGCTCGAGGAGCGCGTGCGGGTGAGCATCCGCTCGATAGAGCGCATCGGTGAAGACCTGAGAATCCTGGCGAGGCTCTGATGTTCACCGGAATCGTGCAGGCGGTGGGGACGATCGAGACTGTGGCGCCGCTGGAACGCGGTGTACGCCTCACGGTGGCGGCCGACGGGCTCGACGTGTCCGACGTGGGGCTCGGCGATTCGATCTGCGTGCAGGGCGCCTGCCTCACCGTCGTGGCGATCGCCGCAAAGCGGCTGTCGTTCGACGTGTCGCGCGAGACGCTGGAGTGCACCGTCGGGCTCGAGCGGCCGGGCAACGTCAACCTGGAGAAGGCACTGCGAATGGGCGACAAGCTCGGCGGGCACCTGGTGACCGGGCACGTCGACGGCATCGGCGATGTGCTTGCGGTCGAGCGGGCCGGCGAGTCGATGCTGCTGCGGCTGCGCGCGCCGCAGGGGCTGGCGCGCTACGTCGCGCGCAAGGGCTCGATCTGCGTCGACGGCGTCTCACTCACCGTGAACCGCGTCGAGGGCGATGCGTTCGACATCAACCTGATCCCGCATACGCTCGAAGCGACCACGCTCGCGCGCCTGGCGCGCGGCGCTCGTGTGAACCTCGAGATCGACCTGATTGCGCGTTACGTCGAGCGGATGCTCGGCGAGTCCGCGGACCTCCAGCGGTCCTAGACCTAGCTTCTCCGGAAGACCGGGCAACCGGCACAACTGTCGGAAATTCTTACAGCGGCCTGCCAGTGACGCGCTTGCAATAGGCTGACAGTTTTGCGCGTCAATCACTTAGATGACATAGCGCGATTCTTGCAGGCATGGCCGCAGTTGTTAAAAACGCCAGGGAGAATCAAAAAAGAAAAGTGGGCTCGGCAGCGTTCGGTCGTGGCGAAGCCTGACCCTTGAGGTCAAAGCCGCCGGTTCGGCGTTGCAATAGCCCGCGTCGTATTGAATCGCCGCAAGCGCACCCGCTACTTGTGCGCATTCAGATA
>Ga0316620_10000979_pt1 | contig 11938 bp, 11 predicted proteins | sample OWC_Aug_M1_C1_D5_FD_207651 | JGI IMG/M metagenome (GOLD analysis project Ga0316620, IMG submission 207651) | Wetland soil microbial communities from Old Woman Creek delta, Ohio, United States - OWC_Aug_M1_C1_D5_B | ecosystem: Environmental > Terrestrial > Soil > Wetlands | place: USA: Ohio... | reverse complement strand
CGGCGTAGGGCAAGCGAAGCGCGCAGCGAGCCGTAGGCGAGCGGAGGGCGCGGCCCGGCGGCGCAGCCGCCGGTGCGCCTCAGGCCAGGCGAAGTGCGCCTAGGATGCCGCCCCGGGAGGGGCGGGGCTCCGCGCGCCGCAGTCGCGGCAGCGCAGGCCGCGCCGCTGCCCCAGCAGGAGCGGAAGGCCGAGCAGGAGCGCGGCGAGGAGGGCGGAGCGCCGGTCCAGGGCCGCAGGCGCCACCCGGAGCGAGCCGCAGGCGGAGCAGCGTGGGGCGTCGAGATCCGCCGTCACGAAGCGCGCGGAGTCGGAGGGCGGGGCCGCCACCTCGGCCAGGGCCCGGCGCGCGAGGGAGGCCTCTGCCGCCGGCACCTGGAGCTTCACGCCGCCGAGCGCGAGCGAGGCCAGGCCGTGCAGCGCGACCAGGTGCTCGTCCACCAGCACCGGCGCCAGCCCCTCCGCCTCGAGGCGGCCTCGCGCCAGGTGGGCCTCGATCGGGCTCGGGTAGCTCGCCACCGTCACCAGGCGCGGAGCGCTCGCTCTGGCGGCGCGCCGCCCCTCGTCGTCGTGGCCGGGCATGGGGGCGAGCCTAGCAGCCCGGGCCCGGGGCCTCCCGCCGCGGCCTCGAAAACCTCAATCCGGAGTGGACGATCCGGGTCTGGGCGTCTAGCTTGTGCCGCCGCCTGGGGGACCCGGAGCTGCGGCTCCGGCCCGCCCGCGGCGCCTCGGAACCCTGGCCCCACGACGCTCCGGACTCGCCCGGAAGCCGAAGCCTCGGTCCCCCGGGCGCGAGCGACCTTGATCCTGCCTCGAGCGACTCGCTCCGAGCGATCCTGGAGATCGAAATGACCACCACGCTGGTTCTCGTGTTCGCGGCGGCCGCCCTCGCCCTGGTCGCGGGCTTCGTGCTCTTCCGCCGGGTGATGGCCGCGCCGGTCACCTCGCCGCGCGCCATCGAGATCTCGAACGCCATCCGCACCGGGGCCGAGGCGTTCCTGAGCCGGCAGTACCGCACCGTGGCGCTGGTCGGCGTGCCGATCGCGATCGCGCTGGCCCTCGGCCTCGGCGCCTGGACCGCGGGGGGCTTCGTGCTGGGCGCGGTGGCGAGCGCGGCCGCCGGCATCATCGGCATGGCCGTCTCCGTGCGCGCGAACGTGCGGGTGGCGGAGGCGGCAAAGGACGGCTTCCAGCACGCCTTCGGCCTGGCCTTCCAGGGGGGTGCGGTGACGGGGCTCATGGTGGTGGGCCTCGGGCTCCTCGCCCTGGCCGGCCTCGCCACGGCCATGCGCGCGGCCGGCGTCTCCACGCCCGACGCGCTGGTGGGCCTCGCCTTCGGCGGCTCGCTGATCTCCGTCTTCGCCCGCCTCGGCGGCGGGATCTTCACCAAGGGCGCCGACGTGGGCGCCGATCTGGTCGGGAAGGTCGAGGCCAACATCCCCGAGGACGATCCGCGCAATCCCGCCGTGATCGCCGACAACGTGGGCGACAACGTCGGCGACTGCGCCGGCATGGCGGCGGACCTCTTCGAGACCTACGGCGTGACGGCGGCGGCGGCGATGCTGCTGGCCCACATCCTCTTCCCCGGGAACCAGGCCATGTTCCTCTACCCGCTGGCGGTGGGGGCGGTCGGCATCGTGGGCACCGTGATCGCGATCCCCTTCGTGCGCGTGGGAGCGCCGCAGGGCGGGAAGACTCCGAACGTGATGGCGTCGATGTACGCCGGCCTCGCGATCGCCACCGTGATCTCGGTGGCGCTTCTCGCCTTCGTGACGGGCCCGATGCTGGGCACCCTCCCGGCGCCCCTCACCGGCCCCGCCGTCACCGCCTCCGCGCTGGTGATCTGCGCCGCCGTCGGAGGGCTCGTGACCGGGGCCATGATGTGGATCACGGACCTCTACACCGGGAGCAACGCGCGCCCGGTGGTGAAGATCGCGAACGCCTCGGTGAGCGGGCACGCCACCAACATCATCAGTGGCCTCGCGGTGGGGATGCAGTCCACCGTGCTCCCCGTGCTCGTGATCGTGGCCGCCATGGTGGGCTGCCACTGGCTGGCCGGCCTCTACGGCGTCGCGATCGCCGCCATGAGCATGCTCTCCCTGGCCGGCATGGTGGTGGCGATCGACGCCTACGGCCCGATCACCGACAACGCCGGCGGCATCGCCGAGATGGCGGAGATGGGCCGCGAGGTGCGCGCGGTGACCGATCCGCTGGACGCGGTCGGCAACACCACCAAGGCGGTCACCAAGGGCTATGCCATCGCGTCGGCGGGCCTGGCCGCGGTGGTGCTCTTCACCGCCTTCATCGAGGATCTCGGCCGCCTCGGCGGCGAGAACGTGAGGCACGTGCAGTTCCTGCTGAACGAGCCGCGCGTCCTCGCCGGCCTCTTCCTGGGCGGCGTCGTCCCCTTCGTCTTCGCCTCGCTCGCGATGGAGGCGGTGGGGAAGGCCGGCGCCGCCGTGGTGGAGGAGGTGCGGCGCCAGTTCCGCGAGATCCCCGGGCTGATGGAGGGTAAGGCCGCTCCCGACTACCGCACCTGCGTGGACCTCGTGACGGCCGGCGCGCTCCGGCAGATGGTCCTGCCGGCCCTGATCCCCGCGGCGATCCCGATCGTGGTGGGGCTGCTGCTCGGGGCGCAGGCGCTGGGCGGGCTCCTGATCGGCTCGATCGTGTCCGGGATCTGCGTCGCCATCTCGATGACGACGGGCGGCGCCGCCTGGGACAACGCCAAGAAGTACATCGAGAGCGGCGCCCTCGGCGGCAAGGGCTCCGACGCCCACAAGGCGGCGGTGACGGGCGACACGGTGGGCGATCCCTACAAGGACACGGCCGGCCCGGCCATCAATCCGATGCTGAAGCTGCTGAACATCGTGGCGCTCCTCATCATCCCCTTCCTCACCTTCTAGGCGGCCGAGCGAGGCGTCGGAGCCGGCGCGGCGCGTGGAGGACACGGGCCCCGACCGCCATCCGCGCGACCGGCTCCGCCGCGAGCTCTCCCTCACCGACGCGACGCTCCTCTGCGTGGCGTCGGTGATCGGCTCGGGAATCTTCCTGACGCCGGGGGAGATCGCGGAGCGCGTTCCGCACCCCGGCGGCATCCTCGCGGTCTGGATCTTCGGGGCGGCGCTCTCCCTGGCCGGAGCGCTCGCCAACGCCGAGCTCGGCGCCATGTTCCCCCACGCCGGCGGCGACTACGTCTACCTGCGCGAGGCCTTCCACCCGGGGGCGGGCTTCCTGGTGGGCTGGCTCTCGTTCTTCGTGATCTACACCGGCACCATCGCCACCCTGGCGGCCGGCTTCGCCGACGCGCTGCATCCCTTCCTCGCCCTCGGCGCCGGGACGAAGCTCGCGCTGGCGGTGGGGCTCACGCTGGCAGCGTCGGCGCTGAACTACCGCGGCGTGCGCGTCAGCGCGGTCTTCAACAACGTGACCACCGGCGGCAAGGTGCTGGCGCTCCTGGTCTTCGCCGTCGGGGCCCCGCTGCTCGGCCGGGGCGAGGCGAGCCACCTGCGGCCGCTGGTGGAGGGGCTCTCCGAGGTCCCGTGGTCGGGCTTCGGGCTCGCGCTCTCGCCCGTCCTCTTCAGCTACCTCGGCTGGAACTCTGCGGTGTACGTGGCGAGCGAGATCCACGATCCCGAGCGCAACGTCCCGCGCTCGCTCTTCCTCGGCCTCCTGATCTGCGGCGTGGTCTACCTGCTGGTGAACGCGGCGTACCTCTATGCGGTGCCGGTGCAGGCGATGCGCCAGCAGGGCAACGTGGGCTCCGCGGCGGCCCACGTGCTCTTCGGAGCGGCCGGCGGCACCGCGATCGGGCTCTTCGTGCTGGCCTCGATCCTCGGCACGTTGAACGCCACCATCCTGGTGGGTCCTCGCATCGCCTACGCCATGGCGCTGGACGGCCTCTTCTTCGGCGGCGTCGACCGCGTGCACGACGTCCACCGCACGCCCCACGTGGCGATCGTGGTGCAGGGCGGGGTGTCGATCGCGATCCTGCTGCTGCTGCGGAGCTTCCCCCGCATCCTCGACTTCACGACCTTCGCCATCGTGCTGGCGACGATCGCCGACACGCTTGCGCTCTACGCGCTGCGCCGGAAGAGGCCCGGGCGCAGGCGTCCCTACCGGGCCTGGGGCTATCCCTGGGTGCCCGCCCTCTACCTGCTCGCGAACGCCGCCATCGCGGTGGCGCTGCTCTGGGGAAAGCCCAGCGAGTGCGGCGTCTGCCTCCTGGTCGCCGCGGCGGGCCTGCCGTTCTACTTCTTCTTCGCGCGGCGCGTGCGTCGCAGCGGCGTGTAGCCGGTCAGGGCGCGGGCTCGGCGCAGCCGAGCGCGCGGAGGCGCTCGCGCCAGGCGCTCGCCGTCGAGGGACCCTCCAGCGTCCGGGCGCCCTCGGGCGTGACGATGCGGTTGGCCGGGAGGCCCCGCAGGCCGAGGTGCCGGAAGGCGCGTCCCCGGGGATCGAGGAGGACCGGAAGCTCGATCCCGTGCTCGCGCCGGTAGCGCGCCACCACGTCCGTCGCCTCGCCCACGTCCACCGCCACCACCCGCACGCCGCGCCCGCGGCAGGCCGTCGCCGCCCCTTGGAGCGTCGGGATCTCCTCGCCGCAGGAGGGGCACCAGGTTGCGAAGAAGTGCACCACCAGCGCGTGCTCGTCCGGGGCGAGTCCGAGCGCCACCGCGCGTCCGTCGAGCCCGACGAGCTCGAGCGGGGGCTCGGGCGCGGCGGCCGCGAGGGCGAGTCCGGCCAGGCAGGCGAGGCAGGCGAGGCAGGCGAGGAGGGCGACGCGGCGGCGCGACACGTCAGAACGAGAGGCCGAGGCCCGTGGACCAGACCACGCCCTCGTGCTGCTGGCCATGCAGCCAGGTCTGGCCGAGCGGGAGCTGCACCGCGAGGCGCAAGAACGGCGCGCCGAGCTCGGCGAGGCCGGCAATGCGCCAACGGATCGACGGTGTGGCGTAGAGCACGGCGCCTCCGCTGTCCTGGTAGCGCTCGCCCTGGAAGTGATCGAAGCCCGAGTAGCGGAAGTTCAGCTCGAGCCCGGGGATCAGCGCGTCGAGCCGCGAGTCGCCGAGCCAGTGGCCGAGGGGCGCCTCCACGCCGAGGTTCGCGAGCGTCACGTCGCCGTAGCGATAGCGCAGCGCCCCCGGCTCGTTCACCCGGTAGAGAAAGCTCGCGTAGAGCGACGCGGCCTCGAAGCGGTGCGCCGCTGCGAGGCCGAAGCCGAAGTCCCAGGAGCCGGTCCCGAGCTGGAGGTGGGGATCCACCGCGCCATTCACCTCCTGCTGGCGATTGCCGGTCGGAAACTTGGCGAGCAGGCGGCCTTCGAGCCAGGTGGAGGGCAGGACGTCGCGATCGCGCCAGAGGACCAGGCTGCCCATCAGGGACATGTCGCCGAATCCCGAGAGCGTGGAGCGCTCGTGCGTCGCGCCCTCGGGCTCCTCGATGATCGCGTTGAACCGGTACGGCAGGCCCAGGCTGAGCGTGACGCGATCGAGCGGCGTCCAGCTCAGGTAGAGCGAGAGCTGCTGGCTCTGGTTCACCTCGCGCCCGGGCTCCGGCGGCTCGCCCGCCATCTCCTGCAGGAGCCCGCTGGTCTTGCGCCAGCCCTGGAGCTCGAGGTAGGCGGAGACGCTGCCCGCCGGCTGGGCGCTGGCGCCGGCGGCGGAGTAGATGGGATCGCCCGCCTGGCACACGGAGCAGGCATGGGCGGGAGCGGCCACGAGGCCGCCCGCGAGCGAGAGCGCGGCGGCGGCCGCGAGACGCTGCAGCACGGACATGCGAAGTCTCCTCGCGCGTTGCGCGACACGGGCGGGAGCGCGGCCGACCGGCCGGAGCCCGTGCCCCGGCGTGCCCACGCGGATGCGGTCCGGCGTCAGACGGCGAGGGGGACGTGATCGACGCCGCGGGAGAGCGCGGTCGGGGCCGACACCCGAGCGGGGCAGAGCGGGTGGCTGGTGGGATCGGCCGCCGCGACCGGACGCGCGGGAAGGAGGGCCCAGCCGAGCCCGTGGAGCTCCGCCGCGCCGGATGCGCGCTCCCCGCAGCCGCAGGGGCACGGTGCGCTCAGCCAGGCGCCGTGGCTCGCCTGCGCGTGCGAGGGAGCGGGTGCCCCGCCGGCCGGCTCCGCCGCGGCGTGCGCATGGGAGGCGCTGGCAGCGCCTCCCGCGGGCGGCGGACAGCGCACGGCCAGCGCCAGCACGAACGCCGCCGTCACCCCGATCGCGAGGAGCCGACGCATCGGCGGCGACTCTATGCGAGCGCCCGACGGGCCGCCAAGCGACCGGTCGCCGAGGAGCGCCTTGCCCCATGCAGAAAAACCCGTATCTTCGCGGACTTGACCACAGCCCGGAGGTTCTGGACGAGGCCCGCGACCGTGCCTCGCGCCGCCAGCCCTGGCACGGGCGTCGCGCACGGGGCTCCGGCCCCCGGACCCCTTTGCCGATCGTCGTACAATGCCGAGGAGTCCCGGCGGACCCCAGGAGCCCGCCGGGAGGCTTCGCAGCCGCCCCCCGAAGAGAGCGCCAGCCCATGAACCGCCGCATCCGCCACGACTTCCACAAGCTGAACCGGCTTCCGCCCTACGTCTTCGCGCAGGTGAACGAGCTCAAGATGGCCGCGCGCAAGGCGGGCGAGGACATCGTGGACCTCGGGATGGGGAACCCCGATCTCCCGACGCCGCCGCACGTGATCGAGAAGATCTGCGAGGCGGCGCGCAACCCGCGCAATCACGGCTACTCCACTTCGAAGGGCCTGCCCAACCTGCGTGCCGCGGTCTCCGAGTGGTACGCCCGCAACTTCGCCGTCGAGGTGGACCCGGAGCGCGAGGCGCTCGCCGTGATCGGCAGCAAGGAAGGGCTCTCGCACTTCGTGCTGATGACGGTGGGCCCGGGCGACGTGGTGCTGTGTCCCGATCCCACGTACCCGATCCACCAGTACTCGGTGATCATCGCCGGCGGCGACCTGCGGACCGTCCCGCTCACCCCGGACACCGACTTCGTGGAAAGCCTCGAGCGTGCGATGCGGCGCATCTGGCCCAAGCCCAAGATGCTGATCCTCTCCTTCCCCGCGAACCCCACCACGCACGTGGTGGACCGCACCTTCTTCGAGCGGGTGGTGGACTTCGCCCGCGACAACGACCTGATGGTGATCCACGACTTCGCCTACGCCGAGATCACCTTCGACGGCTACAAGGCGCCGAGCATCCTGGAGGTGCCGGGGGCCCGCGACGTGGCGATCGAGTTCGGCTCGCTCTCGAAGAGCCACTCCATGGCGGGATGGCGCGTCGGCTTCGCTGCGGGCAATCCGGACATGATCCACGCGCTCACGCGGATCAAGAGCTACCTGGACTACGGGATGCCGACCGCGATCCAGATCGGCGCCATCGTCGCACTGCGCGGCCCGCAGGACTGCGTGGCCCACGCTCGCGACACCTACCGCGAGCGGCGCGACGCGCTGATCGACGGTCTCGGCGCCCCGGGCGAAGGTGCCTGGAAGATCGAGAAGCCGCTCGGCACCATGTTCGTGTGGGCGCCGATCCCGGAGGCCTTCCGCGGCATGGGCTCGCTCGAGTTCTCGAAGCGGCTGCTGGCCTCGGGCCACGTCGCGGTCTCGCCCGGGGTCGGCTTCGGCGAGAGCGGCGAGGGCTTCGTGCGCTTTGCGCTGGTGGAGAACCGCCACCGCATCCGCCAGGCGGTGCGCGGAATCCGTCGCTTCCTGCGCGACCCGCAGGCCTAGCCGTGGGGGCGAAGCCCGGGGTGGGGATCGGCCTGGTCGGCCTCGGGACCATCGGCGCCGGGGTCGTGAAGCTGCTGCACCGCAACGCCTCCGTCATCACCGAGCGCCTCGGCTTCCCGCTGCGCCTGGTTCGGGTGGCGGACCTCGACACCGGCCGCCACCGCGGCGTGGACCTCTCGGGCGTGCGCTTCGACGCGGACAGCGAGGGCCTGCTGGCCGACCCGGAGGTCTCGATCGTGGTCGAGCTGATCGGCGGCTACGACGCGGCCCGGCGGCTCATCCTGCGCGCGATCGAGAACGGCAAGCACGTGGTGACCGCGAACAAGGCGCTGCTCGCGGCCCACGGCAAGGAGATCTTCGACGCCGCCGCCCGGCGCGGGGTGGACGTGGCCTTCGAGGCCAGCGTGGGCGGCGGGATTCCCATCCTGCGCTCGGTGCGAGAGGGGCTGGCGGCGAACCGCATCCTCTCGGTGCACGGCATCATCAACGGCACCACCAACTACGTGCTGACGGAGATGGAGGCCACCGGCGAGCCCTTCGAGACCGTGCTCGCCCGCGCCCAGCGGCTGGGCTACGCCGAGGCGGATCCGAGCTTCGACGTGGATGGGATCGACGCCGCTCACAAGCTGACGCTCCTCGTCGCCATGGCCTTCGGGGCGGAGCTCACCCACAAGGAGATCCCGACCGAGGGGATCCGGCGCCTGACGCCGCTCGAGTTCGCCTCGGCGCGCGAGCTCGGCTACCGCATCAAGCTCCTCGGCGTGGCCAAGGCCCGGGAGGGGCCGGACGGCGGGGAGCGGATCGAGGCGCGCGTCCATCCCACCATGATCCCGGCCACGAGCCTGCTGGCGAACGTGGACGGCGCGATGAACGCGATCGCCGTCTGCGGCGACGCGGTGGGCCCGACCCTCTTCTACGGCGCCGGGGCCGGCGAGCTCCCCACGGCGAGCGCGGTGGTGGCCGACCTGATGGAGATCGCGCGGGAGATCCGGCGCGGCACCGCAGGCCGGGTGGCGCCGCTCTCCTACCTCCCCGAGTCGCTGCGGCCGAAGCCCCTGGTGCCGCTCGGCGAGCTCGAGGGACGGGTCTACCTGCGCTTCACCGCGCTCGACCGGGCGGGCGTGCTCTCGCGCATCACCGGCGTCCTCGGCGAGCACGGGATCGGGATCGAGTCGGTGCTCCAGAAGGGCAGGGGACACGCCGGCGCGTCGGTTCCGGTGGTGGTGATGACCCACCCCGCCCGCGAGGCGGCGGTGCGCCGTGCGCTCGACACGATCGACCGGCTCTCCGACGTGACCGCCCCGACGCTCTTGCTGCGGATCGAGGAGGAGCTCTGAGACCATGCCCCCCGAGAAGCCCGTCCATCGCGCCTGGTTCCAGTCGCTGCGGGATCCCGCGGAGCGCTACCCGCTCGACCAGGTGGTCTACACCGACCGGCAGGGGGGCCTGCTCCAGGTCGTGCACGACATGGACGAGCTCAAGAAGACGGCGCCGGCGGCCTGGAAGTCGCTCTTCGAGGAGCGCGCGCACAAGAACACCTGGCCCTACGGCTCCGGGGTCTGGGGCAAGAAGGAGTGGGTGCTCCCCGAGATCGACAACGAGAACGTGGTGTCGATGTACGAGGGACACACGAACCTGTTCTGGGCCGGGCGCTACGGCCGCGAGCTCGGCCTGGAGGACCTCTGGCTCAAGCTCTGCGGCAACTCCCATACCGGGTCCTTCAAGGACCTGGGGATGACGGTCCTGGTCTCGATGGTGAAGGAGATGATCGCGCGCGGGAAGCCGGTGCGCGCCATCGCCTGCGCCTCCACCGGCGACACCTCGGCCGCGCTCGCCGCCTACGGCGCGGCGGCGGCCATCCCCACCATCGTCTTCCTGCCGCGAGGGAAGGTCTCGATCGCGCAGCTGATCCAGCCGGTGGCGAACGGCGCCATCGTCTTCGCGCTCGACACGGACTTCGACGGCTGCATGGAGATCGTGCGCAAGGTGGCCGAGCGCGACGGGATCTACCTCGCGAACTCGATGAACAGCCTGCGCATCGAGGGGCAGAAGACGGTCGGCATCGAGATCGCGCAGCAGTTCGACTGGGAGGTCCCCGACTGGATCCTGATCCCGGGAGGGAATCTCGGCAACGTGTCGGCGCTCGCCAAGGGCCTCGACATGCTGCTCGAGCTCGGCCTGGTCTCCCGCAAGCCCCGGATCGTCTGCGCCCAGGCCGAGGCGGCGAACCCGCTCTATCTGTCGTACCTGCGCAACTTCGAGGTCTTCGAGCCGATCGCCGCGCGTCCGACCCTGGCCTCGGCGATCCAGATCGGGAACCCGGTCTCGATCGAGAAGGCGATCGACGCGCTCAAGCGCTACGACGGCATCGTGGAGCAGGCCACCGAGTCCGAGATCGCCGAGTCCTGTGCCCACGCCGACCGCTCGGGGCTCTTCAACTGCCCGCACACCGGCGTGGCGCTGGCCGCGCTGCGCAAGCTGGTGGACCGGGGCACCATCCGGCGCAGCGACCGGGTGGTGGTGATCTCCACGGCCCACGGGCTCAAGTTCGTGGACTTCAAGGTGAAGTACCACTCGATGAGCCTGCCGGGAATCGAGCCCCAGCTCCCGAACCCGCCGATCGAGCTCCCCGCGAGGTACGACCAGGTGCGCGACGCCATGCTGCGGGAGATCGACGCCCGCTTCCCGCGCTGAGGTCCGGGAGATGTTCACCGGCATCGTGGAGGCGGTGGGGCGCGTGGCGGCCCTGGAGCCGCGCGGCGAGCTGCTGCGCCTCGTGCTGGAGGCGCCGTCGCTCACCGAGGGAACGCGGCTCGGCGACAGCGTGGCCGTGAACGGCGCCTGCCTCACGGTGGTGTCGGTGGAGGGTCCGCGCCTCGCCTTCGACGCGGTGCCGGAGACCCTGGACCGGACCGGCCTCGGGGAGCTCCGCGCCGGCGCCCGCGTGAACCTGGAGCGGGCGCTGCGCGCCGGCGGGCGACTGGACGGCCACCTGGTGCAGGGACACGTGGACGCCACGGGGCGCCTGGCGCGTCTGGAGCGCCAGGGCGACGACGTCCGGCTCTTCGTGGACTGCGATCCCGGCTTCGCGGACCTCCTGGTGGAGAAGGGGTCGGTCGCGATCGACGGTGTCTCGCTCACGGTGGTGGGCGTGCGCGCGGACGGCTTCGACGTGGCGCTGATCCCCCATACGCTCCGGGAGACCACCCTCGGCGAGCGCCGGCCGGGCGATCGCTTGAATCTCGAGGCGGACGTGCTCGGCAAGTACGTGAAGAAGTACCTGGACCGCGTGCTGGCCCGGGAGCCGGCGCGGCCCCGCGCCTAGGATGGACCTCGGGCTCGGCGGCCGGGTCGCGGTGGTGCAGGCGTCGAGCCGCGGGCTCGGCCGCGCCATCGCGCTCGAGCTCGGGCGCGAGGGCGCCCGGCTCGCCCTCTGCGCGCGCGGCCGCGAGACGCTGGAGCGGACGGCGCAGGAGATCCGGTCCGAGAGCGGGGCCGAGGTCTTCGCCGCGCCGGCCGACGTGAGCGTCCCGTCCGAGCGCGCCGCCTTCTTCGACGCCGTGGAGCGCTCGCTCGGCCCGCCTTCGATCCTGGTCTGCAATGCCGGCGGGCCGCCGCCCGGACCCTTCGAGGCCACCACCGCCGAGGCCTGGCGTCAGGCGCTCGATACCAACCTGCTCTCGGCGGTGGAGTCCTGCCGCCGCGTGCTCCCGGCGATGCGGGCCGCGCGCTGGGGCCGCATCGTGCTCGTCACCTCGCTCGCCGTGAAGCAGCCGCTCCCGGGCCTCGTGCTCTCGAACGCCGCCCGGGCCGGCGTGACGGGCTTCGCCAAGAGCCTCGCCAACGAGGTCGCCTCCGAGAACGTGACCGTCAATTGTGTCTGCCCGGGTACGCACCGCACCGACCGCATCCGGCGACTCCTGGACGCCCAGGCGGAGCCGGCGACGCGCGCGCGGCTCGAGCGCGAGCTCCTGGCCTCGATCCCGCTCGGCCGCATGGGCGAGCCCGAGGAGCTCGCGGCCGCGGTGGCCTTCCTCTGCTCGTCCCGCGCCTCCTTCGTGACGGGAATCTCGCTCGCGGTGGACGGCGGAGCGTCGCGGAGCCTCCTCTCGTGACGGCGACGGCGCGGCGGCGCGCGCGCGGGCCGCAGCTCACCTTCTTCGTCGAGCTCTCGGGGCCCGCGCTGGCGGCGCTCTTCTCCGACGGGAGG
>Ga0316620_10000977_pt1 | contig 11940 bp, 1 predicted proteins | sample OWC_Aug_M1_C1_D5_FD_207651 | JGI IMG/M metagenome (GOLD analysis project Ga0316620, IMG submission 207651) | Wetland soil microbial communities from Old Woman Creek delta, Ohio, United States - OWC_Aug_M1_C1_D5_B | ecosystem: Environmental > Terrestrial > Soil > Wetlands | place: USA: Ohio... | reverse complement strand
AGCGCCGTCGTGACGGTGGCGGTGCCGAGCGTCGCGCCGGTCACCGCCTGGGCGCCGATGACGAGCGGCACGAGCCAGACCCTCTGGGATGTCTGGGGCACGTCGGCGACGGACGTCTTCGCCGTGGGCCAGAACGGCACTATCCGCCACTACGACGGTAGCGCTTGGACCGGGATGACGAGCGGCACGGGCTCGAACCTGTACGGCGTGTGGGGGCTGTCGGGAGGGAGTGTCTTCGCGGTCGGCGACGGCGGCGTCGTGCTCCACTGGGACGGGTCGTCGTGGACGGCGATGACGAGCGGCACGTCGCAGTCGCTGCGCGGGGTGTGGGGTGCTTCCGCCTCTGACGTCTACGCGGTCGGCGACGGCGGGACGATCGTCCACTTCGATGGAGCGAACTGGGCGGCGGTGGCGAGCGGGACCAGCCAGACGCTCCGGAAGGTGTGGGGGACCTCGCACGCGGATGTGTTCGTGGTCGGCGGCGGCGGGACGATCCTCCACTTCGACGGAGCTAGCTGGAGCGGGATGACCGGCCCGACCTCTCACCTTCTCCGCGCCGTCTGGGGGACGTCGCCCACAGATGTCTACGCTGTCGGGGATGACTGTGGGCTGTATCGGTACGGCGGCTCCGGCTGGAGTCAGGTCTCCAGTAGCAAGTGTGTCAACAAGCATAGCTTCTGGGGGTCATCTGCATCGGAGATGTTCATAGGTCAGTTCGACGGGGCTCTTTCCCGGCACGACGGCAGCACGTGGGTGGAGGTGCTGACGGGACGCAACGCCATCGGGGTGTGGGGTACGTCGGGCTCGTTGGTGTTCGTGGTGGGGGACGGTGGGTCCGCGGTTCGCGGAGTGCGCGGGGCGACACTGAGCCTCGCGGTGGGGAGCTGGGTGGTGACCTCGCAGGGCAACCAGCTCCAGGTGTCCGCGACGGTGCGGGATGCGGCGAGCGCCGTTGTCGCGGGCGTGCCGCTGATGTGGACGTCGAGCGCGCCGGCCGTCGCCACGGTGGACGCGACGGGACTCGTCACGGCGGCGGGGCTCGGCTCGGCGACCATCACCGCCACGGCCGTCGGCGGGGCGACCTCGAGCGTGCCCGTCACGGTGACGGTGGTGGCCAACAGCGTCCGCGTCACGCCCGCGGGCATCGCCGTCAGCGGAGTAGGCACGACGCAGGCGCTGGCGGTGGAGGTGCGGGACGGATCGGGGAACGTGGTGGCGAGCCCGAGCGTGGCGTGGACCAGCCTGAACCCCGCGGTTGCGGCCGTCAGCGCCGCCGGCGTGGTGACGGCGGTGAGCGCCGGGCAGGCGACGATCGTGGCGACCAGCGGCTCGAACAGCTCCTCGGCGCTGGTAACGGTGGCGGTGCCCGGGGCGACGCCCGTGAACCTCTGGGCGCCGATGTCGAGCGGGACGACGAGCCAACTCGACGAGGTCTGGGGTGCCTCGGCGAACGACGTGTTCGCGGTGGGCGACAACGGGCAGATCCGCCGCTTCGACGGGAGCACGTGGACCCTGCTGGCGAGCGGGACAAGCGTCCACCTCATGGGCGTGTGGGGCACCTCGGCGAGCGACGTGTTCGCGGTCGGCGACAACGGCACTGTTGTGCACTACGACGGGACGAACTGGACCGCGATGACGAGCGGGACGGACCGCCGGCTGGACGGTGTATGGGGCTCCTCGCCGCGCGACGTGTTCGCCGTCGGGCAGGACGGCGCGATCGTGCACTACGACGGGACGTCCTGGGCGTCGATGACGAGCGGGACGACTCAGTGGCTCTATGACGTATGGGGCACGTCGCGGACGGACGTCTACGCGGTGGGCAACAGCGGCACGATCCTGCATTTCGACGGGGCGGCGTGGAGCACGATGTCGAGCCCCAGGGGGAGTGGACTGTACGCCCTTTGGGGGACGTCGGGCACGAACGTGTTCGTGGGCGAGTGGGGCGTGATGCGCTACGACGGCTCGAGTTGGAGCTACATCTCGAACTCGCCGAGCCTGAACGTCTACGATCTCTGGGGGTCGTCCGGATCGGACGTGTACGCCGTGTCGGACGGGGGCGGCATCGCGCGCTACGATGGGACGGGGTGGACGACGACGACGGGTAGCGCGGCGGGAGCGTCGCTGAGAGGTGTGTGGGGCCAGTCCGGCGGCAGCGTCTTCGTGGTGGGGCTCAACGGCACGGCGCTACGTGGCCTGCGGGGAGCGACACTGAGCGTCGCGGCGGGGGATTGGGCGGTCACGGCGCAGGGGAACCAACTGCAGGCGACGGCGACGGTGAGGGACGGCGCGGGCGCCGAGGTGGGTGGGGTTCCGCTCACGTGGACGACGAGCGACCCGGCCGTGGCGACGGTGGATGGGGCGGGACTGGTGACGGCCACAGGGCTCGGCACGGCGACGATCACGGCGATGGCGCCGGGTGGAGCTTCGGGCGGGGTCGCCGTGACGGTGACGGTGGTAGCTAACTCCGTCCGGGTGACGCCCGCGGGCGTCGTGCTGAGTGGCGTCAATGCGACGCAGGTGCTCTCGGTGGAGGTGCGGGACGGGACGGGGGCGGTGGTCGGAGGCCCGAGCGTCACGTGGACCAGCCTCAACCCCGCGGTAGCAACGATTAGCGACGCGGGCGTCGTGAGAGCGGTGGGAGCCGGACAGGCGACGGTGGTGGCGACTAGCGGGGTGCAGAGCGCGACGGCGCTGGTGACGGTGTCGGTTCCCGAGGCCACGCCGGTCAATCTCTGGACCTCGATGACGACCGGGACCTCGGTGACGCTCTTCGGCGTCTGGGGGAGGTCGGCGACGGACGTGTTCGCGGTCGGCGGCAACGGCGCGGTCTTGCACTACGACGGGACCCGCTGGGCAGCGATGTCGAGCGGCACCACTGAGTCTCTGAACGGGGTGTGGGGCACGTCCGGCACAGACGTGTTCGCCGTGGGCAACAGGACGATCGTGCGCTACGACGGGGCTGTTTGGACGGCGGTGGCGAGCGGGACGAGCCTCGAGTTGCTCGGAGTGTGGGGCACGTCTCCGACGGACGTCTTCGCGGTCGGCGCCGGGGGCGCGATCCTACGGTATGACGGAACCACCTTGACACGGATGGAGAGCGGAACATCGGAAGACCTCTACGCCGTCTGGGGGTCTTCGCGAACGGACGTCTTCGCGGTGGGGGCCCATGGCACGATCCTGCACTACGACGGTGCGGGTTGGAGCGCGATGCCCAACGGCAACGGCAACAACCTCAATGGTGTATGGGGCGCGTCGAGCACGGACGTGTACGCAGCGACGTCGTGGACTGAGATCCTGCACTATGACGGCTTGAGCTGGAGTTCCGTGTCGGGCGGGCCGAGCCAAGGGACGTCGGGGGTGTGGGGCGCGTCGCCGTCCGAGGTCTGGGTGGCAGGCTCGGGCTCGGACATCTGGCGGCGCGGCACCGGGGGCTGGGCCGTGATGGCGAGTGGGGTGACGTCAGGGTTGCGGGCCGTGTGGGGGACGTCGGGGGGCAGCGTCTTCGCCGTCGGGACGGGTGGCGCCGCGGTCCGGGGAGTCCGAGGTGCATTGGTGAGCCTGGCGGCGGGGAGTTGGACCGTGACCCCGCAAGGCAACCAGCAGCAACTGACGGCGACGATGCGGGATGCCGCGGGGGCGGCGCTGACGGGCGTGCCGCTGACGTGGACGACCAGCAGCCCCACCATCGCGGCGGTGGACGCGGCGGGACTGGTGACGGCGACGGGGCTCGGGACGGCGACGGTCACGGCCACCGCGGCTGGGGGAGCGGCTGGGGCGGTGCCGGTCACGGTCACTGTGGTCGCGAACGCCGTGCGCGTGAGCCCGGCGGGGGTGACGCTGACCGGACAGGGCTCCACTAACACCCTGACCGTGGAGGTGCGGGACGCGGCGGGGGCCGTGGTGCCGAGCCCGAGCGTGACGTGGACCAGCCTGAACGAGAACGTGGCGACGGTGAGCGCGTCGGGGGTGGTGACCGCGGTCCGCTCTGGGCAGGCGACGATCGTCGCCACGAGCGGGGCGCTGAGCGCCGCCGCCCTGGTGACCGTGTCCGTCTCGGACCCCGGGGTGCCGAACCTCTGGGTGCCGATAACGAGCGGCACCACCCAGAACCTGACCGGTGTCTGGGGGTACTCGCAGCTCGCCGTCTTCGCGGTCGGCAACGGCGGCACGATCCGCCGCTACGACGGGACGAACTGGGCCGCGATGTCGAGCGGAACGAACGACGTCCTCAACGACGTGTGGGGGACGTCGTTGACAGACGTGTTCGCCGTTGGCAACAACGGCCTGATCCTGCACTACGGCGGTTCCAGCTGGTCCACGATGACCAGCGGTTCGTCGGCGCACTTCAACGGAGTGTGGGGCTCCTCGCCGACGGACGTGTTCGCGGTCGGGAGCGGCGGGACGATCCTGCACTACGACGGGACGCAGTGGACGGCGATGCCGAGCGGGACGACACAGGGCCTGCACGCGATCTGGGGCACGTCGCGGACGGACGTCTTCGCGGTGGGGGCCAGCGGCACCGTCCTGCACTTCGACGGCGTGGCGTGGAGCCCCATGGCGAGCGGAGTCACCGACCAGCTCGACGTGGTCTGGGGGACCTCCGGCTCCAACGTGTACGTCGGCGGCCAGCCGTGGACGCTGCTGCGTTACGATGGGTCGACCTGGACCTCGTTGCCCACCGGCACGGGGCACTGGAAACGGAGCCTGTTCGGGTTGGGGCAGACGGTCATCATGGCCGGGCTCTCGAACTCGACGATCGTCGCCTACGACGGTACCAGCTGGCGCGACGTGGAGGCCGGGCTGAGCGCCGAGGCGTACGGCCTCTGGGGGAACTCGACCTCGGACGTGTTCGCCGTGCTGAACAACGGGTACATCGTGCGGGGTGTGCGCGGTGGAAGCATCACCGTGGGGGCCGGGAACTGGTCGGTGACGCCGTCGGGGAGCCAACTGCAGGCCACGGCGACGGTGCGCGACGGTGCCGGCACGGTGCTGAGCGGGGTGCAGCTCCGGTGGTCCACCAGCGACCCGGCGGTCGCGACGGTTGATGGAGCCGGTCTGGTGACGGCGGCGGGGCTCGGTTCGGCCACGATAACGGCGACGGCGCAGGGCGGGTCGTCGGGCTCGACCTCGGTCACCGTGACCGTGGTGGCGAACACGATCCGCGTCACGCCGACGGGTGTCGCGCTCAGCGGAGCGGGCTCGACGCAGGCCCTGAGCGTGGAGGTGCGGGACGGGACGGGGAACGTGGTGGCGAGCCCGAGCGTGACGTGGACCAGCCTGAACCCCGCGGTGGCAACGGTGAATGGCGCCGGTGTGGTGACGGCGGCGAACGCGGGGCAGGCGACCATAGTGGCGACGAGCAGCGGCCGCAGCGCGTCCGCGCTGGTGACGGTGGCGATCCTGGGGACGACGCCCGTGAACGCGTGGGCGCAGGTAGCGAGCGGGACCGCCGGCACGCTGGAGGGCGTCTGGGGCGTCTCGCCGAGCGATGTCTTCGCCGTCGGGGAGAACGGCGCGATCCGTCGCTTCAACGGCACGACGTGGACCGCGATGACCAGCGGAACCACGACGCGTCTGTACGCCGTGTGGGGGTCGTCCGGGAGCGATGTGTTCGCCGTAGGCGACGGGGGCACGATCCTTCACTACGCCGGGAGCGGCTGGGCGCCGATGACCAGCGGGACGAACTCCTCCCTGACCGGTGTGTGGGGCGCGTCCCCGACGGACGTGTTCGTCTCGGGCGGAGACGGCAGCATCCTGCACTACGACGGGACCTCGTGGACGCGGATGGCGAGCGGGACGAACGACTGGCTCAGCGACGTGTGGGGCACGGCGCGCGACAACGTGTTCGTGATCGGCAACAACGGCCGGGTCCTGCGCTACGACGGGACCTCGTGGAGCCCGATGTCCACCGGCACCGGGAGCTCCCTGTACGGGATCTGGGGTACCTCGGGCGCGGACGTGTACGTGGGCGAATGGGGCGTGCTCCGCTACGACGGCTCCACCTGGGCCTACTCGACCGGCTCGCGGTACTTCAGCGTGTTCGACGTCTGGGGCTCATCGGCGTCCGACGTGTACGCGGTCTCCGAGAACGGCGCGATCGCGCGCTACGACGGGGCCGCGTGGACCACGTCCCAGAGTGGCGCGACCGCGAGCATGACCGGCGTGTGGATGACGTCCACCGGCAGCGTGTATGCGACGGGGTCGGGCGGGACGCTGCTGCGGGGGGTGCGCGGGGCGACGGTGAGTGTGGAGGCCGGCGGCTGGGCGGTGACGGCGCAGGGCAACCAGATCCAGGCGACGGCGACGGTGCGGGACGGGGCCGGTGCGGCGGTGACCGGGGTGCCGCTCACCTGGACCACGCGCGACCCCGCCATCGCGACGGTGGACGCGACGGGGCTCGTGACCGCGGTCGGCATCGGGTCGGCGACCATCACGGCTACGGCGGCGGGCGGGGCGAGCGGGAACGTCGCCGTGAACGTGACGGTGGTGGCGAACAGCGTACGCGTGACTCCGGCGGGCATCGGCCTGAGCGGCGTGGGCGCGACCCAGGCACTGACCGTCGAGGTCCGGGACGGGACGGGAGCGGTGGTGGCGAGTCCGAGCGTGACGTGGACAAGCCTCAACCCGGCGGTGGCGACGGTGGACGGGTCGGGGGTGGTGACCGCGGTGAGCGCGGGGCAGGCGACGATCGTGGCGACGAGCGGCGGCCGGAGCGCGACGGCGCTGGCCACGGTCGTGGTCCCCGGTCCTACGCCGGTGAGCGCGTGGGCGAGGCTGGCGAGCGGTACGACAGGACAGCTGTTCGCGGTGTGGGGTAGCTCGGCCGACCGGGTGTTCGCGGTAGGGGCCAGCGGGCTCATCCTCCGGTACGACGGAAGCAGCTGGATCGGCATGGCGAGCGGGACGACGGACGACCTGCGCGGCGTCTGGGGGACGTCGGGATCCGACGTCTTTGCGGTGGGCGGCAACGGGAGGATCGTGCACTACGATGGGACAGCATGGTCCACGATGGAGAGCGGCACGAGCACCCTTCTCCGCGGAGTCTGGGGCTCGTCGCCGACGAACGTCTACGCCGTGGGAACCTCCGGGACCATCCTGCGCTACGACGGGACACGCTGGACGGCCACGGCGAGCGGGACGGGGCTGCAGTTGCTGGGGGTGTGGGGCACGTCGGCCAGCAACGTCTATGCGGTTGGCGACAACGGCACGATCCGGCACTACGACGGCTCGAGCTGGACGGCGATGACCAGCAACACGGGCTCCCACGTTTGGAGCGTGTGGGGGACATCGTCCGGCGACGTACTTGCCGGGTCGTGGGGCATGTACCGGTATGACGGCTCGACGTGGAACTGGGTGTCCGGGGCACCGGGGTCCCAGCTCTGGTCCGTGTGGGGCTCGTCCGCGTCGGAGGTGGTGGCTGCCGGTGACGCCGGGACGATCCACAAGTACGACGGCGCGACCTGGAGTTCCGTGTCCACCGGGCTGACGTCCTCGAACTTCTACGGCGCGTGGGGCTCGTCGAGCGGCGACGTGTTCGTGGCCGGTGACGGGGGGGTGGTGATGCGGGGCCTGCGGGGCGCCACCGTGAGCGTCGCGGCAGGGGAGTGGGCGGTCACGGAGCATGGGAACCAGACGCAGGTGACGGCGAGCGTCCGGGATGCCGCGAGCGCGGTGGTGAGCGGCGTGCCGCTGACGTGGGAGACGAGCGATCCGACGGTGGCGATCGTGGACCCGACGGGGCTGGTGACGGCCGTCGGGCTGGGGACGGCGACGATCACGGCCACGGCGGCGGGCGGGGCCGCGGGCGGCACCTCCGTCACCGTATCGCTGGTCGCCAACACCGTGCGGGTCACACCCGCAGGCGTTTCGCTCAGCGGGGTGGGCGCCACGCAGGGGCTCTCCGTCGAGGTGCGGGACGTCCAGGGGAATGTGGTGCCGGACCCGAGCGTGATGTGGACAAGCCTGAACCCGGCGGTAGCTACGGTGAGCGGGGCGGGAGTGGTGACGGCGGTGGCGGCGGGGCAGGCGACGATCACGGCGACGAGCGGGGCGCAGAGCGGTGCGGCGGTGGCGACGGTGTCGGTGCCGGGCATCCCGCGCGTGAACCTCTGGGTGCCGATGGCGAGCGGGACGACGGAAGAGATTGAGGCCGTCTGGGGCAGCGCGGCGAACAACGTCTTCGCTGTGGGGTCAGGCGGTCTGATCCGCCGGTTCGACGGGAGCAGCTGGACGGGGATGACGAGCGGGACCGGGCAGTTCCTCCACGGCGTGTGGGGCGCGTCAGCCACGGACGTCTTCGCGGTTGGCAACGGCGGCACGATCCGCCACTTCGACGGCACCAACTGGACGGCGATGACGAGCGGCTTCGGCGGCAACCTGCACGCCGTCTGGGGTGCGTCGGGGAGCGCCGTCTTCGCCGTGGGCACCGGCGGCACGATCCTGCGCTACGACGGGACGCGCTGGAGCGCGATGGCGAGTCCCATGACAGGCAATCTCAATGCGGTCTGGGGCACGTCGGGCGCGGACGTGTTCGCCGTGGGCAACTGGGGCACGATCCTGCACTATGACGGCACGACATGGACGGTGATGACGAGTCCGACCGGCAGTGACTTCACGGCCGTCTGGGGGTCGTTGGCTGCCAACGTGTACGCCGCCACGTGGGGGGAGGTGTTCCGGTACGACGGCGCGTCGTGGAACCGGATGTCGGACGCGCCCGCACGGGGCGTGAACGGGATCTGGGGCACTTCCTCGTCGGCGGTCTACACCGCGCAAGGGAGCGGTGCGATCAGCCGTTTCGACGGCACCACCTGGACCACGATGTGGAGCGGCGCGACGGGGTGGCTCAAGGGCTTCTGGGGCACGTCCACGGGGAACATGTACGCCACCGGCTGGGGCGGCACGATCCTCCGTGGGTACCGCAGCGCCACGGTGAGCCTGATCGCCGGGAGCTGGACGGTGACACCACAGGGCAACCAGCTGCAGGTGACCGTGACGGCCCGCGATGCCGCGGACGCGGTGATCACCGGCGTCCCGCTGCGGTGGACGACTTCCGACCCGGCCGTCGCGACGGTGGACGCGACGGGCCTCGTGACGGCCGCAGGCGTCGGCAACGCAACGATCACCGCCACTGCGCCGGGCGGGGTCTACGGCACCGTTCCGGTCGAGGTCACCACCGTCGCCAACCTAGTGAGTGTCACTCCGGTCGGTGTCTCCTTGAGCGGGGTGAACGCGACGCAGGCGCTGACCGTCGAGGTGCGGGACGCCTCCGGCAACGTGGTGACGAGCCCGAGCGTGACCTGGACGAGCCTCAACCCCGCCGTGGCAACGGTGGACGGTGCGGGGGTGGTGACGGCGGTCGGGGCCGGCCAGGCGACCATCGTGGCGACGAGCGGGGCCCAGAGCGCGTCGGCGCTGGTGACCGTCGCGGTGCCGGGCCTCGCCCCGGTGAACCTGTGGGTGCCCGCGACATCCAGCGCGAGCGGCTACCTGTTCGCGGGGCAGGCGCTTTCGGGGTCGAACGTCTTCGCGGTGGGCTCTGAGGGCAGGGTCCGGCGCTACGACGGCACGACCTGGACCACGAGCACGGTCGTCTCGGACCAGCACCTGTACGGTGTCTGGGCCGCCTCCGGCAGTGTGGCGTTCGCGGTGGGCAGCAACGGGACCGTCCGGCGGTTCGACGGGACGTCGTGGTCGGGGATGACCAGCGGCACGACGCGCTGGCTCTACGGAGTCTGGGGAGCCTCGGTGTCCGACCTCTTCGTCGTCGGAGAGTACGGGACGATCCTCCACTTCGACGGGACGGTCTGGAGCACGATGGAGAGCGGGACCACCGTGGAGCTCCAGGCGGTCTGGGGCACGTCGCGATCGAACGTCTTCGCGGTCGGCGGCAACGGCGTCGTACTCCGCTACGACGGCCTGGCGTGGAGCACGGTGTACTCCGACTGGTGCAACCTGCACGACATCTGGGGCACTTCGGCGTCGGACGTGTATGCGGCCGGTGACTGCGGGTTCCTGCGCTACGACGGGAGTGCGTGGAACTACATGCCGGGAAGCTCCTGGGCGAGCGGGACTTGGGCCTCCTCGGCGTTCGACGTGTTCGCCGTGCAGTACGGCGAGAACATCTACCGCTTCGACGGCGCGAACTGGACGCCGACCAACACCGGCGTGACCCGCGATTCGAGAGCCGTGTTCGGCACGCCCGATGCGGACGTGTACGTCGCCAGCAACGACCCGTCCGGCTACGGCAACTACGTGCTCCGCGGCGTGCGCGGCGCGACGATCGGGGTGAGTCCGCCGACTCCGACGCTGGTCGGCATCGGCACGGGGATGAACCTCGCCGCCACCGCGTACTCGGGCGCGACGTCGGTCCCGGGCGTGACGTTCAGCTGGAGCAGCAGCAATCCCGACGTCGTGTCCGTGAGCGCGACCGGGCGCCTGACCGCCGTGGCCGTCGGGTCCGCCACCATCACCGTGAGCGCGGTGGGCGGCGTCTCCAGAAGCATCACCGTCACGGTGGTGGACTAGACCATGCGCGCCGCGGTCGTCGTCCGCATGCTGGCCGCCGCCGGGCTCGTCGTCGGTGGGGCAGCAGTGACGCCGAGGCATGTGGCCGCCCAGGTGCCGGTGCGGCAGCTGCTGGCGGCGGCGAAGCAGCATCTGCTGGACCTCCAGCCGGACTCGGCGGGGACCGTGCTGCGCGCCGTCCTCGAGCCGGCGTCGGGGGCATCGGCGTCGGAGCGCGCGTGGGGATACAGCCTCATGGCGCTGGTGCGGCTGGAGGCGGCCGACCGCGGCGGCGCGCAGACGATGTTCCGGCTGGCGCTCCAGGCCGACGCGCGGCTCCCGGTGGACAGCGTGGGCGTCCTTCGGGAGTTGCAGTCGGAGGCGGAAGGCGTCCTTCAGGAGACGCGCCGGCTGTACGCGCCGGTCGAAGCGGCAGCGGGCCAGCCTCAGGTGACCCGGGTGGCGCTCTCGGTGCGCTTCGAGGTGCCCGCGGAGACGACGCTCGCCGTCGCCGATGGCCGGCTCCCCATCATCCCGGTCCCGAGCCGGCGGGCGAGGTCGGTGGTGACGCTGGCCCTCGCCGATGCCCCGGGCGCAATCCTGTGGCGAAGCGACACGGTGGCGGCGGGCAGGACCGCGCCGGTGCTGTGGCCCGTGCGGGCGGCAGACGGGCGCTTGGTCTCGCCGGGCCGCTATCAGTTCGCCGTGACGGCGGAGGATTCGGCGGGAGAGCAGGCGCGCGTCGAGTGGGTGATGGCGGTGGAGCGGGTGGCGGTGGATTCACAGCAGGTGCCGGCCCCCGTCGGGGCGTTCGAGTTGCGGGCTGAGACGACCATGGTGCGGCGCCGGGCACCCGCCGGCCTGGCGCTCGGCCTCGGTTTGGGGGCGGCGGCCGTCCTGCTGCCGCAGGCGCTCGGGCGCTCCGAGCTGAACTCGGGGTTGCCGCAGGATGGGACGGCAATGGTCGCGGCCGGCTCCGCGGTGGTGGCGGGGCTCCTGGGATTCACGGGGGGACGGCGGCCGCAGCCCGTTCCGGAGAACATCCAGTACAACGCGGATCTGCGCCAGCAGCGCGAGAACCGGATCGCGGAGGCGCTGGCCGCGAACGCCAGGCTGGTCGAGGCGGCGCCGGTGCGCGTGCGCCTCGAGCGAGGCGGGCCGTGAGACGCCGCGCGATCGTGCTGGCCGCCCTCCTGACTTGGCCCGGGCTGGTCGAGGCGCAGGGGCTCGGCGCAGGCGCGTTCAACGCGCAGCGGCGGATCTACCTGCAGGGCGGGGTGCTGGAACAGACGGGCCTGCTGGCAGGAGGAAGCGCCGTCCTGGGCCTCGGACCGCTTCGGGTCGGGGTGAGCGGCTGGATGGGGACGCTCAAGGGCGACGGCGGCGCCACGAACCCGGACGCGAAGGCGCGTACGACCTCGGCCTTCGCGCGCGTCC
>Ga0316620_10000976_pt1 | contig 11943 bp, 11 predicted proteins | sample OWC_Aug_M1_C1_D5_FD_207651 | JGI IMG/M metagenome (GOLD analysis project Ga0316620, IMG submission 207651) | Wetland soil microbial communities from Old Woman Creek delta, Ohio, United States - OWC_Aug_M1_C1_D5_B | ecosystem: Environmental > Terrestrial > Soil > Wetlands | place: USA: Ohio... | reverse complement strand
CGGGACCTCAGCCTTGGCACCGAGGTAGTGGTCACGCCCGTCGCGCGCCACCCGTCCGGCCTGGCCTACGGCACCAGGAACATTTTCCTGACGGATGACCAAAAAGCCGCGGCCTCCGTCCTGTACCGGAGCCTGAAGCACGCGGGAGAGGCTATCACCGGGGGTGCACGTCAGGCCAAAAAGATCATTCAGGAGATCAAACGGACGGTGGAAAGCGAGCCGCTGGTCGAATTTGAATTTGCCTTCGTGGCTGATCCCGAAAGCCTCGATCCGATAGGCAAAATCAGCGGCACGGTTCTCATTGGCGTCGGGGCTAGAATCGGCACCACCTCGCTCAACGATTCCCTGCTGGCCGAATGTCCTGAAGAATAGGCCATGTTCGGTCGAAAAGCTGAGATGGGGAGGATTCCGTGGCCTCCAATCCGTGATATGCTTCAGGCTTTGTTCTGATAACTGAGCGAGAGCTGGAAACATCGGGATCGGGATCGGGATCGGGATCGGGATCGGAATCGGAATCGGAATCGGAATCGAGGGCATATCATCCCGGTTCCAATCCCGAATGTCTTTATGCGCATGGGTGCAATAAAGGCCCATGGATTACTGTTCCAACACCATCCGGAGGATGACAGGCGGAGTGATGCGATCGACAATATCGACGAAGGCGTTTGCGGCCCGGTTTGCGTTCATTCTCCTGATTGCGGCGTTTGTCGCGCCTGTCCGTGCCGGGACTCTCGATGCCATTAAGACCAGGATCGCTCAGTACCTGAAGCGCCCGGGTATTCGTTCCGCCCAGTGGGGCATCGAAATTCTCGATCCCGTCGACCAGAAAGTGGTTCTCTCGGTCAATCCCGAGAGGGCCTTTCTCCCTGCTTCGGTGCTCAAGGTAATCACCACGGCCACGGCCCTCGAAAAGCTCGGGCCTGATTATCGATTCCGCACCGGCGTGTATACGGACGGGACCCATCTGCCCGACGGGACGGTCGCGGGCGACCTGATTCTGGTGGGGCGCGGGGATCCCAACCTTGCGGATCCCGCCGGGGAACTCCTGGAGAAACCTGCACTGCAGGAACTGGCCGAGAAGCTCCAGGCGCTGGGCATCCGCCATGTACGCGGCAACGTGATCGGGGATGACAGCTACTTCGAGTTCGACACGCAGCGCGCGGGTTGGACGGCGCAGGACCTCAAATCGGTGTACGGCGCGCCCGTGAACGCGCTCAGCTTCAACAACAATGTCATCTGGGTGCACGTGCGCCCGACCAGGGCCAAGCGGCTCGTGCAGGTGAGCCTGGAACCGGAGACCGCGTATTTCCAGATACGCAACCTCGGCGTCACGGGCGGCGTCGGTGCGCGGCGCACACTAAGTGCGCGGGTGATCCCCGGCACGAACCGGCTGGTGGTTTCAGGCGTTCTCCCGGCAGGCAGGAATTACAGTCAGGAGGTCCTGCTGGAGCGTCCTGCAGAGGCAGTTGCTACCCTGTTCAAGGAGGAACTGCACCGGCACGGCATTCAGGTGGATGGTTCCGTCCTCGTCCGTCAGGCGGGAAACGCGGCGCCCGGCGCGCAGCGTCACTGGTTGTTGCTCGCGGAGCACCTGTCCCCTCCTCTGATCCGAGCCCTGGAAATCATCAACAAGCGAAGTCTGAATCTTCACGCGGAGATGCTGCTGCGCGTGCTGGGAGCCGAGTTCGGGGGGGCCGGTACCAATGAAGCCGGCCTGGGTGTGATCCGGAATTTTCTCGAAGAGGCCGGTATGCCCGTCGACGGCCAGGTCAGGCTGGACGACGGCTGCGGCCTGTCGCGCGCCAATCTCGTAACTCCCAGGTTCCAGACCTCGTTGTTGCTGTTTCTCTCGACGCGCCCCTATTTTGAACTGTTCCTCAACACTCTCGCCGTGAGCGGCACGGACGGCACGCTGAAAAATCGGCTGGTATCCGGCCCGAGCAAGGGCGTAATTCACGCCAAGACGGGCAGTCTCGGGGGTGTGGCAGCGCTCTCGGGGTATATGACCACAAAGTCGGGGCGCAGCCTGATATTCACCATTTTCGCCAATAACGTGCGTGCTTCCATGAAGAGGGTCCGCCAGACTATCGACGAGATTTGCTCCCTGTTTGTAAGCCAATATTGATGAGCATCCGGATTCTTTTCTTCGCCACGATCGCCGATGTGACCGGCAAATGTGAAATGGAAATGGCGGCGCCGGCCGGCGCCGACGTTGCCGCCATCCTCACGCGCCTCGCGCAGGAGTATCCGGGGCTGGAGGCCCGCCGAGCTTCCATCCTCTGCGCCGTCAATTACGAGTTCGCCCGCCCGGACACGCCGGTCCGCGACGGCGACGAGGTCGCTTTCTTTCCTCCAGTGAGCGGTGGCTGACATGTTCCGCCTGGTCAAGGATCCGATCGATGCGGCTTCCCTGCGAAGCGGATTTGCCTCCCCCCAGGACGGCGCTGCAGTCATCTTCGAGGGGATTGTGCGCAACCACGCCCGCGGCAAACGCGTGCGCTGCCTCGAATATCACGCCTACGAGCCTATGGCCGTCCAGAAACTCGAGGAGATCGGGGCTCAGGCCCGGAAGGACTTCCCCATCCGTGATATTGCCATTATCCACAGGCTTGGGCGCCTGGATCCGGGCGAGATCAGTGTTGTCATCATGGTTGTCGCCGCCCACCGGGCGGCCGCTTTCGATGCCTGCCGCTATGCCATCGACGCCATCAAGCGGTCCGTGCCCATCTGGAAGAAAGAGTTCTACGAGGACGGCGAGAGTTGGATCGAAGAGCCGGGCTAACGCCCGACCGTGACATCCAGCGGAGGCAGTCTCACCTGCGCCGCAATAATGACCCGAGACCTTGCGATCCCTGTCCAACCGCCGGCGATAGCGGCCCGGCTATTGTGGATTCGGATTGCTTTTGATACGCCCCGATCGGTCAGCTCTCTCTTGAAGTCGTCGTCAGTCAATCCTGTACCGTCATGGATCAACTCGTGCACGATGGTTGCCATGTCTGCCCATCCATCAGCACCCCAGAGTGCAGGATTTATAAAAATCCTATTTCTGTGCGTCCATGATGGAAGCGGCAAGAATCTTCCATGCCCGTTCCGGCCACTCGATCTCCATGAACTTCAGGAAAGCCATAAAGACCTCACCGATCATGGATTCATCCCCTTTTCATCTCCTGCCTTGTTCGTTCGCCTCGGCTGTTCGCGCCCTGACCAGCGCTGCCAGATTGCGGCACATGAGCGTCCAGCTCTCCGTGAGGCCCAATCGCTTGATCTTGGCCTCTGTTTCGGCGGGCAGATCGCCCATCCCGGTTCCCGAGCCGCTTAAAAACAGGCGCGTCTCGCACTCGTTGAACTCTACGCCCGGCTCGATCCAGTCGCGAAACGGTGTATTTTCCGGACAGATGCTCTGACACTTCATGCAGCCGACGAGGGCATTATGCCAGGACGGATCGATCCACTCGGGGAAATCCTGATGCCGCTCGTTGTGGAAGGTGAGGCAGCGCTCCGCGGCGATGAGGAACCGGTCCTCGCGGATCGCACCCGTCGGGCAGGATCGGCGGCAGGCCTCGCACTTCTCACAGCGGGGCAGCATGCGCGGGCCGGGCCATTCATCCGCAGGCTCCCTTACAGTCGAATAGGCTCCGACAAGCTGAAGAAAGCTCCCCATCCCGGGGACGTAACAAAGGTTGTTTTTGCCGTATGTACCGAGCCCGCAGCCAACGGCCAGGGATTTGAGCGGCAGCGCGGCCGGGGCCGTTTCGTGCCCGAATGGCCCGGCAAAAGCGGCGATTTCATCCTGGACGCGCTTTATCGTCGCCCGATATCGAACATACGTAGGCGGCAGCACGGCCGCAAGCTCCCGCCCCTCCCAAATGAAAGTGACTTGATGCATCGGGACGGGGACGGCGACGATGATAAGGCTCGCGAGCGCGGATGATCCAGGCGGAGGCTCGAAAGTGAATTCACGGAGCTGTTCGCGGTCGAGCGTTTCGTCGAGTTCGCCCCGGGCCCGACGGGTTTCGATCATCTCTTGGATATCCTCGATCCGCCCGATCGGGACGATTTTCGCCCTGTATCCCTTGCCCTCGAGGAATCCCAGCAGTCTCAGCCAATCGTTTTTCATGATGCAACCCTTTCCTTCAGGCGCCGGAAATGCCGTCCCGCCTTGGCCCGGTTGCCGCAATCGTCCATGGAACACCAGCGGCGCGAGCGGTTCCGGCTGCTATCCATGAAGAGCCAGCCGCAGCCCCGGTCGTCGGCGCACTGACGCAGCCGGGTCAGATCGCCCGCCGCGAGAAGGTCGGAGAGCGAGCGGGCGATCGGCCATAGAACGCGGGCCAGCTTCCCCTCTCCTTCCGGCCAATCCAGCCGGAATCCGCCCGTCTCTGCCCTCAGCTGCAAGCGGCCGAGGGCATCACCGATAACACCGTTTACCGCGGCAATATCCTTCGGATCCGGCCGGCGGCCCTGCGCGATCCCGGCCAGAATCCGGTACATCGACTCGCGAAAAGCGAGGGCGCGCTTGAAAACCCGCTCCGATTCCCCGGGGCGGACCCGGCTTGCGCGGATCAGCCGCCTCGCCGTTTCTTGCGTTACCACGCCGGCGGCCGCGGCCCATTCCGCCAGGCCGGCATAATCCTGCAGCCGGTCCTCGGGCGCGCCGCCCGCGTGCCAGTCGACGGTGTTGGCAAAATCGAGGCACGGGGCGCCCCCGATGAACATACCGGGATGGATGCCTATCTGCGCCTCCTGCGGCCGGATTCCCGTCCGGATGTGTTTTGTGTTTATAACCATCTATTCGATAATAGTAGGTTATGCGAGAATTGTCAAGCGTATGGGGGACGGCCGGAAAGGGCACGAAGTCAAGCAATGGTTCCTGCAGAACGTGGACGTGAACCTGGACGTAGTTTTGGACCTGGACAAGGATTTGACATTGGTTGCCGGGTATCAGGCCCGTCTCGAACAAAATCATCCTTGTCCAGGTCTAGGTCCGGGTCCAAGTCGAGGCTTTGCATTGGCATTCCTTTGACTTCATGCCATTCGGGACAGCCTGGATGGTTTCCGAATTGAATTCTTGACGGAGGGGGCTGTGGGGCCCGCGTTTTCCGCAATGGAGCAATTCCGGGTGATTTCCTCGCCGGGCGCAGCTATCATGCTCAGGGTTGATCAGTGCAAATGACTGTTTTCCGGGATCGGGGGGTGGCTGCTCCCCGGCCAGGGCCATGCTTCGGATGAATCCTCGCCTCGACCGTTTGCAGCAGTATCCGTTTCAAAAGCTGGCCGAGTTGCTGGCCGGCATCCGGCCCGGCGGCGAACGCAGTCTGATCGACCTGTCGATCGGCGAACCGAAGCACCCCACTCCCGGCCTCATTCACCGGGCATTGATCGAGCATCTGGCGGAACTCGCCGTGTATCCGAGCACGCTCGGCGCGCCGGCGCTGCGCGAGGCGATCGCCGCCTGGCTGCAGCGTCGCTACAACCTGCCGCGCGTGGATCCCGAGCACGAGATCATTCCTGTAAACGGCAGCCGCGAGGCGCTCTTCGCCTTCGCCCAGGCAGCCATCGACGGCTCGCGCCCCGACGCGGTGGTCGTAACTCCCAATCCTTTTTACCAGATTTATGAGGGCGCAGCCCTGCTGGCCGGGGCGACGCCCCACTTTCTGAACACGGTGCCTGAAAATCATTTCAGATTGCGTTTCGAGCAGTTGCCCGTCTCCGTCTGGGAGAGAACGCAACTGCTGTATGTCTGCTCACCCGCGAATCCCACAGGATCGGTGATCACCATCGGAGAATGGGAACAGCTGTTTGAGCTCTCCGACCGCTATGGATTCGTAATTGCATCGGACGAGTGTTATTCGGAGATTTATTTCAAAGAAGGTCAGCCTCCCTTGGGCGCCCTGGAAGCGGCGCATCGCCTCGGCCGCGAAGGATTCCCGCGCCTGGTGGTTTTTTCAAGTCTCTCCAAGCGCTCGAATGCTCCGGGTTTGCGTTCGGGTTTCGTAGCAGGCCATGCCGGCATCCTGAAGCAATTCCTGTTGTACCGCACGTATCATGGCTGTTCGATGAGCCCGCCTACGCTCGCCGCGAGCATCGCTGCCTGGCAGGACGAGAGCCATGTCGCAGAAAACCGGCGCCTGTACGCATCCAAATTCGCCGCGGTGATAAAGATTCTTCAGGCAGCGCTGCCTGTGGAAATGCCCGAGGCAGGTTTTTACCTGTGGACCCGCACTCCGGTGCCCGACACGGATTTCGCGCTGCGCCTGTACCGGGATCATGGTGTTCTCGTGCTGCCCGGCAGTTATATCGGACGCGAGGCGCATGGTGTGAACCCGGGCCGCAACTTCGTGCGCATTGCCCTGGTCGCGCCCCAGGAGCGATGCGAGGAGGCAGCCGGACGGATCGCAGCACTGGCCCGGAATTGCTAACCTATGTTTGCGGTCAGACAGGTTGCGTGTGCCGCGGCGATTAGATGGGGTGCCGGCCCTCGAGCGCTTTGCTCATGGTCACTTCGTCGGCAAATTCCAGATCGCTTCCCACGGGCAGGCCCAGAGCGATGCGGCTGACCTGGACGCCGATCGGTTTGAGCAGCTTCGCCAGATAAATGGCCGTAGCCTCTCCTTCGACGTTGGGATTCGTCGCCAGGATCACCTCTTTGACGGTCGCTTCCTGCAGCCTGGTGAGCAGGTTCTTCAGCTTGAGTTCTTCGGGTCCGATGCCGTTGATCGGCGATAGCGCCCCGTGCAGGACGTGGTACTGGCCGTGGTACTCGCGGGTCTTTTCGATCGGCAGGATATCGTTTGGCTCTTCCACGACACAGATGATCTCGGGGGTGCGTTCGGGACTGGTGCAGAAGTCACAGGGGTCCCGGTCCGAGAAGTTGTTGCAGCGGGAACAGTAGCGAATCTTCTCCTTCACATCCAGGATAGCGCGGCTCAACCGTTCCGCGTCCTCGCGCGGGCGGCGCAGCAGGCTGTAGGCCAGGCGCTGTGCCGTCTTCTGGCCGATTCCGGGCATCCTGCGAAGCTCGTCGATCAGCCTGGCAATGGGTTCCGCGTAGTCGTTCACGGCTTTATCTTCTCGGCTTTGACCGGGCCGGGAAAAGCATCCAGGAAGGACTGGACCACCGGTTCCCTCCTGGCGATCTCCGACACATCCATTTCGGCAGTCTGCCTGGCGGCATCCGGGGCGGGCCGGCTTCCGGGCACAGCCGGCATGAGATCCTCAAAATGGACCTGAACGGCGCGGCCGACCACGCGGGAAGCGGCCTCCGAGATCATCGCCAGGTTCTCGCGCAGCTGCCGGCGCAGGAAGTCGTTGAGCGACGGCCCGAGATTCAGGGTGACGCGGTCCTCGTGCAGGCTGGCGCCGGCCAGGGAATGCAGGAGCGGTGCGAGGGATTCCTTGGGAACAGCGGTTGCGATCTGCTCCAGCAGTTGTCGAGCGCCGCCTGCCGGCGCCTGGCCGGCCGGCTCAACGGGATTCGCGGGCGCGGCGAGCGAACCGGGAGGAGCGGCAGCCGTGCCGGGATTTTTGGCCGCAGGCGGCGTCTGGCTTTTCGGCGCCGCAGGCCGATTTCCCGGAGGGGCAGGCGCAGCCGGGCGAGCCGTCTCGGTCCCCTGCGCTTGCCCGCCTTCCACGAGACGCGTGAATTCGGCAATCAGGTCCTCCAGAGGACGCATCCGAGGGACCTGGGCGAGTTCGACAAGCCCCATTTCCAGGGAAAAGCGCGTCTGCGTTGCGTGCCTCAGACCGGCTTCCACCCTCGCCAGATAGTCAAACAGTCGCAGCAGGTCTTCCCGGGAAAACAGGTCGGCCTGCGCCTTCAGGTCCGGAAGGAGGCTCTCCGGGATTCCGAGCACGGCGGCATCCGACACACCGGCTTTCAGCACCATGAGATCGCGGAACTGATTAAGCAGGCGCCGGCAGAAGTTCTGCATATCCTGCCCGGCGGCGGCCAGGTCATTCACGATGCTGAAGATCTTGTCGGCGTCATTGGCTGCAATGGCACGCACCGTGCTTTCAAGCAGGGCCGGTTCGACCAGGCCGAGGAGCATGGTGACATCTTCGTCCTTCACGTTCTGGCCGCTGAAGGCGATCACCTGGTCCATGGCCGACATGGCATCGCGCATGCTTCCGCCGCCGGAAAACACGATCTGTTCCAGCGCGGCCGTGCTGATCCGGATGTCCTCCTGCTGCGCAATCCAGCGGAGCCGTTCCAGGATCAGAGGATACCGGATCAGCCTGAAGGTGTACTGCTGGCAGCGCGACAGAATGGTTGCCGGGATCTTGTGGTACTCCGTGGTCGCCAGAATGAACACAACGTGAGTCGGCGGTTCCTCGAGGGTCTTCAGCAGCGCGTTGAACGCGGAAGTGCTCAGCATGTGGACTTCATCGATGATGTAGATCTTGTTGCGGTCGCGCGCCGGGGAGTATTGGATCTCCTCGATCAGGTCACGGACGTTGTCGACGCCCGTGTTCGATGCGGCATCAATCTCGAGCACGTCCATGCAGTTGCCCGCGGCGATCTCGACGCAGGCCACACATTTGCCGCACGGCTCCCCGGACTGGATGTCGTGGCAGTTCAGCGCCTTGGCCAGGATACGCGCGGTCGTGGTCTTGCCGCTGCCCCGCGGTCCCGAGAAAAGAAACGCGTGCGCTACCCGGCCGCTTTGCAGCGCGTTGAGGAGGGTGCGCGAGACGTGATCCTGCCCTACCAGGTCACGGAAATTCTGTGGGCGCCACTTGCGGGCCAGGACTTGATATTGCATAGCGAAATGGGCCGGACCCCGGGAAACCTGCGGCACATATAACTGGCCTCTTAATGCTGCTTCCTTCCGGACCTGACATGGTTCGAGGGTTATATTGCACAGGGCCCGAGGCCCGTCTGTATCTATACTGCAACATCATCTTACGGCAACCGGAGAGCGGAGACAAGCCTCAACCGCCGCGTACACCACTAGCATTCTTGAGACAGTGCTTGATTGCCGGGGCCAAATTATAGTATTTAGGTGTTTTGGAAAACCCGAAGATCTCGAAGAAGAGCCAGGTTCGGGGGGCGGAGTATTGCATTGAATGAGCGTTTCAGCACCACGGCTTCTCCCAAAGAGGGGACGAGGGCGTTCACCCATCATTTCCCGATACAGATCACGCAATCCTGCGTACTATCTCCTGTCGTCTTCTGCCCTGGCATGATGCCCGTGCGCAGACGGCTTTCCCGAGAATAAAAACATGACATTTTTACAACGGACAATGGCGGGCCAGCGCTTGATCTGGCTTGTGATTGCGGCGCTCGTCCCACTCATGCCGGCAGTGACGGCTTGCGGCGGCGGCGAATCAGCGACACGCACGGCAGCTAAGGGCGTAAATGCCGTGCGCATAGAGGTTACGCCCGTGCAGCGCATGACGGTGCAGCGCCAGGTCGAGCTCAACGGCACGCTTGTCTCGCCCGATCAGGCCAGCGTAAGCAGCGAAGTCAGCGGCGTCGTCCGGGAAGTGCTGGTGGAAATGGGGCACGAGATCAAGCCCGGGCAGGTACTGGTCAAGCTGGAGCCACAGGAGCTCGAACTGGCGCTCCGGCAGGCGCAGAGCCAGTTGCACCAGACGGAAGCACAGCTCGGGATGGATGGTGCCGGTCAGACGGAACCGCCGCCGGACGCCGAGATTTCGACCATTCGCACTGCCGTCGCCAATCGGGACGACGCCCGCGCCCAGGCGACACGCGCCTCACAGCTCATGCGCCAGGGACTGCTCACGCAGGCGGACTACGACACGACCCAGACCAGGCTCAAGGTCACCGACGCGGCGTACCAGTCTGCCGTGGAACAGGTGCGCAGCCTCAGAGCCTCGCTGCAACAGCGGCGCGCGGCGGTCGAACTGGCCCAGAAGAAGTTGAACGATGCGATCATCCGATCACCGATCGGGGGGTCCGTCAGCGAGCGGCTCGTGCAGCCGGGCGAGTTCATCCGCGAAAACACGCCGGTGGTCACGATCGTCCAGATGAGCACGCTGAAACTGAAGACGGCCATTCAGGAAAAGTATGCAGCACAGATGCGGCCCGGGCTGGCAGCGGAGTTCAGGGTCGAATCAATGCCGGATGAGGTGTTCCGAGGCAGGCTCGCCTACGTCAGCCCCGCCGTGGATCAGGCCACGCGGACATTTCCGGTCGAAATACTCGTAGACAACAGCGATCGGCGCCTGAAGCCCGGTTTCTTTGCCAAGGGCAACATACTCACCCGTACGGATGAAAACGTGCTGGCGCTGCCCGACGCGGCCATTTCCACCCTGGCCGGCGACTCTTCGGTATTCATCGTGAACCAGAACAAAGTGACCAAGCAGCCCGTCACGCTGGGAGCCCGCTCGGGCAACCTGGTGGAAATTGTGACGGGCATCAAGGGAGACGAGATGTTGGCAACCACAAGCTTGAGCGAACTTGCCGACGGTGTCGCTGTCGCGATTGGCAAGAAAGGTTCCGCTCCTGCCTCGGAAGCAGGGTCCCCTGCATCCCCGGATGGGGAGCGCGGCGGCAGGCGGGGAGGCGGCAGGAGAGGAGGGCGGTCATGAAGCTCGCGGATGTAAGCATACGGCGGCCCGTATTCGCCTTCATGATGACGATCGCCCTCGTGGTGCTCGGATTGTTCTCCTACCGTAGCCTCGGCCTGGATCTGATGCCCAAGACCGACTACCCGATGGTCACGGTCAACACACGGCTCTCCGGCGCCAGCGCCGAGGAAATCGAGACGCAGCTAACCAAGCCGGTGGAGGCGGTGGTCAATACGATCAACGGCATCGACGAGTTGCGCGCCAACTCCGATCAGGGATCCTCGCGTGTCACGATCACTTTCGTCCTGGAAAGGGATATCGAATCCGCGACGCAGGATGTGCGCGACAAGGTGGCGACCGTAGTCGGCCGGTTTCCCCGCGACACGGTGCCGCCAACCATTCAGAAAATGGACCCGGACTCGGCGCCGATCCTGACGCTGGTGGTCTCAGGCCAGCGCTCCCAGAAAGAGATCTCGGAAATCACCAACAAGAAGATCAAGGAGGTGCTTGAGACGGTTCAGGACGTCGGCGAGGTCACGTTCATGGGCGAGCGGCGCCGGGAAATCCAGTTGCTGCTCAATGCCGACCGGTTGAACGCCTACGGTTTGACGGTCGACCAGGTGCGCTCCGCTGTCGACAGACAGAATGTCGAGATTCCCGGGGGGACCTTTATTGCCGGGCCTTCCGAGATCGCCATGCGCACCATGGGGCGCATCAGGAACGTCGAGGATTTCAATCGCATCATCCTGGCATACCGCAGCGGGTCCGTAATCCGGTTCTCCGACATCGGGCGGGTGGTCGACACGGTCCCGGAAGTACGGTCCCTGGCGACCCTGGACGGCAATCCCTGCGTCACGCTCATGATCCGGAAGCAATCGGGCACGAACACGGTGGAAGTCGTGGATCGGGTCCTGGCGAGGGTCGGAACCATCATGCCGTCGCTGCCCGCCGATTTCCGGATCGTGCCCATTCGCGATCAATCCCGCTTTATCCGGAAGTCCATCGAGGACATTCAGCATCACCTGGTCCTGGGCGGCCTGCTGGCCAGCCTGGTGGTGTTCATTTTCATGCGCAACATCCGCACCACGCTCATCGCAGCCGTGGCCATTCCCGCATCCATCATAGGCACCTTTTCTGTCATGCGGGCGTTTGGATTCACCCTGAACAACATGACCATGCTGGCGTTGTCGCTCGCCACTGGAATTGTGATCGATGACGCGATTGTGGTGCTCGAAAACATCTTCCGCTATGTGGAGGAGCGCGGCGCATCGCCGCGCGAGGCGGCCTCGAAAGCCACAGCCGAAATCGGCCTGGCAGTGATGGCCACCACGCTTTCGCTGGTCGTGATCTTCCTGCCGGTCGCCTACATGACCGGCCAGGTGGGGAAATACTTCTTCAGTTTCGGCATCG
>Ga0316620_10000975_pt1 | contig 11945 bp, 10 predicted proteins | sample OWC_Aug_M1_C1_D5_FD_207651 | JGI IMG/M metagenome (GOLD analysis project Ga0316620, IMG submission 207651) | Wetland soil microbial communities from Old Woman Creek delta, Ohio, United States - OWC_Aug_M1_C1_D5_B | ecosystem: Environmental > Terrestrial > Soil > Wetlands | place: USA: Ohio... | reverse complement strand
CATCAGGCGCGACGGCAACGAATACGTGATCAACGGCACCAAGTGGTGGTCTTCCGGCGCCGGCGATCCGCGCTGCAAGGTGTACATCCTGATGGGCAAGACCTCTCCAGACAATCCGTCGCGCCACAGCCAGCAGTCGATGATCCTGGTTCCGGCCGGCACGCCCGGCATCCGTATAGTGCGCCACCTCAAGGTCTTCGGCTACGACGACGCGCCGCACGGTCACATGGAAATCGAGCTGAAGAACGTGCGCGTGCCGGCGTCCAACATCCTGCTCGGCGAGGGACGCGGCTTCGAGATCGCGCAGGGGCGCCTCGGGCCGGGACGCATTCACCACTGCATGCGCCTCATCGGCCAGGCCGAGCGCGCGCTGGAGAAGATGTGCAAGCGCGCGAGCAGCCGGGTCGCCTTCGGACGCACGGTCGCCGAGCAGGGCGTGACGCGCGAGCGCATCGCCGAGGCGCGCATCATGATCGACTCCGCGCGCTTCATGGTGCTGAACGCGGCCTGGAAGATGGACACCGTGGGCAACAAGGTGGCGAGGAAGGAAATCGCCATGATCAAGGTGCTCGCGCCGAACATGGCCTGCAAGGTGATCGACTGGGCGATGCAGGTGCACGGCGGCGGCGGCGTCGCCGAGGATTTCGGCCTCGCGGCGGCCTACGCGCACGCGCGCACGCTGCGCTTCGCCGACGGGCCGGACGAGGTGCACCGCAACCAGATCGCCAAGCTCGAGATCGGCGAACAAACTACGGTGGCCGAGGCCGTCGCACCGAAGAAGCGCGCGTAGGGGTGCGCCGTGCGGGTGGGCGTGCCGCGCGAGATCAAGGTTCACGAGTATCGGGTCGGTCTCACGCCGACGTCGGTGCGCGAGCTGACTTCGCGCGGCCACGAGGTGCTGGTCGAGCGCGGCGCCGGTGCCGGAATCGGTGCCGCGGACGCGGCCTACGAGCGCGCGCGCGCGAAGATCGTCGAGGACGCGTTCTCGGGCGCGGAGCTGATCGTTAAGGTGAAGGAACCGCAACGGGCCGAGCGCAAGCGGCTGCGCGCGGACCAGGTGCTGTTCACCTACCTGCACCTTGCGCCGGATCCCGAGCAGGCGCGCGACCTCGTCGCATCGGGTGCGACCTGCATCGCGTATGAAACCGTCACCCGGCCAGGCGGCGGCTTGCCGCTGCTCGCACCGATGTCGGAAGTCGCGGGGCGCATGGCGATTCAGGTGGGCGCCGGATGCCTCGAGAAGGAGCGCGGTGGCATGGGAACGCTGCTCGCGGGCGTGCCCGGGGTGCCCGCGGCGAAGCTCGTCATTCTCGGCTCCGGCGTGGTGGGCGCCAATGCCGCGCGCATCGCCGTCGGGTCGGGCGCCCGCGTGTTCGCGCTCGACCGCTCGGTCGACGCCCTGCGCCGGATCGAGAGCGAATTCGGCGCTCGCGTCGTAACGGTGTATTCGAGCCGCGACGCCATCGAACAGCACGTCGAGTCGGCAGACCTCGTGATCGGAGCAGTGCTGGTGCCGGGCGCGGCCGCGCCCAAGCTTGTGTCGCGCGAACTGCTGCGGCGCATGAAGCCCGGCGCGGTGCTGGTCGACGTCTCAATCGACCAGGGCGGCTGCTTCGAAACCTCGCGTCCGACGACACACGCCGATCCGACCTACATCGTCGACGGCGTGGTGCACTACTGCGTCGCCAATATGCCGGGGGCCGTGCCGCGCACTTCGACGTACGCGCTGAACAACGCGACGCTGCCGTTCGTGCTCGCCCTCGCCGACAAGGGCTGGAGGCGCGCGCTCGCCGACGACGAGCACCTGCGCAACGGGCTGAACATTGCGCGCGGTAAGCTTGCACACCGCGCGGTGGCCGAGGCACTCGGCCTCGAATACACGCCGGCGGACAGCCTGCTCTGACCGGCGATTTCACGCATCTCAAACACGGGAGAAGACATGCTCAAGCTGTGCGGATTCCACGTCAGCAACTACCACAACAAGGTGCGCATCGCGCTGCTCGAGAAGGGCGTGCCGTTTGCGGAGGACGCGAGCTGCGCGCCGTCGCAGAAGGACGAGTTCCTCGCCCGCTCGCCGCTCGGCAAGGTGCCGTTCATGGAAGTCGACGGAACCGTGCTCACCGAGTCGCAGGTAATTTGCGAGTATCTCGAAGACACGCACCGCGACAAACCGCTTTACCCGGCGCACCCTCTCGCGAAAGCGAAGGTGCGCGAGCTCATCCAGTACATCGAGCTGCACATGGAGCTCGTCGCGCGGCGCCTGTACAGGGAATACTTCTTCGGCGGCAAGGTGTCCGACGAGACCAAGAAGGAGGTCGAGCGCGACCTCGCGAAGGGCGTGCGCGGCTTTGCAACGCGCGCCAAGTTCGATCCGTACATTGCCGGCGGCGAGCTGACGCTGGCCGACTGCGCCGCCTACGTGCATCTCCCGCTGGTATCGATGATCAGCAAGATGGCCTTCGGGCGCGATTTTCTCGAAGAGCTTCCGGTCAAGCCCTACATCAAGATGCTCGGAGAGCGCCCGGCCTTCGCCAAGGTTAGCGCCGACCGCAAGGTCGCGCAGGAGACCATGCTGGCGCGGACTAAGAAGTAGCGTTGCGCCAGTGCGGGAACTTGCGCCGCTGGGCGAATACCTGCGCTTCGCCGTCACGCTCACGGCGGTGCTCGATCCGTTTCTCGCTGTGCCGATCTTCGTCGGCATCACCGCGTCGCGCTTGTCCGCAGAGCGAATCGCACTGGCGCGCGTCATTACGTTTACGGTATTCGGCGTGCTCGCGGGGTCGGCGCTCTTCGGGGAGGCGTTGCTTCATCTGATCGGTGCGAGCCTGCCCGCGTTCAGCGTGGGCGGTGGGCTGGTGCTGCTGTTGATGGCGCTCGCGATGCTAAATGCGCGCGTCGGCGGCATGCGCCAGTCGGCGGCCGAAGCCGAGGAGCTGCAGGCCGGGGAGCTTTCGGGAGTGGTGCCACTCGCGGTGCCGTTGCTCGCGGGTCCCGGGGCGATCGGTACCACCATCATCGCCGCGCAGGCGGGCGGGCTGATGCACCTTGCGGCGATGATCGTTTGCATTGTGCTCGTGTGCGCGCTTCTTTGGCTCGTGCTGCGCTTCGCGCATGCGCTCGCGCCGCGCATGGGCACGACGGGCCTGAACATCGCAACGCGTCTGCTGGGATTGCTGCTCGCCGCGATCGCCATTCAGACCATGGCGTCCGGCCTCGTGAAGTTGTTCCCGGGTCTCGCCGGCGCCTAGCTGCCGTTCCCGAACCTGCGCGCGACCCAGGTTTCGATCGCCGCGCGCATCGCCTCAGGCTGCTCGGTCGGGATCCAGTGGCGCGCGTCGAGCTCGACGCTATCGCAGTCGGGCAGTGCGCGCAGCGCGGCGCGCGTGCGCTGCGGATCGGTAAAGCTGCTGCGCGCCGAAAGCAGCGCGAGCACGGGGGCCGCGATGCTCCTCAGGTCCGGCCACGCCGCGGTGACCGCGGCCAGGGCCTGCAAATAGGCGCCGCTCGGCGTGCTGCGCAGGTCCGCGAGCGGCGAGGCGTAGCGCGCGAGCAGCGCTTCGCCTTGCGGGCCAGCCGCGAGCGCTGCGCGGGTCTCGCGATCGAGCTGCTCCAGGTCCAGCGCAGCAAGGCGGCGACGATGGATGCCAAGGGCGTTCAATGCGCGCGTCAGCCACGCGAGCGCGACCAGCGCGGGGTGAAAATTTGCGATGCGCTGCATGCTGCCGGCGAGCGCTTCGGGCGGCATCGGCTCGATCAGGACCAGGCCCGCGACGCTGGCAGGGCTGCGCGCCGCGAACTGGAGTGCGATGTTCGCACCCAGACAATGGCCGACGACGACGGCGCGCGCGATGCCCTCGGCCCTAAGGAGGGCTGCGAGATCGGCGCACCACTCGGCCATGCCGATGCGCCCTCGGTGAATGGAGCTTCCCTGGCCGCGCAAGTCGAGCCGCAGCAGCGCCCACGATTCGCCGAGTGCGGTCTGGCCGGCGAATTCCGACCAGCGGCTCATGTTGCTCGCGACGCCGTGTAACAGCACCAGCGCGCGCGCGGCGCCGGGCGCGCCCGAACGCGCGTAGGCGATATGCGCGCCGTCCGCCGTCACCAGCGTGCTCACGCTCCGCGCGGGGAATTCCACCCGCTCTGCGGAGCTCACTTGGAGACCGGGCGCGGCATTCCCTGCTGGTCGATGGCGACGTAGGTGAGCGTCGCTTCGGTCACCTTCACCACCTTCGGGTCGGCCGGGCGGCGCTCGGCGAACACCTCGACGTTTACCGTGATCGACGTGGTGCCGATGCGCATCACGTCGGCGTAGAACGAGAGCACGTCGCCGATCTGCACCGGCTGCTTGAACACGAACGAGTTCACCGCCACGGTGGCGACGCGCCCCCGCGCCACACGGCCCGCCACCGTCCCGCCCGCGACGTCGACCTGCGACATGATCCAGCCGCCGAATATGTCGCCGTTGTGGTTGGCGTCCGCCGGCATCGGCACCACGCGCAGCGCCGGGACCTTTCCCTTCGGCAGCTTCAGACCGGGCGGCTGGTGCGAGGCCTTGCCCATCTAGCGACTCTTTTCCGCGAAGTAGTGCAGCGGTCCGCCGCGGAACGGAGCGAAGCCGGTGCCGAAGATGAGGCCGGCGTCGATCAGATCGGCGTCGGCGACAATGCCTTCGGCGCGTACCGCCCGTGCCTCGGCGAGATAGGGCTCGATCAGCGATTCGGTCAGCTCGGGTGTGACCACACCCGCCGGGGCCTTCACCGGCTTGCCTTTCTCGTAGCGGTAGATGCCCTGCCCCGTCTTCTTGCCGAGCTGGCCTAGCGCGACCTTGTCGAGCAGCGCCTTGGGCGCCTGCGCTTCGCCGCCCGTGCCCTTCTTCGCCAGCTCCTTGCCCGCGGCGAGGCAGATGTCGAGGCCCACCGTGTCGGCGAGCTCGATCGGCCCCATCGGCATGCCGAACGCCTCCATCGCGGCGTCGATGGTCTCGGGCGCCACGCCTTCGTCGAGCATGCGGAACGCGTTCTGCATGTAGGGACCGAGTACGCGGTTGACCAAGAACCCTGGAGAATCCTTGACTGGGAGCGGCAGCTTGTCAATCTGGCGCACGAACGCGGAGGCGCGCGCCGCGAGCGCTGCATCGGTGCGCGCGCCGGAGACCACCTCGACCAGCATCATCTGCGGCACCGGATTGAAGAAGTGGATGCCGACCAGCCGCGCGGGGTTCTCGAGGGCGGTGGCGATGTCGGCGAGCTTGAGGCTCGAGGTATTGGAGGCAAGGATTGCGCCGCGTTTTGCAAGGCGCTCGAGCCGTGCGAACAGCTCGCGCTTGGCCTCGAGGTTCTCGAAAATCGCCTCGATGATCACGTCCGCATGCGCCGCCCCGTGTCCCGCGACGTCCGGCACGAGCCGATCGAGCGCGTCGCGCACGCGACGCCTGTCGCGCAGGCGTCGCTCGAAAAGCTGCGCGGCGCGCTTGATCGCCGGCGCGATGCGTTCGGGCGAAGTGTCCTGCAGCGTGACGCGCAGGCCGCGCAGCGCGCATATCGCGGCGATGTCTCCGCCCATCACTCCCGCGCCGACGATGTGCACTCGCGTCGCGGCGAAATCCGAGCCTTTGCCGGCGCCCTTGAGCCTTTCCTGGAGGAAGAACACCCGAATGAGATTGCGCGTCGTGGGGTGCTCCGAGAGCGCCTTGATCGAGCAGCTGGGATCGTCCGGCGCGATGAACGGGTCGCCGTCGTACTTGAGCCACGCGTCGAGGATTGCGTAGGGCGCGGGGTATTGCTCGCGGCGCGCGCGTTTCGCGACCTGCTTGCGTGCCTGCGCCGCCACCAGCCTGCGGCCCGGCGGCGTGAGCAGCAGGCGCTGCGCGAGGGGCGGGCGCCGGCGCGGGCGGTCGGCGAGTGTCACCATGCGCGCGGTGTTCTGCAGGATCCGCTGCGGCACCGCCTCGTCCACCAGGCCGATGCGCCGGCCGCGGCGCGCGTCGACCGCGCGCCCGGTCAGAAGCATGTCCATGGCGGCCGCGGGGCCGATCAGCTTCGGCAGCCACTGCAGACCATGCCAGAAGGGCCAGATGCCGAGCATCACTTCCGGAAACGCGAAGCGCGTCTTGGGGTCGTCCAATGCGATGCGATGCCGACACGCGAGCGCCATCTCCAGGCCGCCGCCCATGCAAAAGCCGTTCACCATCGCGGTTGTGGGGAAGGGCAGCGTGCGCAGCTTGTGCATCGTGTCCCACCCGAGCCGTGTGAAGTCGACCGCCTCGTCGGTCGACTTGAAGTTTACGAACTCGTTCACGTCGGCGCCGGCGATGTAGTTGTCCTTTGCCGAGCGGATGATCAGGCCCTTGGGGCGCGCCGCGGCGATCTCGTCCAGCTCCGCGCCGAGCTCCTCGAGCGCCTCGCGCGAGAAGGTGTTGGTCGATTCGCCCTGCTTGTCGAATGTGAGCCAGGAGAGCCCGTCTCGGTCCTGCTCGTGGCGCCAGTGCTTCACAGCGCCTCCACCAGCATCGCGCCGCCGAGCCCGCCGCCGATGCAGATCGCGGCGATGCCGCGCCTGGCGTTGTTGCGCTCGAGCGTCCTCAATAGGTGCAGCACGATGCGAGCGCCCGAGGCGCCGACGGGATGGCCGAGCGCCACGGCGCCGCCGTCAACGTTCAGCTTCGCCATGTCGAGCTCGCCGAGCGCGCCGGGCAGGCCGAGCACGTCGCGGCAGTAGGTCTCGTCCTTCCAGGCGGCAAGGCAGCCGAGCACCTGGGCGGCGAACGCCTCGTTGATTTCCCAGTAGTCGAGGTCATTCAGCGCCAGGCCGTGGCGCTCGAGGATCGGCGTCGACGCGTGCACGGGACCCAGGCCCATCTGCGCCGGATCGAGCCCGGCCCACTCGGAATCGACGATGCGCCCGGCGGGCTCCAGGCCGTATCGCCGCACCGCGTCCTCGGAGGCGAGAATCAGCCACGCGGCGCCGTCGGTGATCTGCGAGCTGTTGCCAGGGGTGACATTGCCGTACTTCCGGTCGAAGAAGGGCTTGAGCTTTGCCAGTCGCTCGAGCGACGCGTCGCGCCGCACGCCGTCGTCCAGCGTGAGGGCATTGCCCTCGCGGTCGTAGAGCGCCTCGAGCTCACCGCCTCCCGCGGCGAGATATCCGGCGTCCTGCGCCGCGGCGACCCGTTGGTGGCTGCGCACCGAGTATTCGTCCATCTGCTCGCGCGTGATGCCGAAGCGGTAGGCGAGATTCTCCGCCGTCTGACCCATCAGCAAGCCGACCATCGGGTCGGTGAGGCCCTTCATGATGCCGATCACCGGGGCGAGCAGCGCCTTGAGCGGCAAGCGTGCGAACAACGCTGCTTTCTGGGCCGCGGAGCGCGCGGCCGCCATGTCGGCGAACCAGTTCACCATCGCATCGGCGTACAGGAGCGGCGCGCGCGACAGCGCGTCGACGCCGCCCGCGAGCACCAGCTGCGAGCGCCCCGCGAGGATGTTGTTGATGCCCGAGTCGAGCGCCTGCATGCCGGAGGCGCAATTTCGCATCACGGTCCAGCCCGGCACCTTCTGTCCGCAGCCCATGCGTAGCGCCACTACGCGGCCGATGTTCACTTCGTCTACCGATGGCGCGGCGCAGCCCAGGATCACCTCGTCCAGCTCGGTCGGCTCGAAGCGCTGCCGCGCGAGCAGCGCGCGGCCCGCCTGCGTCGCGAGGTCGCCGGCCGCGAACGCGCCGGGACGGTTCTTAGCTTTCAGGAACGGCGAGCGCGCGCCGTCCACGATGTAGATCGGTTTGGCAAACATGGTCAAGCGGCCTTTGCCTTCGGCGGGTTTTCCTGGGCGAGCTTGTGCATGATCTCGGCGCGGCCGAAGTCCTGCGCGAAATCGTCGACTTTGATCACGTCCTTGCGCAGCGCCTCCTTCGACTGCCACAGCGCGAGCTCGTTTGCGCCGATCACCCCGTTTGTGTGGGCCAGCGCGGCGATGTCTGCGCCGGGACCCGGTTGCAGGTTGCCGCCGCGCACCGCTTCGCGCATCTTCTTCTCGATGGGCTCGCAGGCGATCGCGGCACGGAATGCGGCCTCCAGGATGCCGGTGGCATCGGACTGGTCGCGCGGCACGTACATACCCGCCGTGAGGCGGTCGCGGGCTGCGCCGGGCTCGAGCAGCAGCCGTGCGCATTCGTGGTTGTGGCGGTCCTTCGACGGCCGGAACGGCGTGCCGAGCGGGAATACCACCCAGCGCAGCAGCCAGCGCAGCGGCTTGACCGGGAAATTCGCATACACCGCGTCGATCGCCTGCTGTGCCTGCCACAGCGCGTCGCGCACCGCCCAATGTACGAGCGGCAGGTCGTCTTTCAGGCGCCCCTGGTCCTCGTAGCGTTTGAGCGTGGCCGAAACCAGGTACATCATCGACAGCACGTCGCCGAGGCGCGCCGAGAGCTTCTCCCTCCTCTTGAGGGACCCGCCCAGCGCGAGCATCGACATGTCGGCGAGGAAAGCGAGCGCGGCGGAGAGCTGCGAGACGCGCTGGTAGTAGCGCGCCGTCTCGGGCGCCGCTGCGGAGGGCGCCGAGGCGAGTCGCGCGCCGCTCAGCCCGTGCACGAAGGCGCGTACGCCGCTCGAGATCACGTGACCGACGTGCGCGGTGAAAGCGTCGTCGAATTCGCGCACTGCAGCCTCGCCGCCCAATTCCTTCGCCGCGCGCATCTCGCGCAGGACGTAAGGATGGCAGCGAATCACACCCTGGCCGAAGATGATCAGGCTGCGGGTGAGGATGTTTGCACCTTCCACGGTGATGCCGACCGGGACCACCTGGTAGCTCCGACCGATCCAGTTGCTTGGCCCGAGGCAGATGCCCTTGCCGCCGTGAATATCCATCGCGTCGTCGATGACGCGGCGCACGCGCTCGGTCATGTGGTACTTGACGATCGCCGATATCACGGCCGGCTTCTCGCCGGTGTCGACCGCACCCGCGGTCATGACGCGCGCGGCGTCCATCATGTAGCAGTTCGCGGCGATGCGTCCGAGCGCCTCCTCGACGCCTTCCAGCTTGCCGATCGGCGTCTTGAACTGGCTGCGCACGCGCGCATACGCGCCGGTGTAGCGCGCCATGGCCTTGGCGCCGCCCACCGACGAACTCGGCAGCGAGATCGATCGCCCCGCGGCGAGGCTGTTCATCAGCATCATCCAGCCCTTGCCCGCGTAGTCCCTGCCGCCGATGATCCAGTCGAGCGGCATGAACACGTCCTTGCCCCAGTTGGGGCCATTCTGGAACACGGCGTTCAGCGGCAGATGGCGCCGGCCGATATTGACCCCGGGATGGGTCGTCGGAACGAGCGCGCAGGTGATGCCGAGGTCCTCGGCGCCGCCGAGCAGCCGCTCGGGGTCGTAAAGCCTGAAGGCGAGACCGAGCACCGTGGCCACCGGCCCGAGCGTGATGTAGCGCTTGTCCCAGGTCACGCGCATGCCGAGCACTTCCTTGCCCTGGTAGCTGCCCCTGCACACGATGCCGTAGTCCGGGATCGACGCTGCATCCGATCCCGCCTCGGGGCTGGTAAGAGCGAAGCAGGGGATTTCCTGCCCCTTCGCGAGTCGCGGCAGATAGTGGTTCTTCTGCTCCTCGGTGCCGTAGTGCAGCAGCAGTTCGGCTGGCCCGAGCGAATTCGGCACCATGACCGTCACGGCAGCCGCGTTCGAGCGCGTCGAGAGCTTCATCACTACGGCAGAATGTGCGAGCGCAGAGAATCCGAGCCCACCGTACTTCTTCGGGATGATCATGCCGAGGAAGCCCTTGTCCTTGGTGAACTGCCACACCTGCGGCGGCAGGTCCTGGCGCTCGTGCGTGATCTCCCAGTCGTCGCACATGGCGCACAGTTCCTCACACGGCCCGTCGAGGAATGCCTGCTCCTCGGGCGTGAGCCTGGGCGCCGGCGTCGAGAGAAGCCGCTGCCAGCGCGGGGCGCCGGAGAACAGGTCGCCGTCCCACCATACCGTGCCGGCGTCGATCGCTTCCTTTTCCGTCTGCGACATGTCCGGCAGGATGCGCCGGAACAGCGCGAGCAGCGGAGCGCTGATCAGCGCCCGGCGCAGCGCCGGCACGTTCAGCGCCGCAGCGAGCGCAAGGAACACGACCGCGAGCAGCGTGTTGGCTGTTGCGCCGAAGGCGGCCGCGGCGGAGAGCCAGAACGCGAGCGCGGCGCCTGCCGCGGTCCACCAGACGAGCGGCAGCCTGAAGTAGGCGAGTGCCAGGAACGCGGCGATTACGGCGAGCACGAATGTAAGCATGGTCATCCCCCGTTTCTCTCTATGCGGCGATCTTGACGTCGCGCCGTTGCGGCAGCGGCGCGCACAGGCCGGCTGTCAAAAACGCCGCCAGCCGGTCTTCCAGCAGCCGCGCATCGTAACGATCCTCGGGCTTGCAACCGGCGATCAACTGCACCGTATCGGTCGCGGCGAGCGTGTAGGACAGCGTGCCGAACATGAAATGCATGCGCCACACCAGCTCGTCGCGCGGCAGCTCCGGCAACGACTTGACGAACGCTTGCTTGAAGTGCTCCATGGTGGGCGCATACAGCTGGCCGATCAGCGCGCGAATCGGCGCCGCCGGCTCAGTGTATGTGCGTCCGAGCAGGCGGATGAAGTTGCGCCCCCCGCCGGCTGAGTCTTCGATCATGCGCAGGCCGGGGCGAACGAACGCTCGGATGACGCGCTCGGGCGCTAGCGGTGCGCCGGCGGCCTCGTGCTCCAGCTGGTCGAGTGCCGCGACTCGTTCCGCGTTCATCGGGTCAAGACGACGCCTGAACAGCGCTTCGATTAGCGCGTCCTTGGAGCCGAAGTGATAATTGACGGCGGCGAGATTGACGCCGGCGGTCGAGGTCAACAAGCGCATCGAGGTGGCCTCGAATCCGTGCTGCATGAATAGCGCCTCGGCGGCGTCGAGGATGCGGATGCGAGTCTCGTGCCGGGGTTTGACAGCGAGGAGGGACATCAGAGCGCCTCGGATGGAATCAAACGAACGTTTGAATGATAAATTGAGCCGCTGCGTCGCGTCAACCAAATGACCGGTCTTTCACTCCTGGGCCTCGTGCTGCTGTCGATGGCATGGCTGTTCTTCATCGGCGGCTCCGCGCTCAACTTTCAAGCCTGGCGGACCGCACTGCGCGCGCGCCGGGGCAGCGCCGCGCCTGCGGGGGGAATCCCCTTTCTGCCGGGAGTAGTCGGCTCGCTGGCGTCGTTCTTCACGGTCGGCTGGGCGCTCAAGCAAGGCTACGCGGTGCATTGGCCCTGGCTTTGGATCGCGCTGCCGCTCGTACTCGACGTGTACTGCGCCGGCGGCCTGCTGCTCGCGTTGCTTGGCCTCGCGCGCCGCAGCCACAAGGGAAAGCCCGGTGCATAGCGCTTAGAATGCCGGGCTCGCCATGGCCCGACGTGCGCATCAGTCAGCTCCGACGCAGCGACTCTCAGGATCAGAGTGGCGCGTGCTGCGTCTGCTGGTCCCCTACCTGCTCGAGTACAAGTGGCGCGTCGCAGCGGCGCTGACCTTTCTCACACTCGCCAAGCTCGCCAACGTCGGCGTGCCGCTGGTGATGAAGCAGGTGGTCGACGGCCTAGATGCGCGCACGGCGGTGCTTGCGGTACCGATCGCGCTGTTGGCAGTCTACGGCGTCCTGCGCTTTTCCACGACGCTGTTCGCCGAGCTGCGCGACGTGGTGTTCGTGCGCGTCACGCAGCGCGCCATCCGACGCGTCGCGCTCGGCGTGTTCCGACATCTGCACGGGCTGTCGCTCCGGTTTCACCTGGAGCGCCAGACCGGCGGCATGTCGCGCGACATCGAGCGCGGCACGCGAGGCATCTCGACCCTGCTGTCGTACCTGCTGTTTTCCATCATTCCGGTGATCCTCGAATTCGCGCTGGTCGCCGCCGTGCTGCTGAAGAAATTCGACTGGCGCTTCGCCGCCAT
>Ga0316620_10000974_pt1 | contig 11955 bp, 12 predicted proteins | sample OWC_Aug_M1_C1_D5_FD_207651 | JGI IMG/M metagenome (GOLD analysis project Ga0316620, IMG submission 207651) | Wetland soil microbial communities from Old Woman Creek delta, Ohio, United States - OWC_Aug_M1_C1_D5_B | ecosystem: Environmental > Terrestrial > Soil > Wetlands | place: USA: Ohio... | reverse complement strand
GTACGAGCTTCTTCTGTGTTTCATCAACCTTCAGTGTGATTTCCGAAGTTGGTTGTCCGCTACATTCGTGGAACTGATTGTCTCTGTATTCGAGAACCGTCATCTAGACCGATCCCATCCCTAGATGTTTGGCAGAATCACTACGTGGTCGCATATTAGCATTTGGCCGACGGTCCCGGCAAAAAGAAGGCGAGCGGGTCTCAGAAGGCACAAGACCAACTGAGAGCCCTCGCGTAGAACGTGCGATTCTAGTCCTTTGGAGGTGGAGGAGGAACATCATCCTGACGCGTGTCCACTTTCGTGAGCACTGAGTCACGCTGCTTCTTGGTGAAGAAGAAGCCGCAAACGACGAAGATCAGCCCGAGCACTGTGACTATTGCCCCTACCATGAGCGTGTATCCCGGTATTATGTCGTAACCCTGGTAGCCCATAAGAGCCAGTACCGCACCAACGATAATGAGCAACACACCGAAGCAGACCGGTCCCGAGCGGACACGTTGTCGCCAAGTCAAATATGACATTTATGATTCTCCTGAGCGAGACACGCTCCACGCCGTCTCGTATTTGCATGCTAGACGCAGCCAGATTGATTTAAGATTGTCGGCAGTGCATGGATTCTAGACCGTCACGGTGACAATGCACCCTGTCGAGGACGTGTTGATGGCAATCTTCAGTCCCACCAATGAACTGACTCTCTTGGCAATCGCTTCGTGGTAGGCACAAGGATAGGAGGCAGGTATGATTGCGCCTGAAGGGTCCGTTTCTCTTGCAACTCTGAGCAACTGGCATCGACCCGTTTCAATGGTCATCCGGTCTGTACCGGTCTTTGGAAGCTGACTCTCCGAAGAGCAGCTCAGGATAGTCGCGGCAAACCTCTGGACGATTTCCTCGGCGCTACCTGAGGAGGCCCACATATGTACGAGAGCCTCGGCCGTCTGATTGACCATCCGTTCAAGACCGCCCGGCGGCAATGATGACCCATACGCGGCCATCTGAGCAAGCAGTACCGCCCGATCCTCCACACTGCCCTGCCAGAGAGCCTGCCACGCCGCCTGCTTGACTATAGGGACAGCGCCCAAAGGGGCAATAGCTGGCTCGGGTTCGGTAGTGCTGTGCGGAGAGGCCATGCTCTCAACACTTGCTGAAACACGCTCTTCGGCAGCAGCAGGTTCGACATTGCGCTCTTCACCGTCCCTAGTGAGATCGCCGACATCATAGTTCGGACATACCCCGGCCTGCTGGTACTGACGTGCGAACTGCATGAGCCTGCCGGCACACATGGCCACGGCATGCCTGCTGAGACCCTCTATTCTAGCATGACCGAAGATGACTCCGACCAGAGCGTCAAGATCCAGCTCATTGATTGTCTTCTCCGCAAGTATCTTCTTACCACGGATAACGCGAGCTGCCCACTTCCCATCCATCACTCCAGCCTGCGCACCATAGCTGGTGTTCGTGATGCCTACGACAGGGGATACGGGATAGAAATCGCTCATGACTTGGCTCCTACGTTGGCAGCAGAGTGATTGCTCGGGGTCATTGAAAAGTGTATCTTGTTGAGCCTCGAACAGTCCCTGCTTGCCGAGCTCTCGAAGCTGATCCCTAGAGCGATTCTCCGGTACCCCCGAATCAGGCGTAGATAGCGGAGGGCCCGCCTGTCTGAATCTGGCGACCCTTGAGTAGAGCGTCGAGCATGTCGTATTGCTCGATGACCTTCTCTGTCAGAGTCGGTCTGACGGTTTCAAGCGCCGCTTCGAAGTGCTTCATCTCGACGTTGTGCACCTTCCAGTCCTTTGAGATGGCGGCCATCACGGCCTCCCTCACCAGACCCTCAAGGTCAGCTCCGGAGTAACCCTCCGTTATGCTTGCCAGTCTGTCGAGGTCCAGCTTGTCGTACCCCGGTATCTGCTTCCTGACTATGAGCACTTGAAGTATTGACTTCCGACTCGCCTTGTCGGGTGCTCTTACGTACAGAAGACCATCGAATCTTCCGGGTCTCAACATCGCGCGGTCAATCAGTTCGGGCCGATTCGTGGCGCCTATCACGAGAACGTTCTGCAGCGTCTGCAGTCCGTCAATCTCTGCAAGAAACTGGTTCACAATTCTCTTGGTTACACCGGTCTCATCGTGGACATCTCGGGCGCTCAGGACTGCATCAATCTCGTCAAAGAAGATGACACAGGGCGCGGTCTGCCGGGCCTTCTTGAATATCTCCCGGATGGCCTTCTCCGACTCACCCACATACTTGTTGAAGATCTCCGGGCCCCTGACCGCAATGAAGTTGGCCTCGCTTTCTGTTGCGACGGCCTTCGCCAGCAGTGTCTTGCCAGTCCCAGGAGGGCCGTACAGGAGTATCCCCCTTGGAGTCCTAATCTTCATGTCAGTAAAGAGCTCAGGGTACTTGAGAGGTGCCTCGATTGCTGTCCTGATCTGCTTCTTGACATCCTCTAGGCCCCCAATGTCATCCCACCGGACATTTGGCTTCTCGACCAAGACTTCTCGAAGAGCAGACGGAGCGATTTCTGCAAGCGCATTCTCGAAGTCTGCTTGAGCAACAAACAGCTTCTGAAGCTCGTCTGCTGGAAAGTCACCCGTTTCAGGGTTGATTCTTGGCAGGACCTTCCTGAGTGCTTCCATTGCAGCCTCTCGGGCCAATGCTGCAAGGTCCGCTCCAACGAAACCATGGGTGATTGCGGCGAGCTTCTCAAGGTCGACTCCCTCTGCAAGAGGCATTGATCGAGTGTGAATCTGAAGAATCTCAAGACGCCCCTTCTTGTCAGGGACTCCTAGCTCGATCTCACGGTCGAACCTGCCTGGTCTGCGAAGAGCCTCATCTATGTCATCAACGCGGTTCGTGGCACCTATTACAATGACCTCCCCTCGCGCTTCAAGACCATCCATGAGTGAGAGAAGCTGGGCAACAACGCGTCGTTCTACTTCGCCAGTGACCTCAGCTCGCTTGGGAGCTATGCTGTCAATCTCATCTATGAATATAATACTCGGTGCATTCTTCGATGCCTCATCGAACACCTCTCTCAGCTTCTGTTCTGATTCTCCGTAGAACTTCGACATTATCTCCGGGCCATTGATGCTACGGAAGTTCGCCCCGGACTCATTGGCTACGGCCTTCGCAATCAACGTCTTCCCGGTCCCGGGAGGTCCATGAAGCAGGACACCCTTCGGCGGAGATATGCCCAGCCGCTTGAAGAGCTCAGGCGACTTCATCGGGAGTTCCACCATCTCTCGTATCTTCTGCAGCTCCTTTCCCAAGCCTCCAATGTCCTCATAGGTGATTTTTGGGCCAGTCACCTCGGCGGGCGTAACAGGCTTGGCCGTTACCTCAATCACCGTGCTTGGTGTGACCCGGACATGTTTGGCAGGCGCGATAGAAGTGACAACGAACTGGAGACCCTGTCCTATCGACGCAATCATCATAAGATCCCCTCTCGTCAGAGGCTTGTTCATGATTTGGGCTTTGATGTACTCTTCGAATCCGGGTTGGAATCGCACAGGCTGGCTTGGCGACAGGACTACCCTAGTAGCTTCAGAAACGGTCGCCGGCGCAACTTCAACGATTTCTCCCAGTCGAACACCAGAGTTGGCTCTGATCAATCCGTCCATGCGAACCATGTCCAGTATCTCGTCCTCTTTCATGCTGGGCCAGCATATGGCAACGGTTTCCTTTTGTCCCTTCAGCAGAACATAGTCACCAGATCTCACGCCGAGGCTGTTCCTCACCTCCGTGCTGAGACGCACGATTCCACGGCCCTGATCCTTCGGCATTGCTGCAGCAACTTTCAGTCGAATAGATGGTACGGTCATTCTTCTTCGCTCTCCCTTATCACGACACTCTAATCTCTGTCACTGATTTGGCTGAACTTGTATCCCGGCTCTTAGCCCTTACTAACTGAATCTCAAGTACGCCATTCCTGAATGAGGCGGTCGACTCCTTCACGTCCGCATCAAACGGGATTTCAAGGCGAGTTATCTCGGCATTGTCAGCAGTGGACACTGTGACTTCGCGCTTTGCGGCTCTGACGATCGGTCTTGAGTCGAGTGATAGCCCGTCTATGATGAAGATGACGCGGTCGTCAAGGTCGATGCGTTCCACATTCGAGTCTTCATGTGCTGCTTCCGGAACGCTCAGCTCTTCATCACCTGGGCTCTGGCCTGTGCCGTATGGCATTGTCGAATCTCCTTCGAGGCCGAACGGCATGCTCCCGAAGAGCTGTTCGAACATCCTACGGACCATTGTCTCAAAGTCATCATCTATCATCCTGACAACGCCTCCCAGGGTTGAAGCCCTTGGGCGGCCCCGTGGGGTCGCCCCAAGAGTCACCTTAGGGCTTCTGCATGTACCCGTCCCTCGTTCAACTAGGGACTATTAGGGATACTACCACACTTCACATATAAGTGTTATGAAACGTGAACGTCTGTTCCGTTGACCGGCCTGACCAGCTGCTCTTTCGATACACCTTCCTTCTGAAGTATATCATGCGCCACAACCACACCGCACACTGATGCCTGCATAAGCCCCCGGGATATTCCCGCCCCGTCGCCCGCAGCGTAGAGATTCCCCACTTCTGTTTCAAGATGTCTGTTCAGTTTCACCCGAGAGGAGTAGAACTTCACCTCAACGCCATAAAGGAGTGTGCCCATGTCGGCCACGCCGGGACACAGTCGGTCGAGTGCGTCCAACATCTCAAGGATGGAGCTAAGGTGTCGATGAGGCAAGGCAAAGCTGAGGTCGCCAGGACTAGCACTGGGGAGTGTAGGCTTCACAGGTGACCGCTCTATGCGCTCTTTCGTACTTCTCTTGCCGCGTTTCAGATCTGCGAGTCTCTGGACGATGACGCTGTCGTTTCCAAGCATGTTGGCAAGTCTGGCAATATGCTGACCATACGCGATAGGATACTTGAATGGCGCAGTGAACCGCGACGATACCAAGAGAGCAAAGTTGGAGTTACTTGTCTGCTTGTTTGCGTACGACTGCCCATTGACAGTGAGAACCTCGTCGTAGTACTCGGTGGTCACCACGCCCCCGGGACAAAAGCAAAAGAGCCGGACCTTATCGTCGAACTGCTTGGAGTAGTAAACAAGCTTGGGCTCGTACAGGGTCTTGGCAATGTCGGCCATTACAGCCGCAGGTATCTCCACACGGACGCCAATATCGACGTAGTTGTTCTCCTTGCTGAGATGAAGTCTATCTGCCTGTGCGTCAAGCCATTCGTGTCCTATCCGTCCAGGGGCCGCTACCACGTAGCGTGCGTCTATCCGCTCACCTTCGCTGGTCATTAGACCCTGAACGGAGTGGCTGTTGATCACAATATCCTTGGCCTCTGTATCGAATCGCACTTCACCATGTTTTGTGACATCTTCGTACATGCGGCCCATTACGTCAATGCAGCCTTCTCGACCCATGTGGCGTACTCTTTGGGGTATCAGCTCAAGCCCAACTCTTGCCGCCCTCTGCGCCCACACCTCGACCTCATCCTCGTTGTCACCATATGTTCCGGTGGGCGCACCATACTTCACGTACCTGCCGTCCACGTAATCAATCATACTGGCCAGACTTCGTTCTCCCAGGATCTCGTCAAGCCAACCTCCAATCCTCGTCGAGATGGTGAGCTTGCCATCCGAGAACGCCCCGGCCCCACCCCACCCGGCCAAAATGTCGCACGGATTGCACTTCTTGCAGCCGCGTGCCGCGATGGAGTTCGGACAGCGTCGTTTGTGGATTGGCTTGCCTCGCTCCACTAGAAGTATTCTGAGATCCGGCTTGTGCTCTGCCAGCTCGAGAGCACAGAATATACCAGCCGGACCACTTCCGACGATGGCGACATCATAATCCAATTGCCTGCGCTCCCTCACAATACTGAGAACGACCGCCCGCATCGCAAATGCCTTTCTTAAGGGTTTGGTTCCCATTGAGCATGATACAGACACGACCCCATGAATATGAATATAACGAGAAAGGACAGTGTGCGTCACCAGCGAGGTGCTCAGAATTGACAGAATGTTCACTCTGCGGCAAGGTGGAAATGACCTTCACCTGCATGTACTGCGGCAACCAGTTCTGTACGGAGCACCGACTGCCAGAGAGTCATGGTTGCCCCGGTCTTCTCTTGGCGCGTGATGCAACTAGCAAGCACGTTTCAGACACATTCTCAGGTGAGCTTCGCGACGAGGAGGAAGACTCCGAGCAGACTATCAAGAAGGGACCTTTGCAGAGGCAGTCAATCCTGAAGAGTGTAAAGAAGAGCCGTTTCTCAAAGCAGGAAATCAGGGATCTCTCGATTGCATCTATCCTCGTCGTACTTGTGAGTGTCTCAATAATCGGAAGTGGCTATCAGCCATTGGGTCTGGTTTGGGGCTTTGTCCAGATCTGGGTCATTGTAGCTGAGGGATTTAGCTGGTTTCCACCAGCGATGATTGGAGCATTCCTGTTTTCGTTCCTCACGCACGAGTTGGCGCACAAGTTCGTCGCCCAACACTACGGCATGTGGAGCGAATTCCGAATGATGATGCAGGGGTACTACCTCTCTGCGATAGCCATCTTGCTCTCATTTCCCATATTCGGAACTGGTGCGGTCTTCACAAGCGCAGCCCCGAACGAGAGCGCAGGGGGCAAGACCAAAGTCGCGGGGCCAGCATCCAACCTTCTCATCGGCGGTGTCGTTATGGTATGCACCGCGATAGTGACGATCCTTCAGATTCCGCTAGCATTCTACGCCGTCATCTTCGCAAACTACATCATGACTCTCAATGCCATCTTGGGACTATTCAACATGATTCCGCTGGAGCCCTTCGATGGAGCAGCCATATTCAGGTGGAACAAGACCGTGTGGGCTGCGACATCAGTCCTGCTTCTGGTAGTGCTAGCATGGGCCAGTTTCGTCTTCATATTGTGATTTAGAGATGAACAGACTTGCCCGAAGCGATGGTCAACCACGCGGACTTACTGAATTTCGCAAAGGAAGTGATGGTCAAGCTCGGCGCTTCGACCGAGGATGCTTTCGTGGTAGCTGACAATCTTGTCACGTCCAATCTTCGGGGCATAGACTCTCACGGCGTGGGAAGGCTGAAGCGATATGTCGAAGGCATCAAGTCAGGCTATATCATTCCTGATGCCAAGCCGACCGTCCTGAGGGAAAGCCCAGTGATGGCAAGCATTGATGCCGGGAATGGACTGGGTCAACCGGCCGGAGTCTTTGGTATGAGAAAAGCCATAGACAAGGCCCTAGACACAGGTGTCGGCGTTGTCACGGTTTCCGGGTCGAATCATTACGGCTTCGCAGGATACTACGCAATGATGGCACTGGAGCATGACCTGATCGGGATATCAATGACGAACGCTGAGCCCCTGGTCGTCCCGACCTTTGGACGAGATGCAATGCTGGGAACGAATCCAATCGCTTTCGCTGCACCTACGAAAACAATGAGGCCATGGGTCATGGACCTGGCGACCAGTGTGGTTCCGAGCGGGAAGCTTGAGGTCTATGATCGTCTTGGAAAGAAGATTCCGGATGGGTGGGCCACTGATGAAACGGGCGCAAGCACCAACGATCCTGCGCGCGTTCTGTCAAGCCTCTTCGATGGTCGTGGCGAAGGGGGCATATTCCCGCTCGGAGGAGAAGGGGAAATCCATGGGGGACACAAGGGCTATGGCCTCGCTACGATGGTCGAAATCCTGTGCGGCGTGATGTCAGGTGCGAACTTCGGCCGCGATGTAGTGTACCGCAAGGACGGAAGACCGAATCACCCCAGGGTCGGGCATTTCTTCCTTGCCCTAGACCCGTCGTACTTTATTGATATTGATACATTCAAGTCAAGGATGGATGAACTCATCACTCGTCTGAGATCGTCCAAGAAGGCATCAGGTCAGAATAGGGTCTTCGTACACGGGGAGAAGGAATTCGAGGAACAGGACCGCAGACTGAAACAAGGCATTCCACTGGATGCGAAGACGGTCGAGAAGCTCACTCAGTTCTCAATTGAGTTCCAGGTTCCGCTTAGATTCGTCAGCTCCTAGTCGTCTGGGTAGCTGCGAGCTACTGCTTGGCGTACTTGAGGGCGGACCTGATATCCTCTGCAATCATCTTCTGCTTGCTCTTCTCTATGAGGTAGCTCTTGCCAGTCTGGAGGTAGGAAGGAAACACACGTTTCCCATCGTAGGAATACTCCGCTTTGCGGACCTTGTATGTCGGAGCGGTCGGAATGAGGTTCTTGCCTGTCCTCTTCTTCACGATGTTATTGAATGCCTTGATGGCCACATCTCCCATCAGCATGTACGCGCGAGTCGCGGGAAACAGAGAGAGCTCGTTTTCAAGAATCAGGGTTGAGCACGTCTTGATAGTCTCTTTGGAAACCCCATAGCCAACCTTGCCGCACTTCACTGCGGTCGTTATGTAGACTCCAAGATTCAGAACGTCGCTCATGTCCTTGACTTCGAAGCCTGCAAGCCGAAAGGCATCTGTCGTCGTTTCCACGAAGAAGGGTGTGCCACTCGAATAGAAGTTGTCTGCGAGATTCGGAGCAGGTGCCTCAGATATCATTATGACTCTGATTCTTTCGGGGTCAATCTCGGGATTAGGTACGGCGTGCAGGTCCTGTCTGATGTCCTCGCACGGAAAGCCGCTGCATCTCACTGCCCGGTCCGGTTTCATGGCTCAAGACTGATAGGATGATGTACTTGAAGTTTGGGTCATCCACTACGTCAAGTACATCAGGGGGAAAAGCCAAGAGGATGATGTGAAAGTATCATAGCAAGGTGTCATTCGCGATGTCAAAGACGAAACCCCCAACGACAGCTGATGCGCAGAAAGCTCTTCAGCTTCTTGAAACGCTGAAGGAATCTATCAACAAAATCGAAACTGATCGAGCCACACTAGAGAGAGACGGCGAGCAGCTCCGCAGCGAACGCCGTCAGATCGAGGAGAAGGCGTGGGCGATCGAAGAGAAGCTCAAAGAGAGTGAAACGAAACGCATACAGGCCGAGAAAGCCGCTTCAGACCTTGAGGCATCTGGTGCCTCGGCAGTAAGCGGACTTCAGAAGGAGAGAGATGAGCTCAAGCGCGAGATGGACGAGATAACGGCCAAGCTCGACAAGGTTTCAGAGCTTTACAGAGAAACAGCCGCGGAAAAGGACAAGCTCAAGGAAAAGGTGGACGTGAGCGACCTTCTCGCCATATACATCATACTGATAGAGAAGATCTTTGGTGGCAAGCCACACGCACGGGTCCTTTACACCCTCCACAACGCCAAGACAACGATTACCAGAAAGAACCTTGAGAGTAGCACGGGAATAATGCCTACCGCTGTCATCAAAGCAATCCACGACCTGCGTAACGCGGACCTTGTATCTTTCAATGAAGAAACGCAAGAGGTCAAGTTAGTCAAGGATATATTCTGAGCTTGCGGTTTTCCGGCAATCGTTCAGATGCAGAAACGGAGGCACAGTCGTGAGAGGAATACAGTATGACCCGGTGTTGAGAAGGCATATTCAGAAGTACAACCTTCAGGACAAGATGCATTCGATATTGGGCCTTCTGGGTGATGAGGCTCAGGCCATACTCGATTGGTCGCGCACAGAGGCTCAAAGAATGAAGGAGGAGAGAGTCCCTGAGGGGGAGATGCCGCTTGGTCGAATCATGTTTGACCTCATCAGTCGCGAGGCTGCAATCAGGCTTGTCCAGCAGAATGACGCAAGGGGTAGGCTGACCACGAAAGGAGAGGTCAAGCTGAAGACCGGTTACAGGGCGGAGATGCCTGTGCTGTACCAGGAGGCAGGGATGAGGCATCCTCAGGAAGCAAGGAATCTGAGACACAACATCTTCCACGAGTCGTTCACTGCATTCCTCAAGAAGGTCCTTCCAGACATCACGACTGAGGTCCCAACAACAGGAAATGGACTGACACCTGATTTGATTGTGAGCCACAAGAATCCCGACTGGATCATGGCAGTGGAATACAAGGCCTACCGTTCACTCACCCTTCTTAGCGAGTCAGAGCTTCTGAAAGGGATGCGATACCAGGCAGAGTGGGGTTCCGCATGGCTGGTCACCACTTCCAACAAGAGCGTGAGGGGTGTCTATGGGCCGACACTCCGATCTAGGGATCTGGTAGAAGGGGGTCTCATCCGACTTCCAATAATAGCCAAGAGAAAGGGGTTCACTCCTGAGCAGCGCGAGAACAAGGGAATTGCCAGAAAGGGAATTGTCCATCTCTCAAAGCATGAGGGCGAGGCTATCACATGCCCCCTAGTTTCGGCCAAAGACCTGTTAGAGTCCTGTAAGAGTGGCAAGCCAGTCAAAGGGCTCGCGATCAGCACGGGTCTGGAGATGGTCAGAATGATTAAGGAACAGGGACTCGAAGAGGAAGCGGACAACTTGCTCAGAGTGATGAAGAGTCCCACGGACGTGCTGCACTCTGACAAGGTCACTTCATTCCGGCTGATTGAGTCATGATGGCCGAAATGCGCATTCGAACAGCTTTGCTAACCTTTATCAGTGATTCAGAGGGATGAAACCATAGAGAGGAAGACCCGGCGATGCCGGGAAGAGAGGTATGCGGAATGCACGGGCAAAGCGCTGTCGATGTCCCTCACCTCATCAGGGAGCTACTGAAGGACATGTCGACCAACTCGCCCATTCTGGGAGCGGCAGTGCTTCCGGTAGAAGGATTGCCCTTCGTCAGCTACTTCCACTCTGGCACAAACGATGCGGCAGTTGCGGCGCTCGTGGCAAGCATACATGCCGCTGGAGAACAGACAGTGAAGGAGCTCAGGCAGGGCACCATCAAGTCGATAATAGTCGAGGGCAGTGCGGGAACAACTCTTGTGCTAGCCATCAGCAAGGACTACCTGCTGGTTGTCACAGCGCCGGAGAATGCTAAGCTCGGCCTCGTTTTCAACGACGCAAAGAGAGTAGGCCGCGAAACTGCGAGGCTGCTCCAGGAACTGAGCTGACGTTGACATCAACCGTCGGGTATCCGTACGTCCACCATCCCTGTTGGTCTGACCAGAGAGGATTGGTGTGGGAAAGAATTCACCTTCCCGTAGCCACGCGCTGCAATGTGAAGTGCAGGTTCTGCGATCAGAGCCGTGGCTCGGCATGTCACTCATCCAGACCGGGATATGCAGAAAGGACAATGGGGGCCGACGAGGCTGCAGAGGTCGTGCGAAGGGAGATTACGAGGCGCCCATGTCTTCGAATAGTCGCCGTGTCCGGGCCGGGTGATCCACTCGCCAACAATGAGACCTTCGACCTACTGGAAGCACTGAAAGACCTGAAACCTTGGGTCGAGTTCTGTCTAAGTACAAACGGTGTGCTTTTGCGGGACCGCGCTGACATCCTACGAGATCTTGGCGTCACGGCGCTCTCTGTTTCAATCTCGACGGTCACTCCGTCGACTGCCTCAAGAATCTACGAGTGGGCTGACCTTGATGGGAGGAGGGTCAGAGGAATCGATATGGGGACTGAGATTGTGAGAAGGCAGATTGAAGGGATCGTGTCAGCGAGAAGAGCGGGGATTCATGTCAAGGCGAATACGATCCTCATACCATCGCTGAATGGGACCGAGATATCCCATCTGGCCCACGAACTACATAGTTGTGGTGCTGAGATTCAGAACATAGTCCCGCTCATCCCATCGGGAGACTTCCGTGATATGAAGATGATATCCGATCGGGACATTGGTGAGGCCAGAGGAACAGCATCTACATGGATGCGACAGTTCGTCCACTGCGCTCAATGCAGAAGCGATGTTGTCGGCATCCCCGGTTGTGATTGCCTTCTCTAGTCGGTCAGCTTGACCTCCAGGCAATTCACGTCCATTAGTTTGTTAATCAAGAACCATATCGCGCTCTGATCGTAGGGCAGGGACATCTTCACTTCCTGCACAGTCTTGATACCATCGAAGGCACGTATGAGATCATCAAGAGGCTGTCCGTACTGG
>Ga0316620_10000973_pt1 | contig 11956 bp, 11 predicted proteins | sample OWC_Aug_M1_C1_D5_FD_207651 | JGI IMG/M metagenome (GOLD analysis project Ga0316620, IMG submission 207651) | Wetland soil microbial communities from Old Woman Creek delta, Ohio, United States - OWC_Aug_M1_C1_D5_B | ecosystem: Environmental > Terrestrial > Soil > Wetlands | place: USA: Ohio... | reverse complement strand
CGGGATGGCCAAGCAGGCGCGCAGCGAGAAGTTCGAGGAGATCGCGGACTGGTTCGAGACGCTGGCCAAGGCCGAGCGCTCCCACGCCAACCGCTTCCAGAAGGCCCTCGACGCACTGCAGGACTGACGCCATGACGCAGCGCGAAGGCAGCCTCGAGGCGCCGACCCGGCACCCGCTCGACTGGAAGAGCGCGTCCTTCTACGACGAAGGCGCGCTCGACAAGGAGCTCGAGCGTGTGTACGAGATCTGCCATGGCTGCCGCAGGTGCGTGAACCTGTGCACCGCGTTCCCGACGCTGTTCGACCTCATCGATGAGAGCAAGACGATGGAGATCGACGGCGTCGACAAGCGGGACTTCTGGAAGGTCGTCGACCAGTGCTACCTGTGCGACATGTGCTACATGACGAAGTGCCCGTACGTGCCGCCGCATCCCTGGAACGTCGACTTCCCGCACCTGATGCTGCGCGCCAAGGCGGTCAAGTTCAAGAAGGCCGGCGCGAGCTTTCGCGACCGGCTGCTGTCTTCCACCGACGCGCTCGGCAAGCTCGCCACGATCCCGGTGGTGGTGCAGACCGTCAACGCGCTCAACCGCAATGGCGCCGCCCGCGGGCTGATGGAAAAAGCGCTCGGCGTAGCGAAGGAACGCGAGCTGCCGCCGTATGCCGCGCGCAAGTTCCGCCCGAACGCCACGCGCTCGAAGGGCTTCCCGGTGAAGGACGGCAAGAACGCGCCGGGCAAGGTGGCGATCTACTCGACCTGCTACGTCAATTACAACGAGCCCGGAATCGGCCACGATCTGCTGGCGATCCTCGAGCACAACGAGGTCCCCTACGTGATCGTCGATAAGGAAGCCTGCTGCGGCATGCCCAAGCTCGAGCTGGGTGACCTGGAGACGGTGGCCGAGCACAAGGCGGCCAACATCCCGGTGCTGGCGAAGCTGGCGCGCGAAGGCTACGCCATCCTCACGCCGGTGCCGTCGTGCACCCTGATGTTCAAGCAGGAGCTGCCGCTCATGTTCCCCGACGACCCCGAAGTCAAGGCGGTCCAGGAGGCGATGTTCGATCCGTTCGAGTACCTGGTGATGCGCAGGCGCGACGGACTGCTCAAAACGGACTTCAGCAGAAAGCTCGGCAAGGTCTCGTACCACATCCCCTGCCACTCGCGGGTGCAGAACATGGGGCAGAAGACGCGCGAGGTGCTCCAAATGGTGCCGGGCACCGAGGTCAACACCGTCGAGCGCTGCGCCGGCCACGACGGCACCTGGGGCGTGAAGCGCGAGTATTACGCCAACTCGATGAAGATCGGTCGTCCGGTGTTCCGCCAGATGGCGGGCGCGGAGCCCGATTACGTGAGCTCGGACTGCCCGATCGCAGGGCGCCACATCATGCAGGGCATGCGCGAAGGCGACGACGCGGGCAAGTCCGAGAAGGCGCACCCGATCACGCTCATCCGGAAGGCCTACGGCGTCTAGGCTTGCCGCGGCGCTAGTCTTCCTGCTCGCCGGGTGCGCGGCCGCGCACCCGGCCGGCGGCCTCGCGTTCGGCCTGATGGGCGATACGCCCTACTCCCAGGCGCAGGCCAACCTGCTCGATGCGATGATCGAGCGGCTCAACGCCGAGCCGCTGGCGTTCGTGGTCCACGTCGGCGACATCACCTCGGGCGCGGGCCCCTGCAGCGACGCGTGGCTCGAGGCGCGCCAGCGCCAGTTTGCGCGCATCGCGCGTCCTTTCGTGCTGCTGCCGGGCGACAACGAGTGGACCGACTGCCACCGCGGCGGTAATGACCCGCTCGAGCGGCTGGCGAAATGGCGCAGCCTCTTTTGCCGCGACGATCCCGGCATCGGCGTCGAGCGCCAGGCGGGCGAGTACTGCGAGAACGTGCGCTGGCAGGTCGACGGCGCGATGTTCATCGGCCTCAACGTGCCGGGCAGCCACAACAACCTCGGACGCAATGCGCGCATGGACGCCGAGCACGCGCAGCGCATGGCGGCAGTGTTCGGCTGGCTCGACGAGAGCCTCGCGCTCGCCGAGTCGCGCGGGGCGCGCAAGGTCTTCGTGCTGATGCAGGCCGACCCGCTGTTCGAGCGCGGCGCGGCGCGCGACGGCTATGCGCGCCTACGCGCGGTGCTTGCCTCCGACGCGCGGCGGCTCGCCGGGCGCCTGGTGCTGGTGCACGGCGACTCGCACCGCTACCGCGACGACGAGCCCTTGCCCGGTCTGCGGCGAATCGAGGTGTTCGGCGCGCCCGATGTGCGCTGGCTGCGCGCCACGCTGCTTCCCGGCCGCGACGCGCGGCTTGAGGTGTCCCCGGCCGACTGAGCTTCAGCCGCGGCCGAGCGCGCCCCAGGCCTCGGCTTCGAAACGCGAGCGCTCCTCCTCGCCGTCGATCGAGGCGGAGATCGCCTCGACGAACTCGCGCTGGCTGCGCGCGCTCTTCGCGGCGCGCTTCACGATCAGGGCGGCCATCGGGCCGATGTGCCGCGCGAGCAGCTTCTCGGCGCCCGCCAGCGCCTCCGCCCCGAGCGCCAGCCCCGGCGCGGCGACGGCAGGGGCCGTCGCGGCGGCGGCCGCGCCGGTGGGCGCGGGGGCCGGCTCCTCGCCCTTGGAGTGCGGAACGTTTTTGGCTGCCTCGCGCATGAACTGCTCGCGCTGCGTGGGCACCGGGACGCAGTCGCCCAGCATCTCGATCAGGGCGCTGAAGGAGCTGGCCTTGCGCGCGGTCTTCTTCGCCAGCAGCGGCGCGATCGGGCCGAGATAATCCGTCAGCCGGAGCCCGAGCGCTTCGACGATCGCGCCGTCGAGCGCCGCGGCCGGAGGCGCCTGCTGCGCGGCCTGCGTCGCCAAGACGAGCTGTGCGTCGCCCGGCTCGAGCGGCGGCGCGGCCTGCCCCTCCGCGGGGCCGCCCACCAGGATCTCGTATACGTGGTGCGCACGCACGTGCTTGTCCTTGCGCTCGCCGTCGTAGCGAAACAGCCGCGCGTATTCCTCCGAGATGCGCGACACGACGTCGAAGTAGCTGCGCGACACCAGGATCTGGTTCGGCTCGGCGAAGCTCATGACGCGCTGCGCGACGTTGATGCCGTCGCCGATGATGTTGGGCAGGCCGTTGATGTCCTTGGCCATCTTGACCGGACCGAGATTGACGCCGATGCGCAAGGCGAAATTGGGGTAGGCGTGCTCGGCGATCGCCACCCGCAGCGCGTTGGCGATGAACACCGCCTCCTCCGGGTCCCCCAGCAGGCAGATCGCCGCCCCGTCGCCGGCGTCGATGACGATGCGGTCCTCCTCGGAGATGCCTTGCAGCGCCTCGAACAGCATGCCGTTGAACCAGCCGCGCTGCGCGAGCTGCGTCGCCACCGTCTTCTTCGTGTACTCGACGATGTCGACGAACACGACGCTGCAGATGAACGTGCGGCCGAGGCTGCCGAGCTTCGGATTGTGCATGCGCTTACTGCTCGATCATCTGCATGGCCTTCTGCAGGCTGCGGCGCATGCGGTTGAACGATGCCGCGAGCACCGAGATCTCGTCTTTGCCCCGCACGTCGAGTTCCGGACGCGCGAAGTCTCCGGTGCTCACCTTGTCGGCCGCCTCCGACATGCTGCGGATCGGCCGCACGATCATCCAGCTGAGCATCAGGTTGAGCACCAGGAACACCGCGACGAACACCCCGGCGAGCGACGACATGAAGGTGCGGAAGGCGCGCTCCGCGTTGCCGACCGGCAGCTCCATCGGCACCGACACGATCTGGGCGCCCACGATCTCGTTGAAATTCCAGCCGAAGCCGTTGGCCTCGCCGTAGAGCTTGATCATCGACGCCGGTGCCGCCTGCGGCACGCTGTGGCAGGCGAGGCACGCGGGATCGGTGATCTTGATCGGGCGGGCGATGAACAGCGCGCGGCCGGTGGGCGTGTCCCGCTCGCCGACCACTTCCTTGGTCGCGGCGTGGTCGCGGAAGGTTCGCACCACGTCGGCCTCCCAGTCCGTCGCCCGGTCGCGCGGGTTGGTCGGGTTGAGGGTCGCCTCCTTGTACGAGTAGTCGGGGTGGGTCTTGCGCAGCTCGTTCACCGTCTCGGTGGCCGCGTAGGCGGGCACGCTCTGCGGCAGGAACACGCGCATCAGCTGCAGCTCGAGGTGTGGCTTCACCTGCTTGACCGTGTAGCCGCGGATCGCCAGCGCCGATTCCATCATCAGCCGCGCGTTGCGCACCACCTCTTCCTTTGCGTTGTGCTGCAGCAGCGTGTAGGAGATCCAGCCGGCGACGGCGAATCCTGCGGCGAACACCAGCAGCAGCACGAGGTTGAATTTCGTCCGTATGCCCATGGCACCTCCGCCTATTTGCAGGCCATCGCTTCGTCGTACGCCTTGGTGAAGCCCATCAGGCTGAAGCGGGCGCTGTGCACCCCCGTCACCGGGAATTCCGGCCAGAAGCGCAGCCTCGCCTCGACTTCCCTGCCCGCCTTGAATAGCTTGACGATCGCGCCGTAGCTCGACTCGAACACCGCGCGCTTCTTGCCATCGGTGCGTTCCATGCGGATCAGGTCCTGGCCGCGCAGCGCGAGGCCGATGTCCGAGAACGAGGTATCGAGGTCGGAAGGCGACTCGACGACGACCTTGCGCTCGTCGACCAAGATGCGAGCCTGCACGGTCTGGTAGCCGTCGTTCAGCTCGACGCTCGCTGAGCGCGCGGCGCAGCCACCCTTGGCGCCGGCCGCATCGCGCGCGACTTCCCAGTTCTGCTCTCCGGCCGCACGGGCTCCCTGCGCACCCGTGGCGAGCGCGGCGACGAGCAGCAGCCCCCGAGCGGTCGATGAGCCCATCCCCCTCCCGTGGTTCCCGACTGGAAACTGGAGGATCGGATTAGAGCACCCGGCCGCGGGCCCCGCAACCGGCGCCGGGCTCAGTCGGCGCCCCAGCGGCCCAGCGTGTGGGCGCCCGCCACGGGGAGAAGCTGGCCGCTGCGGTGCCGGCGCGCCTCGGGCGCCGCCGGCGCCACGGCCAGGATCGCGGCGCGCGCCTCGGGGTCGGCGAGCGCCGCGCCGAGCGGCTCCGGGTCGGTCCATGCCAGCTCGCCCGCCTCGATGCGCGCGTAGATGCGCCCGCTGGCGCGATCGGCGAAGTTGAGCGCCGGCAGCCGGCGCGCGCACTGCGCGAGGAAGCGCGCATTGCGCTCGGGTGCGGCCGCCTCCCCTTCCGCGTAGAGCTGCTCCGGGCGGGTCGCGCCTACGTTGATCTTCGCGTAGCGCTCGATGTCGAGCATGCCACGCACGTCGAGCACGCTGAGCTCGCCGTTCTGGCCGAAGGCGACGGTGCGCGGGCGCTCGCCCGCCGCCACGCCGTTGTCGAGAAACTCGTAGTGCACCGCCTTGTCACCGCGCAGCGCCCAGGTGAAAAACAGCTCGGGCATCCCGGCATAGGCCTCGACGTTGTGCGCCAGCAGGTCGTCGACCGCCTTGTAGCGGCCGACCTCGAGCCCGCGCCGCCAGGAGCGCTCGACGGTCGCGTGCGGCGGCGTGATCATGAAGAAGAGGTACAGGAAGTGCCCGAAGCGCGTCAGCAGATTGCTGCCGGCCTCCTCCGACTCGGGCGCGAAGCTGTCGAACCGGAAGCGGTCGATCAGCAGGTGCGACATGCCGCCGCGCTCGGCCTTGGCGGCCATGTAGCGATCGAGCTTCTGGTCGATCACGCGCAGCTCCTGTCCGGTGAAGCTGCCGGCGTACTTGTACGCCTCGCCGAGCGAGCCGTAGTCGAGCAATTGCTTGCGCCAGATGTCCGGGCTGATGAGCGCGAAGTCGCTCCAGGCGACGCCGATTTCCTTCGCGAGCGCCTTCTGCAGTGGGCGCATGGTGCTCTTTCCCGAGGCCGACGCACCCTTGGTGTTCATCACCACGGGCCGCAGCTGCGCGGGCAGGACGGCGTAGCCCTCGGCGCGCGCCGCCTCGGCGATGAGCGGCTCGATCAGCCGGCCGAGCGCCACGCTGCCGTGCTCGTTGCACGCCAGGCGAGTCGCGATCGAAGCGAGCAGCGCCGGATCGCCCCACAGCGCGCCGTGGCGCACGCGCACCGCCGCCACCACGCGCGCGACGGCGCGCAACGCTGCGCGCGCGGGCTCGCTGCGTTCAGATGCGGCGCGCGCCTCCCAGCCGGCGAGCAGGCGTTCAGCCTGCGCGGCGTCGTCCCTCGCCGCCGCCCGGCCGGCGAAGGCCGCCGCGAGCTCGGCGCCGGCGCGCGCCGCGAACTCGCGGCGAAGCGCCTCGTAGGCCTGCTCGAGGCCGGCCATGCGCGGCTCCAGGTAGCGCGCGAGGATGGTCGCCGTCATGGCGCGGAAGTTGATTCCCAGGTCCTCCAGGCGCGAACCGTCCGGTACGGACAGATCGGCGGTCACGCGCACCAGAAGCTCGTGCAGCACCAGCCGCCGCGGGCGAAACGCCACCAGCTCCTCGGCCTCCAGCCCGGTCAGGTCGGCGAGCTCCAGCGCGTCCTCCAGCCCGCCGAACACGTTCTCCGGCCGATACAAGGTCACGAGCGGGAGCAGCCGCCGCGGTACCGTCGATTCGATCCCGGGGTTCCACGGACCGTAGGGCGCGCCGCTCATCGCAGCTGCCGCCATGCGTCGACGAGCGCCACGCCCATCAGCGCCAGCGCAAGCAGGTAGAGCGGCCAGTCGAACGCGGACGGGCGGATGCGCGCGAGCGCCTGCGCGCTCCAATGCGGCGCGTGCAGCGCGTCGGCCATGAAGACGTACAGTGCCAGCAGCACGCCCGCGGCGGCGGCCGCCCGGGCAGGCGGCGACGGCCACGGCGCCCGCCCGCCCTTGGCGAACTGCGTCACCAGGGTCCCTCCGGCGGCCATCAGCGCGGCGATGCACACCGGGGCGAGCACCGGGCCCCACCACGGCAGCGGTATGAGGAACAGCACGTCCCAATCGAGCGGCGAGCGCGGCCAACCGCTCATCGGCGCGAGGAACAGGTAGTAGAAGATGTCCCACACGCCGAAGGCGAGCAGGAAATAGCCCAGGCGCGTGCGCCGCTCGCGACCCGCGAGCCAGGCCACGGCGCAGAGCATCACGAGCGTCGCCACCTCGCGCGCCAACTCGATGGGCGCGAGCCACGCCGGCGCCGGCAACGGCCCGGAAACGTGGGGATCGGCGCTGCCGAGCAGCGTGCGCAGATACGTCACCACCGCGGCCTCGAGCAGCGCCATGGCGATCGCATAGACCACGACGGCGCTCCAGCGGCCCGCTTCCTTCATGCGCGGTGCGCTACTTCAGCCGCTGCTTCTTGCGCTTGCGATCCGCCATGATCTTCGCGTAGCACTCCGCGCACACGCCACGCTTGTTCTTCAGCCCCGGCAGCGTGCGGAAGGACGAGCGCGGCTTGGAGTGCTGCCCGTGATAGCAGTATTTCAGCGGACCGGTATCGGGCATCGTCTCCTCTCGCTCACACGACCCTGAAATTCTTGAACTGCCAGGGATCATCCACGTCCAGGTCCTCGGGGAACAGCAGCCCGCGGTCGACGAGCGGCGTCCAGTTGCTGTAGGTGCCGACCAGCTCGCCCAGGTAAGGCCGGGCGATCTCCAGCACGCGCTCGAAGTCGATCTCGTCCGGATCGATCACGCCGCAGCGCGGGTTTTCCAGCGCCCAGACGATGGCGGCGAGGATCGAGCACGACACCTGCAGCGTGGTGGCGTTGTTGTGCGGCGCGAGCCGGCGCGCCTCCTCCACCGAGAGCCGCGAGCCGTACCAGTAGGCGCCCTTGGCGTGGCCCATGAGCAGCACTCCGAGCTCGTCGGTGCCCTCTTCGATGTCGTCCATCAGCACGCGCTGCTTCTCCTGCAGTTTCCAGTTCTTGCCAGCGAGCTCGTGCACCGAGCTGACCGCGTCGTCGCATGGATGATAAGCATAGTGCACGGTGGGACGGTAGCGATCGTTCTCGCCGTCCTTCACCGTCAGGTAGTCGGCGATGGAGATCGATTCGCCATGGGTGATGAGAAAGCCGTGCATGGGGCCCTCGAGCGGCGTCCAGGTGCGCACCCGCGTCGAGGCGCCGGGCCGCTGCAGGTAGATGGCGCAGCCCGAGCCGAACTTGTGCCGCCTGCCGTCGGGCGGGAAATGCTTCTCGTGGCTGCCCCAGCCGAGCTCGGCCGGCTGGCAGCCCTCCCCGGTGAAACCGTCCACCGACCAGGTGTTGACGAACTCGCCCCTGCGCTTGGCCGGCACCGCCTTCTGCGTGTCGCGCTCGGCGATGTGGATCACCTTGACGCCGAGCTTTTCCGCGAGCGCCGCCCATTGCTCGCGCGTGGCGGGCCGGGCTGCCTTGACTCGCGTGTCGCGCGCAATGTCGAGCAGCGCGCGCTTGACGAAGTGCGACACCAGCCCGGGATTCGCGCCGTGCGTCAGCACCGCGGTGGGCCCCTCCGGGTACTTCTCCCTGATCGCGAGGGCGGCCTCGCGCAGGGCGTAATTGGAGCGCTGCGAGGGCGAGAGCCGCCGGTCGACATAGCCTCCTGCCCATGGCTCGATGCAGGTGTCCAGGTACAGCGCGCCGCGCTTCTGGCACAACTCGATCAGGTTCACGCTCGACACGTCGACCGAGACGTTGAGCAGGAAGTCGCCCGCTTCGAGCAGCGGCTCGAGCACCGCCCGGTAGTTTCCGCGGTTGAGCGGATTGGTCATGAATTTCACGCCGAAGCGCGCCGCCTCCTTCGCGCCGCGCTCGTCGCCGGTGATGATCAGGATGTTCGAGCGCGCGAGCTTCAGGTGCCGCAGGAGCAGCGGCAGTACGCCCTGGCCGACCGAGCCGAAGCCGACGAGGACGAGCTTGCCGGGCAATTTCGCATGCTTGGTCGCCGGGAGGGAGGGTGATTTTCTTTTCATGGGCGTCACGGTCGGCTAGTTCAGGTCCAGTGCATAGCGCTTGAGCACCGACAGCGGTACGTGCTCCAGCACCTTCTCGTTGGTCGACTCGAGCACCACCTGCGGCGCGCAGCCGGCCTCCCAGGCCTCGCGCCAGCGCAGCACGTGCAGGCACCAGCGGTCGCCGGGACTGAGCCCGCGAAAACGCATGCCCGGATTCGGCGTCACCAGGTCGTTGCCGCGCGCCACGCTGAATTCGAGGAAGCCGGCGGTGACGCGCACGCACACCAGGTGCGCCACCCCCGCCTCGCCGCGCGTGGCGCAGCAGCCGTCGCGGAAATAGCCGGTGAGCGGCGCATAGCTGCACGCGATCAGCTCGCCGCCGAGCACGTTCTTTTCCCTGACGCCGGTCTGGCTCATGCCGCGCGCTCGGCGATATAGCGCTTCACCCGCTCGGCGTCGGCCGGGACCACGTCGACCCGTTGCGGCAGCTGCTCGAGGTTCTCGTAGCCCGGCGGCCGCTGCGGCTCGCGCCCGAGTGCCTCGCGGATTGTCGCGGCGAACTTGGCCGGTTGCGCCGTCTCCAGGCACACGAGCGGCACGCCCGCCTCGCGGTGCTCGAGGCCCACCTTGATGCCGTCGGCGGTATGCGTGTCGACCATTACCCGGTACTTGTCCCACATGCGGCGGATCGTGGCAAGCCGGTCGGCGTGCGTCGAGCAGCCCGAGATGAAGCCCGTCCCGGCCACGTTGCGAAAGTGCGCCGAGCCCGACAGGTCGAAGGCGCCCTGCTCGCCCAGCCGCCGCCACAGCTCGCGCACCTGCGCGGCATCGCGGCCGACGAGATCGAACACGTAGCGCTCGAAATTCGACGCCTTGGAGATGTCCATCGATGGGCTGGAGGTCGCCTGCACCTCGCCCGGACCGCGTACGCGGTAGCGGCCGCTGCGGAAGAACTCGTCCAGCACGTCGTTCTCGTTGGTGGCGAGGATCAGGCGCCTGATCGGCAGGCCCATCGAGCGTGCGACGTGCCCGGCGTAGATGTTGCCGAAGTTGCCTGAGGGAACCGCGAACGACACCTGCTCGGCGTCCGAGCGCGTGGCGGCGAAATAGCCCTTGAAGTAATACACCACCTGCGCCGCGACGCGCGCCCAGTTGATCGAGTTCACCGTGCCGATGTGATGGCGCACCTTGAATTCGGCGTCGGCGCTGACCGCCTTGACGATGTCCTGGCAGTCGTCGAATACCCCCTTCACGGCGAGGTTGAAGATGTTGGCGTCCTGCAACGCGTACATCTGGGCGGCCTGGAACGGCGTCATGCGCCCTTCGGGCGACAGCATGAATACGCGGATGCCCTTCTTGCCGCGCAGCGCGTGCTCGGCCGCCGAGCCGGTATCGCCCGAGGTTGCCCCCAGGATGTTGAGCCGCTCGCCGCGCCTGCCGAGCACGTACTCGAACAGGTTGCCGAGCAGCTGCATCGCCAGGTCCTTGAAGGCGAGCGTCGGGCCGTTCGAAAGCCCGAGCAGGTGCAGGCCGGGCTCCAGCGTGACGAGCGGCGTGATCTCGTCGCTGCCGAACGCCTCGCGGGTGTAGGTCCGGTCGACGAGCCGCTTCAGGTCGGGTATGTCGTCCGCGAACAGGGAAAGCACCTCGAACGCGAGCTGCCGGTAGCCGAGGCCTCTCCAGGCCGCGAGGTCGGCGCGCGGGTAGCGCTCGGGGACGAACAGCCCGCCATCGGGCGCCAGGCCCTCGAGCAGGATGTCGGTGAAGCGCTGCGGCCCGGCGCCGCCGCGCGTGGAGACGTAGCGCACTACAGCAGCTCTTCGCAGCGGATCTTGGTCACCTTGCCGACCACGGTTTTCAGCCTTTCGATCCTCGCGAGCGCCGCGTTGACGTTCTTCTCCAGCGCAAGGTGCGTCAGCAGCACGATGTCGACCTGTTTCTGGCCCTGCCCCGGCTCCTTCTGCACCATGGCGTCAATCGAGATCGAGCCCTGCGCGAGGATGCGCGTGATGTCGGCGAGCACGCCCGGCCGGTCGAGCACCCGCATGCGGAAGTAGTACGAGGTCTCCACCTCGCCGATGGGCAGGATGCGCGTATGGGCCAGGCGGTCGGGCTGGAACGCGAGGTGCGGCACTCGGTTGCCGGGGTCGGCAGTGATCAACCGCGTGACGTCGATCAGGTCGGCCACGACCGCGCTCGCGGTCGGTTGGCTGCCGGCGCCGGCACCGTAGTACAGGGTCGGCCCGACCGCGTCGCCCTTCACCAGGATCGCGTTCATCACGCCCTCGACGTTGGCGATGAGCCGCCGCGCCGGCACCAGCGTCGGGTGAACCCGCAACTCGATGCCCTTGGCCACCCGCTTGGTGATCCCGAGCAGCTTGATGCGGTAGCCGAGCTCCTCCGCGTACGCGATGTCCTGGCGCGTGAGCTTCGAGATGCCCTCCGTGTAAGCCTTCCTGAACTGCATCGGCGTGCCGAAGGCGAGCGCCGACAGGATGGTCAGCTTGTGCGCCGCGTCGACCCCCTCGATGTCGAAGGTGGGATCGGATTCGGCGTAGCCCAGGCGCTGCGCCTCGCGCAGCACCTCGGCGAAGCCCAGGCCCTTGTCGCGCATCTCCGACAGGATGAAGTTCGAGGTGCCGTTGATAATTCCGGCGATCCACTCGATACGGTTGGCGCTCAGGCCCTCGCGCAGCGCCTTGATGATCGGGATGCCGCCGCCCACCGCGGCCTCGAAGGCGACCATCACCTTGCGCTTCTGCGCGGCGGCGAAGATCTCGTTGCCGTGCGTCGCGAGCAGCGCCTTGTTGGCGGTCACCACGTGCTTGCCGTGCGCGATCGCGTCGAGCACCAGTTCCTTGGCGACGGTGTAGCCGCCGATCAGCTCGATCACGATGTCGATGTCGGGCGCGCGGGTCACGTCGTGCGCATCGGCCGTGACCTTCGCCTTCGACTTGACGATCGAGCGCGCGCGGGCGAGCGCCTTGTCGGCGACCCGCGTGATGCGGATCGCGCGTCCCGCCCGCCGCTGGATCTCGTCGGCGTTGCGCCTGAGCACCTCCCAGGTGCCGCCTCCGACCGTGCCGATGCCGAGCAGACC
>Ga0316620_10000972_pt1 | contig 11959 bp, 14 predicted proteins | sample OWC_Aug_M1_C1_D5_FD_207651 | JGI IMG/M metagenome (GOLD analysis project Ga0316620, IMG submission 207651) | Wetland soil microbial communities from Old Woman Creek delta, Ohio, United States - OWC_Aug_M1_C1_D5_B | ecosystem: Environmental > Terrestrial > Soil > Wetlands | place: USA: Ohio... | reverse complement strand
ATGGAAGTCGAGGAGGGCGGTCTCCCCCGCTCTCTATCACCTGAAGCCGGCAAAGATAAGCGAGGATATCGTCGTACCGAGGAACAGGATCACCGAGATGCTCGGGATACTGAAACGGCTCGGGAACGAGTCCGGGATCACTATCATCAATTTCGGCCATGCCGGCGACGGCAATATCCATGTAAACCTCATGATCGACAGAAACAACAAGGAAGAATGCGAGAAGGCACAGAGACTCGTCGCCGAGATATTCAGGGCGACGCTCGATCTCGGCGGCACCATCTCCGGAGAGCACGGCATAGGACTTACGAAGTCCGCCTATATATCGATGGAGATACCTCCTGCGGAACTGGAACTCATGAAAAAGATAAAGGGCGTCTTCGACCCGAAAAATATTCTGAATCCGGGTAAGATATTTCCCCGGTGACGCAGGATGTTGTGAATTAGGGCCGGAAAAAGTAAAATAAGAACTATAAGAGAACGGGGAGTAGAGATGAAAAAGATCGCAATATCGGTATTGCTTGCTGCCGTATTTCTGTGGTTGACCGCCATGGGTCCGGGTTCTCCTTCGGGCAGCGACAGGAACCCGTACTCACCGAAGGACATCGACAGGCTCGACAGGCAGAAGGCCCCTGATTTTACGCTGAAAGACCTGAGAGGGAATACCGTCACGCTTTCTGCACTGAAGGGGAAGGTCGTCCTGCTCAATTTCTGGGCGACGTGGTGCCCGCCGTGTGTGGCGGAGATGCCGCAACTGAACAAACTATACAAGAGGCTGGGTCCCCGCGGTCTCCATATCGTTGCGGTCTCCACCGACAATTCGATCGGGTACCCCAGGGATTTTGTGAGCAAGAACGGGATCGACTTCACTGTGCTCTACGATGAAAACCGCACCGTTACGCGGTCCTACAAGGTTTTTTCGATGCCGACCACCTTCCTGATCGACAAAAACGGCATCATCATCGAGAAGTTCTTCGGCGACTACGAATGGGCCGACTCCGTTATGGTGAATAAGATAGAGAAGCTGCTGTAATTAATTAGTTGCCGGGCTCTTGTCGGCAACTAATTAATTTAGACTGATGTCTTTCATCTCTTAAAAGACTTTCCCACATCCAGTTTTGATGGATTCCGATATCGTTTTGGGAATCGGCATCCCAAATTCTCCTGGTGGTGCGGAGCGTCAAGACAGATCGCACCAGGCCAATGGTGTCTGTCATTGTGCCATAAAACCATGGAAAGACCATCCGTCGTCTGAATATGATAAATATAAGCCCACGATGTCTCCGCGGTCATTGATAGCAACCGCATTTGTGTCAGAAGCACCCGGATAATCCAACTTCTGATATTTCCCATCGCGATAGACGAAGCCATGCTCATTCGTATTATCGTACATGCCTACGATTGCCCCGCCATTGTTAATGCCAAACGCAACTGTGCCTATGCCACCAGTAGCATCTGGATAATCCAAGCTGAAGAAGCGCCCTAAGGAGTATATAAAACCATGCCCCCGGTAATTGCTGTCGATATAATAGCCTACGATTTGGCCCCGATCATTGATACCCAAGGCTTCTGTGCCAATGGCACCTGGATAATCCAAGCTGTCGTATTTTCCTTTGTGATACACGAAGCCATGCAAGGCAGAATCGTCTGCATAGGAACCGACAATCATGCCGAAATTGTTAATGCCATAGAGGTTTGTTTCACGCGTAGCCTGAGGATGATCCAAACTGAAGCAGCCTTTTTCACCACACATGAATCCCCGCGACTGATTGCCGGAAAAAAAATTACCCACAACATCACCGCGCTCATTGATACCGGTAAGCATTGTGGCCCAGGCGCCGGGATAATCATAACTGTAAAAGTTTCCATTGTACAGAAATCCATGACTATTTGCACCGACGTCATCATATGTGCCGACAATTACCCCACGATTGTTAATACCGCGGAGAGACATGTAGTAGAGGGAATCTGGATTATCAAGTGTTACAAAGGAGAGGGCATAGGCTAAGGGAGAAACTATGCACACTATTAGCAAGGTCATGAACGATAGTATTAAGGTCCTTTTCATAATCCACCTGCGAAGTTCCATTTTGGAGTTACCGGATATCTTTTATCATGGAGATCTTCTCAATGATAATCATTCCTCCTGCCATAGAGATTGTTATCGCACATCAGTCACCTCCCTTTCCCCAAAAATAAAAGGCCGACTCTGCGAAAATTCATCCTTCGGCAGCTCGGCCATCTTCTAATAAGACCCGCCGCTTTCCGCACTCTCCTCACGGAAAGATTGGCTTTGTCGGGATTATCTTTTAATTCCATGCTATCACAAAAAAGGCATTTGTCAACGTAGTGTATCCATTTAACGTGTGCAGCGTACTCTTCTGAAAAGGGTGGCATGTTCGGGGCCATGAGACTCGAGAGATACTGATCAAGATATCCGCAGGCGGCGTCATGCGGCCGGATCAAAGACGTCTCTTCTGCATCCGATATCACCCTGATCCCTAGGCCTGGCCTTCGGGGGGCAATGATGAAAAATTCGTTGTGATCACCCGCAACCCTTAAAACCTTTGCAGTTGCTTCCCTGGTGCTATTTCTTTTCCCTGTCTCCCAGATAATCCCCCAGCATTCCCCGACTGTGCTCGTCGTCGTGGCAGTAGATGCAGAGGTTCTCCCAGTTCGATCCGTCAGGCGGGTTATTGCGGTGGTTGCCGTCCTTGTGGTGAACCGTCAGGAGGTGCCGGTCCTTGTATTCGAACTCCCTCCCGCACTTCGCGCAGACTAGGCCGTGTATTTTGAGGGACTGCTCCCGGTAATCCTCCGCGGGGCTTCCGGCCTGCCTCAGTTCCCTCACTATTTCTTCGACAGATTTCCCGCTGTCTTTCCCGTGGAGAGGTCTTTTGTGACGCCCGTGTCTCATATCAAATCCCGCTATCGCGCCAACCCGGGAAGCAACTGCGCCAGCCCGCCGGCAATGAACTCAACCGCGATTGCGGCCAGAAGCAGCCCCATTAGCCGCGTCGCGATATTGATACCGGTTTTACTCAGCATTTTGCTTACGGGGATCGCGGCCTTGAGCGCAAACCACGTGAGGAGCGCCACGATAAGGCTGCTGCCGATGATCAGGCCGACATGGAGCGGTTGAAACGACTGGTCCGCGTATATAATGACCGTCGATATCGCACCGGGTCCCGCCAGCAGGGGCATCGCGATCGGCACCACCGCGATGCTCTCTTTCTCTTCGGCCTCTTCGGCCTCTTCCGGCGTCTGCTTGCTCTCGGCGTATTTGGCCTGCATCATTGCGATCGACATCAGAAGCAGGAGGATGCCGCCACCGACCCTGAAGGAAGCGATGCTGACGCCGAAGAAGTTAAGAAGGGGCTTCCCGAGCAGCGTTGCGATAACCAGCACTATTGCGACGGCCACGCTTGTCGTCCTGGCGATATGCCGCCTCTCGGTCTCGTCCATCCCGCCTGTGAGGCTTACGAAGATGGGGATCACGCCGAGAGGGTTCACGATCGCAAGCAGGGTCGTAAAAATCTTTATGTATCCGGTCCATTCGATCATCGCATGCCTCAAAAGGGTAATATCAAAACGCCGCTTCCGGTTTTCATGCGGCTGTCATTCCGGCTTGTCCGGAATCCTTCTGCGATATCTTCATAGAGATCCTCACGGCAAAGCTCTTCTCCATTCTACAGCCATTATATCAGAAAGATTCCGGGCAAGCCGGAATGACAAGAACAAATTTCCATATGAGCGCATGCCACGGCATATTCTGAAGAACCATCAAAGGTCTATCAGGTCGAAGATTGGAAGGATGGAAAAGTCCGGTTTTTCACGGACTGCCGGAATCCCGCTATCAATAAGGGTTCCAGAGGTGACACGACACGAGGCGGCCATGGCTCTCCTTCAACTCGGGAACGACCCTGTCGCAGGGCCCGAACCTCCTGGGGCATCTCGGGTGGAAAGGACAACCGGTAGGGATGTTGATCGGACTCGGCACCTCGCCCTGCAGAGGAGCGGACCTGATCTTCTTCCACCCCTCGGGCCTGATCTTCGGCGCGGAAGCGAGAAGCACTTCGGTGTAGGGGTGAAAAGGTTTTTCGAAGAGCCCGTCGGTACCCGCGTATTCGACGATCTTCCCCAGATACATGACCCCGACCGCATCGCTGAAATACTGTACGACCCTCAGATCGTGGCTTATGAAAAGGAAGGATATCTTCGTCTGCTTTTTCAGGTCGGTGAGCAGATTGATGATCTGCGCCTGTATCGACACGTCCAGCGCCGAGAGCGGCTCGTCCGCCACGATCAGCTCCGGGGACACGGCCAGTGCGCGCGCGATGCATATCCTCTGTCTCTGTCCGCCGCTGAATTCGTGGGGATAGCGGTTCAGAGTCTCTGCGCCGAGCCCCACTTTCTCCAGGACGCCGACTACCGCGTCCTTCATCCCCGTACGGCCGGCGAGTTTATGGATGAGCAGCGGCTCCGATACCGTATCGTATACGGTCCTCCTCGGGTTCAGTGAGGCGAAGGGGTCCTGAAAGATGATCTGGACCGATTTCCTGAAGGCCTTAATTTCGGTGCGGTCCATCGAGAAGATGTTTTTTCCTTTAAAGAGCACCGACCCGGAGGTCGGCTCCATCAACTTCAGCACCAGTCTGGCGACGGTGGATTTGCCGCATCCGCTTTCCCCGACCAGCGCGAGGACGTTGTCCTCGCGGAGGGCGAAGTCAATCCCGTCGACCGCCTTCAGGACACGGCCACCGGACCTTAACGTCTTCCCGAATTCAAAATATTTTCTTAGCGATTCAGCCCTGAGAAGTTCCATCGTCTCTCCTCAGATCATCCCGCACCTTACGAAATGGCCCTTTGAGACCTCGATAAGGGGCGGCTCTTTTTCCCTGCATTCGGCGGACGGCTGTTTTCCGCACCTGTCCGCATACCTGCATCCTTCCGGGAAATCTTCAGGTCGCGGGACAGTGCCCCGGATCGGCTTCAATGGGACGCCCCTTCCCTTTGGAATGGATTCGAGAAGGCCGACCGTATAGGGATGCTTCGGGTTATTGAATATCTCGCCGGTGTCGGCGAGTTCCATCAGCTTCCCGGCGTACATCACCGCGACCCTCGCTGCGTTCTCGGCGATCACGGCGAGGTCATGGGTGATGAAAAGGATCGACATCCGGCGCTCTTCCCTCAGCCTCTGGATGAGCTCGAGTATCTGGGCCTGGATCGTCACATCGAGCGCGGTCGTCGGTTCGTCGGCGATCAGGAGTGCCGGGTTGCAGGCGATCGACATCGCGATCATGACCCTCTGCCTCATACCCCCGGACATCTGATGGGGATATTCCTTTACCCGTATCTCGGGGGAGGGGATCCTGACCGAGGCGAGGAGTTCGACCGCCCGCTCCATCGCTTCTTTCTTCGTCATGTTCCGGTGAGTCACGAGCACCTCAGCGATCTGGTAGCCGATCGTGAGCACCGGGTTGAGGGAGGTCATCGGTTCCTGGAAAATCATGGATATCTCGTTGCCCCTGAGCCGTCTCTTGGATTCTTCGTCCATCTTCAGGAGGTCTTTCCCTCTGAAGGCGGTTCTCCCCGTGGCGTATGCGTTCCGGGGGAGAAGCCCCATGATCGAAAGTGCGGTGATGCTCTTGCCGCAGCCGCTCTCGCCGGCAAGGCCGAAAATCTCGGATTCTTCTATGGAGAAATTAAGGCCGGACACGACCGGGACGGGTGCGCCCTCTGTCCTGAAGTAGACATGCAAATCCCTTACATCAAGCAGGGACACTTTCTATTACGTGTCCTCTTTTTTCAGGAGCCTCAGGTAGTTTTCGGCTTCTTTCAGCCCGGGATTGATTTCGAGGGCCTTTTCCCATTCCTGGAAAGCCAGGCCGGAGAGTCCCTGCATATAGTAGCTCAGCCCTAACTGCACCCATGCAGGCCCGTAACCCGGGTTGACCTCTTTTGCCTTCGAGAAATGGATGATCGCCTCCTCGACGAGGCCTTTGTTTCTCAGTGCAATGCCGAGTTTGGTATGGACATCGGCCAGTCTCGGATGGAGTTTTATCGCCTTCCGGTACTCCTCGGCCGCCTCGTCGTTCATGTTGAACTCGAGGTACATGTTGCCCAGCCGGTAATGCTCATTGGCGAGTTTCCCGGCTATATAAGGGTCCATGGCATTCGGGTCCGGGTGCGCAATCTGGGCCGCCATCGAAAATACTTCCTGGGCCTTCTTGTATTCGCCGAGATCGTTGTAGGTCACCGCGAGGTTGAGAGAGGCCTCGGTATACCGCGGGTTCAGTTCGAGGGCCTTCTCAAAGTGCTCCGCAGCCTTTCTCATTTCACCTTTCATATTGCAGATGATCCCCATCTTATTGTGGACGTCGGCATATTGCGGGTTCCTGGCGATCACTTCCTTCAGGATAGGTTCCGCCTCGCTCAGTTTACCTTCGTTGTAAAGCTTCGTGCCGAGTTCGTAGAGTTCTTGCAAGGTTGCGGTCATACATATTTACTATATGGGGAAGGCGGAACTTTGTCAAGAAATCGTGAGGGGATATCCGGCAAAGCATGATTCATCCGGGTCACTTCTTCACGGTCTTCAATCTGAAGTCGCGGTCGGCTAATTCGTCACTCTTCTTTATGAGGAGCCATTCCTTTTCCTTGCCGGACATGCGGGCGAGGACGAACATACCCCTAAGCTTCCGGCCATTAAAGACGACCTCCAGTTTCCCGTCACTCACACTTCCGCCTTCAAATCGTAGGTCCCTCTGTCCCAGATGAATACCTCGCCGGCGCCGTATTCTCCCTCAGGTATCGTCCCTTCGAACCCGGCGTAATCGAGGCTATGGTCGTCTACCATGACTGCGAGCCTCTTCTCGGCGGGGTTCATCGAAGGGCCTTTCGGGACCGCCCACGATTTCAGGACACCTTCCATTTCGAGCCTGAGGTCGAAATGGAGCCTTCTCGCATGATGTTCGTGGACTACAAATATCGGCATGTACGCCTCCTTATCAGTCCTCTCGTCTCTTGACCCTACAACTGATAAAAACCATGTTCAGGAGAGGGCAGATGGCTGAAAAACGGCCGTAGTCGTCCGCCCCGGCGGATCCGCCCGAGGAAGGAGGGCTCCGATAAGAACGCCGGACAGACTACACCGACATTTCCGGGAAACATTATGCTTGATTTTGCGGTTACGTGAATCATAATCAAATCCTGCCGATTGTATGGCGTTTTCAGCCCGTCTGCCCTCGTCTTCTCTACTATGTGAGGGCATGAAAAATATGGCAACATCTGCGATGATCACCCTGATGGTTGTTCCCTCTTTATCTTCAGAATAAGGAGTGCCGTCATCCCGACGAGAAAAAGGACACCGCCGACCAGCGCCCATATCCCTCCCGGGTCCCTGCTCAGTTCGACGAGCGCAACCGGAAAGGGCCGGAACTCGACTGTCTTGATATAGATCCCGAAGCCGCCATGGAACGACGGGCTGTTCGGCCCTATCACGTCTGCCTTGAAAGGTCCGCCTTCTTTCAGATAACGTATGTCCGCCGACCAGTCAGTGATATACCCCGAAGGTCCTGCGTCGGCACGGATTTCACCGAAGACTACCGATTCGTTGTTCGGCAGCGGCAGGACCGTGCCCTGCATTACGTATGCCGTGCCTTTGAAGCTTCCATAGGAACTCAGGAGATGACCGAGCAGCACGAAGAGAAACCCGATGTGGATCACCTGGGGTGACAGCACCAGGAGCATATTCCTTGTGCCGCTTTTTTTTATTATTGATTCGATGCTGCAGAAGAGCGTGTTGGCGGTGAGAAGCGACAGGACCCCTATCGCGGCCCAGAGCCACCATGTCACGCCGACAGGGCTCTCCGCAAGCCACTGGAAGAGCGGCGCCATATGCAGGCCCTGGAACTCCTCCCGCAACGGCATGATGACGGAACCGTACAGGAGTATGCATAACAGCGCGAGAAGCAGCCATATGGCGGTCCTCAACGATGCAAGAAGCCTGACTATCTTTCGTATCATGCCCATATCAAAACGTATGAGAGCTCTTCATTAAGAGACTCACCCCGAGATACGTGAACATCACGATCCCGAAGCCGATTATCCCGAGTATCGCCGAAGGCCGGCCCGACCACCACTGTCTCAGCCTGGCGTGCAGGTAGAGGCTGTAGAAGAGCCAGAGAATTACCGTCCATAGTTCCTTCGGTGTCCAAAGCCAGTAAGTGCCCCATGCAAAATACGCCCATATCCCACCGAAGACCATGGCAGCGGAAAAGAAGCAGTAGCCCACGAGGATTGCCTTGTACTGGAGGACCTCGGCGGCCTCGCCCGGGAGACCTGCCCCGGCCGGCCCTCCGTCTTTATCTTCTTCTCCGACGAAAAGGAAGGTGGTACCCAAAACCGCCGCGATTCCGAAGAGCGCATATGAGAAAAAAGACAGGGCAACGTGAGACTCGAACCAGAATGTCTTCAGTACGGGTGGGAGTGGGGCGCTGTGCGGCGGGAAGAAAAGCGACAGGAGGATGAAGACGGCCGACAGGCCCAGCATCGGGAAAAGATGCCTGCCCCTGTTTCTCATCCTGAAGGTCATCGGCAGTGCAAAGAGCACCGTTGCGAAGGAAAGGAAATAGAGTGTGTCATGAGGTCCTATGATCGGCAGCCTGCCGAGTTGTATGCCCCGGAAAAATACGTATGCGGTCTGGACGGCGAAGCCTGCGTAAACAAAAGCGGGCCGGTAATACCCGAAAAGATAGAACAGCGCCGGCAATACGGGCAGGATGATCATGTCCCCTGTCTTCCGGCCGCATATCCACGCCCTGCCGGCGAAGCCTTTCGCGTACGGGACACATGATCGCTCAATAACGCTTCCACTTCTCTGATCTCTTCGGTATCAGGCAGGAGTGCGACAAGCCTGCGGATGAAGTCATTCTCCGCGAGCAGTGCGAACGACGAGGAAAAGTTCAGATCATACACCCATGAAAGCTGCGTGAGCTTGAAATCATTCATGTTCTTCAGGAGTGAAAGCGCGATGGATTTCCGGTCTCTTAGGCAGGCGATCGCTTCTTTCGAATATCCCGGCGTTTCGGGCAGACCTAATCCTACCGCTGAGGCAATGTCGTTGTTTTTGCCCTCGAAGAACCCGAGAAATATGCGCCATATATCGAGTTTGTCCGCGTCGCGGACCAAACGAAGAAAAAAAACATCTTCCGGGTCCGGCAGGTGCGGGACGGAAAAGGCGTTGTGGAACCTGACTGCATTGAGGACAATACGCTGTTCCTGACCGGCCAGGGGAGCGAGGACATTTTTTTCAGTCAGTATCTCCGCACCGAGATTCCCGTGGTTTACCGAAAGGCTGTCCCTGAAAGTTCTGTACCGTGCGTACTGGGGGAATCTCCCGATGTCGTGAAAGAGTCCGATGGTTTCGGCGATCAGGACTTTGTCCGGGGCCAAACCCTCCCCCCCGCCAAGAAGGCGGATTATTCGGCACACCAGGAGGGAATGCTCTTCCTTCAGCGTGATGTTCTTCTGATCTTCGGGGACATGCGAATAGAAGGACCGGACATAATCCGCAAAAAAGGTCCTGAAGTTTTCGCTGTCTCTTTCTGTCATGGTCTCAGAAGGTGTGACCGCAGGGAAGGGCCGTCATCTCAGGAACGTGCCGCTCTTGCCGCCGCGTTTTTCGCGGAGGAGGATGTCGGAGATTACCATCCTTTTGTCCACGGCCTTACACATATCATAGATCGTAAGGGCTGCCGCTGCCACCGCGGTCAGTGCCTCCATCTCGACCCCGGTACGGCCGGTGTTCTTCACCTTTGCCTCGATCCCTATCCTGTGGCGGGCTTCGTCGAATTCGAATTCGACAGTGACCGAGGAGATGTTCAGGGGGTGGCACATCGGGATGATTTCGGAGGTCTTCTTGGCGGCCATGATCCCCGCCACGCGCGCCACCCCGAGGACGTCCCCCTTGGCTGTGCCGCCTTTCCGTATCATTTCAAAAGTCTCTTCGCTCATCGAAACGGAGCCGCTGGCAACCGCTTCCCTTTTTGTCTCGGATTTGGCCGAGACATCTACCATGCGCGCCTGCCCCTGCTTGTCGAAATGGGTGAGTCTCTTCATCCGCCGATCTTCGCCATCGGTCTCCGGCGGCCGCTCAGGGCCAAGGGGCCCTTAAGGGCGAGAGTCTCGCCCATGTTATGGCCTTCCGGCTTTACCTTGATCGCCAGCCTGAGCAGTCGTTCCAGTTCGGAATCGGGCGCGCCGTTCCTGAGGGCGGTCTTCAGGTCGATCTCGGTTTCGGAAAAGAGGCAGGGCCGGAGCTTGCCGTCCGACGTCAGCCGCAGGCGGTTGCAGTCCGCGCAGAAATGGTGTGTGATCGCGCTGATAAAACCGACTACGCCTCTGGCATCTCCGAGCCTGAAATATCTGGAAGGCCCGTTTTTTCTGATATGGACCGGGACCAGTGGGGCGATTGCTTCTATCTTTCTCTTTAACTCTTCGGTCGAAATATACTTCTCCGGGCTCCAGTAGTCGTTATCGCCCGAGGGCATGAACTCGATAAACCGCACATGATAGTCCGTGGTGAGGGTAAGCCGTGCAAAGTCGCCCACCTCATCGTCGTTGACACCTCGGACAGGCACTACGTTGATCTTGATCGGCGTGAGCCCGGCCTTCTCCGCAGCGGCGATCCCCCGCATGACGCTGTCGAGCGAACCGCCCCTGGTAATCTCCCGGTACCGATCGGGTTTGAAGGAATCAACACTTATATTGACCCTGTCGAGTCCGGCATCCGCCAATTCCTGCGCCTGCCGCTCAAGGAGCGTGCCGTTTGTCGTCATGCTCAGGTCTTCGATGCCGCGGATCTTCTTCAGGGAGGATACCAGGAAGGAAACGTTTTTCCTGGTGAGCGGCTCGCCGCCGGTGAGCCGGACCTTCTTCACTCCCAGTCCGGCCCCTATCCCGACTATTCTGATAATCTCTTCATACCTGAGTATCTCTTTGTGGGTCGAAGGGACGATCCCGTCGGCAGGCATGCAGTAGACACAGCGCAGGTTGCAGCGGTCGGTGATAGACAGTCTCAGGTAATCTATCTCCCGCTGGAAATCGTCCTTCAGTCCGCTCATCGTTTTTTGCCGGAAGGCTTTTTGTTGAGTTCTGCCAGTTTCTTCTTCGCAAGGACCGCTTCTTTCGAGGCGGGATACTTATCGACGAGCTTCCTGAGGATCGTCGTACCCGTCTTTTTGTCTCCTATCCCGATAAACGCAAGCCCCTGTTTGTAAAAAGCGGTTGGCGCCTTTTCGTTTCCGGGATATTTCTTGAGCAGCGTCTCATACGAGAGGATGGCGCTTTCGTAGTCCTTTCCTGCGTAATAGGTCTCGGCGATCCAGAACTGGGCGTTTCCGGCCAGCCTGTCTTTTGGGAAATCCTTCAGGAAGGCCTCGAATTTTTCCCTCGCCTCCTTATATTTCCTGTCCTTGAACAACTGGTATGCCGCGTCATAGTCTGTTGCCTTTTCTGCCGCGGGTTCTCTTTGCTTTTCCTCTCCCGGCGCTTCGGCCTTCTCTTCTTCAGCGCCGGTCGTGGGCGGAGCGGCAGCCTGCGGGATTTCCGCAGGCTTGGCCGGTGCCTCGATGGCTGCAAGCTTGTCCTTCAGTGTCTTGACCTGGGACTCCACGGCTGCGATCTGGGCCCTTGCAAGGTCCCTCTCGGCGACCATGTCCCTGAGGGTTTTTTCCGTATTGTATTTGTACTCTTCAAACCTGCCCCGCAGTTCCTGCAGGCTGTTAGACAATTCGGAAAGCCTCGCGTTAATCGATGCCTGGCTGTCGCGCATCGCAGATAAGGAATCTTCTTTCGCGACGCCCTTCGTCTTCTCCCTTAGCAAAGCGACTTCTTTCTTTGTCTCGCTCGATTCCCTCCTGACATCGTTGATGTCGTTCTGGAGCGAATCGAAATCGCC
>Ga0316620_10000971_pt1 | contig 11971 bp, 9 predicted proteins | sample OWC_Aug_M1_C1_D5_FD_207651 | JGI IMG/M metagenome (GOLD analysis project Ga0316620, IMG submission 207651) | Wetland soil microbial communities from Old Woman Creek delta, Ohio, United States - OWC_Aug_M1_C1_D5_B | ecosystem: Environmental > Terrestrial > Soil > Wetlands | place: USA: Ohio... | reverse complement strand
GAAGGCGGCGTCGATCCGGGACTGTGCGCGCCAGTGCCCAGGCACGCAATGTCTTTTCGGCTGAAGTGATATTCAAAGACATTTGACGATACATCATATGGCTGTACCTTTGCCGCGTCCGCATGTGCGCTCACTGCAGAGCCTGATGCAAAGCTGACAAACTGAGTCAGGTAACCGTCCTCCATGATGACGTTTGTGTTTACCGCGGTCGGTTCCGAGACTTCGCGGTTCTCTTCCAGGATCAGACGATTGACAACCTCCATAAACTTGATCGGGTGGTAGAACCACATCATGCCGCTTGCGTCGCACAATTGAGTCTTGAGATCCGGACACGCAGCGACTGCGTCAGCCACCCACATGAAGTGCTTTAGCTTCTCCCATTTTGCGTCGCGGGCCTTGTCGTTTTTGATGAGTGGTTTGAGAGCATCCGCATTTGCGAGGGCCCATTCGCTCTTGTGATAACTCTTGACAAGTCGCAATTCCTTCGCAGCACGAAGAATATCCAGTGTCGTCAGTCCCTCCTTTTCAGTCGTGAGAACAAACTTGTCTATCTCAGGCGCATCGCAGAGCTGGTCTTGATTGTCATCGTACGCGCGATACTTTGGATCATCCCAGGGTTTCATCTTCAGCTCTTCGCGACTCACTACCTCGAAGTGAATCATCTGCCGGTCGCGAAATGAGCCGCAACTGCCGAGCCAGTCACCAACCGACACTTCCACATTTGGACAAAACACCTTCGTCGCATCTGCGCCGGCATTACGTCTCAGCCAATAATTAAACCAGGGGGGATTCGAGGTATTTACCGCAGCCAGATCAGCGAAGGCCGCTAGGTGCATATAAAGAGTAAACACATAAATAGGAGTGGCCGTGTAATTTATTCTCTTGTCGCCCGGACTCCCACTCGGATCCGCTTCCTGTTCCAGGTACACGCAGTGTCTGATCAGTACGAAGCGTTGACTCCCATACTCGGCATCCTTTTCGACGTCCTTATCACTGCCCATTCTGGCAGCCACAATGGTGCCGGATGCGGCTGCGTAGACTTTACGATTTGTATCCGCAGGCTCAAAATGAAGTCCACCGTGCCACATCTTGTTGGTGCCTATAGGATAGGTTCCGCCCGGCTTCAGCGTTTCTGTCATCGCGCAATACCATTCGACATGGTCCAGATTAAAGTAGCTCTTGGTCTCCTGTAGCACGTCGAGGTTGGCGTCATGAAACAGGTCTGCCTGGGGAGCGGTTGCGCCCGCGGTCCAACGAAAATAACTGGGTGCATTGTTCTGCGGATCGAAAGGGCCCATGTAGTAAGGCCGTTCGGCACCCTTGAATTCCACCGGTAACCACCACTCGTCTATGATCCCGCGGAACAAACGATTGCGGTGAAGCGCCGGTCCGCCGCAGGTCTTTGTAGCGTGGCAGTTCATGTGCGCAAGCACGCCTCGGAACCGCATTAGCTCGCTGCGAATAAGGGCTTCGGAAGCCGATGGCAGGTTATGCCACCAGCGCTGCATTTTTCCCGCCGTGGTATCACCAAGAAAACGGCGCGCGATGCGATGCTTGATACACAGATGACGAAGCAGCAGGATCATTGAAAGATACTGCTCCTCCTGATAGGCCTGAAAGTCTGTGTTGATATTGTCTAGATTGCAGTTCGGAAAGCCGGGGTTCGGCAAATGTAGCCAACGGTTGCGGTCCGTCGGACGTTTAGCTGCGCCCGTTCCAGTGAACGCATCGTGCTGAGCCGCGCTCCAGTCGTTTCCGACGTTAGCATGTTCGATCCCGATTGAATTTGCATTCACCGCCTCACCGTGAAAGGTGACAGAATCGGAGGCGACGACTTCAATCACATCAGTGTGAGGCTGTGCAGAGTTCAGGCGATTCTCTTTGAGCTCAACAATATAATGAGCGCTCGCATAGCTCTTACCCCCTTTAATCAACGCAGTCGACCCGCCGCTGCCGGTGTGGCCTGCCGGGCATGTGATCGGAGCGGCAAGATGATGTACCGGGCACAGGCCGGTATCGGCTTCCCAGTTATGGGGGGGCGGGGTAGTGGTGTTCTGCGGACATTTCAAACGATGGGCAGAGCCCCACTTATGATGGGCGCCGGTATAACGTTGAGGGCAGAGCCAGTTTTCGCGCGTAGCGAGCTCGTTCCACCACTCGATCGAGCCCTGACCAGGGCCATTTCCCGCCGTGAAGTGAAGCACAATTTGGTTCTTTTGCTGACGCTCGGGATGCCCCGCCGAATCGACCCTGTATTGGTAGGTATCAAGGACTGCGCTGCTTTGGTATACATTGAAGTCATACTTCTTGCCGAACATCCAAATCTGTTCGGTACGGCGAAGAGTGTCGGCCATTAGTCGAACCTCTCAATACATGGTTGGAATGCTCAGACTGAAAAAGGGAAATCGTCCCACATTAGGACTAGGGTGTTGTGATCCTTCTGGTCAGAGGCCGAGCGTGCGACGTGAGCTACCGCCGACATTATCACACTTCGATCCTCAGCTTTGTCGTTCTGATTCTTTGCAATTGACGAATCAGATTGAGCGGTTGAGTCGTTTGAGGTCGAGTCCGTTTGGCTAACAACCATGTAGTTCCTTCAGCTTGGCTTGTGTAATAGGCCCAGGTATGCCGTCCACCTGAAGGCCGTAATATTCCTGGAATGCTCTCACCGCGGCCTTTGTCTTTGGTCCAATAATGCCGTCTACATTTCCGCAGTTGAAAGCTAGATTGTTTAGTCGCGCTTGAATTCCAGTGGCGAAGGTGACGGGATCCAGATGACCAATCCTTAGAACCCAGGAAAGGTAGTTGCCTGGAGTTGACGGATTTCTCCAGAGCTTCAACACTCCTTCGGTGACGTCTGCCGCAATGGTTTGCTCCAGCAAACCCTCCGAGTTGGTTGAGCCCTTGAGAATCAAGTCTCCGATCTTCAGTTCGTAGCTCTTACCTCCCAGGGGTTTCTCGTTCTCGTCCTTAACAACGATCCGCAAAAGAGTCTTCGATGGGTGGACTTTGAATTTGTGCTTCTTCTCCGTACCGCGATTCTCGTGCTTCAGTTCCTTATCCGGTATGAAGATTTCGTCACCAGGATAGATTACGTTCGGATCAGGTCTTTTCTGTCTGAACTCAGCATTTTTGGGATGATTGTAAATCGTGTGATAGTCCGAAAAGCCATATAGCAGCGCTATACTCGAGAGGCATTCTCCTTGCTCAACTTCGTGGTACGTGGCCATTAGGGATAAACTCAAAATGACTGAGCGCTCGAACACGCAGAAACATTACAACTTACTTGTGGACGCCGGACTGTTATTCCCAACAACAAAGACACTTGACTCAAGATTTATCTGTGGATAGGTCCGAGCGCACGTGAAAACCTTGAAGTATTTTAGTAAAAGATGCAAAGATAATAAACACAAATGCTTGGAACAGAAAAGGTCGATTTCGTGATGGGGCGTGGGAGTAGTCTAGATGGCTATCCAACATGAGGTCCAGCCAGGAGAATGTATCTCGAGCATTGCCTACGAGTACGGCTTTTTCTGGGAGACGATTTGGAACCACCCTAACAACGCGCAACTCAAAAAAACACGCAAGGACCCGAACATCCTGGCTCCGGGCGATCTCGTCTTCATCCCGGACAAGAGGCTCAAAGACGAGCGGCGCCCAACCGAGCAGATGCATCGTTTTCGAGTGAAGAGTGTCCCGGCAAAGCTCCGGCTGCAACTTTTCGAAGGTGAGGTACCACGCTCTAATCAAACCTATGAGCTGTGGATCAATGAAAAAAAGGTCACCGGCAAAACCAACGCTAACGGAGTGCTGACCGCGAGCATTCCGCCAAACGCTACCGAGGGCGACTTGATTATCGGTCCGCACCGGGAACACTACACGCTCTTGTTCGGGTATCTCAATCCTGTGAGCGATCTTTCTGGCGTGCAGGCGCGGCTGAACAACATCGGCTACAACTGTGGTGAGGCAGACGGTCAGATGAATGAGGACACTGAGAACGCTTTGAAGGCGTTCCAGGCTCGCTTCGGTCTCACAGAGACAGGCGTCGTGGATGGCCCAACCCGCGACAAACTCGATTACCTTCATGACCATGACAATTTGTTCCCCAACGAGCAGTCCTCGAGTGGGCCAGCGAAAAGGAACGTACGGCATTAGAGACCGATGTGGTCGGTACGTTGGAGCCATGGTTTCGTGAGCGATGATCAGGAAAAACTAAAGCAGGCTCTGAAGAAGCCTACGGGCGATCGGTCACAATCATCTGCACCCATTGATGAGGATGAGGATCAGCCGCCGCCTTATGACGACGAGGACCTTCCTCCACCCTACGAGGCTCCGCCGCCAGTTGCGGCGAAGCCCTATGATGACGAGGATCTGCCTCCACCTTACGAAGCCCCCACGCCGCCAGTTGCGGCCAAGCCTGTAGCCGGGAGTGCCTTTCGGCGTGTTGCCCCTTCCGCCGAGGCGGCACCAGGAGGCGCGCTCTTGGGCCGCTCGCGAGTGCAGGTAAGAGAACGTGGTGTGGTCGTCCTTCAACGGCAACACCTCCAAACAAGCTCCGTTTCCGTTAGCACCGTCAATCTATATCACAAGGCCCAGCTCGTCTGGCCGGTGGCCGAGCACAAACAATACGTTAATCTCACCCAGCAAGGCAGTGTTCTCTCAGTCGAGGGAAACGATTTGCGAAGGCGGGGAAATAAGATCACCGTTAAGACCAAGCTCATCGACGGCCTAAGAGGTAATCAGGTTTATGTGAAGCTCAAGTATGGAGCTGCTAACAGCAAGCGCAATAATCCCAAGCCGGGAATAGAAGGAGGCCTCGTCGCAGAGTGGTGTCCGGATGGTGGGATCATTGTGGCGATGAGAGGAAATGATGGGCAGCCCGATTGTGAGGCGACCTTCAATCTTGAGCTTGGATACGCCGGAGGAGATGAGGTAACAATTTTCGTCGGTGGGAATAATAAGTGCACAGACGATCAGGTGAAGATAATTAACTGGCGCAAGGTCGGTTTTCAGATCACCAAGCCGCGCAATATGCAGATCCCGACTCTGCAAATTGCGCACGAAGCGCTTCGTGATGTCTATGTCGAATTTGAAAAGCTTTCCGAAGTTAATCTCGTGCATAAAGATGGACCTCCAGGAAGTTGGATCGACGGAGTCCCAACTCCAGATGGAAGAGGTTGGCTTAAGGATGGTGAACTGATCATTGGCGACCATAACCGGGCGGAATTTGAGAAGAAATTCCGTTTCGCACATGATAAAGATCCGATAGCTCACCTGATGTTCTGTCATAAGCAATACGATGGAGGGCCGCCGGGGAATTGGAAGAGAGTGAGTCTCAAAACTGGGGGCTTTGATAAGGAGGATCCGACGAAACGACTGCCAGACGCGACCAAACCCAGTTTCACATTAAAAGTTCCCGAGAAGGAAACGAAGATTCTCAACCCCACCATTCAGGATGGGAATCATCCTCTTGTTAGCGGCAAGTGGACCACGACCGCGCCTCTGGGCCACCCCGACAACCCCGGCAAAGGTGTCAAGAAGAAAGCAGGAGACCTGACTGCCGCCAATGTCGAAATTGCGTCAGACGGCAAATCTGTGAAGGTTACTCTGCCTGCGGAAGCCGCACAGATTGTGGGGAACGGAAAGGAAATCAGCGACAAGAAGCATCCAATTCAGGCTGTATTGTTAATCCAGGTAGCGAAGGGCCCTTACCAGGGGGAGTCGAACGGGGAACATATCCTTATCGTGAATCACGACAGCGACAAGCAGGTTTCGAGCACCATCTGCCATGAAATTGGGCACTCGATCAACCAGGCGGTCGAACCGAATAAGGCGCCCCCCGGCCTTACCCACGCGGATCACAATCGGAGCTACGACGGCAAGGGCCATCAGGGACAACATTGCGCTCTTGGCTTGAGCGACTCGGATTTTGCCAAACCCGAATTGGCAGGCGTGAAGTACGCCGCCATTTTCAAGCCCAAGTGTCTGATGTGGGGAGACAATGGTCCACAGTATTTGCCGTGGCGCGAAGTAGACTTTTGCGAGATGTGTAGACCATTTGTTATTGCAGAGCAGTGCACCGCTCTTAAGAAGTAGGGCACCGCACTCGTTTCCATGAGCTCGGATGCGGTGGTCACGCAGCCAGGCCCATGCAAGAGGTGAGGTAGAAATCTATGAGCACAGGCCCGCTGGGATTTCGATCCGGAGACTTCTGGAGTGATAACGCCAAGACGCGGGATGAAGTCTACCAGCGCCTCATTGACGAAGATTTCATCGGACTCATCATTGACGCTCCCTCTCAAGTAAACATCGACGAGCGCCAAACACTTCCTGTGATCGGCTGGCGGTCGGCAGCGATGTGGCAGGCGCAGCGTACTAACTTCCAGAAGTTCGCTCTCATCACGGCTCTGCAAATCAGAACCGGACGCCTGCTAGCCAACCGAGCGCAAGTGCAACGCAACTTCAGTGAGGTGATACCGGACGATGATGGTGATCCGGGCGAGGGTATGATCTTGTCGCAATTTGATCTGGATCTCCGGGAGCGACTGCCGGACTTGCCATGGGAGCAAGACAGATACTTGCTGACGGTGATCCTCCAGGAGCAAATCTCAAATCGCCTGGCTGTCGACTTAGTTTCAGCGCGGGGGAGAGTTAGTGGTCGCCTCGATGAGCGGCCGGCACAAACCCTCATTCCTCCCCCCGGCGATCCGCTGCCATCCTACCGAGTTGACAGGGATTCGCTACCTCTTCCCAAGAAGGCCGGAATCGACCTGTCTTCTGGGAGAGGTCCTATCACGACGGATGCGAGATGCGTTATCAGAGGGAGCTACCGTCTGCCGCTTCTGCGACAACATCTACTCAGTCTACGGACCTCCATCCTCACCGAAGGCTGTGAGGAATCGGATCTTGAAGCCGTCGTACCCCTGACCCTCCTGCTGACTGGTTCGGAAGCTCCAGGTCCGTTCCTGATCCCCATGCACGTCCCCAGTTACAATAACCTGGACAGCGATTCACTGGTGCCACAGGTTACGGGAACATTCGCGCTCGATCTGTTTGAAACCGAGGCTCTCAGGCACCGCGAGCCCCAGGTCTATTATCTCTATGCGTTTTCAGGTGAAATAATGGGCGGCCCGCACAGATTCGAGGTGCTTGCCAGAGAGTCGCGCTAGTGCTTTCAAATCTGCCCGTTAGTCGGCCATCTCGCGCATCCCACTCAGGCCGGCCCCCATTCTCGACCATCAATATCCGGGAAGCTTATCTGGCATTCTCCCGGGTCTAAATTATTTATCCGAGCGCGGCCGTGGCCATCCAGGCGTTCCTCTTCCTGCGAGCCGTCAGGTAACACGATGCGGTAGCGTTCCCCGACCACCGGTTTACCCTTATCGTCAACCAATTCAATTTCGATCCACGTTTTGGTCGCTGTCGGTCGGGGGGGAGGGGCTGCGGGAGGAGGCGCAGCTTTTTCGCCTTCCTGGCTGTTTGCTCCGGGAACGATACGAGAGGCCCGCAAACAAATCAGAATGCGCCGCTGAAACGCGCTTTCGAGCTGCCTGACAAATTCCCGCTTCCGATTGGGGTCAAGCAATTTTCCTGCAGGCATTCCGAACGCGCTTTGGTAGATTGCGTTAATGGAACCCTGCAGACTCAGATTGTCCAGCCAGGAACTTATAAGGGTAGACGTGGGTATGTATTCGGCTGCCTTTTCCTCAGCAGTGAGCGGGCGCCAGCGAAAGATCAGATACGCCGCGGAAGCATCTTTTATGAGCCACTCGTTTGGCATAAACGGTAGATTGGGCCAACGTGTGTTCGCCCTAACTGTGTAAACGTTCTCCGGTCAAAGGCCATCGCTGAAACCACGACACTAGTCCCCAACGCCGGGATACGAAAAAGCATTCAATCAAGGGGCTGGTTTTTCTATGCCCTCAGCCTTCAGATAGCTCATGCTCATATAAAACTCCTTCTGATCTTTTCTGGAGTTGTAAACGCTTTGCAGGACCTTCCGGAGTCGAGCATCATGCCTGGCTTTGGGCATTAATATATAACATGCTGCGTAAACCACCTGGTCGTCGCCATCCCGGAGCGACAGTAAAGCAAAGTCATCGAGTTGCGGGTGTTTTAAGCCTTCGAGACCATATAGGCTGAATTTGCGAGCTGCCGCCTCCGGTGAACGCAGATTTACTATAAACGCTTCTACCATATCCGCTTTGTTCTGCTCACTCAAGATGAGTGGCAGGCGAGCCAACAATTTGCCAGAAGGCGCAGGTTCAAACGACGTAGCGGTTCGAGCCACCACTTCGTCCTTGCTCCGGGGGGTAAACTCCTTCAGTTTTGACTCCAGTACTGCCGGGTGTACTGCGTCAGCGTTGAGCAACTCCAAGAGACGTTCGGTCTCTTGTATATCCGTATTTTGATTCGCCATGTACACACCTCTAAGAACCAACCCCACGACCACGAAGGTTAGGAGCCGCCATCTGAGTTTAGTTCCACACATAACCCCTCATAAAGCCCTGAGGTAACGCGAAGGCCGGCCGATGATCCTCGCAAATTGGTTGAGTCCATCTCTATCTGGGGCCTCCCAAAGTCGTTTACTCTCGCTTACACCCTCGACTACTGAGGTCCCGTTTCTCATCAGATTCTGGTTGTTGTGAAGGCGGTTGCCGGCCGGTGCGGTTGGGGCATTGTAATGCCCACCGTTCGATGTCACTCTCTTGTCCGTAAGGATATGCACCACTTCGTGGGCCACGTTATAAGTGGGCGCAATTTGGTTTGAGAATGCCGCGCCCTGCTGCGGCTGTCCGGCGAAATCGACGTCCGGCCAAGCCTCTCCTCTGTTGCCGCTGCCCAAACCACCTGCATAAAACACCCGAATTGTTCGCGGCATAGAGGGGAAAGCGCGACCGATCGTGGCCTCATCCGCAAAGGAGATGTTAGCGGGATTGACACCTCGGGGTGCATCGATCAAGACGACACGATCCCCAGTGGCGGCATCGGTCACAATGTTGGCATTATTGGTTCCAGGAGCCACCACCGTCTCGACAGAAATCCCAAACCGTTCGTAGATCTCTCGAATCTGAGGCAATTCGACGTTCCAAAGATCGCTGCCCGGTGCGGTTGATATTACACCTGCGCCACCGGCAGCCACGCGCAGAACGAACACTTGAAGAGGCAATTTCTTGCGCTCGTCGGGGCTGCGTTGAAAGACGGGTACCCTTGCAACAACCACAGCCGTGCCCCCTGCGGGCGTGTATTCGGCGATGACGTCCCCAAGCATGCTGCCACGTCGAAGTCGATGGTTGCTCTGTCCCACAGTACGAATGCCTGCATCCGGTTGACCCGCAGGTAACCCGCTGTGGGTACTCTGGCGTTGGTCGTCGACACCGGTGACTAACATGAGTGCCTTTGAACTGAAGACCTTAGTACCCGGTCCGGTTTCCAAAAGTGTGACGCTCTGGTCTGCAGGAGCATCGAGATTGTTTCCGCTACCATCCAGCGTGCGCCAGTTGACGTTCACACTGCCAGTGGCCGCAGTGTCCCTCACCCGAAGATAGAATCGACGGGTATCGGCGCCAACGAAGTTGTCTGCTTCTGCTTCATTATTGAACACAGCTCCCGTGGCTTGAAAAGCGTGATCCCAGTGTCCAATCCGCACGAAGGCAGTGGGCCTGTCCGTAGCGTCAACCCGCAGGTCGTTGTTGGTATCAAAGACAAACTCGAGGGTGGCCGCGATCACCGGTGGAACGGGCGGACTCTCACAAGGCGAAAGATTGGAGATGCGTTCGTAAAAATTACAGGCAAAGGTATCTCCATCCACATCAAAAGTTCGGCGGTTGTCACCTCTTGGATTACGTCGGAAATCACCGTCTGCGTGAAAACGCTTGCGGCAGCCTGCAACACCCTCCTTAACACGAGGACAGGGCCATGAATCCGGCTTGATTTCGCTGCCCGACCTAAAGAGATAGACGACAACTCGTCGATTTACTTTGTTCTGCTGGTCACGCTCTGCGTGATTTGCTGGCTGCTTGAACCTATCGTCTTCAGGTTTGGAGAAAACCATGTCGGGGTTGAACTCGCTACATCCCTGAAAATCACCCTTGCCACCGGCATCAGCACCATGGGCCAGAAACCCGTTGGTGGGATCGATGGTGAATGGCTGGTCATTCTCGTCAACGCAGAGGCGGTTCATGTAGGCCAGAAAAAGTTTGGCCCGCGTATTCTGCCCGGGGTCGCCATCTACCTTCAGGCCGGCACCTGGCGGACTTCGCTGGAATGCTTTCACAGCTTCGACGGTGGGTCCGTCCAGCGCACCATTTATCGGGCCATTGTAGTGGCCGAGTTCGGTGAGCATGACCTGAATCGATTTGTTTCCCCAGTCATCGCCACCTAATGGATGTTTGAAGAGATCCTCCCAGAGATTGGTCTTGCGAGTCAGCAGCCCGTACATGGCTTGTGCTCGCCGACCGCTCAGCTGTTTGTTGTAATCGTCGTTACCAGAAGGGTCGGCATGACCAAAGACCGATGCGGGACGAGTGGGATCCTCATTGTGAAGCTTCCCCAGAAGTTTGAGCTCGGTCCTGGTCTCGGCGCCGATGAAAGATGAGTCGAACTCGAACCGGACGTCATCAAATCGAACGCAAGCTTCCGGAGCGAAATCCAACTCAATGGCATTGAATTCGCTACCGAGAGATGGTCCAACAAGTACCGAGTGTACTTCGCGAACTGGAAGCTTTCCGGCGGCGCCGCCGGAGGTAACTACTCGGTCCGAACCCCCTAAGTCGTCGTTGCCCACTCAACGCTCCTATCGCGGTCTTATGAGTAAGAATGACTACTAGCAGCCGTGAATTTCTTTGAGTTTCGCTTGGGTTGCCGGACCACATTGACCATCCACTTTGAGGCCATAATCAATTTGAAACTCTTCGATTGCAGATACTATATGCCGTTCCTGAGGGTCATTAGAGTTTCCGGCGTTGTAGCCAAGGTTGTTGAGGCGCGCACGCCAGCCCGATATCTCCTCGATGGGGTCCAGATGGCCAATCTTAACCGGAACCACGAACTGCCGGAAGGCTAGACGTGCGTTCTGCGCACTCTTGGGAATCAGTTGTTCAATCATGCCCTTGGCATTAGTTGTTAATTGATAGACTTTGTTCTCGATTTCCAGCTTGCAATTGACGTTGGCCATCGGCTCACTATTCAGATCGCGAAGCACCAACCGCAGCATTACAGTCTGGTCCTTGATCTTGAATCGATGTGTCGTACCTGTATTGCGAGCTACTTTTTTGTATTGCTTGTCAGGTATGAACAGTTGATCGCCAGGAAAGAGTACGCTCGGATTCTTGCGTTTTTGTTTGAGAGCGGCATTTTGGGGATCATCCCAGATGGTATGGTAATCGAAGAACCTGTATTGCTCCGCGATGCTGGAAATATGTTCCCCCTGCTTAACGGTATGCGTGGGCATCGACTCCGAAATCTCGTTAAGTAGATCTGGCCTAACCGGCGATCAAGAGCGGGATCTGAGTCCGCTCCATGGGCCGGCAAGCTTGGTACAGACTATTGACTGAAAGATACCGAGCCGGACTGTATCCGTGTCTTTCATTGACAGCAAAGGCATCAGGCCGCGATCAATTATCTTCTCTGCAGCGCGAAGCGTAAACAACACTTCCGCGCAAGGCTTTATTTCTGAGTCGCCATCACTCTTGTAAATGTGCAGCGGAAGCCCCTCGATGTCGAGCGAATCACTTGGACGAAAGTGCCAACCGTCTTCCGCGAAGCCCTTAGCCAGAAGAAATGCAACGGCAAAAGCTGGATTTCCCCATAGGTAGCATTCATGACGAACGAGTCGTTCTTCCGGCCTCGCGCCTGTGTTGGTCATCTCTTCGAAATCAAACTCTTCTATGGGATCCGTTTTCTTGCCGTACGGGAGTCGCAACAGAAAACGCGGTAAAGCTAAACCAACGTAAGTGGCCGAAGGGATTTC
>Ga0316620_10000970_pt1 | contig 11973 bp, 10 predicted proteins | sample OWC_Aug_M1_C1_D5_FD_207651 | JGI IMG/M metagenome (GOLD analysis project Ga0316620, IMG submission 207651) | Wetland soil microbial communities from Old Woman Creek delta, Ohio, United States - OWC_Aug_M1_C1_D5_B | ecosystem: Environmental > Terrestrial > Soil > Wetlands | place: USA: Ohio... | reverse complement strand
TCCGGTCCGACTGGTGGCCGCGGCGCGCCGAGCGCGTCGTGCTGTCGCGGCTGCTGACCAGGCTGGCCTTCCGCCGGTACCAGGCCTCCCGGCTGCCGGAGGGCCAGGCTGCCCTGGCGTCCCTCGAGGTTCTCCGCCTGCGGGGCCGAGTGCGGCGAATGCTCGAGCCGGAGGCGCCGACGCCCGATGACGGGGATGTCAATCCTTTGTAGAAGTTGGGCTTGACGCCATCGGGACAGGATACGATCAGGACATGGACCCGGATCGCGTCGCCGACATGAGCGCCGCTCAGCTGCTCGCGTCGATCCGCGGCGGCCAGCTCCGCGAGCAGGACGTCCTCGACGCCCTGCGCAACCCGTACTGCACGGTCGAGGTGGCGGAGGCCATCGCCAGTAGCCCCGAGCTGCTCGCCGCGCACACCGTTCGCGAGCTGCTCAGCTCGTTCCGCGGCTTGCCATTCGCCCGGGCCATGGATCTCATCGCAACCCTCCCGTGGACCTCGCTCCTCGCGGTGGCACAAAACCCGAAGTCGCCGCCGACGGTCCGTCGGCACGCCGAGAAGAAGCTCGTGCTCACACTGTCCAGGATGAGCCTCGGCGAGAAGGTGGCGCTCGCGCGCCGGGTTCATCGCGTGCTGCTCCGCCCGCTGGTCGAGTCCGGGGACGGGCAGGTGCTGGAGGCCCTCCTCGACAATCAGAGGCTGACCGAGAACGACGTGGTGCTGATCCTCAACACCGTGGTTGCGCCGCCGGAGTTCTACGGGCAGCTTGCCCGCCATCGTCGCTGGGGCCAGGCGTACGGCGTCCGCCTCGCGCTGGTGCGGTGCCGACACGTGCCGCTCCCCGTGGCCCTGAGCGTCCTCGTCCAGCTGCGCTCCGGCGACCTCGCTGCCGTCGCGAGCAGGCCGGACGTGCCGGAGCCGGTGCGATCCGCCGCCGCGGCCCTCAAAGAAAAAGAAGACAAGGGTTTACGAAGAGTGATAGAATGCTTGCCTCATGATTCTCGAGGCGCCGCAGCCCGCTGCGATTCCTGAAGCGTTTGGCCATCGGTTGCAGAGGCTGCGCCTCGATCGCGGCCTCACGCTGGAAGAAATCGGCGTCGAGACCAAGATCTCCAAGCGGGTGCTCGAAGCACTGGAGTCCGGGGCCTTCCAGTACCTGCCGGAGCGGGTGTTCAGCCGCAGCTTCGTGAGCCAGGTCGCGCGGGTCATGGACGTCGACCCGAGGGCCCTCCTGGAAGAATTCGACACCGCCTGGGAGGGATTCCAGCTCGCTTCCGCCTCTAGTCGTCCGCCGGCGGTCGCCGGCCCCCCCGCAGGGCCGACCATCCGCTGGCGGTTCTGGTTCCCGATCTCGGTCTGTGCGGCCATCCTGCTTGTGGTGGCGCTCGTCATCCTGAGCGGCTCCGACCCCGGGCAAGCCTCCCTCGTCGAGCAGCCGCGTCACGTCGTGCAGCGCTCCGCCGCCGCGACCCCGATCGGGACCCCAATGCCACCGCCGATGCCAGTGGCGGCGGAGGCCGAGGCTCCCGACGACGACGGGCTCGTGGATCTGAAGATCCTGGTCGACCCGAACGAGGAGTGTTGGGTGCGGTACCGCGATCGCGAGGGTCGAACCGAGCAGAGGCTTCTGGGCGGCGGCGACGAGCTCGAGCTCCAGCTGGAGGGTCCGGTCAAGCTCACCGTAGGCAACGCCTCGGCCGCGCGGCTGGTGGTCGGGGGCGTCATCTACGGTGATCTCGGGGTACCCGGACAGGTGGTCCACGCCGAGGCGAGTCAGCAGGGGTTGACCGAGCTGGGTGTCGGCCCGAGATATGACTGAGGGCGGGATCGCCTCCGGAAACCAGCTGTTCCAGGCCATCCTCTCCGGCCAGGTGCCCCGTCCGGTACGCCTGTTCGCGGCGCAGGGCCTGCTGCCGATCCCGAGGGAAGACCTGTTCCAGCTGCAGGCGGTGCTGTCCTCGGACCCGGACCCGGAGCTCGCGGCCGCGGCCACTCAGTCCCTGCAGGCGGAAGAGCTGCAGACGCTCATCAGCTGGATCGAGCACCACGACGTGGAACCGGTCGTGCTCGACCTGCTGAGCCGGATTCGTCCCGAGGAGCCGATGTGGGCCGCCGTCGCGGTCCACGGCCGCACCTCGGACGAGACGCTGCGGGTGCTCGCACGGCACGGCAGCCCGCTCATCCAGGACATCATCATGACCAACCAGGTCCGCCTGCTGGCACACCTGGAGATCCTCGACGAACTGCGCGCCAATCCGCGAGTGACCCAGGTCGTGCTGCGGCGCGTGCACGAGTTCGAGGAGGAGTTCATCGAGAAGGCGATCAGCGGGCAGCTGGCCCAGCTCGACGCGTCGGGCACCAGCATCGAGGAGGCGCTCGCGGCCCTGCGGGCGATCGGCGCCCACATCCCGCACGAGCAGTCGATGCCGTACCCGACCTCCGAGGATCCCGGCGTCAGCGAGGAGGCGGAGCGGCTGGGGCTCAGTACCTACGGCAGGCTGGCCAGGATGACGGTCAGAGACAAGATCGTCACCGCCCTGCTGGGTGGCCGGGACGAGCGCTCGATCCTGATCACCTCGCGCAACCGCCTGGTCGTGAGGGCGGTGCTGGGGAGCCCGAAGCTGACCGAGTCGGAGATCGAGCGGTTCGCGGCGGCGAGGAGCATTTCCGACGAGGCGATCCGGATCATCGCTGCCAACCGACGATGGATGCAGCACTACGGCGTCATCCAGGCGCTGGCGCAGAATCCCAAGACGCCGCTGCAGACCGCCATTCGCCTGCTCCCGCGCCTGTCGGTGCGCGACCTGGCGCGGCTGGCGCGCGACCGGAACATCAACCCCGTCGTGCGTCGCCGCGCGCAGGATTTCCACGCGCGCCGGCGCTGAGCGGGGTCCCGGGTGTCGGGTCGGCGGCGTTTGCGCGGCCGTGCCGGCTGTGGTAGAGATGGACCGTCTGAAGGGCAGCGCTCTAAGTCGCATCAGCCATGGCACACCGGATCACGCTGTATGACACGCTCGGCGTCAAGACCGACGCCTCCGAGCAGGACATCCGCGCCGCGTTTCGCCGCCTGACCAGAGACCACCATCCGGACCGATTCTCCGGCGAGAAGCGGCACGCCGCCGAGCAGCGCTTCCAGGCCATCACCGAGGCCTTCAACGTCCTCAGCCGGCCCGAAAGCAGGGAGCGGTACGACCGCGAGCTCGCCCAGCGGTCGGGCGGGCCGAGTGGCAGCCAGATCGACGCCAGGGAGATCGCGCGCCGGCTGGCGGCCAAGGGAGCGGAGTCGCTGCGCGCCGGCCGCGTCAAGGAGGCGCTCGAGCACCTCCAGATGGCGGTCGACCACGATGCGGAGTACGACCGCGCGGCCTACTTCCTCGGGCTGGCGCTCGGCCGCGTCCGGGGTCGCGAGCGCGACGCGCTGCGCTACCTCGAACGAGCGGTGGTCCTCGACCCGAACAGCGCGGTGTACAAGGCGCACGCGGCTGCAGCGGCGTTCGCGGCCGGCATGGTGAGCCGCGCCGAACGTCTCGCTCAGGACGCCCTGTCGGTCGACCCGACCAGCGACAAGGCCAAGAGCGTGCTCGCCACGATCCGAGCGGAGGCGCAGCCGAAGCGGGATGGCCTGTTCGGACGCCTGCGGCGGAAAGGATGAGCCGCGTGCCCAGGGCCAGAAACCCCAAGCCAGTTCTGGTCATCGAGTCGTGGGGCGCGACCGACGTCGGCATGATGCGTCGCCTCAACGAGGACGTATTCCTCGTCGACGAGAACCTCGGGGTCTACCTCGTCGCCGACGGGATGGGTGGTCACGCAGCGGGGGAGGTGGCATCGCGGCTCGCGGCCGACGCAATCATCCGCAATCTGGCGGAGCACGTCGGAGCCGACAATGAAACCTGGCCCGAGCATTGGAACATGGCGCGCAGCGCGGTGGCAAACCGCGTTGTCGACGCGATTATGGCCGGGCACGAGCGGGTCACCAGGGCGGTCCGCCGCGACTCCGACCTGCGTGGCATGGGCACAACGGTGGTGGTCGCCATGCACCCCCCGAACAGCAGGACCCTGGTGATCTGCCACGTCGGGGACAGCCGGGCCTACCGACTGCGCAAGACACGGTTCGAGCTGCTGACTGACGACCACTCGTGGGTCCACGAGCAGGTGGCGGCGGGCTTCCTCACCGAGGAGGCGGCGCGGGCCCATCCCCTGAAGAACGTCGTGACCCAGGCGCTCGGCGGCAGCGGGGACCCCCGGGTCGACATCTTGGAGACCGAGCTCTCCGAGCACGACCTCTTCCTGCTGTGCTCGGACGGTCTCAACTCGATGCTCTCCGACGAGGAGATCGCTGAGGTCCTGAAGGCAGGCGACTCGCTCGCGGAGACTGCGTCGGCCCTGATCGCGGCCGCCAACGAGCGGGGCGGGCACGACAACGTCACCGTTGTCCTGTTGAAACCCCAAGCCGTCGCCGAAGGATGACCGTTGGCACGCCAGGGCGCGATGGCCGCTGGTGCACGCCGACGGCCGCGCCACGCCGCCGGACAACGGGCGACAGCGACGAGGGAATGACGTCGATCGCCCCGGGGGTTGGAAACAGCGGCCTCTGCGCCAGTTCGCGGAGACGACCATGAACGACTTCACACTGCGACCACATCCGCGCTTTGCAGGTATCGACGGCCCGCTCGTCCTCCTGATCCTGGACGGCGTCGGGCTCTACCGGGGCCGCGCCGAGGGCTACGACGCCAACGCCTTCGACCTCGCCACTACCCCCCACCTCGACCGCCTGTTCGCGGCAGCGCCGGTGTCCCTGAAGCTGGCCGCCCACGGAAGGGCGGTCGGCCTGCCGAGCGATGCCGACATGGGGAACTCGGAGGTCGGCCACAACGCGATGGGGGCCGGTCGCGTCTTCGAGCAGGGAGCCGCGCTGGTCGACCAAGCGATCGCCTCGGGCGCCCTGTTCCGCGGCCCGGTGTGGCAACGCCTGGTGAAGAACGTGGTCGAGCACGGGTCGACCTTCCACCTGATCGGGTTGCTGTCCGACGGCAACGTCCACAGCCACATCCTCCACCTGGAAGCGCTGCTTCGCCGGCTCGCCGACGACGGTGCGCTCCGGATCCGCGTCCACCCGCTGGCGGATGGCCGGGATGTCGAGCCTGTGAGCTACCACCTCTACCTGGCCCGCCTCGAGGACCTGCTCGGCGAGCTCTCTGCCGCCGGCCTCGACGCGGCGGTCGCATCCGGCGGCGGTCGCATGCGGATCACCATGGATCGGTACGGCGCCAACTGGCAGATGGTGCGGCGCGGCTGGGAGACCCACGTGCTCGGACGCGGCCGCGGCTTCCCCTCGGCGCAGCAGGCGGTGGCTCGGCTGCGCGCCGAGCAACCGGGAGTCATCGACCAGGACCTTCCGCCGTTCGTGGTGACCGGTCCGGACGGTCAGCCGCTGGGACCGGTCGTGGACCACGACTCGGTCGTGTTCTTCAACTTCCGCGGCGACCGCGCGATCGAGATCTCACGCGCCTTTACCGAGCCGGGGTTCTCCGAGTTCGATCGCGAGCGCTGGCCGCAGGTTGAGTACGCCGGGATGATGCAGTACGACGGCGATCTCCGGATCCCGGAGGCGTACCTGGTGGAACCGCCGGCGATTTCGCGGACCGTGTCCGAGTACCTGGTTCACAACGGCGTCTCGCAGCTGGCCACAGCCGAGACCCAGAAATTCGGCCACGTCACGTACTTCTGGAACGGAAACAACTCGGAGAAGTTCGATGCGCGGCTCGAGGAGTGGGTCGAGGTCCCTTCCGACGACGTTCCCTTCGAGCTCGCGCCGGCGATGAAGGCGCGCGAGGTGTGCGCGGTCGTTCTCGATCGCCTCGAGCGGCGAACGCACCGCTTCATCAGGGTCAACTTCGCCAACGGAGACATGGTGGGCCACACCGGGGTGCTGCCGGCTGCCGTCACGGCGATGGAGGTGGTCGACGAGTGCGTCGGGGCGATCGAGCGGGCGACCTCCGCCGCGAACGCCACCCTGATCGTGACCGCAGACCACGGGAACCTGGAGATGATGTGGGAGGTGGACGCCGCCACGGGCGAGGTCAAGCGGCGGGCCGACGGCTCGCCAGTGGTCAAGACCAGCCACACCTTGAACCCGGTGCCGTGGCTGCTGTCCGGAGCGGCCGCCGACCGTTTCGAGGCCGACTTCGAGCTCGAGCACCCCGGCCTCGGCAACCTGGCGGCGACCTTGCTGCTGCTGCTCGGGTTCGCCGCGCCCGAGGACTACCTTCCGGCGCTGATCCGGAGGCGCCGCTGAGCCGCCCTCGATTGACCGTAGGTCCGTCCGTCTGCTAGAGTTGCGCCCCGTGGCTTCTCCAATCACACCCTTCCTCGAGCCGATCGAGCGCCTACGTGACGAGATCGCCGGGCTCGAGGCGTCCGCCGCAGGGGACCGCAAGGTGGCGGCGCGACTGCGCGACGCGCGGCGGGAGCTGTCCGCAACCATCGCCTCCATCTTCCCCTTCCTGACCCCGTGGCAGAGGTGCCAGCTGGCGCGCCACCCGGAGCGCCCCTACACGCTCGACTACATCGACGCGATCTTCACTGGCTTCATGCAGCTGCACGGTGATCGGCGCTTCGCGGACGACGCGGCCATCGTGGCCGGCTTCGCGCTGCTCGACGGCGAGCCGGTGGCGGTGGTCGGGCATCAGAAGGGGCGCGACACCAACGAGAAGCTGCGCCGGAACTTCGGGATGCCGCGTCCGGAGGGTTACCGCAAGGCGATGCGGGTCATGAACCTCGCCGCGCGCTTTCGCCGCCCGATCATCTCATTCGTGGACACCCCCGGCGCCTACCCCGGGATTCACGCCGAGGAGCGGGGCCAGGCGGAGGCGATCGCCGACAACCTCATCGAGATGTCGCGGCTGCCGGTGCCGATCGTGGTCGTTGTGACCGGGGAAGGCGGGTCGGGCGGCGCGCTCGCTCTCGGTGTCGGCGACCGGATCCTGATGCTCGAGCACGCGGTCTACTCGGTGATCTCGCCCGAGGGGTGCGCCGCGATCCTGTGGAAGGATCAGAGCCGCGCCGAGGATGCCGCGAAGGCCCTGCGCCTGACCGCCCGCGACCTCAAGCACTTCGGGGTGGTCGACGAGGTGCTGCCCGAACCAGCGGGCGGGGCCCACATGGACCCTGGAGCGATGGCGGAGACCGTCGGAACCGCGATCCGGCGTCACCTCCGACCGCTCCGCAAGGTCAAGGTCGAGGCGCTGCTCGCGCGCAGGTACAAGAAGTACCGTGCGCTGGGTGCGTACTCCGACCGCTAGGGAGCGTGTAGGGCACAGGCCCCTGTGCGCGGTCGGCGCCAGGTCGCGCCAGCGCCCCGCCGCCCGGGAGTGCGGTACCCTCGTCGGGGAGATGTGTCGCACGCCGCGAACCAAGGGGCTCGAATGACGGCTCAGACCCGCAGGTGGGTCCGCTACGTGACCGCGATCCTGATCGTGGGTTCGATCGCGGCGTTGGTCGTCATCGGCGTGCAACGATCGCGGACCATGGCACGGCCGACCACGGACCGGACGCCCCCCGTCAGCGAGGGCGACACGGACGATCCCGCCGTCGGCGTCTACACCGGCTTCGAATACGTCGAGAGTGTCGCTGGCAAGGCGATTTTCGCCCTACGGTCGCTGCGGACCCTCGGACGATCGTCGGGCTGGCACGAGATCGAGGGGGTCCAGCTGCAGCTCTACGAGGGCGGCGTGCCCGGCCCGGTGGTGACCGCTGCCGGGGCCAGCTTCAACGTCGAGACTCGCGACGCCGAGCTGCGAGGTCCGATCCACGTCAGCTTTCCCAGCGGCGCGACGGTCACGACCCAGAGCGGGCACTTCGAGGCGAGCAGCCGGCGCTTCGTCACCGACTCGGAGGTGGTGTTCATGAGCGGGGACACCGTCGCCGAGGCGGGGCACGCCATGTACCTGACGAGCGACGACCGGTTGGTGCTGGGCGGCGGCGCGCTGCTGGCATCGGGAGCAACGACGCTCGAGGCCGAGACGATCGAGTATCAACGCGCGAAGCAGACCATCGAGTTCCCGAAGGGCTGCCGGGTCCTCCAGGGCGAGGCGTGGATCGCCGCTCCCTACGCCACCGCGGAGCTCGCGGAGGCGGACGGACCGCCCCAGCGAATCAGCTTTCGCGGCGGTGTCGAGGCCCGCGACCCCGGCGACGGCTCCCGCGGCGGGAGCGAGCTTTCCGCCGAGACCGTGGTCGCCGAGCGCGACGGCCAGGGGAACTGGCAGATCCACGCCTCGGCAATGGGGGATTGGGTGTCGGTGGTCTTCCGTCTCGGCGACACCTTCTTCGAGCGCAGCCTGCGGACCCGGAGCCTACGCGCCGTGGTGGGCCCGCGCGGGCCGCTGAACATGCGTGCCGAGGAGGGGGTCTGCCTGGAGGAGATCCCGGTCGAGGGCGAGCCCCGGCTGGCCGAGGCGCTGTCCGCACGGGTCTGGTTCAAGGACGGTCTCGCCACCGACATGGAGCTCGAGCAGAAGGTCGCGATCCACGGCGAGGGAATCGAAGCGACGGGTTATCGGGCCCGGTTCTCGACGACGGCGGGGATCACCATGCTCCACGGCGACCCGACGGGCCTCGAGCGGGCGTCGGTGACGTCCGAGCGCGGCCACGTCACCGCGGAGCAGATCCAGGTCAACGACCGCGCGGGTCGCCTCGAGGCGCGCGGCGAGGTGCAGGGCTCGCTCAAGGAGGTCGCGATCCTCGGCAGCGAGGCGGATGCCAACTCGGCTCCCATGCACTTCGCGGCCGAGGTGCTCGAGATCACAGGCTCGGGGGCGACCTACCGGCTGCGGGAGGGCGCGCGGCTCTGGCAAGGCCAACAGCTGCTGACCGCAGACGATATCTCCTACCGCCAAGAGGGGGAGGTGGTCGAGGCTGCCGGGCACGTGCGCGCCACCTTTCCCTCGAGCCAGCTCGACCGTCCGGCCGCATCGGGCGACGAGGTGGTGATCGTGGCCAGGTCGCTGAACTACGACCGGCTGGGTGGGCGGGCGGTGTTCCGGGGCGATGTCCGCTACAACGACCCCGACAATGCGCTGTCCGCGACCGAGCTCAGCGCGACGTTCGACGATCAGGACGCGATCAAGCGGATCGAGGCGACCGGGGATGTCGAGCTCCGGGAGCTCGCCACCGGGCGCACCATGACCGCGCAGCAGGCAATCCGGGACGTGGAGGGGGGAGCGGTCTACGCGACCGGGTCGCCGGTGCGGCTCGTGGACGCCAACGGGTCGGCCGTGTCGAGCTCTTCGTTGACCTGGAATCAGGCCGATGGTAGCGTCATCGTCGCCGGCGGCACCGAGACCATCTACTACCCCGAGGAGGAGCCCTGAGTCCGCAGAACCTGGACCTCGTTGCCGACTCTCTACGCAAGTCCTACCGAGGCCGCAGGGTGGTGGACGGCGTCTCGTTGAGCATCTCCCCGGGCGAGATCGTCGGCCTGCTCGGGCCGAACGGGGCCGGCAAGACGACCTGCTTCTACATGATGGTCGGCCTGGTCGAGCCGGACGGCGGTCGGGTGATGCTCGGCGAGCACGACATCACCGACTGGCCGATGTTCCGGCGCGCCCGAGCCGGGGTCGCCTACCTCGCGCAGGAGCCCAGCGCCTTCCGACGGCTCGATGTGCAGGACAACATCTGGATGGTGCTCGAGGCGCTCGGCACGGACGCGAGCGAGGCTCAGCGACGCATCGACAACCTGCTGGAAGACTTCGGGCTGAGCGCCCTGCGTCACCAGCGTGCCGAGACCCTCTCCGGCGGCGAGCGGCGGCGGCTCGAGGTCGCCAGGTCGCTCGCGATCGAACCGACCTTCATCCTGCTCGACGAGCCCTTCGCCGGCATCGATCCGCTCGCCGTGATCGATCTGCAGCGCATCATTGGGCATCTCAAGTCTTTGGGAATAGGGATCTTGATCACGGACCACAACGTCCGTGAAACGTTGAAGATCACCGATCGCGCCTATATAATCAAGGACGGCAAGATTTTTGCTACGGGGGATCCAGTTGGGCTGTCCGACAACGAGGACGTGCGGCGGATCTACCTGGGAGAAGAGTTCCGTCTGTGAGTTTCCAGGCGCCCCCCACCGCCACCGCGCGGTGATCACAAGCTTCAGCGACCATGGCCCTTGAACAGAAGCTCCGGCTCAAGCTCGCCCAGCGTCTCGTGATGACGCCGTCGCTGCAGCAGGCGATCAAGCTGCTGCAGCTTTCGCGCCTCGAGCTCGAGGAGACGCTGTCCCAGGAGATCCTGGAGAATCCGATTCTCGACGTCGAAGAAACGCCGGAGGAGGCGAGCGCGGGCGAGGACGCGACCGCCGGGGCGCCGTCCGACGCCCAGGCGACGGAGGAAGGTGGGGAGGAGCCGGTCGCGCCGACGGAGGGCGAGGCAGCACCGCCTCAGCTGGAGCCGGCCGGGGAAGATCGGGAACCGGGGGTCACGGACGAGACGCCGCTGCCCTCGGCGGAGGAGAGCTACGACGACATCGACCTCGATGCGTTCTTCTCCGACTACCTGGGTGACAGCCGCCTCGATGGTCCGTCGCTGGTGTCCTTCAACCGGGACGACGAGCTGCCGCTCGAGAACATGGTCTCGGCGGCGCCCGACCTCGCCGACCATCTCCTCTGGCAGCTTCGCCTGATCGACTGCCCGCACGAGCTGGTCGAGGCCTGCGAGTTCATCATCGGCAACCTCGACGAGGACGGCTTCCTCGGCGCGAGCGATGAGGAGATCCGGCGGGCGACCGGCCTCGAGAGCGGACGGATCGGTGAGGCGCTCGGCGTCGTTCGCGCGCTCGATCCGACCGGAGTCGGAGCACGCAGCCTGCAGGAGTGCCTGATTCTCCAGATCGACGCGCTGGCTGCGGTGGCGTCCGACGAGACCGAGCTCGCGGTGCTCGCCCGCGTGCGCGCGGTGCTCGCCGAGCACTGGGAGGAACTGCTCCACCAGCGGTGGGAGAAGATCGCCGCGGCGATCGGCTGCCAGGTCGCCGACATCAGGCCCGTGCTGGACGTGATCCAGCGTCTCGAGCCGAAGCCGGGACGCGGCTATACCAAGGACCGGAGCCAGTACATCGAGCCCGACGTCTACGTCCGCGAGAAGGACGGCGAATACACGATCACCCTCAACGACGACGGCCTGCCGAAGCTCCGCATCAACTCGAGCTATGCGCGGATGCTGGACGGGGGCGTGGTCGATCCTCAGGTCAGCAACTATCTGCGCGAGAAGATGCGCAACGCGGTCTGGTTGATGAAGAGCATCGACCAGCGACAGCGCACCATCTACAAGGTCGCCCGCAGCATCGTGTCCTTTCAGCGAGAGTTCCTCGATCACGGCATCGAGCACCTCCGCCCGATGGTCCTGCGCCAGGTCGCCGAGGACATCGGCATGCACGAGTCGACCATCTCGCGAGTGGTGAGCAACAAGTACATGTATACCCCGCGCGGCCTGTTCGCGATGAAGTTCTTCTTCCACTCAGGGGTGGACTCGGCGCAGGGCGAGAACGTGTCGTCGCTGGTGGTCAAGGAGCGGATCCGGAAGCTGATCGACGCCGAGGATCCGGCGCGCCCCCTGTCCGACTCGAAGATCATGAAGATGCTGCAGCGGGAGGGCATCCGGCTCGCCCGCCGGACGGTCGCGAAGTACCGTGAGGAGATGTTCCTGCCGTCATCCGACAAGCGAAGGAAAGTGTTCTGAATGGGAGGACCCAGATGAAGATCGAGTACATCGCGCGCAAGGTGGATCTGGGGAACGACGCTCGCCAGCTTGCCGAGAAGAAGCTGGCCAAGATCAAGAAGTACTTCAACGACATCCTCGACGTTCGTCTCGAGCTCGAGCAGGAGCGCCATCTGTTCGTAGCCGACCTGCTGGTTCGGGGCAAGGACTTCGACATCAAGTCGACCAGCCAGAACAAGGACCTCACCACCGCCATTCAAGAC
>Ga0316620_10000969_pt1 | contig 11973 bp, 8 predicted proteins | sample OWC_Aug_M1_C1_D5_FD_207651 | JGI IMG/M metagenome (GOLD analysis project Ga0316620, IMG submission 207651) | Wetland soil microbial communities from Old Woman Creek delta, Ohio, United States - OWC_Aug_M1_C1_D5_B | ecosystem: Environmental > Terrestrial > Soil > Wetlands | place: USA: Ohio... | reverse complement strand
GCCCGCCGCCACGGGCCCATGGACAAACTTGTCTTTCCCCATTTTGGCGTGACATTTGGCGGTCATGCACGACTCCTTCGCCTCGGCGGTTTCATTTCCCTGGGCATAGGCCCGGCCTTGGTCACGGTGAGATAAAAGAACGAGCGGAAGCGCCGCAAGAATCACTATAATTAAAAATTTTTTCCCCACTGAACAAACTCCTCCTGACAGACGGTTTTTATAGCTCATTCCTTTTTAACTCGGCCGAATGCCGGGCGTAAAGGTTATCCAACCTTAACGAGAGATACACGATGCTCTTCGGTGAGACCTTACAAGCAGATGCCTGGTGCCAAGCAGAAAACCAGAGCGCAAGACCTCGATGTTGTTGTGTAGGGAGGCAGGCATTGCGGTTGTAATGAAGTGGTTAATTATAAATTGATGAGCACCGTCTTGTCAAGCAGATTGCGCGCGATGAGGGAAAGCGGGGCGCTGCCACAGCTAATTTTTTTTGTCAAAAAAGTGGGAAAAGGCCGCAGATCAGAAGCGACTCGTTCCCTTGAAACACTTTAATTATTTGCTTATCACCTTAGCAGCGAGAGAAAATCATTATAGATTCCCCCGCAGCCGCTCTGCATACAGAATGCGCTTCACGGCGAGTTGGTAGGCGGCCTTCCTGAGCCGGCATTGCGTTTCCTTGCAGAGGGCATGAACGTCGCTGAATGCGGTGATCATGATCTGCTTCAGTTTTTCGAGGACCTTGGGTTCCGTCCAGTAATCATTGCTCAGGTTCTGGCTCCATTCGAAATAGCTCACCACCACGCCGCCGGCATTGGCGAGGATGTCGGGCACGACCATGACGTCCCTGTCGAACAAAATATCGTCCGCCGCAGCTGTCGAAGGGGCGTTGGCAAGCTCGAGAACGATCTTTGCCTTCACGGCACCGGCGTTGTTTTCGTTGAGCTGGTTCGACAGGGCGGCGGGGATCAGGATGTCGCAATCGCTCGTGAGAAGCTCGGCATTCGTGATGTTTTTCGTGCCCTCGAAACCGACGACGGTACCAGTCTTGTTCTTGTAACGCCTAAGCGAAGTGATGTCGAGGCCCTCCGGGTTCAGGATGCCGCCGTTCACATCGCTTACGGCAACGACGGTGTAGCCCCAGTGGTGGAGGATGCGGGCGGCGTTCTCGCCCACGTTTCCGAAGCCCTGCACCGCAACGCGCGTTCCGCGCGCTTCCAAGCCGCGCTCCTTCATGGCCTGCTCCAGCACGTGGACGCCGCCCAAGGCGGTGGAATACCGCCGCACGTGGATACCTCCGAGCTCGGGCGGCTTACCCGTCACCACGGCCGGGATGTGCTCCCGCTTAATGCGTTCGTATTCGTCGAGGATCCATGCCATGATGTGCTCGTCGGTGTAAACGTCGGGCGCGGGGATGTCCTTAAACGGCCCGATGAAATCCGCGATCGCGCGGATGTAGCCGCGCGTCACGAGTTCAAGCTCGCCCTGGCTCAGTTTCAGGGGATCGACGACAACGCCGCCTTTGGCGCCGCCGAAGGGGATGTTCACCACCGCGCACTTGAGGGCCATGAGGAAGGCAAGCTCGCTCGTGTGCTCCAAGGTCATCTCGGGATGGAACCGGATGCCGCCCTTTGACGGTCCGCGAGCGTCGTTATACTGCACCCGGTGGCCCGTGAACATCTGTGTTCTCCCGGAGGGCATCTTCACGGGGAAGCTCACGGTGAAGGAACGACGTGGGGCTGACAAGAGGTCGAGCTCTTCCCTCGAAAGGGCGAGGTCGGCGTAGATCTCCTGAAGCTCGGTCATGCCGACGCTGCGGAGGTCCTTCTCGTCGCGGTGCAGGCGTTCATGATCACGGTTCATGGCTCACCTTTGGGGAAAATAGTCATCAGTTCGGACTTGGGAGTTCAGAGCGAATATACGGCGATAAAAGGAATACTGTGGGCCTCTTTCTCCAACCTCCGAACTATTAACTCCGAACTAATTTTTAACAAGTCCCGTTTTCCTCGCCGCCTCGGCAACGGCAGCAGCCACGGAGGCGACGACTGAGCGGTCGAAGATGCTCGGAATGATGTAGTCTTCGTGCAGATCGCCGGTCTCGACAGTATGAGCGATGGCGCGGGCTGCGGCAAGCTTCACCGCCTCGTTCACGCCCCGCGCCCGCACGTCGAGCAGGCCCCGGAAGATGCCGGGAAAGCCGAGCATGTTGTTGATCTGATTCGGATAGTCGGAGCGTCCTGTCGCGATGATACGGACAAGCGACTGTGCTTCCTCGGGCGGGATCTCGGGATCGGGATTGGCCAGTGCGAAAAGCACCGCGTCTTTGCCCATCCGCCGGATGTCGTCGGGGGTGATCACATTCGGTGCGGACAAACCGATAAATACCTGTGCGCCTTGCATCGCATCGGCAATGCTTCCTTTTACCCTGCGGGGATTCGTCAGTTTCGCAAGCTCACGCTTGGCGGGGTCCATTCCCTGTTTCCTGCCTGCATATAGCGCCCCTGCCCGGTCGCAGACAATGATGTCTTTCACCCCTGAAGCAAGGAGTATCCTAGCCGTTGCCGAACCTGCCGCACCGGCCCCCACGACAACGACCTTGAACTTTCTAAGGTCGCGCTTGAGCAGACGCGAGACATTGATGAGCGCGGAAAGGACGACCACGGACGTGCCGTGCTGGTCATCATGAAAAACGGGGATGCGAAGCAATTTCCGGAGCCGCGCCTCGACCGCGAAGCAGCGGGGGGCTGAGATGTCTTCAAGATTGATGCCGCCAAACGCGGGCGCGATGTTTTTTACCGTCGTCACGATCTCATCGACATCCTTGGTCGCGAGCACGATCGGGAAAGCGTCGATGCCGGCGAACTCTTTGAAGATCATGGCCTTGCCTTCCATCACCGGAAGGGCCGCCTCGGGCCCGATGTCGCCCAGGCCCAGGACCGCGGTCCCGTCGGACACCACGGCCACGGAATTCCCCTTGATGGTGTAGCGGTACGCATGCTCGGTATGGTGATGGATGTCCATGCACACCCGCGCCACCCCCGGCGTGTAGACCTGAGAGAGGTCGTTCCGGTCCCGCAGCGGCAGCTTGTTTTTGATCTCGATCTTTCCGCCCTCGTGCGAAAGGAAGGTACGGTCCATGACCCGGAGGACTTTCACACCTCCCAGGGTCTTGATGGCCCTGACAATGGCCTTTTCGTGTTCCTCGTCACGGGCATTCGCGGTAATATCCCTGACGATCTTGCCTTTCTCCACGCGCACGATGTCCACTGCGCCCATATCGCCCCCCGCACTGCCGATGGCCGTGGCGATCTTCGCGAACATACCGATGCGGTTCTCGATCTCCACCCGTATGGTGATGCTGTAACTGGGGCTGGGATTGCAGACACTGTTCGCGCAGATGTCCATACAAGCCTCCTTCTCATTTCATTATATGTTCAAATAGCCGGTTGGTCAACCCGGAGAGACAGGAAAAGACCCACGCTCATTCATTAAAGAAAGAGTGTGGCAGAGAACCATAATTTGAGTCTTTATACTTTTAGAAAAACACCGTGCAAAATCTGATTATTACAGGTATAATTGAAACCATGATTCCTAAAAAACTTCCCTGCGCCAACACGCTCAGGGCTCCAAGAAGTAATCGGCTTGATGGGGGAATCTCTATTCTAAGCTAAGAACATAATCGTATTCTCTCGCGTTCCCGCACCAGGCTGCGGGGAACGCGCTCACTCCGGAACTCATGACCGGTGAGCCATCGGCTTTATCTCTTCCGGCTTATCCGGGTTGGAATATGACCGACTATCGCATCGAACAAGACTCCCTCGGTGAAGTAAAGGTTCCGGCGGATGCGCTTTACGGGGCGCAGACGCAGCGGGCGATCGAGAACTTCCCCGTAAGCGGCCTGCGCTTTCCGCGCGTCTTCATCAGGGCCCTCGGGCTCATCAAGGCCTCAGCGGCCGAGGTGAACGCGGAGCTCGGCCTGCTCGCTCCTGCCACGGCGCAGGCGATCCAGCAGGCGGCCCAGGAAGTTGCCGACGGCGCCTGGGACGACCAGTTCCCGCTCGACGTCTTCCAGACCGGTTCGGCCACGTCCACGAACATGAATGCCAACGAGGTGATCGCCGGCCGCGCCATGCGGATCCTCGGAGCCAAAGGAGCGAAGGTCCATCCGAACAACGACGTGAACAGGGGCCAGTCCTCCAACGACGTCATCCCCTCGGCGATCCATATGAGCGCCTATCTCGAGGTGAACGACGTGCTCCTGCCCTCATTAAAACACCTCCACAAAACGCTCAAAAAACGGGAATCCGCATTCCACGATATCGTCAAGACAGGTCGAACGCATTTGATGGACGCCATGCCGATCCGCCTCAGCCAGGAGATCAGCGGCTGGGCCTATCAGGTCTCGCAGGCTATCGAACGCATCGAGTCCTGCCTGCCGCGGCTGGCAAGGCTCGCGCTCGGCGGCACAGCCGTGGGCACGGGCGTCAATGCCCCCCCCGGATTCGGCGCGCGCGTTGCGGACAAGATCTCTCACCGCACCCAGTTCCCCTTTGTTGAGACCGATAATCACTTCGCGGCCCAGGCCGCGATGGACACGGCCGTGGAACTCTCCGGTCACCTCAAAACCGCGGCGTCATCCTTCATGAAGATGGCCAACGACCTCCGGCTGATGAACAGCGGCCCGATCGCGGGGTTCGGCGAGATCGAACTCCCCGCCCTTCAACCCGGTTCGAGCATCATGCCCGGCAAGGTGAACCCCGTGATGTGCGAGGTGATGATGATGGTCTCGGCCCAGGTGACGGGAAACGATGCTGCGATCACGACCTGCAACCAGCACGGCAATTTCGAGCTCAATGTGATGCTCCCCTGCATCGCCCACAACCTCCTTCAGTCCATTACGATCCTGGGCAATGCCGCGTGGCTCGTTGCCGACAAGGCGATAGCGGGCTTCACCGTGAACCGGGAGCGTATCGCCGGATTGGTGGATAAGAACCCGATCCTTGTCACTGCCCTGAACCCCGTCGTCGGCTACGACAAGGCGGCCAAGATCGCAAAGAAGGCCTATGCGGAAGGACTTCCGCTGAAAGATGTGGCCGCCGAGATGACCGATTTATCGAAGGAAGAACTGGACCGGCTTCTCGACCCGAAGAAGATGACCGAGGGCGGCGTTACCGAAGCATAGCTCAGAGCGCAGAGAGCAGGAGCACCGGCTGGCCACGAGCTACATGCGCCGTCTTACGCATACTATTGAGGATGAACTTCATGTTCTTACCCACCTCCACTGTCGGCAGAAAGATCGTGATGGCGCTCACTGGTCAGGTCCTTGTCCTCTTCATCCTCTTTCATATCGCCGGCAACTCTTCCATCTTCTTTCGTGCGCTCAATGCCTATGTCGCCGGACTGTACGGCCTGCCGGTCTTTGTCTGGGGTGGACGCGCCGTCCTGGTTGCGGCCTTTGCCTTCCATATGTGGTATGGCACGATGTTGAAGCTCGAAAACCATTCAGCGAAACCCCGGGCATACGCGCTCAGTCATTACCTCAATGCCACGTTCGCCGGCCGGAACATGATCTGGACCGGTACGCTCATTATTACCTTTCTTATCTATCATCTTCTGCACTTTACTTTCCAGATCACGAACCCCTCGATCGCCGCGGACGCGCATCCCGACAATCTCGGCAGACCGGATGTGTTCATGATGGTCGTCCGGAGCTTCCAGCACACCGACATCTCGCTTGTCTATCTTGTCTCCCTCGTCGCTCTGCTCTTACATCTTTACCACGGGATACAGAGCTCCTTTCAGACTTGGGGAATGAACAATGACCGGACGCTTCCGGTCATCGAAAAAACGGGAATGATCGCTTCGGTCCTGCTCTTTATCTGGTATAGCGCGATCCCGGTTGCGATTGTTGTCGGTATATTGAAAGGATAATTGTAGGGGCGGCCCTAGGCGGCCGCCCGATAAGGGCAACCAGGCAGGGTTGCCCCTACAGTATTCAAAGGGAAATGATCCTCAACAGTCAAATACCGTCAGGCCCGCTTCCTGAAAAGTGGGACAGGCGTCTCGCGGAGATAAAGCTGGTCAATCCCGCGAACAAGCGCAAGTACCGCATCATCGTCATCGGCACGGGTCTTGCGGGCGCGTCAGCGGCCGCATCACTCGGCGAGCTCGGATACAACGTCGATGTCTTCTGTTTCCAGGACTCGCCGCGCAGGGCGCACAGTATTGCGGCCCAGGGAGGCATCAACGCGGCCAAGAACTATCCGAACGACGGCGACAGCATCGAGCGTCTTTTCTACGACACGATCAAGGGCGGCGACTTCCGTTCCCGCGAGGCGAACGTGTACCGGCTCGCACAATTAAGCGTAAACATCATCGACCAGTGCGTTGCCCAGGGCGTGCCGTTCGCCCGGGACTACGCGGGCTATCTTGCAACCCGCTCCTTCGGAGGCGCACAGGTTTCGCGTACATTTTACGCGCGCGGCCAGACCGGTCAGCAGCTTTTGCTCAGCGCTTACGGCGCTCTCTCGCGCCAGGTGAAGGCAGGCACCGTCACGCTCCACCCGCGAACGGAGATGCTGGACCTTGTGGTCGTTGACGGCCATGCCAAGGGCATCACGGTGCGCGATCTTGTGACCGGCAGGATTAAGTCTTTTGCCGCGGACGCGGTCTGCCTCTGCTCCGGCGGATATTCCAATGTCTTTTTCCTGACAACGAACTCGATCATGTCGAGCTGCAACGCCACGTTCCGCGCGTACAAGAAGGGGGCTTTCTTTGCGAACCCCTGCTATACTCAGATCCACCCCACCTGTATCCCGGTTACGGGCGAGCACCAGGCCAAACTCACGCTCATGTCCGAGTCTCTCCGAAACGACGGCCGCGTGTGGGTCCCGAAAACGAAAGGCGATTCGCGAAGACCCGCTGCGATACCCGAGGCAGAGCGGGACTATTATCTTGAACGCAAATACCCTTCCTTCGGAAACCTTGCGGCCCGTGACGTTACTTCGCGGGCCGCAAAGGAGGTTTGTGACGAAGGCAGGGGTGTAGGACCCGGCGGCCGCGGCGTGTATCTCGATTTCAGCGATGCGATTAGGCGTTTGGGCGAAGACGCGATCCGCGAGCGCTACGGAAACCTTTTCGAGATGTACGAGCGCATCACCGCGGAGAACGCCTACCGGCAGCCCATGCGCATCTATCCTGCTCCCCACTACGCCATGGGCGGCCTTTGGGTGGACTATGATCTCCAGAGCAATCTGCCCGGCTTGTTCGTACTCGGGGAAGCGAATTTTTCCGACCACGGCGCGAACAGGCTCGGTGCAAGCGCGCTCATGCAGGGCTTGGCCGACGGATATTTCATTATTCCTTACACTATCGGCAATTATCTCGCCGGCGCGAAGCCGGGTGAAGTAAACACGGAGCAGGCGCAGTTCAAGAAATCTCGGGACGACGTCGACTCCTTCACAAAGAGACTTCTTTACATAAAAGGCAAAAAAACCGCGCACGAGTTCCACCGCGACCTCGGCAGACTCATGTGGAATAACGTCGGCATGACCCGGAGCGAAGGAAGCCTGAAAGAAGCGCTCAAGCGCATCCCAGAGCTTCGCGCTGAGTTCTGGCAGAACGTGACCATCCCCGGTAGCGGCAGCGACCTGAACCAGGAGCTCGAAAAAGCCGGCCGTGTTGCCGACTTCCTGGAGTTTGCCGAGCTCTTGACGAGAGACGCCCTGCAGCGGGATGAATCCTGCGGCGCCCACTTCCGCGTGGAGCATCAGACCCCTGATGGAGAAGCAGTACGTGATGATAAGAATTTCAGTTATGTTTCCGCCTGGGAGTACAAGGGTGAGGACAAGGGACCGGAGTTGCATAAAGAACCGCTCACGTTCGAGCATGCGCATTTGGCGATTCGCAGTTATAAGTAAAAGTGAACTTTAATTTACCACAGAGACACAGAGGCACGGAGGAAGGCAAAGCGAATCAAGTGCTTTCTTTAGTCTTTAGAAACCACTGTTAGATTTTATTTAATACTCGGTTTTCTCCGTGTCTCCGTGCCTCCGTGCCTCCGTGGTGAGATTTTTGAGGTTTCTATGAATTTGACCCTCTACGTCTGGCGTCAAAAAGGTACCAAGGACAAAGGCAAGCTCGTGCGCTACGAAGCACGCGATATCACGCAGGACATGTCCTTCCTCGAGATGCTCGACGCCGTAAACGAGGACCTTGTAAAAAAAGGGGCCGATCCCATCGCCTTTGACAGCGACTGCCGCGAAGGCATCTGCGGCACCTGCGGCCAGGTCGTGAACGGCGTGCCGCACGGCCCGCGGAAAAAAACCACCGTTTGTCAGCTCCATATGCGCCATTTCAAGGACGGAGACACTCTCTACATCGAGCCGTTCCGGGCGAAAGCTTTCCCGGTGATCAAGGACCTGATCGTGGACCGGGGTACCTTTGACAAGATCATCCAGTCAGGCGGCTACATCTCTGTCCACACAGGCGGCGTACCTGACGGGAATACAATTTTCATTCCGAAACACGATTCCGACACGGCCATGGATGCGGCCGAGTGCATCGGCTGCGGGGCCTGCGTTGCGGCCTGTCCCAACGGCTCGGCCACGCTCTTCACTGCTGCCAAAGTATCGCACCTTGCCGCGCTTCCCCAGGGAAAGAGTGAAGCTGCGGAGCGCGTATGTGTCATGACCGAGGAGATGCTTCGTCAGGGCTTCGGCAATTGCGGCAATCATTATGAATGCGAGGCCGTTTGCCCCAAGGGGATCAAGGTGAAGTTCATCGCAAAGCTGAATCGGGAGTTCCTCAAGGCCAAGGCGCACATGCCGGCATAAGCCCGTAATTGCCCTGGAGAAGATAGCACCGAATTATACCGTGCAGAACAATACGAACGAATAAAGGAGGGTACTATGAAACGTTTGTCGATTCTGTTGGTTCTTTCACTGATTCTCGGCTTCTCTGCCTTACCTTTGTACGCGGCAGGCACTTTTGATCTCACCATCCCCCTGCCGCTCACCGGCAAGCAGGCCAAGTTCGGCGAGATCATGAAGCGGTCGTACGAACTTGCCGCTGAGGAGATCAATGCCAAAGGCGGAATAAAAGGAGAAAAACTGGTCCTTTCGTTCGAGGATTCGAGCGGCAAGCCGGAAGTCGCCCGGTCGATCGTGGAGAAGCTCATCGACGTGAAGAAGCAACCGCTTATCATCGGAGAATACACCTCGTCTTGTGCAAAGGCAGTCGCCGCGGTCGCAGAGGAGCGCAAGACCCCCTACCTGATCGTTGCCAGTGCCGACGATGATATCACGATGCAGCATTACAAATATGTGTTCCGGCAGAACCAGGTCAATGCCCACTACGCCGACGCTCTCGTCTCCTTCCTGAAAGATGTGGTCAAGCCGAAAACCATAGCGATCCTGTATGAAAGCTCAGCCTTCGGGACTTCGGGGGCCAATGCAATGGAACAGGACGCCCGGAACAAACTCGGCGCCAAAGTGGTGCTGAAGGAAAAGTTTGAGACCGGGGCCATCGATTTCCGGCCGATCCTCGGAAAGGTGCGGGCCGCCCAGCCTGACGTAATCTATACCGTGTCCTATGCGAACGAGGCCCAGCTTCTGATGAAGCAGGCCAAGGAACTTCGCGTAGAAGCAAAAATCTATGCGGGCGGCGCGGCCGGTTTCGCCATCCCCGAATTCATCGACGGCGCCAAGGACGCGGCCGAAGATGTGGTCAGCGCGACGCTCTGGACGCCCCAGCTCAAGTATCCCGGCGCAAGGGAGTATGCAGAAAAATATAAAACCAAATTCGGCAACTACCCGTCCTATCATGGGGCCTCGGCCTATTCGGCCCTTTACGTCGTGAAGAATGCCCTTGAACGGGCCAAGAAGTGGGACCAGGACAGCATTCGCGACGCCCTGAAGGCGACCAATACCAAGACCGCCTTCGGTCCTGTCAAATTCGAGGACAAGGACGGGTATCAGAATCAGAACTTCATCCCCACCGTCGCCATCGAGGTGATTCATCAGGAGTTCGCGACGATCTGGCCGGAAAATCTTGCCAGCGCTCATTACGTTTATCCTGTCCCGACCTGGAGGGAGAGAAAATAACTCCATTGCGGATTTCGGATTGCGGATTGCGGAATAAAACCGCAGTAGTGCGAATTCCGATCCGAAATCCGAATTCCGCTATTCGAAATACAAGGGTGTCCATGACCTCCGTTCAAACTGAAGTCCTTTTGCAGACCCTCATATCAGGGCTATTGCTCGGCGGACTCTATGCCCTCATCGGACTCGGCATGACGATCATCATGGGCGTGATGAAGATCATCAACCTCGCCCATGGTGAGCTCATGATGGTGGGCATGTACATAGCCTACGTCCTCTACACCCTGTTCCACATCGACCCCTATCTTTCGGTCTTCATTGTCGCACCGGCCCTGTTCCTGCTCGGGGTCGCGATCCAGAAGTACTTGATAAACCCGGTGCTCAAGGTTGAATCCATTCTGCCGGAGAACCAGGTGATCCTCACGGTCGGGATCGGCATGGTGCTCGCGAACGTCGCGACCATCATCTTCAAATCCGATTACCGGCAAACGCCCGTTGACTATTCGACCAAAGCATGGTACCTCCGGGACCTATGGAAGAACTCGCCCATCGAACTGTCGCTCTCCCTCCCGTGGTCCGTTTCGTTCGTCATCGCCGTTCTCATCACCGTCAGCCTCTGGTTCTTCCTGACCAGGACGGACACCGGCAAATCCATCCGGGCAACGGCCCAGGACCATGACGCGGCGCTCCTCATGGGCGTGAATGTCGACCGGATGCGGGTCATCACCTTCGGGCTCGGCTCTTCCCTCGTGGGAGCGGCGGGCTGCCTCTTTATTCCGATCTACTATATCTATCCCGATATCGGCGGCCAGTTCACGCTGATCGCCTTTGTCATCACCATTTTGGGGGGCCTCGGGTCCACGGTCGGCGCGATCATCGGCGGCCTGGTCCTCGGCATCTTTGAATCCCTCACTGCCACCTACATCGGCATGGGCTGGGCGCCGGTCGGACGGTTCATGATCTTCGTTGCTGTGCTCATCTTCCTGCCGGGCGGCGTTGCTTCGCTTTTAAAAGCGAAGAGGTTCAGATGAAAAAATATCTTTCTTACATGATCGTCGCCCTCCTCGCCCTGCTGCCGCTCATCGGCCTCAGCTCCTATACGATGCACATCCTCATTCTGGTCATCATGTGGTCCGTGATCGGCATGGCATGGAATCTCCTCTCCGGCTACTGTGGCCAGGTTTCCTTCGGCCACGCCGCGTTCTTCGGCACCGGGGCCTATACCGCCGGCATCCTTTACAGCAAGCTGGGCCTCTCGGGGTGGTGGGGACTGCCTGCGAGCATCATCGTCGTGACCGCGTTCGCCCTGGTGATCGGGTATATCTGTCTTCGGCTGCGAGGGCCCTTCTTCGCCCTCGCTACCCTCTCCATCGGAGTGATCCTGAGGATCGTTGCCGAGAATATGGTTGATTTCACGGGCGGCGACCTCGGCATCATGATCCGGGAGCGCACCTGGGTCGAGAAAATCTGGTACTATTATATTATCCTCGCTCTCGCCTGCGGAACCTTCATCGTGGTCAAACTGGTCATCGAGTCCAAGCTTGGTTACTATTTTGTTGCGATCAGGGAGGACCAGGACGCAGCCGAGTCGCTCGGCATCAACACCACCCTCTACAAGACCATTGCGCTCTGCCTGAGCGCTGTGCTCACGGGTTTCGCCGGCGCCTTCTATATGAACTACATGGGCTACATCGACCCCAAGGTCGTTTTCGCGCTGCACGATATATCGATCGTTGCGATCATGGTCGTGATGGTCGGCGGCGTTGCCACCTACTGGGGGCCCGTCGTCGGAGCGATCATCATGGTCCTCCTTGCCGAGCTCATCCGGTCGATCCCCCTGCTCGGCACGGCCCATCATACGTTCTTCGGCATCCTGCTG
>Ga0316620_10000968_pt1 | contig 11977 bp, 13 predicted proteins | sample OWC_Aug_M1_C1_D5_FD_207651 | JGI IMG/M metagenome (GOLD analysis project Ga0316620, IMG submission 207651) | Wetland soil microbial communities from Old Woman Creek delta, Ohio, United States - OWC_Aug_M1_C1_D5_B | ecosystem: Environmental > Terrestrial > Soil > Wetlands | place: USA: Ohio... | reverse complement strand
CCCATTCGACCCGCCGCCGCTCCGTCCGGCGCGGTCACCCTTTCCCCGAAGAGCGCCACGGGGCCCCGTCCGCAGGCCGTGACGGCTCCCCGGGGAAAAGCCCTCGCCACGCCGGACCGGCCGATCGTTGCCACTCCCGGGGACGCCGCAAGGCCCCGGGCGCAGGCTCCGTCTCGAATCGCACCGAACGCCGTCGTTTCACCGAAGCCGGCCGGAGGAACCGGGACCCGGGCGACCCAGCAGCCGCTCGCGCCGCGAGGCCAGACTGCGCAACCGCCCGAGCGCCAGAAGCCGGCGAGCGCTCCGCCTCCGAGGAAGTCCGTCGGGGCGCCTCCTGCGACGACACCGGAGAGCAATCGTCCGGCGGTTCAGCAAGGTCGTCAGCCACAGCCGCTCGCGCCGCGAGGCCAGAGCGCGCAACCGCCCGAGCGCCAGAAGCCGGCGAGCGCTCCGCCTCCGAAGAAGTCGGTCGAAGCACCTCCGCCCACGACACAGGACAATCGTCAGTCGCCTCCGGAACGTCACTCGCAGCAACCGCTCGCGCCGCGAGGCCAGAGCGCGCAACCGCCCGAGCGTCAGAAGCCGGCGAGCACTCCGCCTCCGAAGAAGTCCGTCCAGGCGCCTCCGCCCACGAGACAGGACAATCGTCAGGCGGCTCCGGAACGTCCGCCGCAGGGCGGATCGGAAAGCCGACCGGCTCCGAACGTGAACCGGTCCGCGCCGCCACCGCCTCGTCAGTCAGCGAGTCCGAGCGGCAAGACCACTCAACAGAAGAAGCCGGATACGAGAAAGAAGAAGAACGAGCCGACGACGACGTCGGAGCCTCCCCCGGAAACCCGGTAGCCCGGGTGAATCTAGGCTCGGGCCTTCGCCCCCGCGCGGCGCCCCGCCGCCCGGGGGCCTTTCCGTTTCGCGACCGTCGCAACCGCCCGCCCGGTCGCGTGTTCGTGCGGCGTGGCTCTCACCTGCTCGAGGAAGGAAGCGAGGATCGGCGACGCGTCGCCGCGCCGGAAGACGATCCCTCTTTCGGTGAAGATGCCGGGGCCCGCCAGGGTACGAAAGACGACCGCCGACGCGGACATCTGCTCCAGGACGGGGTCGACGAGGGCGATCGTCAGGCCGGCCGCGACCATGCCGAGAACGGTTCGCGTCGACGGGATGCCTCCCTCCATCGCGATCGGTGGTCCGAACCCGGCTTGCCGGAAAACGGAGAGCATCTGGTCGTACGAGCCGGGCGACAGGTGCTTCGGCCAGAGCACGTACGCATCCTTCGACAGGTCCTCGAGCCTGAGAATGCTCTTGCCCGCCATGGGATGACCGGCGGGAAGAGCGACGATCAGTCGCACCCGCCCGGTCGGCTCGGTGACCATACCCTCCGCCTCCAGCGGAAGGCTGACGAATCCGACGTCGATCTGACCTGCCCGGAGGGCCTCGACCTGGGCCTCCGGCGTCAGGTTCTGGAAGAGAACCTCGACGGAGGGGGCGTGCTCCGCGAAAAGATGGAGGACCTTTCCCAGGAAGAGCCAGTCCGTCTCCGGGGAGATGCCAACCGCGAGCTTCTGGAATTCTCCCCGCGCGGCCTCCCGCGCGAGGCCGGCGGCCCGCTCCGCCGAGGAAAGAATGGCGCGTGCCTCCTGGAGGAAACGCTGCCCGGCCGGAGTCAGCGCGACGCGCCTCTTGGTTCGAAGGAAGAGATCGACCTTCAGCTCGCGCTCGAGGTCCCGGATCTGCTGGCTCAAGGAGGGTTGCGAAGTGTGCACCCGCGCGGCCGCGCGGCCGAAGTGGAGCTCGTCGGCAACGGCCACGAAATAGCGAAGATGACGCAGTTCCACGGAGAAGCCGATTTTACAGTATCGGGAACGGGGCCGATCGATCCCGCGTCTCGACATGAGTGAAAAAAGCTATTGGACTGCCGCGCGGTGATGGGCCATCTTGCATGAGGAGACCCCGACGAGGGGGAATACAAATGTTGCACGATTTCATCACCCAGAATCGAGCCGAGCTCGTCGCCTCGTGCCGGACGAAGGTCGCCGCGAGGTCGATGCCCGAGCCGACGCCCGAAGAGCTCGAGCACGGGGTTCCCCTGTTCCTGGATCAGCTCGCGGAGATCCTGCGTCTGCGGACGGATTCGAGTCCGGAGATCCGGGAGAGCGCCGCGCGGCACGGCGACGAGATGCTTCGTCTGGGGTTCACGGTGAGCCAGGTCGTCCACGACTACGGCGACATCTGCCAGGCGATCACCGACCTCGCCCTCGATCGGGACGTGCCGATCTCGACGTCCGACTTTCGTACCCTCAACCGATGCCTCGACGACGCCATCGCCAACGCCGTCACCGAGTACAGCCGGGAGCGCGACGAGCGGATGTCGGCGGAGGGAACCGAGCGTCTGGGGGTTTTCGCGCACGAGCTCCGCAATCTCCTCAACGGCGCGACCCTGTCCTTCGAGGTCCTGCGGACGGGAAGCGTGGGCGTGGGCGGAGCCACCGGCGCGATCCTCGGGCGCAGCCTCTCCCGAATGCGCGACCTCGTCAACCGTTCGCTCGCCGAGACCCGCGTGGATGCCGGCGTCCAGAACGGCGAGCGGATCGCGATCGGGTCGTTGATGGACGAAGTCGCCGCCCCCGCGGCCATCGAAGGCCGGGCCCGGGGCCTGAGTCTCACCGTCGTTCACGGCGACGGTTCCGCGACCGTCGAAGCCGACCGCCAGGTCCTGACTTCGGCCGTCGTGAACCTCCTTCAGAACGCGTTCAAGTTCACCCCACCCGGGGGACATGTCACCCTCCGGTCGTTCGCGGAGGCGGATCGGGTCCGGATCGAAGTCGACGACGAGTGCGGAGGCCTTCCGTCCGGAGATCCTCTTGCTCTCTTCCGGCCGTTTGAGCGGCGCGGAAGCGACCGCAGCGGCCTCGGCCTGGGCCTCTCGATCAGTAAACGCGGGGTCGAGGCCAACGGCGGCGTACTCGAGGTGCGCGACATTCCGGGGACGGGATGCGTTTTCAGCATCGAGCTGCCGAGGGCGGCCGAAGGGTTGCTCCCCGCAGTACAGTCGGCATCGGGCGGGGCATGATCGATCGGAAAGCCACGGCATGACCGTCGCGTCATTCGTCCGGATTCTGAGAAATTCAGGTCCTTGGCGGGTACGCTCCGACCACGACGATCTCGTACGGGAGTGTCCGGTCCAGTAACTCGGGATTTTCGACGCCGTGTCGCACTCGCCACGCGACGACCGCGAGATCGATTCTCGGCAAACCGAAAACATGAAGGCGATCGCCGGCTTTCAGTTCCCTGACGAGCCTGTCGGGCGGCGTGTCCTTGACGAAGACCATGCGCAATTTGTCGACGAGCCTCTTCCCATCCAGGTCGAGGACCGCAGCCTCGACGAACCGGCCGTCCTCGACGACGACTTGCCGGCCGGCGGTCAGCTCCAGCAGGAACTCGACGTCGTTGAATTGTCTCGTTCGTGTCACGATCGCGGTCATTGCGCCTTTCGAGGAGATGCGGCACGGAACCTTCTCGAGGCTCTTGAAGACGGTCCCGGCCGTCCCGGGGCGATAGCCGGCAACCGGCCGGAACGAAGCCCGGAGGTCTCTGTCGTCGATGAGGGTCATCGGGTGGATCTCGAAGACGTGGCCGGGGTTCGTCAGCTCGGTCGGCGCCAGTTTCGTCCCCTGGTATTCCTCGGCGTCTCCGGCGTGCTCGCTCCAGAGCCTCCAGGCGCCGGCGACGCGGATTGGCCTGCCGCTCGATTCCGCCCGATGGATTCGGCCGATCGCGTCTTCTTCGGAGGCCGCGTTCGCGATCTCGGCGACCACCGGCAGGCCGATCGCCGGGGATTGGCCCGCCACATGGAAGTCGCCGTCCCAGAACGCCGGGTGGGGTCTCTTTCCGGACTTCTCGACCGTCAGCCTCAACCGGATCGTCGCCCGGTCCTTGTAGGTCGTGATGAAAGAGTTGTGGAGAGTGATCTCGACGTCGTCGTCGGAGAGTGTGGCATTCACCAGGATCAGATCCTTGTTGACCTCGCGGAACAGGGACGCACAACCCGAGAGGAATACGACGGAGAGGAAGACGATCCTCACCGCCCGGCCCGCTACCGGTTCAGCGCGCGGGCTCCGAGTATCCACGGTTCCCTTTTCAAGAGCCACCGGTCGCAGTACTTGCGGGCAGCGGCGGCGAGGGGAGTTGCATCGGGCTCGCGGAACGAACGTTTCTGCAGCGATACGCCCTGGCCGACCAGTCCTTCGTTCGCGTCCCGGCCGGGCCCAGCAGCACGAGGGTGTCGGCTCCTATCTGGTGAGCGCGGATTTTCAGCTGATCGAGAGGCTGTTCCGGCGAGGAGAACGGTGCCAGCGCGAAGACGACGCCTCGCGGCTGGCATGATTGTGTCGCCACGCCTGTCTGCGTCACGACCCGTTGGGCCTCGGGAGTCATGATCAGACTCATGCAGCCGGATGAGACGAGAGAGACGAGAAGGAAAAAGCCAGCCGCGAGGGGCATCGTGTTCGTGTTCGACGGTTTCTTCATGGTAATCGTCCCAATCCCATAGCGCGCGAAATACGGGTCACTCGACCGATCTTCAGCATGGGCGCCGCGAGGCCCGGCGTCCAATCGTTTGTTCGTGTCCTATTGAGACGATCGACCGATGATGGCTCTCATCGTTTAATCCTCTCAGAGTAAGAGAATCAAACGATCACCGCGGCGTCGGGAGTCGCAGTAACGTTGCTACCGCAGAATCAGAACTCGATCCCTCGTCATTGAAGGAGAAAGCGATCATGAAACTCTCTTCCCGAAGATTCCTCCAGATCGTCTCGTTTCTCGCCGTCGCGATTGCGGCGGCCGCTTGCACCACGACCCAGACGGCGTCCACTCAGGTCGATGACAACGAAATTCACGCGGCGGTGAAAGCGAGGCTGACGGCGGCCCGCTTTTCGAACATCGTCAACATCGACATCAACGTGACGAACGGCATCGTGACGCTCGCCGGCGAGGTGCCCAACGCCGACGTCAAAGCCGAGGCCGCGAGGGAAGCGCATTCCGTCAAGGGCGTCGTTGCCGTCCACAACCAGCTCCAGGTCAAGGCGCCTCCCGCCAACTAACGCGCGGTCGGGTCCCTTAGGCGCGGGCGGCGCACGTCGGTCGGGCGCCGCCCCTTGTTGTTCTTCTTCGGCGCGACCGCCGGGCTCGCGCGCTCGCGGGGGATCCCCCTCACTTCCTGGAGGAAGCCGGCGAGGATCGGCGACGCATCGGCGCGCCGGTAGATGACCCCCTTTTCGGTGAAGATGCCGCGACCCGTCAGGGGGCGAAAGACGACTCCCGAAGCGGATATCTGCTCCAGCGCCGGGTCGACGAGCGCGATCGTCAGGCCGGCCGAGACCATTCCCAGCACGGTTCGGGTCGAGGGAAGGCCTCCTTCCGTGGCGATCGGCGGACCGAAACCGGCCCGCCGAAACACGGAAAGGAGCTGGTCGTACGAGCCGGGCGAGAGATGCCGCGGCCAGAGCACGTAGGCTTCTTTCGACAGATCCTCGAGCCGAAGGTCGTTCTTACCGGCCATCGGGTGCTTTTCGGGAAGCGCGACCACGAGTCGCGCCTTGTGCGTCGTTTCGGTGACCATGCCTTCCGCCTCGAGCGGAAGGCCGACGAATCCGACGTCGATTCGACCTGCCCGAAGGGCTTCGATCTGGGCTTCCGGAGTCAGATTCTGGAAGACGACGTCGACCGAAGGGGCGCGCTCCGCGAAGAGGCGAAGGGCCGTGCCCAGGAAAAGCCAGTCGGTTTCCGGGGAGATGCCGACGGCGAGCTTGCGGGTCTCCCCTCGCGCCGCCTCCCTCGCGAGGCCGGCGGCACGCTCCGACCAGGAAAGAATGCCGCGCGCCTCGATGAGAAAACGGTCGCCCGCCGGAGTCAAAGTGACACGCCGGTTGGTGCGAAGAAAGAGATCGACCTTGAGCTCGCGCTCGAGGTCCTGAATCTGCTGGCTCAGCGACGGCTGCGAGGTGTGCAGCCGGGTCGCCGCATGTCCGAAGTGGAGCTCTTCCGCGACCGCGACGAAGTATCGAAGATGGCGGAGCTCCATGGGCTGAACACGATCTTATCCCGGCCCGGTTCCGGCGAGGGGCGGCGGTCCGGCGATCAGCCCATCCCCGCCTCGCTCGTCGGGCGCTTGTCCGCCCGCGATCGGGGACGGTCGCATCTTCGCGCGAGCTCCCGAACCGAACCGAGGAAGTGCGTCAACAGGGGCGATGAGTCTTCCTGCCGGTAGACCACGCCCAGCTCCACGAAGATCGGTCTGGCCAGAGGGCGAAAGACGACGCCCGGCGTCGGAAGCCGGGTGCCGGGATCCACCAGCGCGATCGTCAGACCCGCCGCGACCATTCCCAGCGTGGTTCGGCCCGAGGGAAAGAATCCCTCCAGGGGAATCGGCTCGCCGAAGCCCGCCCCGGTGAAGACCTGCTTCATCTCGTCATAGAGCCCCGGTTCCAGCTCGCGCGGCCAGAGCGCATAGCGCTCCGATGCCAGATCCTCCAGGGCGACCCTTCGGTGCGACGCCAGGGGATGCCCGCGGCGCAGGGCGACTCGCAGAGGAGCCCGCTCGATGCATTCGGAAGCCAGACCGTCGCCCGAGACGGGAAGGCTCACGAAACCGACGTCGATCCGTCCCGTTTGAAGAGCCGAGGTCTGGGTCCCCGTCGCCAGAACCTGGACGATGACCTCCACGGCCGGGAAATGGTCGCCAAAGTCCCGGAGAACGCGGCGCATGATCTGCCAGTTCGTCTTCGGGGAGGCGCCGACGACGAGCCTGCCACGATCGCTCCGCTCGGCCTGCCGCGCGAGCTCGGCCGCCCGATCGGCCGACGCCAGGATTTCCCGCGCCTCCTTCGAGAAGCTCTCTCCCGCCTTGGTCAGCCCGACCCGGTGCTTCGTCCGACGAAACAGCTCGACGTGAAGCTCCTTCTCGAGGTTTCGGATCTGCTGGCTCAGAGCCGGCTGCGAGATGTGAACGCGGGCGGCCGCGTGGCCGAAGTGAAGCTCATCGGCAACGGCGACGAAATACCGGAGGTGGCGAAGCTCCATGGTGGTGAACGAGAACTTTATCAGCCTCGCCGAGATGATCGTTCCGACGTCTCACCATGAGTGAAACAAGCTATTGGACTGTCCCGTGCGGTTGCGCGATGCTGCAATCGGAAGATTGATAAGGAAATTATTATGTTGCAAGACTTTATAACAGGAAAGGCGACCATCGTTCAGCGCCACGCGACGATCAGAGTCCCGGGCGCGGGTGTTCTCGCCGTCGATCTGTCGAGAGGACCCGGGGAAGCCGTTCCCGCAGGGAACCTCTCGTGAACAAGCAGGCAAGGGTGCTGAAAGCTCCGGTCACTTCGAAGGACCACGTGCGGGGGTCTCCGCTCGCGGCGGTCACGCTCGTGGGTTACGGAGATTTCACGTGCGCGGAATGCGCAAAATCCTATCGAGCCGTCAAGAAGATCCAGGCGAAGATGGGTCCCCGGCTCCGTTACGTGTTCCGGAGTTTCCCCAATCTCCCGCTGGACGGGAAGTCCGAGGGCGCCGCCGAGGCGGCGGAATCGGCAGGAGCCCAGGGAAAGTTCTGGGAGATCCACGACCGGATGTTCGAAAATCAGGGAGCGGCGTCCCAGCTCAGGCTGGCCGAGCACGCGCGCGCCGTCGGTCTGGACGCCGATCAATTCCGGCGGGACATGCGGGGCCACGTTCACCTGACGAGGGTTCGCGTGGTGCGAGAAGGGGGCGTTCGGAGCGGCGTCGTCGAGGTGCCCACCTTCTTCATCAATTCCCTGCGACACGAGAGCGCTTTCGGCCTGGCCACGCTGCTCCCGGCCGTCCAGGCCGCGGGGGGCGGAGCGTGATCCGCCGAAACCTCGTCCCTCGCCTCGCGGGAGGCGAGGAGGAGACGCCGGAGCGGCGAAAGAGCTGGTTCAACATCCTCTTTCTTTCCCTGACTCCCGTCATCGGCGTCTTCGGGACGGCGGCGTACGCGGTCGCCTATGGCGTTCGCTGGTGGGAGCCGACGCTCTTCTTCGTGCTGTTCGGGCTGGTCAGCTTCTCCGTGACGGCGGGCTACCACCGCTGCTTCGCCCACAAGGCGTATGTGAGCCATCCCGTCCTCCAGGCGTTCTATCTCTTCTTCGGCTCGATGGCCCTGCAGAACTCCGCCCTGAAGTGGTCCTCGGATCACCGCGACCATCACCGCTACGTGGACCATGACTGGGACCCGTACAGCATCAAGCGCGGGGGACTCTGGGCCCACGTCCTGTGGCTCTTCTACGAGGAGCCGGGGGAGCTCACGTACGAAAACGTCCCCGATCTCAAGGCCAATCGACTGGTCCGCTGGCAATTCCATCTCAACAACTGGTTCGGCCTGATCGCGGGCCTCGGGATTCCGACGGCGGTCGGCGCCCTTTTCGGCCGGCCTCTCGGAGGCCTCCTGTGGGGAGGATTCCTCCGGATCGCCGTGATCCACCACACGACGTTCCTCGTCAACTCGGTGGCGCACCTGTACGGCAAGCGGCCCTACACGGAGGAGAACTCGGCGCGCGACAACGGCCTGCTCTCCTTCGTCACCAACGGCGAGGGGTACCACAATTTCCACCACAGGTTCCCCTCGGACTTTCGCAACGGCGTGCGCTGGTACCAGTGGGACCCGACCAAGTGGCTGATCGCTGTCCTGGGTTTCACGGGCCTCGCCCGGGGCTTGAGAAGGACGCCCAAAGCCGCGATCGCGGCGGCGCGCCTTCGCCTGAAAGCGGCGAAGGCCGATTCCCGGCCGTCGTGGACGCCGTCGGCTCCGCCGAAGGAATCACTTCTTCCGGCTCCGAACGCCCAATGGGAGGTTTGAATGGCATCGAGGGTTGAGGCGGCCGAAACCGGATACCTGCATTCGCCGATTTTCTGGGTCATGATGATCAGCGCGCCGATCCTGTGGGCGCTCGTCATCTATCTCATGTATCTCGCGGCTCGAATTCTCGTGCCCGGGGCCTGAGATGAGGGACCTGGTCAACGGATCCGAGAGTCTCGGGGGGAGTGCTGGTGCATCCGGATCAGGCGGACGCGGCTCGTCCCGTGTAGCGTCCGGAGACGTCGGGGACAATCGCCGCCGCCGGCGGCGAGGCCACCGACACGCAGATCGGAGGGACAACAATGCTTTATACGATTCTCGTCATTCTTCTCATCCTCTGGTTGATCGGCATGGTCACCTCCTACACGATGGGCGGCCTGATCCACATCCTTCTGGTCATCGCCGTGATCATTCTGATCGTCAGGCTCGTCTCCGGACGGCGCGTCGTCTAGGGCGATTCGCGACGAGGACGTCGTGGGGCGGCGAGGTCGCTGCCCGGGTGACGGGACAGCGGCGAGGAATCCCGGACGGCCGCGCGGTCATTGGCGGGCGTCCCGGTCTGCACCGCGGCCCCGAGACTCGTGCGTTCATGGTTTATCCAGCGCCTCGAGAGTCGCGGCGCGGTATGTGAGTTGAGGAGTAACAGCATGAAGAGATTCACGATGGCGACGCTTCTCATCGGAGCGCTCGCGATGGCATTCTCGGCAAGGCCGGCGACGGCGCAAGTCAACGTGAGCGTGTCGATCGGAGGGTTCTACGACGAGCTGGCTCCATACGGCCAGTGGAACGACTGCAACTACGGCCGGTGCTGGACCCCGCACCACGTCGGCGCGGGCTGGCAGCCGTACACCAACGGCCAGTGGGTCTACACCGAATACGGTTGGACCTGGATGTCCGATGATCCCTGGGGAGGCAACCCCTACCACTACGGGACCTGGGTATTCCTGGGCCGGTGGGGCTGGTCCTGGGTTCCGGGAACCGTGTGGGCCCCCGCGTGGGTGACGTGGAGCTACAGCAACGACTATGTCGGCTGGGCGCCGCTGCCTCCCACGCTGGTCTTCGGCATGTCCGGCTACACCGGCAGGCCGATCGTTCTGAGCTCGACACGATACGTCTTCGTCCCGACGAACCATTTCGTCGGCACGAACATCACCTCGGTGCGTGTCGCGGCGCAGCAGAACGCTACGATATTCCGGCAGACGAAACCGGTGACGCGTTTCGCGGTGTCGGGCGGCATCATTCACAACACGGCCATTCCCGTCGAGACGATTCAGCGCGCAGGGGGCGCCAGGATCGAGACGCGCAGCATCGGCGACGCGAAGGCCACGCCCCGCCCGATGGCGGAGGGGACCGGCGGCAAGGGCCGGAAGGTGGCGATCGTCGCGCCCGCACGCGAGGTGAAGGCCGCCGCGACCGCGAAGTCGCGCGAGGGGGCGCGTTCCGCGGCTCCCTCCGGGCAGAAAGGGTCCAAACCGGAAAGCCAGCCGGAGTCCGGAAAAGCGAAGAAGGAATCGCGGCAAGAAACCGCCGCTCCGCGCGGCACCGTGAGGCCCGAGCCGCAGCAGCAGAAAGCTCCGAAGGCTCACGAGACGCCGGGAAAATCGCATGGCCAGTCGGCCCAACCGCAGGCAAAGGCGCCGAAGGCGACGGGTCGTGTCGAGGCGCCTCCGCCCCCGTCGCGTCAAGCCGCTCCCCCCGCGGAACGGCACGAGCAGCCGCCGGCCCGGGTCGAGGCCAGGCCGGGAACCGGCCACGCTCCCGCCCAGTCCGCGAAACCGTCTCAGCCCAAACAGGGCTCGAAGGAAAAGAAGCCGGCCAAGAAGGACAAGGAAGAGAAAGACGGCACCCCGCACTGACCCCGCTGCATCGGGCGTTTCGCGGATTCATCGCCCTGAACACGGGGAGCCGTAATGAACCTTCGGCTCCCCGGCTTTCCGTCCCGCTTCGAACTTGCGTCCGTTCCAGGGGGCGGGGTGCGGAGTCCGTGAAGAATCCCCGGTCCGGGTTTCGAGTCCTCGACGCCGGACCCGGCTGAGTCAATCGAATCTAGCCGAAGGATCCGAAACGGAATGGACTTGCCGCTGATGTTTCCCCCTTCGAGGCGTCTCGACAAGGCGGTCGCGATCCTCCTGGCGCTCGCGGCGGCGCCGGCTTTCGCCCAGGCGCCGGAACCTCCGCCGGCGCCGGCAGCGCCCGCGATCCGTCCGTCGGAAGCTCCCATGGCGCCCGACCTGCGCGCCTTGCTCGACCAGATCGCCGAATGCGTGGACAGCGGCAAGCTCAACGTCGAGATCGACCTGCAGGCCGGCCGCGTGCCCTCGTCTCCCGGGTGGACGGTGGAGGTGATCGGAGCGCCGAAGGCTGCCCTCGCCGCCGAGGCGGTTGATGGGCGAGTCCGAAGCCTCGACTTCACGGTCACCGGAGGCCAGCTCCTCGTCGACGGCAAGTGCCTGCGACCCGACGTCTTCCTCGAGAGCATCCATTTCGAGGAAGGCAAGGGAATCACGGCGGCCCATTTCCGAGGCCGCGGAATCTGGAGACCGATCGTCGCGATCTTTCGGGGTTTCGGGATGTCGGCGCTGCGCAAGCTTCACCTCCGCACCGACGTCCCCTCCGTCGTGCGCGGCGAGGTGCTGGGCCCGAAAACCGCGGCCACGGCGGCCGCCGGTGCCTCCTTCCTCGATCTCGTCCGGGAGGTCCGCATTCACGACTCGGCGTTCGCGGCCTTCGGCGGACGTCCGATCGACCTGGGCGAGATGGTCCGGTTCAAGACCGCCTCGCAGCCCGGGACGGGCAAACCCGCGCGCATCGCGGTCACCGAGGGTGTCTTCCGGCCGGCGCGGAAAGATCAGCCGGCGCAGCTTTCGATCGCCGGCCGCCTGGACGGAGAGGTCGAGGACGGCTCGGTCGCCTTCGTCGGCGGACGCAGCACCTTCTCGCACGGCGAATTGCAGGACGGTGAATTCCACGTCCGTTCTGGAGACGACGGAAAGTTCCAGACGGTGATCTCCGCCGCCTCCTTTGCTCTCGACCTGACGTCGGGACAGTTCCGATTGCCCGGAGGCCCGAAGATCGGCGTCGAGACGCCCTCGCGCTTCACGGTCC